>Ga0172367_10003806_pt1 | contig 19216 bp, 16 predicted proteins | sample Lak10m_FD_114542 | JGI IMG/M metagenome (GOLD analysis project Ga0172367, IMG submission 114542) | Freshwater microbial communities from Kabuno Bay, South-Kivu, Congo - kab_022012_10m | ecosystem: Environmental > Aquatic > Freshwater > Lake | place: Democratic Republic of the Congo: South-Kivu...
CCAGTATGATGACTCAGTAGCTGATTCAACTGAGCCTTCACATAAAGAATTTCTCTGGCTTGAATTTCAATATCAATAGCCTGACCTTGAGCACCGCCGAGTGGTTGGTGAATCATGATGCGAGAGTCCGGTAGAGACATGCGTTTACCAGCAGAACCTGCTGCTAAGAGAAATGCCCCCATACTGGCGGCTAATCCAAAACATATGGTAACAACATCGGGACGGATTTGCTGTATTGTATCATAAATTGCCATCCCTGCGTAGACGGAACCACCAGGAGAATTAATGTACAGTTGAATATCTTTTTCTGGGTCTTCCGCGTCTAAGAACAGTAATTGAGCAACAATTGAATTGGCTACAGTATCATCTATGGGAGTACCCAAAAAGATAATCCGCTCACGCAGCAGGCGGGAGTAAATGTCGAAAGCCCTTTCTCCCATGCCAGACTGCTCCACCACCATCGGTACAATGTTGGTGGGTTCGCTTCTGTGAGAGCTAATTTTGATTCTACTTAAACTATGGATGGGATGATTTCCCCAGTGGGATAGAAGCATATAAGAAGAATTGAGAATTAAGTTAGTAGAGGGTTGCCAGCAGTTCTTGCTGCCTTTTTAACGAATGCAATTTTATTTGAGCTATTTGTTAACCATTATGCCTTATGGATATAGCTCTCGGTACAGAAGATCAAGCTAAAGCCATGATAGATGGACTATTTCTTTAAGATTCCTTAAAGATGTACGCGAAATTTGGTGTTGAGATGCAATTAATCAGGTCTCAGCAAGAAACTACCGAGTTGGAAAATTTTGACTCAGCAGGTTTTGGACAGACGTAATTAATCGCGTCTCAGCACAAATTATATGGATTCTGTACTAGGGGTGACGCTTTGCTCCTCAATCTGAGTTTCGGTTTTGTCGGATTCGGTTGCTGTTTCTACTGCGGAAGTGAGAGAACCTTCGGGCAGAAGTTCGACTGATGAATGCTCTAGTAACCAATCAACGATTTTTTCGGTTAAAAGTTCATTTTCCACCATCGAACGCATTCTTTCAGGATCAAGGTCTTGGTCTGCATATTGCTGCATCAGTTCGGCAACTCTGTTTTCCACCTGTTCTGGTGTGACCTTGATGGATTCCCGTTTACTGACTTCCAGTAAAGCCAAAGACCGTTTCAGGCGTTCAATGGCTTCATCACGGGATCGCTCCCGCAATTGGGGAATAATATCTTGGGTAAACAGCTTTTTCACATCCAAACCTTGCTGAGAAAGCCGCATTGCTGTTTGCGTCAGCATGGCATCTATTTCTTTGTCAATCCAAGTTTGTGGTAGGTCAACTTCCACGTACTTGAGCAGTTCTCCCAACAAAGCTTCTTGCTGGTTCGATCTAGTTTTTTCCTCAGCTTCCTTTTGATATCGTTCTTCTAAAGAAGCACGCAGTTCATCCAAGGTATTAAAGTCACTGACTTCTTGGGCAAAGTCGTCGTTCAATTCCGGTAGTTCTTTTTCTTTAAGTTCTTTGAGTGTCACTGTGAAAATTGCTGCTTTTCCAGCTAACTCCTGATTGGCGTAAGGGTCTGGGAAACGAGCCGAAATTTCTCTGGTTTCTCCAGCATTCATCCCCACCATCCCGGATACAAAACCAGGAATAAACTTATCTTCTTGCAATTCCAGTTGAAAATCTGTAGCTTCAGATCCAGGAATTGGAGTAGGCTCGCCTGTTTCATCTTCGCCTTCGCCTTTAGCTAGCACACCTTTAAAATCCACTACGGCGACGTCCCCAATTTGGGCTGCACGTCCTTCCACAGGAATCAGCGTTGCTAATTCTTGCCTTTCTTTTTCCAGGACTTGATCAACTCGACTAGAGTCGTGTTTAACTTCCTCGGCTTTGGCTACTAAACCGCTGTACTGTAGCAGATTAACTTCTGGTTCTACATCTACGGCTGCTGAAAAAGTCAGAGATTTTCCTGGTTCATAATTACTAATTAGCTCCTCAAGGGAAGTCCGCAGTTGTGGTTGTCCAATTGCCCTAATTTCTTCTTGTTTGAGCGCTTTTTCTAGGCCATTTTGAATTATTTCTTCCAGTGCTGCTGCTTTGATGCGGGTTACACCCAGGCGCTGTAGCAATATCGGTCGAGGTACTTTGCCTTTACGAAACCCAGGAATAGTTGTAGTACTAGCTAAGTTTTTAATTACCTGTTCGTAAGTTTGCCGGGTAATTTCCGGCGTAATCTCGATTTCCAGACCAATTTGGCTGGCGGGAAGTTTTTCCTGGGTAACTTTCATGCTTCGTCTCTATGTTTCTGTTTTTTTTGGCTCCAAGCACTCACAAGAGGCGATTTACCGCTTCTGTGGGTTGATTGCTCTTGGGTTGGGAATGGAAGGTGCCCACAATTTATTTGTTAAAATCCAATATATTACATGGATGAGTGCCTTCAGTAGATATCCAGTTTACCGCCAATGGCAAAGGACTTGACAATTTACCGCAATAACTTTACCTATTCAAACTCCAACTCGTTACAATAACTTAAGCAATCTTGTTTTTCTCACTTTAAAGGTCTAACACCGTGATATCCTGGTTTTCAACTAGGGACCCTTGCTATGAATTCTTCTGCTCTTGGAACTGTCTGCCTTGTGGGACGTAGAATGAGTGCTACCCTAGCACGAAGCCACACTTTAACTGTTCTGATTGCAGTCCATCTGCATCACAGTACATCCAAGGCAATTGACAACCCACTTTAACCAAATATTTGTTTATTTGAAAACCTTGACAATTACACCATGCTGAAGTGTAGATACTCCTTTTTTCCACTGGACACGAGGTTGTTGTACAATAGCATTATATACTTCTATATATAGGTGGGAAACAATGGCATCAATGCTACTAAGTTTCAACATTGTTTAACTTAAGGTAATCTAGAAAGTAAAAAGACTATATTCGTAAAAGTAACCAAAAATTAAAAAATTATTGAAAATCTGCAATCAGTATTTGGATAAGTAAGTATAAATTGTAAGTTGTTGAGAACAGTTACACGTGACCGCTTAAAGGAGAAAGCCAGTTTGTCGAAATCCTATCGTATAGCTATTTTGGGAGCCACTGGTGCTGTTGGCACAGAGTTGCTGGAATTACTGGAAAGCCGTAACTTTCCGGTGGGAGAATTGAAGCTATTGGCATCAGAGCGGAGTGTGGGGCGATGGCTGCGGTTTAAAGGTGAGGATTTGCCAGTAGAATTAGTCAGCCATCGCACCTTAGAAAACTTAGATTTAGTGCTAGCTAGTGCTGGTGGTTCCACATCTAAGACTTGGGCAGCCGTTGCCGTAGAAAAAGGCGCAGTGGTAATAGATAATTCCAGCGCCTTTCGGATGAAACCGGAAGTTCCCTTAGTAGTCCCAGAAGTGAATCCCTTAGCGGCTGCTAACCACCAAGGTATTATCGCCAACCCCAACTGCACAACAATTTTGATGACGGTGGCAATTTGGCCATTGCATCAAATAAGTCCCATCAAAAGGATTGTAGCCTCAACCTATCAATCAGCCAGTGGTGCAGGTGCCAAAGCAATGGCAGAAGTGAAAACCCAAGCAAGGGCTATCTTACAGGGACAGGAGCCACTGGCTGAAGTTTTGCCTTATCCGTTGGCGTTTAACTTATTTCCACATAACTCGCCCTTAAATGATTTAGGTTATTGTGAGGAAGAAATGAAAATGGTCAACGAAACTCGTAAAATTTTTGGCGACCAACAGGTTAGAATTAGTGCTACTTGTATCCGGGTTCCCGTACTGCGTGCCCATTCGGAAGCAATTAATCTGGAATTTGAAAGTCCATTTAGTGCAGATGCAGCCAGAGAAATTTTAAGTTGCGCTCCTGGAGTAAAATTAATAGAAGATTGGAAAAATAATTACTTTCCCATGCCTATGGAAGCTACCGGTCAAGATGAGGTTCTAGTGGGTAGAATTCGTCAAGATATTTCTCATCCATGCGGCTTAGAACTTTGGTTGTGTGGTGACCAAATCCGTAAAGGCGCAGCGCTGAATGCAGTACAAATCGCCGAGTTATTAGTAGAAAGAAATCTACTCAAACCCGCAAAAGCATACGTTTCGAGTGAAACAGAATAGCCAATTAAATTTTAGGTATTTAACGCTATGAAGATAGATAAAATACATATCTGTAAAATACCATTGAAACAAATTGAGCAATAGGTTATCAAAATAGAGAACCACCGAGAAATCAAAAACCAAGAGGCTAATTAGGAGTGAAAACAGGGTGGGAGAATTTGGCAGAGTTTTAACCGCTATGATTACGCCGTTCAAAGCAGATGGTAGTGTCAATTATGATGTAGCCGCAGAACTGGCAGCACATCTAGCTAACAACGGCACGGATACATTGGTGGTATGTGGGACAACAGGAGAATCCCCCACCCTGACTTGGGAAGAGGAATACCAGTTGTTTGTGGAAGTATTGCAGTCCGTGGCAGGGAAGGCTAAGGTGATAGCAGGATGTGGTTCTAATTCCACCAAAGAAGCGATCACAGCTACCGAAAAAGCTGCTAAGATAGGAGTACATGGTTCATTACAAGTTGTACCCTATTACAACAAACCTCCACAAGCAGGTCTCTACCAGCATTTTCAAGCAATAGCCCAAGCTTGCCCAGAATTACCATTACTGTTATATAACGTCCCTGGACGTACAGGTCAAAACCTCAGTCCAGAAACTGTTGCTCGGTTGGCGGAAATTAACAATATTATTGGCATTAAAGAAGCTAGTGGAAATCTAGATCAGGCAAGTGAAATTCGTCGCTTGACACCAAAAGAATTTCAGATTTACTCTGGAGATGATTCTCTGACTTTGCCCTTGTTAGCAATCGGGGCAACCGGGGTTGTGAGTGTGGCTTCTCATCTGGTAGGCAATCAACTACAGCAGATGATCCAAGCTTTTAGTGCCGGAGGAATTGCCATTGCCAGCCAAATTCATCTACAACTATTTCCGTTGTTTAAAGCTTTATTTTTAACTACAAATCCCATTCCGGTTAAACAAGCATTGAAACTTAAAGGTTGGGAAGTTGGCTCAACTCGTCTGCCGCTATGCAAAGCTGACTCAGATGTTACTGATAAGTTAAAGGCAGTGCTGGAAAAACTTGATTTAACCTAGACAGTAGTTCGTTGAATACTGACCAGTTTGTAGTTGCTAAATATGTATATCAGCAATGAAAATAATTCTAACTGGTTTGCACTTTAAATTTGTAGGTTCAAACTGTTATAAATGTATTATTATTTTGTAGTTGAGTAAGGTATGAGATTTAATAATCAACAGATGGAGACAGATAAAATAAATTTGTATTTGATGAAAATGAGTAGAGTTGTATATGTGAAACCGTTTTATTAAAGAAAAAACTAAATATATCAAGGCAAAATTAGCTGTTTTAACATCAAAAGCTAGAATTTTCTTTGATAAAAAGATTGCTAACTTTTAATTTATTAAAGCTGAAAAACCAAGAACAATCTAAGGAGAAAATGGTAAGTAACGAAACTAAGTCTGCCCTCAAAATTATTCCGTTGGGCGGTTTGCATGAAATTGGCAAAAATACCTGTGTTTTTGAGTACGAAGACGAAATTGTCCTTTTAGATGCGGGATTAGCCTTTCCGACGGAAGGAATGTTGGGGGTGAATATTGTCCTACCAGATACAACTTATCTACGGGAAAATCGGCAGAAAATTAAAGGGATGATAGTCACCCACGGTCATGAAGACCATATCGGTGGTATCGCTTTTCATCTCAAGCAATTTGACATACCTGTGATTTATGGACCCAGACTGGCAATGGCAATGCTAGAGGGTAAATTAGAAGAAGCAGGGGTACGCGATCGCACTGAATTAAGATCAGTTAAACCGCGTGATGTAGTGCGTATTGGTCAACATTTCTTTGTGGAATACATCCGCAATACCCATTCCATTGCAGATAGCTTTACAGTGGCGATTCATACGCCTTTAGGTGTAGTCATCCACACAGGAGACTTTAAAATTGACCATACACCTGTAGATGGCGAAAACTTTGACTTGCAAAGGTTAGCAGAACACGGTGAACAAGGTGTACTTTGTTTATTGAGTGATTCAACCAACGCAGAAGTACCAGGATATACACCTTCGGAACGCTCAGTTTACCCCAATCTAGACCGGGAATTTGGTCAAGCTACCGGGCGCTTATTTGTCACCACTTTTGCTTCCAGCGTGCATCGCATCAATATTATTTTGCAGTTGGCACAGAAGCATAACCGTGTGGTATCGGTTGTTGGTCGTTCTATGCTGAATTTGATTGCTCATGCCCGCAATTTAGGTTACATCAAATGTGATGACAGTCTATTCCAGCCACTGCAAGCAGCGCGTAATCTTCCAGATGAAAAAGTAGTTATTTTGACCACAGGCTCTCAGGGTGAGGCAATGGCAGCTATGACCCGCATTGCCAACAAAGAACATTCCCAAATCAAAATTCGGCCAGGAGATACGGTACTATTTTCTGCGAACCCAATTCCTGGTAATACTATCGCTGTGGTCAACACCATCGATAAATTGATGCTTCAAGGAGCAAAAGTGGTCTATGGACGGGAAAAAGGTATTCATGTCTCTGGTCACGGCTGTCAGGAAGACCAAAAATTGATGATTGCCTTAACCCGTCCCAAGTTCTTTGTGCCATTTCACGGTGAACATCGCATGCTAGTGAAGCACTCGGAAACGGCTCAGAGTATGGGCATTCCTGCAGAAAATATCGTAATTATCCAAAATGGCAACATAGTAGAACTAACACAAGATTCTATTAGTGTTGCAGGTACAGTACCATCTGGCATAGAACTTGTGGATACTACTAGTTCTGGCATGGTCAGCGCCAAAGTGTTGCAAGAAAGGCAACAGATGTCAGCAGAAGGCATTATCACTATCGCCGCAGCCATTGATTGGAATGGCAAACTTCTGGCGAAACCAGAAACTCATCTCCGGGGTGTGGTGACTAGTGTAGAGCGATCGCTGATCCAAAAATGGGTACAACAGCGAATTGAAGAAATACTCACTGTGCGTTGGACAGAATTCGCCCAGCCTCGGGAAGGCGAAAGAACAGAAGTAGACTGGGGTGGATTGCAGGGAATGTTAGAACGAGAATTGCAACGTTCTATCCGTCGGGAATTACAATGCCAAGCAACTGTGACATTGTTGATGCAAATTCCTGAAGAACCACCTGTAAAAGTTGCCGATGGTAGAAGACGGCGCACTCGCACTACTGCTCAGGTAGCATCTTAATCAATAATTAGCGTCACCCTCAAGGGTGCATCTGTACGAAAAAAGCCTGCTTAGACAGGCTTTTTTCGTCATGACATTTAGCGTGAAGGCAAACAAAACCCCTAGACTGCTATTACCTTCACACATTACAACGACTATTTTTATTTCTGATATTTCTACCTAGCCCAAGCCCTGTAGAATTTGTGTATATGAAGTTATGTAACAATTAGATTTAAACCTGTCCAATGACAGATGACTTCATTAAAATTTAAAGTGTGTCAAGTTATAAACAAGATTAGATGATTACACCCCCGATGCTGCGAAAATTGCGATTAACTTGACGTAGTAATAAATTGGATTCTGACGTAAGTGGCTACTGTAAAACCTATTGTAACTCGGTCAGTAAACAATTTTTTCGGGAAAGGTAATTATTAGGTTGTATACATTCATCAGAAAGGTGAATAACCTCATTAACATAGAGGATTGATCATGAAGGTATTTGACAATACCACAAAAAAGTTTTTTTTGGCAAGCTGGGTATCGGTTAATCAAACAGAGACTAGTAAAGCTCCTGTGACCCAGTTACACCATTCGGCTCCTCAGTCTAACGGTGATATTCTCCAACCCCTGCGGCAGAGGATAGAAAATATTGAAATTAATAATCCTCAACTAGCTCACCGCTTGTGCAAACTCATTCCTGCTCAATGTCCCTTTGAGCGTGATGTCAAATTATTCGGGAAAACTCTGTTTCACATTCCGCCTATGTGTAAACTCAATCCTTTGTTTGAAGAAGTGGTTGGTTTACGCTTCCGAGCGCTGTGCTACCTTGCGGACCAATGTGGTGAAGATATATCGCATTACTGCTAATACTAAGTGTTGAATAAAATATCCTGAATCAAAAGTTAAGAGTTAGGAGTTGATAATTAACTCCTAACTCGTTTGCATTTTTAATTTGTAATTTTTAATTTTTTCTAAGTTGCCATTTTTGGATGGCTTCTTGAGCGTCTTCGTAAACGGCCGTGAGTTCTGGGACTAAAGTAGCCGTTTCAATTGCTCCCTGAATATCGCCTTGGTCAGCTCGACTCTTAGCCAAGTCCAAAATTTTTTCACTCCATTCATTAATATATTTTTGGGCGCTATCAAATCCTAGTTGACCCGGTGGAACTCTTCTAGCGACTTCGATAGCACGATTATATGTTGATGCTTGTCCGGGACGAATTAAGGCTTGAGCTGCATCTAAAACAGTTTGATTACCCAGATATTGTTGAGCTTCTAATTGCCATTGGCTAATTGCTGCTTGTGCTTCAGGATAAAGGGCTTGGTCTGGGGAAACTAATTGAGCAGCGGCAATAGCATTTGTATATTCTTTTTCCTGGGCGCGACTTTCTGCTAAGTCTAGAATCATACGACTCCAAATTTTAATATTGTCCTGAGCTTGTTCGTAAAGTGGTTCACCTGGTTGAATTTTACTGGCGGTAGCGATCGCCTGGGCTAAATCACTAGCTTGAGTTGGTCTCAGAGAGATTTTTGCTAAGTCTAACAGTGCTTGACTTTGCTTTTGAGATTCAGAATTAGAGGCGATTTGGGCATTAGATTGGTTTTCTGCCCTCAGGGTGGTTGGTGATGTTTCAGAAACAGAGCCAGCATTGGGCTCAGGGACAGCAGTAGTGGCTAATGGGCGTGATATTTCTTTAACTTGCAAAAATTTCGCCTGATTGCGGAGAACAACCACAGAAATTAAAGCTACTACCAATAAAGTGCCGCCTCCCCAAAATAAAAACTGTTTCCATAGTGGGCTGTCTGCTTGATTATTAGAGTACCGCGAAGGATTAGGTTGGCGCGCATTGGGAATGAATCTTGCCCCCGTGGCCTTGTCGCCGTTGACGTGGTTTTGTTGTTTCAAGTCCTGCTGTTGAGCCGAGGTAGATAGTGGTTGTTCTTCCAATTGGCCAATAGCTGGGATGAGGTTTGACAAATTCACTGACTGAGATTGATTAGCGAGAGTAGTTTCCAAACCTTGATGTTTTTCCCAGACAGTCGTCTTTTGAGTCTTGGCTAAATTTTTGGAGGTTGTTATCCCCAGAGGAGGGGCTGTAAGTGCAACAGCAAAAGTTTCCTCTGGAAAAATAATTGGTTCGCTTCCACTGGTTTGTATAACATTGGAAATTAGTTGATTGTACTTAGGCATCTCCAACTGCGGCAGTATTGGTGGTGATTTAGATGGAAATATCGTTACAGGGTTTTGTGTAGGTCGCCAGTAGTGTTGACATAGTTCCGGGGTGAGGAGACTTAAATAGTTTTCTAGATCAGTCAAGTTACTGGCATTACCAGAACGTAAAGCCTCTAGTAATGCAGCTGTAAAGAATCCGTGACCTAGTTCGCTACTTTCATGAGAGAATTGATCTGATTGGCAAGAAAGAATTGTGGCTGTTTGTAGTTCTTTAGCAAGCTCTATGATTTCTAGCCCAACGGGACTGCTTGCTTGAGTGCCAAAAGCACGATTGATGTCAAACAACAGCAGTGTATTAATTTCAGCCAGTTGCAGGCTTTGCATTAGTGAGCGCACTTCTATGCCAGTTTCTTCCACTAATTCTGGATTTGCTTCTACTGGCATTAGGTAGTCTTTCCCGTTGTAACTAAGCCCATAACCGCTAAAGAATAACCACAGATGGTCTTGCGGTTGCCAACAAGTTGCTGTCAAATCCTCCAGCAACATGAGAATATTTTGCTTAGTCGGATAGGTGGATCTTTGCCTGATTGGTGGTGAAGAATCACTTATCAACACACAGTGTTGCTGTACCAAGCCTCCTTCTTGAACCAAAAAGTTGTTTAGTACTTCGGCATCTGCTTGAGCGCAACGTAAAGGTTGAAATGACTGATATTGATTGATGCCAATTGTAATTGCCCAGTAATTTGCCATCCCGCTCTTTGTAGGTTGTAGTTTTTTTGCCTAAAATTGCGGTTGCCTTTGCTGAAAAAACAAAGCTAACCTATGTCTTATAATCTGTGGATAATATTATCGAGTTACTGAATTAGGAGCAGTTTTTATTACATTATACTTCAATAATCATACTTATGAAAAATAAAGTTACAAGTTGTCAATAAGTAGTTATCAGGTTATGACCAAGACTATTGCTCATTAACGATCATTGATCATCTCTTTTCCATTTATTGGCCAAATTGCCAAAAAGATCCGGATCTTTCCGTTAATTGTTTTACTTTTATGTCCAATTTCTTTGTGGATATTAACAGAAGCGATTGCGCGGAGCGCAGTGCCGGAGGCAATCTCGCCCCAAATAGTTCGGGCTTATACTGCCAGAATTGATCTGAAAATTAACCGCATTGAAGACGAAAGCTCTGAAAGCATATTGCGGACAGCAGATGCCATTTCACAGGCATCTGCTCAACTTAGCTTTGACAAAGACATATTAGGTACAAATGTTTCAGTAATCCTCACTGCAGAAAGTTATGGCGAGATCCCTCCCGTTTTGGCTTTGGAAGTTAGCTCTCAGCAGTGGGGCACACGCCGCCCAAATTTGGGCAACTTACTTCAAAACGGCGCGAACCCTGCTGTTGTTGGACAAGCAAACGGGAATTTCCCATACTGGTTAACTTTCCCCTACAATCTGCTCAAATTAGCCGGGTAAGTAGGAAAGAAGCAAGGGAGTGAGGCGGGAAGGTAGTTTCCCAATAACCAATGAAAATCTCTATCTATAAAATGGAATTGATGGCTTAGAATGGAAAGGCTGTCAAGAATTACGATGTCCGCTATTATGGCTGTTCCTAAGAAGAAAACGTCCAAATCCAAACGAGATAAACGTCGCGCCACTTGGAGGCATAAAGCTACTGTTGAAGCTCAGAAGGCTCTTTCTCTCGGCAAGTCAATTTTGTCAGGACGTTCTACCTTTATCTATCCCACTACTGAAGAAGAGGAAGAAGAATCATAAAAAACCTCGCGGGAGTTTGGAAACCACTGGCTTCAAGCCAGTGGAGGAAAAACGATTAGGCCGGCTAAAAGGTGCAGTTTCTCTTCTCCTGTCTTGCCTAAGTTACAGGTTCATGTTGCAGAAATCCTCCATGAGCAAGTCGGGTCTATAAATAATGAAGAATCCCCACGCCTTTAGGCTGGGGAGTGTCAAATCAGTGCTTTTGGGTTTTAGCGAATAATTAGCTTTAATTGCGATAATTTGTTTTTGTAGGGAGCATATCGCCAGTTTAAATCTAGCCAGAAGTAATTTGTTAACACGCTCTTGTAATGGGAAAAGGTGTCAAAACTCGCTTTACCGTGATAGCTGCCAATTCCGCTATCGCCTACACCGCCAAACGGTAAAGATGAGAGTCCAACTTGCATAATTGTGTCGTTAAGGCAAACTCCACCAGATGAGGTTTGTTGTAAAACTTGTTCTTGCAGGTTCTTATTTTGAGTGAATAAGTATAAAGCTAATGGTTTCGACCTAGAGTTAATTAAGGCGATGGCTTCCTTGATATCTGTATATTCAACTATGGGCAAGATCGGGCCAAAGATTTCCTCTTGCATTACTGGATCTGTTAAGGAAACATCATCAAGTATGGTAGGGGCGATGTAAAGTTCTTGGGGATTGGTTTCTCCGCCAATAATAATTTCGCCATTTTTGATGAGGTTAGCTAACCTATCAAATTGTTTTTTGCTGATAATTCTGGCATAATCTGGACTGGTTGCGGGATTATCTCCATAAAATTCTGTGAGGCATTTTTTTATGCTATCTACCAAATCTTTTTTGATTTTATGATTAACTAAAAGATAATCAGGCGCAATACAAGTTTGTCCGGCATTGATAAATTTTCCCCAAGCAATGCGTCTAGCAGCATGTTCTAGGTTAATTTCCGTATCGATAATACAAGGACTTTTGCCACCTAGTTCTAGGGTAACTGGTGTGAGATGTTTGGCTGCTGCTTCCATGACAATTTTACCGATGGCTGTACCACCAGTAAAAAAGATGTGGTCAAATTTTTCTGCTAGGAGTTTTTGACTTGTTTCTACACCTCCTTCTACTACAGCAATATAATTGGGGGGAAAATATTTGCCGATCACCTCAGCTACAACACTGGAGGTGTGACCTGCAATTTCTGAAGGTTTGAGAATTGTGCAATTTCCCGCAGCCATCGCACCTACTAATGGTGAGATAATTAGTTGCAAGGGATAATTCCAAGGGCCTATAATTAAAACAACTCCTAGCGGTTCGGGGTAAATTTTGGCTGAGTATGGAAAAAACTTCCAAGGAACTGCTGCTTTTTTTGTCTTAGTCCAATTTTTCAGATTTTTGATAGCATAGTCAATTTCAGTGATTACATTAATTTCTGTGGCATACGCTTCAAATTCTGGTTTATGTAAATCCGCTTGCAGTGCTTGAATGATTGCTTTTTCATTCTCAAGTATTGCTTGTTTGAGAATTTTCAGTTGTTGCAGGCGGAAGCTAAGGTCTTTTGTTTTACCCGTCTTAAAAAAATCACGCTGTTTCCCGATAATTGCAGCTACATTTGCTAATTCGTTATTAATCATATTTACTGTTTTGTTATTTTTTTGGTAATCTCCCTATTATAAAATACTTAATATTTAATTAATTGTGATTTGAAAATTGCTTAATCTCAAACCCTATGTACTATGTATTTTATTTTTATATAAAGATAATTTAAAACTGTGCTTTTTTTTACTGTTTAATGGGTAGATTAACGATGAAGACACTACCTTTACCCAACTCAGACTTTACCTGAATATCACCCTGATGTGTTGCGACAATGAGGCGAGAAAGGTACAATCCTAAGCCAGTACCAGAAGTTTTATGACTTCCTTGGGCAAATCTTTCAAATAAGCTGGCTTGTTCTTGTTGGGAAATGCCTATTCCCGTGTCTGCTACTTCTATATTTATATATTGTAAGTTATTATCACTACTATAATTGCCAGGGTTAACCCTAATATTTACTGAGCCGGATTCAGTGAATTTGATGGCATTACCGATTAAATTTGTAAATAAACGATGCAACTCTAAGACATCCCCCATCACCATAGTTGTGGTTGCATCTGGAGATAAATTCAGGTTGATAGATAATGCTTTTTCTTCTGCTAAAGGTTTAAGTGCCCTCACTGCTTCTTTGAGTAATTGAATTAAATCAACTTGTTGAAATACTAGGGTTTTACGACCTGCTTCAAAACGATAAACTTCTAATAAAGTATTCACCATAGATAGCAGGTTAAGATTGCTGCGAGCCATGATGGTGATTACTTCTTCCATTTGCGGCGATAAGGTTCCTAAAGCACCCTGTTGAAACAGCGTCAACATCCGATCAGCTGCTACTAAAGGTATGCGTAAGTCGTGGGTGAGTCGAGAAACAAAATCTTCTCTCTGGCGGGCAATTTGATCACGTTCATCCATACTTCGCTTTAACCGCAAAAGCGATCGCACTCTTGCCAATAATTCATCTAGGGTTACAGGTTTGCGGATAAAATCATCAGCACCCAAGTCTAGCCCATGAGCGACATTGGGCGTATCGTGGGCAGTAATCAGCAGAATGGGGATATATTGAAGCTTCATATTACTACGAATGCATTTAGTGACTTCGTAGCCATCCGTTCCTGACATCATGAGGTCGAGTAACACCAAGTCACAAGGTGATGCTTCTAGTTCTGCTAAGGCGGTAATACCATCGTTTGCAGTGATAATGGTGTAGCCTTGTTTCTCCAAAATCGTTTTTATCAAAAACACATTATCAGGAGAGTCATCGACAACGAGAATTTTTTCTAAGTGAGAAGATTGGGAATTCATGGGTAAGAAGGTTTAAAAAATTCATTTATGCCAGTAATGATATTATGCTCTTGTATAATTTGTATTATCAACATTGCCGCAAACTAGGAGGATGTTTGAAAAGTCTTTTCTGATGTATCAAAAACTTTTCGACCCATCTAGATCCCGCCTTAAAAAGGGGGACTTTGAGAAATTGGAGTTGGTCAGGGGGGTTGGGAGGATCAATCAGTGTCTAACATGACAATTAGCAAATTTTGAAACAACTTATGGCAAGTGAGGGCTGGTACTGTTGCTTCAATCCATTTGAAAAAACACCATTTTAAACCCAGCTTAAACATATATTTAATATATATTAGATACATATATGGTAGGAAATGAATTTCTTGATTTAGCTACGACAAAAATTTAATTACTGAATATACTGATGATGGGCTTACCTCAGAAGTTACGAGAATTTTTGTAGAGGAGTCTCATAGAACATCTCTACCTTCTTTTTTGGAGTTTTTGGGTATCAGCTTAAAGTGAAAAACGAACTACAGAGACACACAAGACAGGGAGGAATGAGAGTTAGAGAAGTTTTTTGTCCGGAATTCTTTAAAATAAAAAGTATCTTTGCGCCATTGGTAAAAGACTGGCGGGTTCACAAATTAGCAACTCACCATTAGCCCTGACTTGATATGTTTCTGGATCAACTTCGATGTGTGGTAAAGCGTCATTTAGCTTCATATCTTGTTTAGTGATTTGACGTGTCCCAGAAACGGCCACAGCAGTTTTTTGTAATCTCAATTGGCTGGGGATTTCTCTTTCTAAGGCGGCTTGAGAAATAAAGGTTAAAGATGTGGCGTGACGGGCTCCACCAAAACTAGCAAACATGGGTCTTGTATGCACAGGCTGAGGTGTTGGAATACTGGCGTTAGCATCACCCATCTGTGACCAAGCAATCATCCCTCCCTTAATGACAATTTCTGGTTTGACACCAAAAAAAGCTGGTCGCCATAAGCATAAATCTGCTAGTTTTCCCACCTCTACGGAACCTACATATTGGGCAATTCCGTGGGTAATTGCTGGATTAATTGTGTATTTTGCAACATATCGTTTGGCGCGGTTATTATCTGCAAGTCCATCTCCATCAAGGCTACCGCGTTGGATTTTCATTTTATGGGATGTCTGCCAGGTGCGAATTATCACTTCACCTACTCGCCCCATTGCTTGGGAATCAGAAGCAATCATACTAAACGCCCCTAAGTCGTGCAAAATATCTTCAGCGGCGATGGTTTCTCGGCGAATGCGAGATTCGGCAAAGGCTACATCTTCGGGAATGCTAGAGTCGAGGTGATGACACACCATCAACATATCTAGATGTTCTTCCAAGGTATTGACGGTGTAAGGGCGTGTGGGGTTGGTGGAAGATGGTAAAACGTTGGCTTGTCCGCAAACTTTAATAATGTCTGGTGCGTGTCCACCGCCTGCGCCTTCGGTGTGGTATGTGTGTATGGCACGATGTTTGAAAGCAGCAATGGTATCTTCCACAAATCCCGCTTCATTCAAAGTGTCGGTATGTATTGCTACTTGCACATCATAATCATCGGCAACACTGAGACAGGTATCAATGGTTGCGGGGGTAGTCCCCCAATCTTCATGCAGTTTTAACCCCATTGCGCCAGCTAAGATTTGTTCGACAATTCCTTGAGGTTGACTGCTGTTACCTTTACCCAAAAAGCCTAAATTCATGGGGAAAGCATCAGCAGCTTGTAGCATCCGGTGCATATTCCAGGGGCCTGGGGTGCAGGTAGTGGCGTTTGTGCCGGTGGCGGGGCCAGTACCACCGCCAATCATGGTAGTAATCCCACAGGCGATGGCTACTTCAATTTGTTGGGGGCAAATAAAATGAATATGGCTATCAATACCTCCTGCTGTGAGAATCATTCCTTCGCCTGCTAAAGCTTCGGTTCCAGGTCCAATAATAATATCTATATTGTCTTGAATATAAGGATTTCCGGATTTACCTATTTTGAAAATTTTGCCGTCTTTAATGCCAATATCAGCTTTGACAATACCCCACCAATCGAGTATGAGGGCGTTAGTAATGACTAAATCTACTGCGCCATCAGCGTTAGATATGGGGGATTGTCCCATTCCGTCTCTGATGACTTTACCGCCACCAAATTTCACTTCGTCGCCGTAGGTGGTGAAGTCTTGTTCTACTTGTATAAATATTTCAGTGTCTGCTAGTCGGATGCGATCGCCCACTGTGGGGCCATAGGTTTCTGCGTAGGCTTGACGAGATATTCTGTAAGACATAATACGGTATGGGATGAGTTTAAACGAAAAGACAGGCGCAAAGGTACGCGGAGTTATAGATGGGAATGATTTGAGTGAGGCAATAATTGGTTGTGGAATGCAGGTGCATAGGGGGTTGGAACAGGGTTTATTGGAGTCCGCCTATGGGGATTATTTGTGTTTTGAGTTGAGTAAGAGGTTTTATGTGAGGAAGCAAGTTCCATTACCACTTGTGTATGAAAAGGTGGCATTGGATTGTGTTTATTGATGAGATTTAATACTCGAAAATACAGTAATTATTGAATTCAAATTTGTGGAATCTCTCCAAGCAATTGACTTAGCACAACGTAAACTCCGTCTCCTCCCCAAGTTTAATCTTCTGCACCTCAAATAAGGAATCAAACGCGTATCACATAAACTCTAACTCCCCGTACTTTTGCGTTTAAATATTGCCATTAATTTTGCCATTAAAACCATAAACTTCACGACTACCAACTAAAGGTACTAAGGTAATTTCTTTTTCGTCTCCTGGTTCAAATCTTACTGCTGTTCCTGCGGGAATATCAAGGCGCATTCCCCGGGTTTGTTCTCGATTAAAATTCAATGCTGCATTGACCTCATAAAAGTGAAAATGTGAACCAATTTGAATTGGGCGATCGCCTGTGTTGGCAACTTGTATTTTCATGGTAGGACGATCGGCGTTCAATTCTATTTGACCATCTGGTGTGATAATTTGCCCTGGAATCATTTTTTTAGCTTTTTTTGAGAGTTATCTAATAGGATTATGCACAGTTACCAATTTTGTACCATCAGGAAAAGTTGCTTCTACCTGGACTTCGTGAACCATTTCTGGTATCCCTTCCATGACATCATCTCTTTTTAACAACGTTGTGCCATAGCTCATTAACTCTGCTACTGTTTGTCCATCTCTAGCACCTTCTAAAATAGCTGCGGAAATGTAGGCGACGGCTTCGGGATAATTTAATTTCAAACCTCTATTTTTCCGTCTTTCTGCTAATAACGCAGCTGTAAAAATCAATAATTTATCTTTTTCCTGTGGTGTCAGTTGCATTCTTCACTTGTCTGTGGTTAGTTTAAACTTGCCATACTCTGGGGACACAGTTACCACGATGTAGAAAAGACACTCGCAGCAACTCCCACACAGATGTAAACCAGTTTCTCACTTCAGAGGTGGAAGAACCACGATATCGACACAAAAATCCATTTTCTAACCGAGTAGCACCTACTTGTCCAGAACCATGCCATAAATTTCGGGCTTTGTCTAAAATTTCTTCAGTAACGCTGGTTCCTACCCAAGTCAGGGTCGCTGCTATTGGTTGTCCTGCTAAACCGTGAGGACTGTGGAAAACTTCTTCTTTACCTGGTAACCATTGGCGATCAATCCACAAGGGTACACCTTGTTGCCAAATTTCTGTGTGCGATCGCCATTCTCCCTGTACAAATTTTTCACCCCTCGCAGTCCGACCAAATCTGGTAATTTCCCAACCTAACCAACTGGCTCCCGGTGCTAATTCTACCCGTAAATCTTGGCGATAAATTGCCCCGTTAAATAAAATTGTTTCTTGGGGTAGCCACTCTAAACAAGCCCCTGCATCAATTTGAATGTTAATGTTTTGCCTGGCTTGTAGTCCGTTGGTGCGGTATATTTTACTGGCTGCGGCTGTGGTAATTAATGCTTGTGTATGGGGTTGGAGGTGGAGGTTGTACGATAGGCGATCGCCTCCAACTACGCCGCCGGCGGTATGTAGAATGACGCTATGACAAATTTTTTCACCTTCTGGATAAAATGGCTTTTGTATTTTTAAAGGTGCTTGATGGTGGCTGTGTATTAACTGGGTGCTATTGAGGCGATGGGCGTAAACTAAGTTTAGTTTTCCATGCCAAGTTTTATCTATTGGACTGTTAACAAGCATTGATAAATGGATAAACTCTCCCTCATTCTAACTTTATCATTCAATATATAAAAATTATGAAATATTTAGAGAGGTTCTAGGTAACATTTCTAAATATTATTAAACTTATGAATTACTGGTTTTTTTGTTCTAACCAAGCTACGAAATCAGCAACTTCGGAAAAATAAAATAATGCTTCGTCTAAATCTTATAAATCATCACTAGATAAATTTCTTACCTGTGATATTAATGAATCATTAATATCACCAAAACCACGTTTCACAAGATGATTAATCATATTGCTGAACCAAACCGGATAGAAATCTAAATTTTTTGTTATACTGTGCCTTGACGAATCCTCTCAAAACCATATACATGGATATCCGCAAATTTATAGCGGTTCTCTTTTTCTCGCCATTCAATAATACCAATCTCATTTAAAAAAGAAACAAATTCTTCAAAGCTTGGTATATCTTGGGATCAAGATTGCCATAATTATTGGCACTGTTATTTAGATAAGAATGCCAATTTACCCTTTAGAAAATCAAAGAATTTATTCAAATCAGGGTATTCTTATTTAATTTTTTTTACATCGTTTTTCTGATGCTTTTTCCAAGCCAAATTCTAGAGATTTTCCTTGAATTATACGATGTGTAGGGAAAAGAAAAATAATCGCTTCGTCAGCTGGTTTGATTAAAGAAAAAGCTCCCCATTGATTAATTCCAGTTCTGGAATCAATTAAGATAATATGCGGTTTTAAATGTTCGTAAATTTCACCCTCGAAAACAGACCAAAGGTTTTGATTTCCATCAATAACAGTAGTAGCGTGGAGATCATCAACCTTAGATACATAATCAAGATTTAGAGAGCCAGCAGGAACAACAAATAATCTTCCTGTAGCTCATAGAATGTCACTGTCCTGGGTAAAGTAAGTTAGCCATGGGGTGGGGGTGATTGATTTTGCAGGTTTGCTGCTTGGATAGCTAAATCTTGCC
>Ga0172367_10003808_pt1 | contig 19211 bp, 15 predicted proteins | sample Lak10m_FD_114542 | JGI IMG/M metagenome (GOLD analysis project Ga0172367, IMG submission 114542) | Freshwater microbial communities from Kabuno Bay, South-Kivu, Congo - kab_022012_10m | ecosystem: Environmental > Aquatic > Freshwater > Lake | place: Democratic Republic of the Congo: South-Kivu...
GGGTTCCTTGCGAAGCCCTTCACGAGCGAGACGCTGGGCGAGGTGATCTTGAAAGCGATGAAGTGAAGGTGTCGAAGGAGTACGCTGCCTTGAGGCGGAAACGCCGTGTGAGGGCACACGGCCTACAGGGGAGCAGGGACAACGCAGCCTAGGCTTAGAGAGGACGATGGCTCGGCATGACTCGTTATGCGGTTCTATCGTCCTATTTTGACTTAATCGCGCGGAAGAGCAGGTTCATGGAGAGGGGGACGTTACGACCTTGGGCGGGGCCGAGTTCGGCCATCATTTGGAGACGGCGCCAGAGGCGGAAGAAGCGCAGCGCCCACCAATGGCGGGAGGTGCCATTGGGGACCCAGGGATTGTGAGGGCGGGTGATGTATTCGACCTCGGTGATGGTGATATCGTTGAAGCCGGCGTTGAAGAGGAGGAAGTCGAGGCTGTGCTCGGTGAAGCTGGAATGATGAGTGAAGCAGATATGTCGACTACGCGAGGCCATGGACGAGTTGGCGTTGGGGACGGTGCCGATGAGCCGGCCGCCAGGGCGCAGCGAGCGAAGGATTTGGTGAGTGAACTCCAGTTGATGGCTTACGGGGATATGTTCGATGAGATCGAGAGCGAGAATGGCACCGAAGGCGTTGGGACGTTCGGCGAGCCAAGCTTGAGTGTCTTCGGTTTGCTGGACATTGAGACCTTTGGCGACGCAGGAGCGCACTTGGCTTTCGTCGGAGTCGCAGCCTGAGGCATTTGTGTATCCGAGACCTTTGAGAGCGAGCAGAGCGAAACCCATCCCGCAGCCGATCTCGAAGATGGGCGCGGATTTATCAGCGGGAAGGTGAGGGGCGAGGATACGGCTGAAATAGGATCCCATCGCAGCGATATGCTCAGGCGTATCGGAATGAAAGCGGAGGTAGACCCTGCTATAATCGATTTTCATGAGGCGACAGGCTGGCGTGCGAGTGCGAGCAAGTTGAGAGAGAGAGGCACTGAGCGACCTTGGGCGGGGCCGAGTTCGGCCATCATTTCGAGACGGCGCCAGAGCCGGACGAAGCGGAATAGCCACCAATGCTTAGCCGCTCCGATGGGGAGCCAGGCGCGAGGCGGTTTGGTTTGGAACTCGACAGGGTGGACGCTGATCTCGCGGAAGCCGCCGTTGAAGAGGAGGAAGTCGAGGCTGTGTTCGGTGAAACTGTTGTGATGGGTCCAGTCGTTGTAACGCCAACGCTCGGCGATGGCATTGTTGGCATTGGGGACGGTGCAGAGGAACGTTCCACCGGGTTTGAGAGCGGCCGCAATGGCTGCGACGACGTCGAGGACGGCATCGACGGGTATGTGTTCGAGGACGTCGAGGGAGAGGATGAGATCGAAACTCGCTTTGCGCGCGTGCAGGTGAGCGAGGGTTTGTTCGACGGGGACGAGGGAGGCGTTGAGATTGACCTGCTGGCAGGCCTGGATTTGACCTTGGTCGCAATCGAACCCTTCGAGATGATCGAAGCCGAGCGACTTAAGAGTGGAGAGGGCGAAGCCCATGCCGCAGCCGACGTCGAGAACGTGGGCGGAGCGGTTTGCGGGGAGGAAGGGACCGAGCAAGCGGGAGTAGAGGGCCACCATGGAAGCACGATGCTCTGGCGTGTTCTGGTGCCACTTCAGATAGTAGCGCGTGTAATCAATTTTCATGCAGCCCGCGAAACTCGCGGAGAACACTACGCAAACGGAACGGGAGAAGAAAGGAATTCAGTTGCCATCGAGCGCAGGGTCGGAGCGGTTTGAACAGCCAAGAGGAACCGAAGCCGGCGAGGAGAGCGCCGAAGAACCCAGCGACGGCGGCACCTGGCAGTCCGAGGATGGGAATCAGGAGGATGGCAAGCGTGATATTGAGAGCGATTCCGAGAGAGGCGGTGAGGGTGTGATAGATGTTCATGTTTTCGAAGAGGAAGAACTGAGCCCGAACAGCCCCGCTGAAAAAGATGGGTGCACCGAGGGATTGGATGACGAGCACGGGTATGGCGTTGAGGTAGCGATCGCCGAAGAGCGCGGGGATGAGGAAGGGAGCGAGGGTTGCGACGCCGAGGGCTACGGCGTAGCCGAGGCCAGTGAGCAGATCGAACACGAGTTGCATCCGCTTTTGGAAACGTTCGGGGGACCGTTGACGCTCTTCGACCAGCACGGGGTAGATGGAACTGAGGAGGAAGGCGGGGAGGAATCCCCAGGCCTCGGTGATCTGGGACGCGGTGTTGTAGATCCCGAGACTTTTGTAGCCGAGAAAACTGCGGACCATGACCTGTTCGAGGCGCATGTAGAGAGCGATGAGCAATCCGGAGAGAATGAGAGGCCAAGAGTCGCGGAGCATGGCGCGAGCGAGCGGGGCGTTGAACCGCCAGCCGGTGGGATGCTGGCCGCGCAGTCGATAAACGATCAGCACGGCTACTGCGTTGAGAACCCCTTCGAGAAGACAAGCCCCGGCGAATGCGACCAGCGGGGCGCGATAGACCAGCAGGAGGCACTTTACTAAGGCACCGAGAACGACGGCGACAGTTCGGGCGATGACGGGGAATTTGGAATCGATATTCTTTTGGAACCAAAGATCGGCGACCTCGAAGGCTTGAGGGAAGAACAGCGCACCCACGAGCAAGAAAACGGGCATCAGCCCTTGGTTGGCGGGATCCAGCGCGGCCACGATGCCAACGAGACTTGAGGCAAGCGTCGCACCGAGGAGACGCAGAGCGAGGCTGGAGCCCAGGATTTCGGAGCTACGGTGAGGCGATTTGACCAGTTCTCGGATGACGATTCCGTCCAGTCCCATGTTCGCGACGGCATGGAACATTCCGACGAGGAGCAGGGCGTAGGATAGGATCCCATAACGTTCCTCACCGAGCACACGGGCGGCGAAACCGATGACGAGGAGACTGGCTCCCTTCGTGATGACGCGGTTAGCGACCAACCACGCGACATTGGATCCGACACGTTGGAGTTTGCTCTTGAGCATCGTCGACCGCGCACTCTGTGCGGATCAGATTCCCTCGGCGATCGCAGGAGGAGGATCGGTTCGCGGAGGCGGCTCGTGTTGGAGCAGTTGATCTTCGCCGGAGAGGATGCGGTAATTTCGGATTTGGAAGGAAACCTCAGCACCGTCGGCGAGATTCTTGTGGGCGTAATCCTCTTTGGTCATGCGGGCTCGGATGGTGAGACCGGAGGGCAATTCGAACTCGAGACGCAGCATGATGCCGAGGAAGAACGTATGGCGCAGCGTAGCGCGGTAGCGGAACTCCTCGGGGTCGCCAGAGACTTGGACGGCGTAAGGGCGGAAGCCGACACGGATTTGGCGGCCGTGGGGGATCTCGTGGGCTGGGAATTCGATTTCGCCGATCCGAGCGATGCCGTTTTGGACCTCCATTTCGAGCACGTTCATGACGCCGATGAAGCGGGCGACGAACTCGTTTTTGGGCTGCTCGTAGACTTCGCGGGGGGTGCCCATTTGTTCGAGGTTACCGCGGGAGAAGATGACGATGCGATTGGAGACCTCCATGGCCTCCTCTTGATCGTGGGTGACGAAGATGGTGGTGACGCCCAGGTCGTGGTGGAGCCGGACAAGCCATTCGCGGAGATCTTGTCGGATCTTGGCGTCGACAGCGCCGAACGGTTCGTCGAGCAGGAGCACGCTGGGTTTGGGGGCGAGCGCGCGGGCGATGGCGACGCGTTGGCGTTGACCGCCGGAGAGCTGGTGGGGATAGCGCTTGGCAAGGCCATCGAGCCCGAACAAGGTGAGCAACTCAGCGACGCGGGCTTCGATATCGGCGGACTTCCATTTTTTGATTTTCAGACCGAACGCGATGTTTTTGAACACGGTCATGTGTTTGAACAGCGCGTAGTTTTGGAAGACGAAGCCGATGTTCCGTTTTTGAACGGAGAGATCATTGACCCGTTGGCCGCGGATGAAGATGTCGCCGGAGGTTGGGTTTTCGAGGCCGGCGATCATGCGAAGGACGGTCGTTTTACCGCCGCCGCTGGGGCCGAGCAGGGCGAGCAGTTCGCCTTCTTCGACGGTGAACGACACGCTATTGACGGCGCGCACTTCGCCGAAGGCTTTGCTGATATTGCGGAGCTCGATGCTCATATCATGATGCGGGAGCGAGGACTGGCATAACGGGTGTGTGCGAGGTTGGCAATGGCTTAGTCACGGGCCTAAGGTTTGGGGGCGGGGTCGGGGTCGGCCTTGAGGGCGCTGGCTTGATCCCGTTCGATTTTCCACTCGAGGAATGTTTTGAGCCCGAGCGTCGCGATCGCGAGCAGGGCGAGCAGGCTAGCGACGGCGAACGCGGCTTGGCCGTTGTATTCGTTGTAGAGCTTTTCCACGCGGAGGGGGATGGTGTCGGTGACTCCGGTGATGTGACCGGAGACGATGGACACGGCCCCGAACTCGCCCATAGCGCGGGCGTTGCAGAGGATGACACCGTAGAGCAGACCCCATTTGACGGAGGGCAAGGTGACATGCCAGAAGGTTTGCCAACCGTTCGCACCGAGGGTGAGGGCGGCTTGCTCTTGTTCGACCCCTGCGGCCTGCATGATGGGGATCAATTCGCGTGCGACGAACGGGAACGTGACGAACACGGTAGCGAGGACGATCCCGGGGAGGGCGAAGATGATCTTGATATCGTGTTGTTCGAGGAACGACCCGTAGAGCCCTTTGGATCCGAAGAGGAGAACGAACATCAGACCCGAGACGACGGGAGATATGGAGAAGGGGAGGTCGATGAGCGTGATGAGGAACGATTTGCCGCGGAAATCGAACTTGGCGATGGCCCAGCTGGCGGCGAGGCCGAACACGAGATTGACGGGGACTGAGATGGCGGCGGCGGCGAGCGTCAGGCGGATAGCGGATTGAGTATCGGGATGGGAGAGCGCCTCGAACACGGGTCGGATTCCCTTTGAGAAAGCCTGCACGAGCACGTTGGCCAAGGGCAGCAGGAGGAACACGGAAGCGAAGGTGAGAGCGATACCGATGAGAGAGAACCGAACCCATGCTGGGTCCTCGGTCGCGCGGCGGGAGGCGCTGCGGGAGGCTTTGGCGAGGGTGGAAGCGGGGGCGGCCATGCGAGGTGCTAATTGTGGAACCGACTGGCCCAGGCTTCGATCCAGTTGATTGCGGCGAGCAACACGAGGGAGAAGGCGAGCAGAACCGAGGCGATGGCGGTGGCTCCCAGGTAATCATACTCTTCGAGCCGTGTGACGATAAGGAAGGGAGCGATCTCGGTTTTGAACGGCATGTTGCCGGAGATGAACACGATGGAACCATACTCACCGATCGCGCGGGCGAAGGCGAGGGCGAAGCCGGTCACGATTGTGGGAACGAGGGAGGGAAGGATCACGCTCCAGAAGGTTTGGAACCGATTGGCCCCGAGGGAAGCGGCGGCCTCCTCGACGTCGGCGTCGAGGGTTTCCAGGATCGGTTGCAAGGTTCGAACGGCGAAGGGGAGGCCGACGAATGTAAGGGCGATGGCGATGCCGAGCGGGGTATAGGCGCCCTTGATTCCCATGGGAGAAAGATAACGCCCGAGCCAACCCTGATCGGCGAACATGTGGGATAGAGTTAGGCCAGCGACGGCGGTGGGCAGGGCGAAGGGGAAATCGACCAATGCATCAATGATTCGTCGGCCTGGGAAATGATAACGGACCAGGACCCACGCGAGCAGGGCACCGAAGAAGGCATTGGCTAGGGCGGCGGCGAGGGACGCGCCGAACGTGAGACGATAGGCGGCCATGGCGCGGTCGGTGAACGCAAGCTGCCAGAACTGAGACCAAGAGAGTTCGGAGGTCTTGAGCAAGAGCCCGGCGATGGGCAGGAGGACGATGACGCTGAGACACAGAATGGTGATCCCCATGGACAATGAGAATCCGGGAAGGACACTGCGTGTCTCGGTTTTGAGTCTCATGAGGTGTCGATGACGGGAGTTAACTCTGAGCGAGGCGACGACTTCCGACGCTCCACGGGGTGAGGAGACGTCGGAACATCGACAAGAGCTGGGCATCGACTGGTATCAGCATGCGTATGGGTGAGTCTAGGAACAACCGGGGATGCGTCAATCGGGATTTCGTGGAGCGGCAGGAGGTTAGGGTGTGAGGGCATCTCGACTTTGTGGCTGACTCGGGTTGAATTTCTTTAAAGACAGTATTGCGACAGTCTGGTAGGGTTCCGCGACGATCACCGGGGCCAAACGAGACGAGGCGAAACACTGGTGGCGCGGCCTTTTAACGACGCATGAAGACTTCCAAAGCCCCGAAGCGACAGGGGATTCTGGCGGGTGGGAACTGGATTATCGACCAAGTGAAGCTGGTGGACGTGTATCCCAACCGCGAGCAATTGGCGAACATACTGGGGCAGTATGAGGGGACCGGTGGCGCGCCGTTCAACGTTTTGGTGGACCTTGCGATTTTGGGGGCTGAGTTTCCCCTCTACGCGGCGGGCTATATTGGCAAGGATCCGTTTGGCAAACTCATTGGTGAGCACTGCGCGAAGCACAAGATTGACACCAAGTATCTGAAGGAGACGACGAAAGCTCCGACCTCGTATACGGATGTGATGACGGAGAAGAACGGTGGGCGGCGAACGTTCTTCCACAACCGTGGTGCGAACGCGTTATGGGAGGGAGCGGACCTTGATTTCACGAAGAACAAGGCCCGCATCTTCCATTTGGGCTATCTGCTGTTGCTGGACCAGCTTGATTTGGAGGACAAGAAGTACGGGACGAAGGCGGCGGCGATGTTGGCGGCGGCGCAGGCGGCTGGGATGAAGACCAGCGTGGATGTGGTGAGCGAGGATAGCGACCGATTTAACCGTGTTGTGACCCCTGCGTTGAAGCATGTGGATTACTGCATACTCAACGAGATCGAGGCGGGAAAGACGACGGGGTTTAAGATTCGGCGAGCGGACGGCACTTTGGACACGGTGGCGTTGCGCCATGCGGCAGGGGCGATGTTGCAGAGCGGTGTTCGTGAAGTCGTGGTGATCCATTTTCCGGAAGGTGGATTTGCGCGGACGCGGGACGGGCGTGACTCGTGGCAGATGTCATTGAAGCTGCCGGCGAAGTACATCGCGGGTACGGCTGGGGCAGGGGACGCGTTTTGCTCGGGTGTTTTGTTGGGGCTACACGAAGGGTGGGAGCTTCAGCAATGTCTCCATACGGGAGTGTGTGCGGCGGCGGCTTCGTTGTCGGATCCGACGTGCACGAACGGGATGAAGCCACTTGCGGCGTGCCAAGCGTTGGCGAAGAAGTATGGTGTACGCGCGCCTTTGGAGAAGGATCTGTAGCCTAGGGCTAGCGCTGGAAGGGTAGAAAAAGAAAAACCGCAGGGCCTAGGCACCTGCGGTTCTATTGGTCCCGGGGTGTCGAGCACCCATTCGGAGGACTGACGGGGAAAGGATTCGATCAGGCTCGTTCCATGTATTTACCGGTGCGCGTGTCGATCTTGATCTTCTCTCCGGTCTTGATGAAGAGAGGGACCTGCACGGTGATGCCGGTTTCGATGGTGGCCGGTTTCATGACATTGTTGGCCGAGTCACCGCGGATACCTTCGGGGGCATCGGTGATTTTGAGCACGACACTGGCAGGCATTTCGAGGAGTACGGCCTTTTCTTCCACGAAGGTCACGGTGGCCAGGGCGTTCTCGGTGAGGAAGTTTTTGGAATCGGCGACGACCTCAGGAGCGAGGGTGATTGTCTCGTAGGTCTCGGGGTCGGAGAAAACGTAATCCTCGCCGTCCTTGTAGCTGAACTCCATTTTCTTGGTCATCATCGGGATCACCTCAACTTTTTCGGTTGAGCTGAAGCGGACGTCGGATGATTTTCCGTTTTTGATACTACGGATGGAGGCTTGGACGAAGGCGCGGAGGTTGCCTGGGGTGCGGTGTTGGACGTCGAGAACGACGGCAACGTCGCCATTGTAGGAAATGGCCATGCCGCGGCGGAGATCATTAGCTGATGGCATACTAAAATCGGTGGTTAATGCACGTGTTTGCTTAGACGCCTACACGGCGGAACGGGGAAATTAACGGAGCCAACTCTCTTTGCAAGCCTAGAAATCCTCGTCACAGGTTGAAATCGGGGCCGAGGTAGATTTCGCGTGCCTTAGAGTCGTTGACGAGGAAGTCGGCGGTCCCTTCGCAGAGGACGTTGCCTTTGTGGATGAGGTAGGCGCGGTCGACCAGTTTTAGGGTTTCGCGAACGTTGTGATCCGTGATCAGGACACCGAGGCCGCGATCGCGGAGTCGGCGGACGATTTTCTGAACCTCGTAGACGGCGATCGGATCGATCCCGCTGAAGGGTTCGTCGAGCAGGAGCAGCTTTGGGCTGGTGACCAGGGCGCGGGTGATTTCGAGGCGTCGTTTTTCGCCTCCGCTGAGCTGGTAGGCCATGCTTTTTGCAACGCCTGTGAGGTCGAGTTCTTGGAGCAGCGATTTGAGGCGGAAGCGACGTTCGGTTCGGTTGATTTTGAGGGTTTCCAGGATCGCGAGAATGTTGTCCTCGACGCTGAGCTTTCGGAACACGGACGGTTCTTGAGTGAGGTAACCGATCCCGAGCCGTGCACGTTGGTGCATGGCGAGGTGGGTGATATTGGTATCGAGGAACGAGACGGAGCCTTCGTCGGGTCGAACGAGACCGACGACCATGTTGAAGGTGGTGGTCTTCCCGGCGCCATTGGGGCCGAGGAGGCCGACCACTTCCCCGGCTTTGACAGAGATGGACACGCCGCCGACGACGGTTCGGTTTTTGTAGCTCTTGAACAGTTTGCCGGTGCTGAGAAGGGTTGAGGGGGCGCTCATGCGGAATGGATCAAGGGTTTGGCTTGGGCTTGCTGTCGGGGTTGACGAGAGCTCCACCGGGGAGCCGGATGTCCACCGCGCCTTCGTTTTTGAGCGTGTCGGATTTGAGGTCGAAGAGCAAGACAGCGGAGGGATGGCCACGGATTTCGCCGCTGGAAGTAGTGGTGACGGAAGGGGTCCCTGACAGTCTGAGCAACTCGGTTGCGGCCTCGTATCTCAGTTGTTCACCGGTGGCGCGAATCGATCGGGCTCCGGACTGCTCCATGACGACGGACTGGGAAGCTTCGATGGTGCGGATGAGATTCTGTGGAGCTGTGATGGTGAGCTTGAGCGATTGACAGGTCAGTTTCCAGGGCACGTCTCCGTCGGCGATGCTGCTGAAGTAATCGGGTTTTTCTTTGGTGCCTGTGGGGCGAGGTTTTCGGTCGGCGGGCTTGGTTTCGAAACGTTCGAAAACCACGTCACCCTGGGCTTCGACGGTTTCGATTTGATTATTTGCCGCGTTGAGGTGGACGCGGAGCGTCGAGCAGGTGAGTTTCCATTGCGGGTTGAGCATCCGGACCTGCCCCTCGAAGAGAGCCGATCCGGGTTGGATGACATAATGTCGGGAGAGGATTTCGACCGAATCGCCCACAAAACCGAGTGATTGGGGGGACCCAGTGGAAGTTAGGGCGGTGTCGGACGCGTTGGGTGAACGGGTTGAGGATTTGGGGAAGACGATGATTGCTGAGGCGTGGTTGGTGGCTTGGAACCAGCGTTTGGTGAGGTCGATGTGAATCGTGTCACCCTTACCTGAGTGGGCGGCGGATTTCCATGTGGCGGCTCCGCGGAGGACGATCTGGCTGGCACGTTCTCCTTTGAGCCAATAATCCATTTCCTGCGATCGGGTTTCGATGGTTTGATTGCGCTCCGAGACTCGGGCTTCGACGTGGCCGATGCCTTTGATTTGTTGCAGGGCATTGGTGACGTCGAGGAACCCTCGGAGACCATCGGCAGCGAGGCGGAGGCGATCCCCTTGAGTGACCACGACGCGATTGGTGAGTTGCACGAGTCCTGGGGTGAAGTCGCCTTCGCCGAAGCGCATTTCGACTGCGGGCACAGCTTGGGTGAGAGACTCGGGACGCGTTTCTTTTTGCAGGCCGAGTTTCTCAAAGGCATCGCGGGGGTTGTCGAGGATCGCGTAACCATTTCCTTGAGCGTGAAACCGGTTGAGTCGGGGCTGAAGCTTCAGGAGATCGGCACGACCGGAAGCATTCGGCATAGCCCAGGTTGGGGACTCTGTGATTTCGACCGAATCTTGGGCGACATCGGCAGCGAATCGATAGACGGCTCTCTGGCCTTGGACGAGGTTCGTTTGACCTGCGGAAACGAGGCGCACGACGATGTTGGACTCAGCGACGATGGAGTCGAGTCGATTGGTTTGAGGTAAGAGCGAGGCTTGGAGTCGTTCCGAGCGCATTTCAAAACCGGCACGGTCCGTCAGGTGAATGTTTTTGGTATAGACCGCGGAGCGGTCCTTGACCCCGAACGAGAAGGTGTCGGAATCGACCCAGTAACGATTGGTTTCCGCAGTGGTTCGGTTCGGTGTGAGGCTGGAGGAGGAGCTGCGTTGGGGGAGGGTGATGACACTTTGGACCGCGTTGGAGATGAAGACACTGGACTGAGTTTGATTCAGTTCGAAGCCGCGTCCTTGGAGGCGGAGTTCGCCCGCACCGAGATCCATGCGGACCTCGCCAGGGGAGGAGATGTTTTGGGAGACATTGTCGAGTCGGCACTCGGGCGCGAGCATAGTGGCATTCGTGGTCCGCGATCCGTTGGTATTTGCGAAGGCGGTCCAGGCGAGACCGCGGAGGAGGGAGAACCCGGCTGTTTGTTCGGCCTCTTGGATGGAGAGCAGGGATTCGAGGCGATTCTGTTTATCGAATTTGGGGATTCGGAGGGATTTCCCTTTCAATCCTGGTGGTGCTTGAGCGTGAAGCGCGGGAAAGGGGATCCGAGCGAATTGGAGGTGAAGGTGGACGAAGCCGAGGAGGGCCAAGGCTAGGAGGCCGAGGCTTGGGAGCCGATTGACGAGTCGTTTAGGCCGAGGTTTGGGATTCATCCCGGCATGGAGTTCCGGTTTGGGGTGGGGTGCATGATGCGATGGATTGAGACCAGTTGCGGCAGCAGTTCGTTCAACTCCTGGAGAGGAATCATGTTCGGTCCATCGCTGAGAGCTGTGTCGGGGCTGGGGTGTGTCTCGATGAAGAGGCCGTTGGCCCCGGCGGCTACAGCGGCGCGCGCGAGGGTGGGTGCGAAATGACGTTGGCCTGAGGACTTGTCCCCGCCGCCACCTGGAATTTGAACCGAGTGGGTCGCGTCGAAAATGACTGGGAAACCGGACGACTGGAGTTGGGGGATCGCCCGCATGTCGACGACTAGGTTGTTATAGCCGAACGTGGTTCCGCGCTCGGTGAGGAGGAGTCGATGGTTGCCGGTTTCGGTGGCCTTCCGAGCCGCTTGGATCATTTCAGCGGGCGAGAGGAACTGACCCTTTTTAAGATTAACGATCTGGCCGGTGGCGCAGGCAGAGTGGATGAGGTCGGTTTGGCGGCAGAGGAAGGCGGGGATTTGAAGGATATCCGCGACACGCGCGACGGGTTCGCATTGGTTTTCGGTGTGAACATCGGTGAGGATGGGGAGGTCAAGGGACTCCTTGACGGAGGCCAAGATGGCAAGGCCCTCTTCGAGCCCTGGGCCGCGGTAAGACTTTGCAGAGGTGCGATTGGCCTTATCGAAACTGGCCTTGAATACGAGCGAGATCCCGATTCGATGGCAGACTTCACGAAGATGTGTGGCTACTTCCAGGCACAGGTCGCGGCTTTCTATGACGCACGGTCCAGCGATGAGGAAGAGTTCTACGGGGTTAGCGAGCTTCTTCCAGAGCGATTCCGTGGAGTGCATGTCAGTCCTCCGAGAAGAGGTATTCGAGGTCGGTGCTTGTGAGATTCCTGGCGAACCCTTCTTCGCCGAGCACGTCGCTGATGGTCTGAGCTTTTCGTTGCTGCAGTTCCCAGATTTTTTCTTCGACCGTCCCCGGCGCAATGAGGCGGTAAGCGTTCACGGTTTGGGTTTGGCCGATGCGATGGGAGCGGTCGATGGCTTGAGCTTCGACGGCTGGGTTCCACCAAGGGTCGTAGAGGATGACATAACTTGCGGTGGTGAGATTGAGTCCCGTGCCTGCGGCACGCAGGCTGAGGAGGAAGACAGAGGCGTTGGGGTCGTTCTGGAAATTATTGACGATTTCCTGACGATTCTTGGTCTCACCAGTAAGCACGTGGGTGGGGATCTGGCGTGCTTTGCATTCGTTTTCGAGCAGGGTGAGCATTTGAACAAACTGACTGAAGAGCAGCACCTTTTGGCCCTCAGCGATCAGCGGCTCAAGCAGTTCGAACAAGGTCTCGGTCTTTCCGGAGGCGGAGTCGCTGCCGACGAGTTTGGGGTGGCAACAAATTTGGCGGAGCCGAGTTAACGCGGCGAGCACATGGAGTTTGCTGCGTTGGATACCCTTTTCGGCGACGGCCTTCATCACTTGTTCGCGGCTGCGTCGGAGCTCGGCGAGGTAGAGCTTTCGTTGATCCTCACCCAGATCGCAATCGCGGCGCTGCTCGATCCGATCGGGAAGATCCTTGGCGACCTGTTGTTTGAGGCGGCGTGTGAGGATCGGACGAAGCTTTGAAGCGAGGCTGCGGCGTGCGATGCGTTGGTTGAACTCGGCGTCTGCGCCTTTCGGATCGTATTTCTCGTTGAAGCCTGCCTGCGTGCCCAGGTAGCCGGGTTCGACGAAATCGACGATGCTCCAGAGATCGAGCAGCCGATTTTCGAGCGGTGTGCCGGTGAGCGCTAGGCGTTGGTCGGCGTTGAGCTGTTTGACCGACTGAGTGATCTGGGCTTCTGGATTTTTGATGAACTGGGCTTCATCGAGCACGACAGCGAGGAACGAGAATTTTTGCAGCGCTTCGAGATCGCGGCGGAGCAGAGCGTAATTCGTGACGATGATATCGTGCTGTGGGATCTGTTTGCGGAGATTGTGTCGTGCGGAACCGCTTTCGAGGACGAGCACCTTGAGGTGAGGGGTGAAGCGGTTGGCTTCCCGACGCCAGTTGTGGAGGACGGATGCGGGGCAGATGACCAAGGCGGGTTTTTGGTTTGGAGCGGAGGTTTCGCGCAACCACGCGAGCCAGGCGAGAGTCTGGAGTGTTTTACCCAGGCCCATGTCGTCGGCGAGCACGCCCCCGAGTTTGAGTCGATGGAGGTGGCAGAGGAAGTCGAATCCTTCCTTTTGATAGGGACGCAGCTCGGCTTGGACGCACGAGGGGATCGAGGTGCCGATGATGCCGGAGAAGTTTTTGAGCCGTTGGCGGAGCTGAGTGAGTTGGCTTTTGTTGGCGAAGCGATTCAACGAATCCTCGTTCATCTGAGAGGCGTGGAGCATGGAAACCTTTTTGGGGTCGTTGCTCAGGAGCTCCAGGCCGAGGTCGGCGAGGGTTTCGCGGGCTTCGCGCACGGCGTTGCGGTCGAGTTCGATCCAGCCGCTGTCGGGCAATTTGACGAACCGGCCGGTGGCGGTTTGCAGGCGTGCGAGGTCGGCAGGGGTCAGTTTCATGCCTTCCTGCTCCCACTCGGCGGAGACGGACAACCAATCGATGCCACTTCCCTGGACCACGAGTTTGGGTTTGAGTTGGCGTGGGGCGAGGAAGAGACGTTGGAAGGCGGGATTGCCGAGGTAGAGGGCTTCGTCGGGTTTGTCAGGCCAAGCGACGGCGAGGCTGTTGAGGAAGCTTTCGTTTGCGTCGCCGACCCAGAGGCCGGGTTCGGGAGTGAACCAATCGAGACGACGCAGCCAGAGGGTAGCGGCCTCGAGCTTCGGATCTTCGAGTATCTCGGGCTTACCATCTGTGGCGGGAGCGCCCTCGGTCTTTTGCCATTCGTGACCATTCCACTGCCAGAGAGAGGTTTGTTTTTCATCCCGAGCCATGAGGCGCAGGTGGACGGTGTCGTCGTTCAATTCGAACAAGAACTGAGGGACGGCGGAGCGAACGGTGCAGAGCTGATCCCAGCCTCCATTTTGAGAGGATTTGTTTTTCCGCAGGTGTGTGATGAGTCGATGGCTGAGCCGTTTGACGGAGATGGAGGGCGACTGATTCCAGTATTCCAGCAGGGTGGATGGGGGGACGGAGGACAGCAGGTAGAAGGTATGTTCTTTGAGCACGAGGGCGGGGGAGCCTGTGAACAATTGGACCTCGGATTGGGAGACCTGGGAACCGTCGGATAGCTCGAGGAGGTGAGTCAGCCAGAGATCTCCTTCTTTGGAGGACAGGTTTTGGGTCCAGCGCGCGATGGCACCTTGGAAGGAAAAAGATAGAGGTGATGTGGCTCCGCTGACTTCGAGACGATCGGATTGTCCCCAGCGGGCTAGCCATTCAAGCAGTTCACGGCCGCTGAGAGTGAGGCGGTCGCGTTTGTCATTTGCGGGGTAGATTTCACCGAGCCACTGGATGAACGCCCAATCCGCGCTTGAGAACAATTCCTGCTCATGTGCGGAGCGGTTGTTGAGGTCGACGATTTCCCCGATGCTCCGCTGCTTTTCCCCGGAGCGCGGGCGGGAGAGGACGAGACGTACGGCGAGTTGGTGGAGGTGGGGTGCGGCTTGGGAAGGTTCGACTTCGCAGACGGCCTGGACGTAGGCGCGTGGGGCGTCGAGGTGAGTGGGGGTAGGGGGCATGAGCCACGCTTCGATGGCTTGGGCGGCCTTGGTCTCCTGCTCGGCCTGTTCGATGGCGGCGAACCGTTCGAAGTTGGCGTAAGGGATCAGCTCGGTGGGCAGCGGGCGATTGGTGCGCAGGAAGAGGAGAGCGGTCTCCTCGAGACGAGCCCGGCCTTTGGCTTCCATGAGGCGCACCCACCATTCGGTGTTGGAGAAGTCTTTGCGCGAAAGCGAGAGCTTCTCGAAGTAGTCCTCAAGCAGCAGCCAAGCGCGTTGGGAGTCGGCGCAGTTGCCGAACAACTGTAGAAGTTCGGTACGTTCGGCGATGGAGGCCTTGGAGTCGGAGAGTTCGCGGCGGAGATCCGCCAGGGCACCGTAGGTTTTGTTGAGAACGCCGTGGTGGGCGTCGTACTTGGCGGTGCTGGCTGACTTGGCCGAACGAGGGGACTTATTCGCTGCTTTAGACATTGGATTCTGAGACAAGACGGACTCGGGCAGTTCGTTAGGGAAAAGTGGGAACGTTCAAGCGTGGGGTGGGTCGAGGGTGGGCTGGAGATTGGCCGGCCTTTCTCGAGCGATCGGGAATCAGACCTCGCCGATCCACTGGCGATCATCCCAAACGGCCTTCAACGACACGAGGTTGCGGGGGTCGAACACATTCTTAGCGGCTTTAACAAGGTGGCCCTTCTTGAGATTCTGGTAGGCATCGCTGGCGTTGATCGCGACATGCTGCAGGACGCTGGGATCGCGGTAGCAATCGATCATGCAGCGGGTGCAGCCGTCGCGGATGATCTTGGATTGGTCGAACTCATAGATGCTGCACATTGGGGTTTCCCAGAAATGGCACCTGTAGAGGTTGAGGTTCCAGTCGAGGTAGAAATACTTATGGCCGCCGAGGCATCCGAACTTCTCGGGTTTGCCTTGGAGATGGCGCTGCATATCGGTGAGCGACTCGGTCGGGTTGACCACGGGGAACCCGCTGCGCTGTTTCATGGTCTTGATCTTCTCAAAGACCCCAACCAGTTCGTCCGTGGAATAATTCACTAAGCTTGAGTCACTGAAGCTGAGGTAGCTGGAGTTGAGCGTCGTGAGAGGATAGCTGAAGGTGCAGCTTTGGAACCCGAGTTCGAGCAAGAAGGGGGGCAGTTTCTCGTAATCATCGATGAGCTTGCTGGCGGTGACGCTGGCGGTGGTCTGGATTCCGAGTTTGGCAAACGCCTCGTTGGCTTTCTTTATTTTTTGGCAGACATCAGGGAGTCCACGATTTTTCTCATGGCGAACGATATCGTGCGAATCGATGGACATGATCACGCTACTCAGGCCGGCGTCGGCGAGCTCGCGCATGTTCTGAGGCGTCCACAGCGAGCCATTGGTGCAGACCATGGGATGGATGCCACGTTCGGCGGCGTAGCGGACCATGGCTTTAAGGTCTTTATGAACGAGCGGTTCGCCGCCGACGAACAGGAGGTATCCGATGTGATTGCGGAGGGCGATATCGATGACGTCGCGGGCTTCAGCGAGGGTGACGGTTTTGCGTTTTTTTGGGTCGAACTTATCGACCGCGAACCCGCAGAAATCGCATTTTGCGTTGCAAACGTTGGTGATGGCGAACTGCAGGTAGCCCGGGCCGCCGTGGTCGAGGACCTCCCCAACCAACTTGAAGAAGCCCTTCCTGGGCTTGCGTACGGGTGGCAGCGCGAGCGGAGTTTCCGCTTTGATCGGGACAGATTCGTTGTCGAGAGTAGTACTGCTCATTTCATCGCAATAAGCTCCAGGATAGTGTGGGCCTTCGGACCGGGTGGCAATCATTTCTTTTTCGGCACAAAAAAGGTGAAAAATTTCATCGACTGATGCATGGTGTGCGCATGGCTAATATCCTCCACCGTCCCTCTTGGTTTGTGCCCGAGGCTCGGGTGACTCCCGAGTCGGTCTTTTTTAAGCGGCGTGAATTCATTAAAGCTTTGGGATTTGCCGGGGCGGGGCTTTCCGCACAGGCGATCGGAGTGGGCACGGGATGGGCAGCCGAAGCGACACCGGCGGTTGGGGGGAATGCGGCTGCGAAGGGCAAAACGAAGTATCCGGCCACGCGATCCTCGAAATTCAATCCAGGGTGGACCCTGACGGAAGAGGAGGTCGCCACGAAGTATAATAATTTCTACGAGTTCACGCTGGTGAAGAATCGTGTGCACCAGATGGTAGACCGATTTGTGATCCAGCCTTGGAAGATCGAGGTGAGTGGTTTGGTTGAGAAAACGACGACCCTCGACGCGCACGAGCTCATCGCGCAGATGGATTTGGAGGAGCGGGTTTACCGGTTTCGCTGTGTGGAGGCTTGGGCGATGATTGTGCCTTGGACGGGTTTTCCTTTAAGCCGGTTGATCGAACGAGTTCAGCCCAAGCCGGAGGCCAAGTTCATTCGATTTGAAACGTTCAACCGCCCTGACCAAGCCCCGGGAATGCGAGATCCAGGTTACCCGTGGCCATATTTTGAAGGCTTGCGCATGGACGAAGCGATGCACCCTTTGACGTTTCTGGCGACGGGCATCTACGGAAAGCCGATGCCGAAGCAGCACGGGGCACCTATCCGTTTGGTGGTGCCTTGGAAATACGGCTACAAGAGCATCAAATCGATTAGTAAAATCGAGTTTCTCGCCGAGCAACCCAAGACGTTTTGGGAAGCTTTGAACCCCAAGGAGTATCCGTTTGAGTCGAACGTAAATCCGGGGGTTCCTCATCCTCGCTGGTCTCAGGCCACGGAACGAATGATCGATACGGGGGATCGGGTTCGTACGCAGATTTATAACGGCTACGGCGCGGAGGTTTCGAAGCTTTACCCTAAGGCTTGAGCGACAGCGTTCTCGATTTCTCAACCATCCCATTTTGCGGTCCACCTTTCATCGCACCGGCTCGTTGCGGGTGTTGGTTACGGTAACAAATCATTCATGCCATCTCCTATTTTAACCGTTGCCGAAACCCGAGCCTGGGAAGCTGCATCTTGGGATGCTGGTATTTCCTCGGAAGCCGTGATCACCACTGCAGGCACCCTCTTGGCGCGACGTGTGGAGCAGTTGGTTGGTCCAGGGGCATCCGTGTTGGTGTTGGCGGGGAAGGGGAACAACGGTGCGGATGCGAAGGCGTTGGCGCGGGCTGTGCAGGGACGTGCGGTGGAATTGGTTGCGATTGAGGACCCAGTGGAGTCGCTGGCACAGGTCCGTGGAGCTCTGGCGCGGCATCCCGCCTTGGTCGTGGATGGACTTTTTGGGATCGGATTGAACCGGCCCCTGGAGTCGGCTTGGGTGGAGTTGATTCGGAGTGTGAACCAGTCGCAGCTCTCGGTGTTGTCGGTGGATGTGCCATCGGGGCTGAACGCGGATACCGGGCACCCGCAGCCGGAGGCGGTCCGGGCGAGGTGGACTTGCACGCTGGGTGCGGTGAAGGTGGGCCTCCTATCGTTCCAAGCGGCTCCGTGGGTGGGTCGAGTGGAGCTGTTTGATGAGATTGGCCTCATAGCGCCGCCGTCTACGTCGACCTCGACCTTGACTACAAGCTCAGCGCGAGACTTTGAGGCTTTTCCACCGGTCCGGCCTGAGTTGGCGCACAAGGGGACATTTGGGCATTTGGCGGTGGTGGCGGGGAGCGTTGGGTATCATGGGGCCGGCGTTTTGGCGGCTCGAGGCGCGGCTCGCGCGAAGCCGGGATTAGTCACCCTATTCACTTCTCCGGAGACCTACGGGCCGGCTGCTTCGCACTTAATTGGCACCATGGTGGCCCCATGGCGACCGGGTTTTTTCGATGATCGCCAGTTCAGCGCGCTCCTGATGGGGCCCGGGCTTGCGGCTGCGAGCGGGCTCGACGCCCCTAGGACGGTGTTGATGGAGGCCTGGCGCACGTTGGAGATGCCGGTGGTTGTCGATGCGAGTTCGTTGGACTGGCTCCAGCCGCGTGGGGTATTGAGCTCTGCGGTGCGGGTAATCACGCCTCATCCGGCGGAGGCGGCACGCATGCTGGGGGTGGAGGTTGATCAAGTCGTCGCGAACCGTGTCGGGTCATTGAAAGAACTCTCGAAACGATTTGGCGGAGCTTGGGTGGTGCTAAAGGGCAGTCGCACCTTGATCGGTTCAATGAACTCCGCCGTGCACGTCAACCTGACCGGAAATCCGGGGCTTGCACAGGGAGGGACCGGGGATTTGTTATCGGGTTTTATTGCGGGACTGTTGGCACAACCTCACCTGAGGGCTGACCCGTTGAAGACTCTAGCGTATGCGTGTTGGGCGCATGGGAAGGCGGCAGACGAACTCGAAGCGATTCGCCGGAATTGGACGGTGGAGGAGCTGGACGTTCGGTTGGGGGTTTGAGACTTGTAGATCGAGCGTTGGGTAGGGCTTGGTGGCGCTGGCGGAGTGGGGAACCGAAACTTTGAGTGTGAAACCATGAAAATCAGAGGAATGACTGCGGTGGGGTGGGTTGTGTCGGGCGTGCTCGGATCGACCCTCTGCGTTCGCGCGGCGGTGTCGGTGGAAGTTTCCGACGCGATCGCGGCGTTGCATCGGGTGGGGCCGACGGGGCAGGGGAATGCGGAGGCGAAGGCTTCGTGGAAGACATTATCGACATCCCCCGTCTCGACCCTTCCTTCGCTTCTGGATGCGTTGGA
>Ga0172367_10003809_pt1 | contig 19208 bp, 16 predicted proteins | sample Lak10m_FD_114542 | JGI IMG/M metagenome (GOLD analysis project Ga0172367, IMG submission 114542) | Freshwater microbial communities from Kabuno Bay, South-Kivu, Congo - kab_022012_10m | ecosystem: Environmental > Aquatic > Freshwater > Lake | place: Democratic Republic of the Congo: South-Kivu...
GGCTATATGGGAGGACAGAAGAGTATTCAGCAAACAAACCACCACTGTGTAAAAAAAGTATATGAGAACCGGAAGAAACTGTTTTCTGGCGTTTCTTACGGTTATAATCTTATTTTCAAAGTATTGCGCGTGCAAAGCAGTATAATTGGAGCGGAGAAATTAATAATGGAAATTGTATGGTATGGTCATTCTTGTTTCCGGTTTATCGAACGTGGCATGGCTGCGGTGGTAACCGATCCTTTTGATAGTCAAGTGGTAGGCTACGAACCTCTCAAGTTACGTGCGGATATCGTGACCGTCAGTCACGAAGCACCCGGGCACAACTTTATCAGCGCCGTTAAAGGGGCTGCGCACAAATTGACAGGACCTGGTGAATTTGAAATTGGTGGAGTCTTTATCACAGGCGTGCAGACGGATGGTAATTCCAAAAAAGATTTGGAGAAACCCCGCAACACCCTTTTCCTTTTTGATTTTGATGGCTTGACGATTGCGCACTTGGGTGGTTTACGGCAGGTGCCATCCCAATCTGAGATCGAAGCACTTGGCACGGTAAACATTGCCCTGGTACCGGTTGGTAGCGGGAATGGTTTGAATGCTGCCAAGGCCGCTGAGGTGGTCTCGCTCCTCGAGCCCAACCTGGTGATCCCCATGCATTATGGTCAGCCGTCTGATAAGCTAGAACTGGACCCGCTTTCAAAGTTTCTAAAAGAGATGGGGCTTGCATCCCACGAAACGGTGCCCTTATTGAAAATCTCTCATTCTGGTCTGCCGGATGAAACCAAGGTCGTTGTCTTGGATATAGCCAGCAGTAGTTAGGAGAACATATGCCAGTTAAACTTCTGATGACCTGGGATATCTCACCTGAAAGAGAGCAGGAATATTTTGAATTTGTGATCGGTGAGTTTATTCCCGGGATGCAACGCCTGGGTCTGGAACCTACCGAGGCATGGGCGACGATCTATGGTGAATATCCACAGATCATGGTTGCCTTGCTGGCGCCTGATCTTCCGGATGCCCAGCGCATCCTTAATTCTGTTGAGTGGGGGCATTTACGCGAACAGTTGTTTGGTTTTGTAAAAAACTTCAAACAAAAGGTTGTGCCTGCGAAGGGCGGTTTCCAATTTTAAAGCATCGTGGGGCGACCTTTTGGTCGCCCCGCTACATAAAATGCCTGAATTCTCTAATCGCATCTTAAGTTGGTATTCCAACCATGCCCGGGTTCTTGCCTGGCGAGGGGTGGAAGATCCGTATGCGATTTGGGTTTCTGAAATTATGCTCCAGCAGACTCGGGTAGAGACCGTCATCCCTTATTATGAGCGTTGGATGCGCTTATTTCCAACTATCCAGGCGCTTGCGGATGCACCCCAGCAGTCTGTTCTCTCAGCGTGGGAGGGACTGGGTTACTACGCCCGGGTTCGGAATCTGCAGAAAGCCGCTCAAATCGTCGTCCACAGCTTTGAAGGAAATTTTCCACATGAGATCAAGCAGATGCAAGAACTTCCCGGGATTGGGCGTTATACCGCTGCTGCGATCGCGTCAATTGCTTTTGGCCAGGATGTGGCAACCTTGGATGGCAACCTACGCCGGGTGTTTGCCCGGGTTTTTGATGTTTCTATCCGGGCTGACACACCTGCAGGTCAGAAAATCCTATGGGGCCTGGCACAAGAACAATTGCCTGTCGGAAGAGCAGGGGATTACAACCAGGCGCTTATGGACCTGGGATCAAGTATCTGCCTCCCCAAAAAACCTTTATGCTTGTTGTGTCCGCTGAATGATCTGTGTGAATCTCGATGCAATCCTGAAAGCCGGCCTGTGCTAAAACCAAAAGCAACTGTGCCTCACAGGTTCAAAATGGCTGCAGTGGTCGAACGGGATGGAAACTTCCTGATGGCTTTACGTCCCGCCAGTGGTCTGTTAGGTGGCCTTTGGGAATTCCCTGCGATTGAAGTTGAGACCTTCGAACCAGATTCCCTGGCTGCAGGTATGCGAGCGGTTTACGGAATAGAAATAGAAATGTCAGCTTTTCTGGCTGAAATTCACCACGCTTATACTCACTTTACTCTGACCGAGCGTGCCTGGAGGTGTAGCCTCGCAAAACCAATCGCAAACTTCGCTTTGCAGTGGATACCCCAGGCTGAACTGAGTGCTTACCCAATGGGGAAAGTGGACCGGGCAATATCGACGGAAATTATTAAACGATAGGCAATAAAAAAACCGCACCTTTTTGCAGATGCGGTTTTTTTCTGTCGAGTATTTTATACCTTGGTCATGGTTACAAAAACCATGGGGCGGCGTTTAGTTTCGTTAAATATGAAAGTGCGCACAACGTCAACGATATCCCTTTCAACACTCATTCCTCCAGTGTGAATGACATCGACAACGCGTTTGCGGACTGCTGGAACGAGTGTACTGGCGTCTTCTGTTGATACAAAACCGCGGGTGAGGATTTCGGGGTCATCCAGCAGGCGGTTGGAATACTTATCGATGCTCAAGTTGACGACAAAGATGCCGGAACGGGCTAGTTGTTCACGCTCGCGCATCACATCCGGGTCAGCATCGCCAATTGTGCTGCCTTCTACGATAACATAACCACCAGGGATGCGCTCGCCGAGGTTCAGTTCTCCATCTTCAAGCTCTACTACCTGTCCATTTTCGGCGATGATGATCTTGTCTCTGGAGATTCCAATTTCTTCTGCCAGCGCGGCGTGGCGCCGGAGCTGGCGTAGCTCGCCGTGCATGGGCATGAAATACTTGGGGCGAACCAGGTTGATCATCAATTTTTGTTCTTCCTGGCTCGCATGTCCCGATACGTGCACCGGGGCGATATTGTCATAGATCACATTCGCGCCGCTGCGCATCATGCGGTTGATGGTTTTGCTGACCGCTTCTTCGTTTCCGGGGATAGGGTGCGATGAAAGGATCACTGTATCGTTAGGCATGAGATCAAACTGCCGATTAGTTCCGGCTGAAAGCCTGCCGATAATGGATGATGGTTCACCTTGCGATCCGGTGCACATCAATACCACCTTGTCAGGAGACAGGTTGAGGGCGACGTCGATCGGAACCAGGGTTTCATCAGGGACAAGTAAATAGCCCAGCTTGCGCGCAATCTTGGCATTATCCACCATGCTTGTTCCAACAAAGGCCAGTTTTCTGTGGTTTTTAACCGCGGCATCGGCAACTTGCTGCATGCGGGATATGAGCGATGCAAAAGTGGCAATGATCACACGACCGGGAGCATTTTTGATTACTTCATCAAATGCAGGTCCGATCACCTTTTCAGATGGAGTCCAGCCTGGGCGTTCAGCGTTGGTCGAATCGCTCAATAGTAGATCCACGCCTTTTGTGGAAAGCTCGGTCAGGCGAGCATAATCAGTAGGCCAGTTATCGACGGGCGTGTGGTCAAACTTAAAATCGCCAGTGTGCACGACCAAACCAGCCTTTGTGGTAATGCCAAGGCCTACCGCATCCGGAATGCTGTGGCAAACATGGAAGAAATCCACAGTGAATGGTCCAATTTTGATTTTGTCGCCCGCTTTGATAGGGCGCAGGTCAGCCTTTGAAGCCATACCGTTGCGAGCCAATTTGACTTCCACCAACCCAAGTGTCAGACTGGTACCAAAAACGGGTGCAGGAATGCGGGAAAGGACATGTTGAATGGCGCCGATATGGTCTTCGTGCCCATGGGTGATGATGATACCGTCGACATTGTGGCTTTTGTCGTACAAATATTCAAAATCGGGGATGATGTAATCGACCCCAATCATATCATTTTCCGGAAACATCAAACCCGCATCGACGACAAGGATATGGTCGTCAAATTCGTAGGCCATCATATTCTTGCCCACTTCCCCGAGGCCCCCCAGGGGAATGATTTTTAATTTATTACTCATGTATGTACACCACCTCTTGAAACGATATTTTTTTATATTTATCCGCTAAAAGCGGTTGGATTCGAAGGAAAACATAAAACACCCCACCATTGCTGGGGGAAAAAAAGACAGCCTTCAAATGACCTTACTTTTCATTAACTGCCTATAAGGCAGGATAAGTCTTCTTAAATCAATAAGAGTATAGCACATAAAAAATGTTTGTCAAACGCACGCCCATGCGTGTAGAGAAATATTGGATTGTAAACCAGTAGAATAAAATTTTGGTGGTTCAATAATATGGATGTTTGGAAGACCATTTCGTTCTTTCGACTGGCAAATTGTTCTATTGGAATTTACAAACCCCGTGTTTCAGACTTGATGATTACGTATCCATTCAACCTTGAAATTTACGCGAATTATTTTCCATCGTTGTGGATCATGACAATTCCCTGATTTGCATTGTTGGGGAAAATTAATAAATATTTTATGATCTTTGTTGCGCACAGCATGTATAATAAAAAGTGAAAGCAGACTGTTTTTATCCTTTTAATCCTTGGAGAAACAAAATGACTGACGATAAGAAGAACCTTTTGGATAAAGTAATTGATGCCGTGAGCAATAGAGATGAGAAAGCGGCGGCTGAAGCTGCTCGTTTGGAGGCTCTTGCGAAAGCGGAAACCCAGGCTAGAGCAAATATGGCAGCTCAAGAAAAGGCTACTGCCGATGCAAGAGCAAAGGCTGAAGCAGATGCAAAGGCAAAGGCGCTGGCTGAAGCCCAGGCAAAAGCAGCCGCGGATGCTCAAGCCAGGGCGGTGGCAGAGCAGAAGCTTGCCGAAGCTGAAAGACAGGAGAGGTTGAAGGCTGAACAGGAAACCAGGGCTGCTGAATCCGCACGGATCGCGGCTGAAAAGGCTGCCTGGGCCGCGCTTCCAAGACATAAGGTCACTCCTGACGAAACTCTCGGCGCTATTGCGCTCAAATACTATGGTCATGCTGCTGAACCTTACTGGCGTGTCATTTACAATGCCAACAAGGATACTATCGGCGCAAATCCTGGCGTCATTCGCCCGGGTACAGAGCTTGTTATTCCCAACCTTCCGGCAGATCTAAAGAAATAATTAGGATCTTATGGCGTCGAATGGTCTTCCTTTAGCAGGTATTTTTCAGGAAGTTGCCCGATCACTCTCTGAAAACCGGCAGGCTCTAAATCTAGCCGATGAGGCTAATCAGGATCATGGCGATAATATGATCAAGACTTTTGAGATTATCGCCAATTCGCTGCAGGATAAAAAGAACTCCTCGCAGAGTGATGCGCTTGCATACGCCGCAAAGCAACTTAATCAAAATTCAACCAGCGGTTCGGGTAAATTGTATGCGCAAGGCCTCGAACAGGCAGCTTCCCAATTTAAAGGCAAGGAAATCGATACTCAATCTGCCATGACGTTTTTGCAAACTATAATCGGTGCCGGGCAGCCATCTCAAGGCGACATACCGCCGCAAGGTGGTGATGTCTTTACCAGTATCTTGGACAGTTTTACCGGAGATGCTCAACCACAAACTGATCAACAGGTTGCAGGTGGTGATTTGTTGAGTTCCTTACTTGGTGGTCTGACAGGTGCAAATTCGGAAAGCAAGACCGATAACCAATTGGATATGGGCGATTTGGTGCATGCCGGCCTGGCATTTATGCAGTCTAAGCAGAGTGGTGAAAGTAATTTACAGGCTATCATGCAGGCTGTAATGACAGCCAATGGCATGGGCAACTCTGCGCACCGGACCCAATCAACCCAGCTTGTGGTCAATTCTTTTTTGAAAGCATTGGGAACCGTGGGCCAATAGTATTTGACTGTGAGATATTCAGGAATATAATTATCAGTGTTTATTCAATTTATCCCTCGGCCTTGGTAGGCCAGTTCCTCCAGGCTGGAAAAGGAGCGAAAAATGAAATTAGCAGATATTGAAGGTATTGGTCCAACCTATGCTGAAAAGCTGGCTGCTGCGGGTATTTCCAGCGTAGAGAAGTTGTTGCAAGGTGGCGCCACTCCCAAGGGGCGCAAAGAAATTGCCAGCAAGTCGGGCATTGGTGAAAAGTCAATTTTGGAATGGGTAAACCGGGCTGACCTTTACCGGCTAAAAGGTGTGGGTTCAGAGTATAGTGATTTACTGGAAGCCGCTGGTGTCGATACAGTGGTAGAACTGGCGACACGAAAGGCTGAAAACCTTTTCAAAAAAATGACAGAGGTTAATGCCGAGAAGAAACTTGTCCGCCAGTTGCCCAGCGAAAAACAAGTTGCTGAATGGATAGAGCAAGCCAAGACGCTTCCACGCAATATCAGCTACTGATCGAAATGAACTGCCACCTTCGGGTGGCAGTTTTTTTGAATTTCGCTAAGATTGAAGGTCAGATAGTGTTTTGGTGGCATAAAACGAAGAAATAATTAGTGGTAGATTGCTATAAGGGAGAACTCATCTTTTTGGAATAATGGTATTCCAGTGCTGAATCTTTGACGAATACCTCTGAAAAATCATTTTTCGAAATATGTATTTCATGATAGGTAGGTCCAAAAGAATAATCTTTTAACCATATCCGCAGATTTTGCAAAAGTGCTATACTTTGGTCTGAATTTTCTGAAAAGTGGTCCCGTTTTTATTATCGGTTTGGAAGGACTCAATATTACCAGCCCAGGATGAGGAAAATGGATTACACAACTTATGCGCGTAATGTGGCTGAAGATCTGGTAAGGCTGAGGCGTCGCATTAAAGCCTCGCGTATTCCCGAAAAAATTGTTGACAAAAATTTAATTATCGGAACCTGGAATATCAGGGCTTTTGGCGATGTATTTATGAGTTGGGAGGAAAATCCTGATACTCCGAAAAGAAATTTGCGCGCGTTGGTGTATATTTCAGAAATTGTGCGCTGCTTTGATGTGGTTGCAATCCAGGAAGTCAAGCGTGATACATCCGGATTGATGGCTTTATTAAATGACTTTCTGGGTACGGATTGGGGTATTGTTATAAGTGATGTTTCAGCGGGATCGAAAGGTAATGAAGAAAGGTTAACGTTCATTTATGATAAGCGCCGTGTGCAGGCTTCTGGTTTGGCTGGGGAAATCGTTTTACCTCCTACCGCAGATGGGAATCCCGTCCAGCAATTTGACCGGACACCTTATATTGTTGGTTTTCAAACCGCGCACGAGAAATTTTCCTTGCTGACTGCCCATATCCGTTATGGAAAGTCTCCTAATGAGCGCGTCGGTGAAATTACAGCACTTGCTCAGCACATCGCTTCAGAAATCCGCAAGCGATCCTCTATCGGATTGGCAGAAGGTAATGTGATCGTTTTAGGAGATTTCAATATTGATGATCGTGGGGAAAACCCATTATTTAAGGCTTTCGTTTCCACCGGTTTGATGGTGCCAGCGCAGTTGCTTAATCTAAAATCAACCTATGATTCCAAACCTAAGTTTTACGATCAGATTGCATGGTTCATGGATGGGCTGAACTTGATGTTTCGAAATAAGGCAGGTGTGATTGATTTTTCTGGTGCGGTGTTCAAAGATTTGACCCTGTCGGCAATGTCCTATCGTTTATCCGATCACTTCCCATTATGGGTTGAGTTTTCAATTGATCGCAGTGGAGAAAATATGGCTCGCGTACTTGGGGCTGATCCTGCCATGCCGGATCCTTTTGCCTCAGTCCCAGACTAAAAAATATAAAGCCGCTAATCATGGATTATTTAGGATAATTATGATCTTTGCATATGTTCAGTGATGAGAAGGTCTATCATCCGGTAATCGCAGAAAATTTTTGGAATCTTTATTGAAATAAGTACCAGAAGGAGAAAATGCTATGCAAGATTATGAGAAATTGGGCGTTTTATATCTCGGACGAGAATATGATCTAAGCGCCAAAAAACTCCAGGATAATTTGCTCTTATATGATTCGCGTGATCTAGTAACCCATGCAGTGGCAGTCGGGATGACTGGTAGCGGAAAAACGGGCTTATGCATTGACTTGATAGAAGAAGCTGCTATCGATGGTGTGCCTTCAATTTTGATCGACCCTAAAGGCGATCTGGCTAATTTAATGCTGAATTTTCCCCAGCTTCGAGCAGAAGATTTTCTTCCATGGATAAACAGCGATGATGCTTCAAGAAAAGGTATGTCACCGCAGGATTTTGCAGCTCAACAGGCTGGGCTTTGGCAAAAAGGTCTTGCAGATTGGGGGCAGGCTGCGGAACGTATCCAGCGGCTGCGCGATTCTGCTGAGTTCGCAATTTACACTCCTGGCAGCTCCGCCGGCATTCCCGTCTCGATCCTAAAGTCATTTTCAGCACCGCCAATTGAAATTTTGGAAGATGGTGAGTTGTTCCAGGAACGCATCAGTACTACAGTCACCAGCCTTCTCGGTTTGTTAAATATTGATGCAGACCCGCTGCAAAGTCGCGAACACATCCTATTGTCAACCATCATTGGCCAAATTTGGCGCCAGGGCCAGGATGTGGATTTAGCCCAGTTGATCACCCACATTCAAAAACCGCCTGTAGCCAAAATTGGAGTTCTGGATGTCGAGTCATTTTACCCATCCAAGGAACGTTTTGGCCTGGTGATGGCTTTGAACAACCTGTTGGCTTCTCCTGGCTTCAGCGCCTGGATGGATGGCGTTCCACTGGAAATTGGCGAAATATTGCACTCCACAGGTGGAAAACCGCGTGTAGCCATTTTTTCAATCGCACACCTGGCTGACAATGAGCGCATGTTCTTTGTCTCTCTGCTGCTGAACCAAATATTAGGCTGGATGCGTACCCAACCAGGCACCACTAGCTTGCGAGCGCTGGTCTATATGGATGAGATATTTGGCTTTTTCCCACCAACCGCCAATCCTCCTTCTAAAAAGCCCTTATTGACTTTGCTAAAACAAGCCCGGGCTTTTGGTGTCGGCGTCGTACTGGCTACTCAGAACCCTGTGGACTTAGATTATAAGGGGCTTTCGAATACAGGTACCTGGTTTATTGGCCGGCTGCAAACCGAAAGAGATAAGAACAGGGTCATAGAAGGTTTGGAGGGTGCTGCTGCCAGCGCTGGAGGCACCTTTGATCGCCAGAAGATGGAACAATTGCTTGCCGGGCTAGGCAGCCGAGTATTCCTGATGAATAATACCCACGAAGACCAGCCGGTAATCTTTCAAACTCGTTGGAGCCTTTCATATTTACGAGGCCCCCTAACCCGCAGCCAGATCAAACAGTTGATGGACCCTTACAAGGCTGCTGCAGCTGGGCGTTCAGATTCCATGCCTGTTGGGGTTGCTCCGAGCGCTGTCGCAGCGCAGGCAACACCTCCAACATCTTCTCAAGCTCCATCAGTAAACACAGCCCAATCTTCATCCAGCGGATTGCAGCCGACATTGCCGGCTGATATACCTCAGTATTTTGTTCCGGTGCGCGGTAGCGCTAATGGGGTGATTTACAAGCCCATGTTGATCGGTGGTGCGAAGGTTCGGTTTAGCGACACCAAGTCCAGGGTGGATGCAACCAGGGACGTTATTGGGCTAACCCCCATTCTTGACCAGGTTGTGCCGGTCAACTGGGATAATGGCGAAAATGCGGATTTTTCTTTGAATGACCTCGAGAAAAACCCATCGCAAGGTGTGAAATTTGGAGATATTCCCGCTGTGGCGATGAAAGCCAAGAGTTATGCTGAATGGGGGAAGGATTTTGTGAGCTGGGTGTATGGAAGCCAATCGCTTAGAATACTGCGCAGTCCCAGCCTGGGGCAATATTCAAACGCAGATGAAAGTGAACGGGATTTCCGGGTGCGCCTGCAACAGGCTGCCCGTGAGCAGCGTGACGAGCAGGTGGATATTCTTAGGAAAAAATATGCTCCTAAGATTACTGCGCTGCAAGAGAAAGTTCGCAAAGCTGAACAGGCTGTCGAAAAACAAGCTGCTCAAGCCAATCAGGCCAAGATGCAGACAGCGCTCTCTTTTGGCGCTACACTCTTGGGTGCATTCACTGGGAGAAAATTGGCCAGCACAAGCAACATAAGCAAGGCGACTACTGCTTTTCGTGGTGTAGGACGAGCGATGCAAGAAGATGGTGATGTGGGCAGGGCCAAGGAATCGGTGGATACCTATAAGCAGCAGTTGGATGATTTGAATGCCCAATTCCAGGAAGAATCTGGCGCGCTCGAAAATAAAATTGACCCGGCTGTTGAATCGCTTGAACCAGTTGTGATCAACCCTAAAAAGACTGATATTAACGTCCAGCTTGTCGCACTTGCCTGGGTGCCATTTCGTAGTGATGCGCAGGGAAAGGGCGAGCCAGCCTGGTAAGCCAAAATTATCCGAGGTTCTCCCGCAAGGGGCGCCTCTTCAAACGAGGAACCGAGATGACAGAATTACTTTATCAGAAAGATGCGTATCTCAAGGAATTTGATGCTCGGGTCACTTCAGTCGATGCCGAGTTTGGAGCAATCGTCCTGGATCAATCAGCTTTTTACCCTGGCGGTGGCGGGCAGCCCTGTGATTTTGGCCACCTTATTATCGCAGGTGAAGAGTATCCAGTTATCAAAGTCAAGAAAACAGGCGAGGATGTGCTCCATTTCATCACGGGACAGATTTCTATGCCTGCTGTCGATTCACCTGTTCACGGTGTTATCAATTGGGACCGGCGTTATCAATTAATGCGCACGCACACTGCCCTACATATTTTGTGCGGCACCGTTTTCCGCGACTACGGCGCCCTGGTTACTGGTGGTGATATGGAACCGCTTGGCGGGCGCATGGATTTTGAGTTTGAACGGATGCAGGCCAGTCTTGTTCATGATATCGAAGCAGCGGTAAACAAGGAAATTGCAAATGCGCGTGCGCTCAATGTGAAAATCTTGCCGCGCGAAGTGGCATTCCAGATTCCTGACTTGATCCGCACCAAGATCAATTTGCTTCCTGAGGGTATCGCTCAAATCCGGACGGTGGAAATTGTTGGGTTGGATTTACAAGCTGATGGTGGCACGCATGTGAAAAACACCTCTGAAGTTGGTAAGGTCAAGGTGGTTGATTACAAGTCAAAAGGCGCAATAAATAAGCGCATCTATATTGCGATCGAATAAGACCAGTTACAAAGAACTAATTCATAAGGTGTTATCGATGAAAGCAAAAGTAATTCTTAATCCATATTCCAATCGCTGGAATGCCCAAAAACGATGGCCTGAAGCTGAAAGCGCCTTGAAAAAAGCTGGGGTCGATTTTGATCTGGCTGTTTCCGAAAAGCCTGGTCATCTTGCCGAACTTACTCGCCAGGCCTTGCTTGAAGGCTATTCTCCCATCATTGCTGCGGGAGGCGATGGAACCATAGGTGAGGTGGTCAATGCCATGGCCCATGCCACATCAAAGGATGAGCAAATTACTCCATTGGGTATTTTACCAATGGGAACCGCAAATGATATGGCGTATGCATTGAAAATACCTCTTGACCTGGCTGAAGCATCCCTGATCATAAAGGCAGGTAAAGTCATTCCCATGGATATGGGCAAGGCCAATGATATATTTTTCGCGAATAACAGTGCGCTTGGTATTGAGCCTTATGTTACGGTCATTCAAAGCAAGATCACCTGGATCAAGGGTATTACACGCTATCTTGTATCTGCGGTCAAGGCAATTTTGGAAGGTCCCACCTGGAGCGCTCACATGGAATGGGATGGCGGCAAATATGATGGGCCTATTTCACTTATTTACGTAGGCAATGGGCCACGGTCAGGTGGGGTGTTTTTTATGGGACCACATGCAGATCCGTTTGATGGGAAACTCACCATCGTTTATGGGCATCGGGCGACCCGTCGGGGCATGTTTGCTTTACTTCCAAAAACTATGAAGCCGGATGTGGGTAGCTATGTCGAAAGTCCAGGAATGTTTGAATTCAAGGCAAGCTGGCTCAAGGTTCACCTTGATAATCCATCCCCTGCACATACGGATGGGGAATTATTTTCTTACGGTATCACCGACCTGAATTACCAGGTTTTTCCCGGAAGACTTCAATTACTTCTGCCCTGAAAAGTATGTATACGTTTTCAGTTCTGAATCGGGAACATTTTTCAGATTTTGAAAAACTATTTGGTCCCCGCGGTGCTTGTGGCGGTTGCTGGTGCATGTTTTGGAAACTACCCCACAAGGATTTCCAGATTCTAACGGGTGATGGTGCTCACCAGATGCAAAAATCGTTGGTTGAGCAGGGTTTGACACCTGGGATACTGGCCTATGATGGCGATAACCCCATCGGGTGGATCGCAGTCGAACCGCGCGGCGAATATCCGCGGTTGGCCAGGTCACGTGTACTTAAGCCAGTGGACCAGGCTGAGGTTTGGTCTGTGACCTGTTTCTTTACAGCCAAAACTCATCGTCGTCGCGGAGTGACAGTAGAATTATTAAAACAAGCTGTTAAATATGTAATTTCAAAGGGTGGAACGATAATCGAAGGCTACCCGGTTGAACCGAAAGTGGGCACAGCACCTGATCCTTTCGTCTTTACCGGATTGCCAGGCGCATATAAGGCAGCGGGTTTTGTTGAGGTTGCCCGTTTTTCACCAACACGCCCGATTTATCGTTTTTATATACAGGACTGAGACCAGCATGTAAGAGGGCTGGTAAAATAATACAATGCGAAACGCGCAAAAATCTTTACTTCTGATAATCCTTGTTGTTTTCGGAACAGGCATTATCGGAGGCTTGTATTGGGCTAATATCCAATTTGTTCATAATGTGACTGGCGGCACTGAATTCATCGTTCCTAATCGGGCGATGAAGAATTTTATTATGGAAGGTATAACACCTTACGGAGAATTGACCCTCCTGAACATCCAGAATGAAATTTATGGACATTCGGTGTCGATTGGGCAGTATCCCTATAGGGTTAACATACCTCTCTTTATGTTGCTTTTCTATTTACCTTTATCTTGGGTTGGAGATGTGTTTGTTGCCCGTGCCATTTGGTTGATCCTTCTAGAATTTAGTATTTTTGGGTTGGTGCTAGTTTGTTTGCGTCTTGCTCGATGGAAACCTCACTGGGCACTTCTATTCATAATCCTCTTATACTTTGTGTTATGGTTACCTTCAATCATGATGTTAGTAACAGCGACTTCAATCTTGCTACAGGCACTTTTGTTTTGTGTTGCACTTCGTAGCATAGAATTGGGATCGGATGAATTAGCAGGGGGATTAATTGCCTTAACCTTGCTGAATGTTGAAGCCACGGGACTGGTTTTCCTTGTTATTGTGGCGTGGGTTTTGTCAACCCAGCGTTGGCGCGTTCTGGGTGGAATTGGTATGATGCTGGCGCTCTTGTTTAGTCTATCCCTGATTTTGCTGCCTTCGTGGATCTTGCCCTTTTTGGGGTCAACTATCACAAATTGGAGGGCGGGGTTAGCGCCATCTACATACAACCTGTTTGAAAGCTGGATGCCCGGTATCGGTCACCGACTGGCTCAAATTCTGGCGGTAGGTGCATTGGCAACCATTTTCGTGGAAATGCGCGCTGTTCGGGGGCAAGATGTTCGCTGGTTGTTTTGGACATTGTGTTTGACCGCCGCAGTAACCCCTATGTTAGGTGTTCCGTATTCTCCTGCTTGGGTGGTATTCACAATGCCAGGGCTTCTATTGGTAATCTCCGTGATGAATCTAAGGTGGAAGCTGTTTGGATTGGTTGGTTCGCTGATTGTCCTTATGTGTGTATTCCTGGGCCTTTGGACAGCAGCTTTGAATGGTATTGTGTCAGCATTTATTTTGTTTTATCCAATCTTCCTGACCCTACTTTTATATTGGGTGCGTTGGGGTTCTGTCCGTCAGCCGCGATTGTGGGCAGACGAAATTGCCCTCAGGGGTTGATATGAAGCGCCGGTATCTATTTCTTCTGTTTATTATTGGGCTGATATTCAATATCGGAATAGCCTGGTTTCAGCATGCTCCTGGGTACATGGATGCTGATTATTACTACGCAGGAGGTCTGCGACTTGTGCAGGGACATGGTTTCACAGAATCATATTTGTGGAATTATTTGGATAATCCCCAGAGTCTGCCCCATCCTTCGCATGGATACTGGTTTCCGCTTGCGTCGATTGTTGCTTTTTTGGGCATGTTCCTGACAGGACAGCATGTTTTTTCGGCAGCTCGCTTGGGATTTATTTTTGTTGCTGCATTGGTGGCACCTGTAAGCGCATTCTTGAGTTATCGCATTACCTCAGAGCGCTCTTTTGCATATGCGGCTGGTTTGCTGGCTGTTTTTAGCGGTTATCATGCACCGTTCATGCCAACCACTGATAACTTTGGGATTTTTATGCTTCTGGGGGGTCTTTTTTTTATCATTCTGATGCGGCCTGAACGCTTTGCCCCGGCTCTACTTGGATTGGTGACTGGATTGATGAATCTTTCGCGAGTGGATGGGTTGGTGTGGTTTGCCATCGGTGGTTTGGGAATATTCATTATTTGGTTGCAGGGTAAACAAGATAAAAAGATTAGAACCTTGTTGATTTCTTGGATGCTTTTTACGCTGGGATATTTTGTGATCATGGGACCCTGGATGGCGCGCAATATTTCGATATGGGGGACACCACTTACGCCAGCCGGTAGCAATGTTTTGTGGATGAGACGTTATGACGATACCTTTGCCTGGCCAGCCACCCGAGTGAATATGCAAAGTTGGTTGGCTGCGGGTTGGGCTTCGGCAATTCAGGGTCGTTTAAATGCACTTAAGCTTAACTCATTCAATACAATTGGGGCACAAAGCTCATTCTTGCTATTTCCGTTTATCTTGATTGGGTTATGGGCTTTGCGAAAGGATTTGCGCATCAGGCTGGCGGTGTTAGGTTGGCTAATTCTATTTGTCGTAATGAGCATAATTTTCCCCTTTGCCGGTTCGCGCGGAAGCTTCTTTCACGCAGCCGCTGCCTTGCAGACTGTTTGGTTCACAGCATCTGTGGTTGGGGTGGATGTGCTTGTGGCCAAGGCTCGTGCGCAAGGCCATTTCACTCCGGATGCTTCACAAGTTTTTCGGGTAGCGTTGGTATTTGGTATGGCAATTATGACTTTATATCTGGCATATATTGCGATTTTTAAAAATGATTGGAACCAATTCCAACGAATTTACCAGCGGACAGAGGAAATGTTAGCAAAAAACGGCGCTCAACCTGCGGATGTTGTCATTGTTGCCAACGCGCCAGGATATTTTGTCACCAGTGGTCGCTCTGCGATCATTGTCCCGGATGAGAATCTCGAATCGGTTCACGCCCTGGCAGACAAAATCAAGGCGAAATTTCTCGTCCTGGAGAAAACGTATTACACAGATCTAATGATCCCGGTGTATAAAAACCCATATATCCAACCCGGCTTAAGGTATTTGGGAGAATTTGATGAAGTTCGTGTTTTCAGGATCACGCATTAGTGTTTTTGAAAAATTATGACGTCGGTAGTTTCGTAGGTTATCCTGTAATCCGACCGGTTGCGCAGGGTCTCGATGAAAAACGGAAAAGTCTCGGGGGTAGGTAACGACTTGTAATTATCAGCGCGTAGCTTTTTTGAAATGTAAATAAAATCGTAAGCTGGAAGACCAGAAAAATTCAACAGGCAATCAGCACTTTCGCTGACACAGGTCTGGACTTTACCTGCTTTCTGTAGAAATCTGGCAAAGTCATTGCCCATGATCCATTCCGAACCCTGGACTGTGTAAACGCTGTTCCGGCGTGCCAGAGAGGGGAACCATTCCTGAACGGGATCAAATGCGATTGAACTTGCCCCGGTCATTACCAGAAAGCGGGCATCAAGGGCAGTATTTTGGCTGACCCACTGCATGGCTTCGCGATCAGGTACATACACCCGTGTTGATGAAATCTGAATACAAAAAAGAAAGGTTGAAAAAATTAGATATGCGAATGAGTAAATCAAAACACTCATTTCGACAGAAGAAATCTTGTCCAGAGAGGTTTCAGGCGCATTACCCGAGCGTAAGCCTGGCAAAATTACCTCATCAAAAGCCATGGCTGCTAACATTGCCAGGGGAATTGTCGCTGCGTACAATGCGCTGCGACCTTCAATCAGAAATGGTAGGACCAGCATACAAGGAAGAAGAAATTCACGGCGTGTGAGCATTAGACCAATCCCGATTAGACCAAGAATGGCAATAGGTGTCGCATAAATTTCCTCAGTAAAAGAAAAGAAAATCAGGTGAAAGAGACTCAAGAATTTTTGGCTAGTTTGTATTGCTGATATTATAGGAAGTATGCCATGCTGTGAAATTACTGTCAGCCACCAAGGAGAAGTTAAAATAAGGACAATTACAGCGACCAGAAAAGAATTGAGCAAGGTTTTACGTGTACGCCCTAGCATTAACCAGAAAAATACAGCGAAGGCAGCGGTATGCACGGCTGCTTCTGGGTGGCTTAAAACTACCATTGATCCAAACAGCCCGGTCCAAAAAATATCACCCGTTCTATGCTCCTTGTACAGGCGCACTACGCTTGCGCAGGTCAAAAGCATAAAAAACCATCCCGGGCCTCTTGTGAGTCCGCCGCCCATAATAAGCCAGGAAAACGCTCGTGGCATGAGAGCAAAAAAAAGGGTTGCTACGGCTGCATGGAATCGCGTTTTTAGTAGACTTGTGGATAATAGAAAAAAAGCTGGAATGGTGAGAGAAGCGAAAAAAGCCGGGATCCAGCGCACAATTTCCAAAGCCGGAAGATCGGTTAGGTCTGAAGCACTTCTCCCCAGGTAAAAACCCAGGGGGGGATAGGCATAAGGAATGTTCAAAGAATTGTAATTTGTATATCTTGGCAAGACGTAATTGCTTGTTTTTAAGTCATCGATCATGACTGCAAACATACCCCCATCGTTGACCGCGAAACCAGCCATAGAAGTGGGTGTGAAGCGAATAATTGCGCCTAAAATCATTGAGAAAAATAATATTAAATTCGCTGCATCAATTCGGGTAATTGATTTCATTAATTCACTCCTAACTAGTTCTCCCAGGTGAAAATTAATTGTAAACTTATGATATAAAAAAGGGAAACAATATTAGATGACTCTTGGTGAGCTTTGGGAGGCGCCGTGAAACATAAGGTTCAGAATCACCTTAAAACGAGAAGTTAATTTTTTATGTTTTGTGGGGATGATACCATGCCAGGCGTAGAAAAATGGGTAGTAACTGAAGGCTGGCAATTATTAAACCCTGGGCATATTTGATGGAAGAGATCGAGCGGAGCTAGATTGAAATTTATTGAACTGTAAGCACAAAAAGTAAAAAATTGTTCCATGTTCGTATCTGTGCTATACTCGAAAAACCAGTTACAGGAAAAAACTATGGACCCAATAACTGTTGTGGTAGTGGATGATCACCCGTTATTTCGACAAGGTGTAGCAGATGCCCTTTCTATGGATTCTCGTCTAAAGGTCATTGGTCAAGCTGCATTTGGAGATAAGGGTCTGGATATGATCATGTCCCTGAAGCCGAAGGTTGCCGTGGTTGATGTGAACCTGCCAGGCATGAATGGACAGCAGATAACACACGAAGTAACTTCTGAGCGAATTCCCACGCGGATTATCTTAATGACTGCATATGATGATGGTGAACAAATGCTGCATGCTGCCATCGCCGGGGCTTCTGCATTTTGTTCAAAGGATGTGCAGCCCGAAGCGCTTACCGAAATGGTAATCCAAGTTGCAGCGGGGAATTACATCATAAGCGGCCAAACGATGAAGGCGGTTGAGTTTGATGCATGGATCAGCCGCCAATTGGATTCTGTTCGCCGTTCTTATAGTGAACCGGGAAGCCCTTTCCATCCTTTATCAGACCGGGAGATGGAAGTTTTAGGTCATGTAGTGGAAGGGAGAAGTAACAAGGAAATTGCATCACTTTTGGGTATCAGCCATCAAACAGTTAAAAACCATGTTACATCCATCTTGCGCAAATTTGGGGTTGAGGATCGGACTCAGGCTGTTGTTTATGCCTTAAAGCGCGGCTGGGTAAAATTGGATCAAGTAAAACGGTCGCAGGAGTAAAAAATATGCCAAGTGCTGAAGAACAATCTAGCCCCCTTGATGAAGCGCGAAAAAATGTTCAAACAGAAATTGAGGAAGCGTCTCGCGCCCTAAGAGATGTAACCTTATTGTTAGAACAAAGCCAGGTAGAAGTAACCAAGCTTACTCAGCGCAATACAGCAATCACTGCACAACTACAGCAGTTTCAGAGCCCGGGGACAGTAATATCTGCCGTTGAAATGAGAATGGTGTACGACTCTGCAATGGATTCCCAGCAGCGTCTGTTTGTGATGCGTGGACAACTAGAAAAGCTTAAAGGTGACCAGGCGCATCATCAGCAATATAAATCATTGTTAGAAAAAGTGTTGGGCTTTCTTGAAAAACCTGTCGAAACCAGTAAGGGGCCTTCAAAGAGCGCGGCTGCAAGCATTGAGAGTATTATTCAAGCACAAGAAGCTGAAAGACAACGGCTTTCGCGTCAAATGCACGACGGTCCCGCGCAAGCGCTTTCAAACTTTATTCTGCAAACTGAAATTGCAATGAGGTTGATGGATGTTGATGTAACAAGGGCGCGTGAAGAACTTAACAATCTTCGAACATCAGCTTTGGGAACGTTTCAAAAAGTTAGAAGTTTTATTTTTGAATTACGTCCGATGATGCTTGATGATTTAGGTCTATTCCCAACAATTAAGCGCTATGCGGATACCTTCAAAGAACAGGCTGGATTAGAAGTCACTATCTCCGTTACTGGGCAGGAGCGGCGACTTGAATCCTATATCGAGGTAATGGTCTTCCGCGCTTTGCAAGAATTATTAGGAAATGCTTCTCGACACAGCCAGGGAAGCCAGGCTAAAGTAAATTTAGATATGGGCGAAAATCAAATCAAGCTGAGTGTTGATGACAATGGCAAAGGATTTAGTCCGGATATCTTGAACCAGGGTAACAGCCTTGGTCTAAATCTTATTCGAGATCGAGTGGAAGTCTTGGGGGGAACATTTACCATCGATAGTGTTATTGGCAAAGGATCGCGAATTATTTTGGTTATACCGGTGAAATCTCCGTAAACCAATTCTGGTGATGTCCCCTTGTGTGCATGTTTAAAAGATTCTTTGCTGGTTTGCGACCAATTTTAGGTTATTTATGCAATTTTTATGTTGCACATATATACCATCTGTTTCGTTTTCACTGTATAATCATTATTGACTTCACTGCAAAAACGACTGGATAAAACTTGTCCAAATTATACCCTCTGCAAAAGGCCGAAAATTTAATATAATTGAATAATCACGAACACAAGGCCCAAAAAATGTTCAAGAAAAACCA
>Ga0172367_10003811_pt1 | contig 19206 bp, 12 predicted proteins | sample Lak10m_FD_114542 | JGI IMG/M metagenome (GOLD analysis project Ga0172367, IMG submission 114542) | Freshwater microbial communities from Kabuno Bay, South-Kivu, Congo - kab_022012_10m | ecosystem: Environmental > Aquatic > Freshwater > Lake | place: Democratic Republic of the Congo: South-Kivu...
GCTCACTTTCTGGAAGGGCAGGTTGTGACAATCCATGCATTTCGCGTTTGAGCGGCGGTGGGCGTTGCTGAGTTGTCCGGTGATCCAGACTTTTTGAGGGTTGAAGGCCGCCTGTTCCAGCTGTTTGCCCAGGGCCGGCCACAGCGCCTGCGCTACCGGGAGCGCAATCAATCCGGTGACGATCAGCGTCGCCAGCAGCCAGGACAGCCTGCGCAGCGTGAGCCAGGCAGGGGGAGAGGGCAGCGGCAGGCGGGAGGCTGCGGTACTGGCTTCTTCCGGCGCCACAATTAATTCGTAGCTCAGCACCGGGATGTCGGCCTGCGGCAGAGCTTCGACCTGAAGCCGATACGGGCCGATCAATAGCTGCATCCCGGCAGAGAGCGGCGATTGCTGAACAAAATCGCCATTGACGTTGATCGGGGCGTGCCGCGATTCGATATACAAGCGGCCATCTTCGCCCAGGCTGATCTCCGCATGGTGCAGGCCCACCCGATGGTCCGGCAAATGGATGTTGCACTCCGGCGCCCGGCCGATACTCAGGCTATCGCCCCGAATCGGCTGCTCCGAACGGATAGGCAAACCGCGCTGATTGCGACCTATTTTTATCAGGGTGCAACGGATCATTTTGCCTACCAGAAAAAGAAGACGGCGTTGACGTGCGCCAGCATTGCCGCGAGCAGACCGAACGCCAGCGGAACGTGAAAGTACAGCCAGAAGCGCAACCTGGCCTGATACATGCAATCGAGGCGTGCCCGCTTGAGTTGGGCCTCCTTGCGCAACAACTGGGCGATGATGGTCCTCAGAATCTGCGATTCCGCATGATCCGAATGCTCCTGCAGTGATTGCAGGTGCGCGATCGCATGGCGCGTAGCGCAATGCCTGGGTTTCCCGCGAAGCACCTCCAGGTAGTTGCCTGCGATGCGCGTTTGCAGACGCTCCTGCTGGACAATCTCGGTGTACTGGTCGGGCAATCGCAGCACGTTGGCCCAGGTCAACTGGTCGAGTTCGGCAATGTCATCGAGCAGGCTGCCGAGCGTGTCTTCGCCCAGGTTTTCGGTCATCAGGCGCGGATACTGCAGGTAGGCATAGACGCCGTAGATGCCGGTGAGAACGACGAGAATCAGCAGCAGGTAAAGCAGCGTGTGAATGTTCCAGTCGAAATGAAAGCCGCTGTGCAAGGTAGCCAGGAACAGGGTCGCCAATCCGAAATAAACATGCCAGGACAGCCATCCGCTGAGCGTCATGGCACGGCGCCAAGCCCAGCGCGTCTCATGTCGACGGCGTTCCTGCGTTGCCTGGTTGTCGAGCGGATCGCCGGCCGCCTCCGGTTGACGACGTTCCGCTTGCGCCGGAATGCGGCTGCGTGTCACGCCGTACCAAAGCAGCAACATCACCAGCACGGCGCAGCCGGTACCCAGCGTGTAGCCGAGCCAGGTGCTACCCGAAGGGCCGAGCGGCGGCGAATCGAAAAAATAGGCGGCCGCGGCGACCGCGCACGTCAGCGCCGCCAACTTCAAGTACCGGTAGCGGCGGTATTCGAGTACGTTGACCCGCTTCATGCTTGGTTCTCTGTCGGAAACTGTTGCCGGGCGTAGCTGAGGAACTCCTCGGGTGAGACCCGTTTTGCCGCTCCGGTCGGACAGGCGCGCACGCACACCGGCCCCTCACGATAGTTCTGGCACATGTCGCATTTCACTGCCTTCTGTTCCGTCATTTCGGTGGGTTGGTCAGGCAGCAGCCATTTGCCCAGGGTCAGGCGCGCCAGGAATGCCGGCATCGAGCGCGTACGCTGGGTCGGGCGCGGGGTGGCCAACTGGATCACGTCGTAAGGGCAGTTGCGCACGCAATTGCCACAGCCTATGCAATGGTCGTTGATGTACACCTCGCCGTACACGGACCGGCGGATCGCATCGGGCGGGCAGTCTTTCATGCAATGCGGATGCTCGCAATGACGGCAGGATGTGGGCACGTGGATGCTGGCGTAGGTCGGCCCTGCCTCGCGAGCCAGGCGAGAGGTGCCCTCATGCGTTTCGGCGCAGGTGGTCTCGCAGTTGTTGCAGCGGATGCACAGCGAGTAATCGATGAGCAGCACGTCGGTCGCTTCCCCGATCCCTTGCTGCGTGAGAAAGCCCACAATGTCGGTCGCCTGGGTGGTGGTTTCTCGCTCATTCTCTGTAGCCACCTGGTGGCTTTCCTGATCGCGGATATGGGCGAGGTAGCGTTCATCGAGCCGTTGCCGGAGCTCGGGGTTGCTTGTCAGAAGCAAAGCCATCGCGCTCGATTCCAGGAGGATGGTTTCGGTGTTCACAGTGGCACGCACCGTGGCAGAACGGGGCTTTCCGGACAGCAACGCCATTTCGCCGAAGTAGTTGCCCGCAGCGATGTAGGAAAGGGTGTGTTCGCGGTTCCCGATCATGCGCGATACCGTCACCGAGCCGCGGCGAATCAAGTGCAGGCCATCGCCGGCATCCCCTTCATGGAAAATCGCATCGCCAGCCAAAAAATGGCGTAGCTTGGCGCTTTTGACCAGGATATCCAAGCCTGGATGGTTTAACGGCAACCCGAGAAAACTGCGCACGGTACGCTTGAGCGCGGTTTCGTCGAGCATGCGCCGCACAATGTCGGACTGCTCGATCAGGCGAAGCGTGCTGCGGCGGGGAATTTCGATGAGCGTGGTGGGTTGGGTGGTCCGGATGGTGGCTGAACGTCGACGTCCGGAGATCAGTCCGATTTCACCGAAAAAATCTCCCGATCCGAGCGTCACGTCGATGCGGGAGTCGTCGTCGATATAAACGGCCACCTCGCCATCTGCGATGATGTAGAAACTCGTGCTGTAGTCGTTGCGCTTGAATACCACGGCGCCCCGGGGCAGGTTCTCGATCTTGCAGACCAGCAGCAGTTCCTGCAACTGCCTCGCACCCAGGGAAGCCAGCAGGGGAACGCGCTGCCGCAGGGCGTCGAGGCCGGTCTCATCGCTGTCGGGCAACCCGCATTGCGCCAGTTTTTCTCGCGTCAGTCGCGCTTCCAGGGAATCCACGGGGCGACCGGCGATGTGATCGACGATGTCGCAGGCCTGGTTGATGGCCTGCTTGATCAGCGGGTAGCCGGCGAGTGCGCCGGCAATGTAGAGCCCGGGGACGGACGATTCGAAGCTGCTGCTGAGCTCTGGCAGCGCATCGCGCGCTTCGCTCTGGAAGGTAATGCCAAAGTTTTCCAGAAATTTTCTCGGCGGTTCTGCGCCGAGGCGGGCGATGACCCGGTGGCAGGCGATCTGCTCCAGCCCGTGAGGCGTTTTCGCGTGAACAATCAGCGGAAAGCCCATCTGCTCGCCGGTTTCGATGCTGGCGATCGACGTGTCCAGCCTGAATTCCAGTTCGGCGCGCTGTTTGGCCCGGATGATCTGGTCGAAATTTTCGTCGCGGCAGTTGATGAAGTCTTCCTGACGGTTGATCAGGATGACATGGTTCTGGTCCTTCAGCGCCAGCGCGTTCTCCACGCCGGCATCCCCGCCGCCGATGACGACGATGGTTTCTTCGGCATAATCGTCAGGATCATCCAGCTGGTATTGCACCAGATCATGCTGCGCTCCCGGCACCCCCAGCTTGCGGGTGTTGCCTTGCAAGCCGATTGCCAAAACCACATGCGCGCAGAGGATGCATTCGCCCGATGCCAGCTTCAGGAGGAATGCACCCTTGTGCCCGGTGATTTCCACGACCTGCGCCTGTGTTCGCAAGTTGAGCTGCAAGCTGTCGACCGCACCTTCCCAGGTCGCAAGCACCTGCTCCCGCGACCCGATACCAAACGGAATCTCGCTCTGCAAAGGGAGGTGCGAAGGTTCTGCCATCACGTGCTTGCCGCGCTGGTAGCGACGGATGGTGTTGGCGATCGCCGGCTCGGATTCCAGCAACAGGTGCGACATGCCGAGCGCCTTGGCGTGCGCGGCAGCCGACAAGCCGGCGGGGCCCGCGCCGATGATGGCGACCTGATAAGTTTCTGACATCTGCGGATTTCGTTTTCTTGTTATTGATCCATCAACTCGGGTTGATCGGCGCAATCGCGTTTACAACCGCATAATAACCATAAAAAACATGTGGGTGGAAGGCTGTCGCCGCGACAGGAATCAACCCTGAAAACAAAGCAGAAAAATAGCCATGATTTTGACGAATCAGCCGCCACCGAAAATCTAAGTTAGCGATCAGTCATTATCTTTATTCTTCATATATCTTATCGACTTATTTGGCTAAAATGAAATAATCATCATCCGTTTGACAATCACGTTTCACGCAACTGTAAACAGGCCCGCCTCGAAGTGCCGGCAACGAAATCCCTGAGCCCGGCATCAATACAGGGGGGAAATCAGTTAACCTTGCATACAGGCTTCCGCCTTGGCGCGCAGGGCGGATACAGGATGGTTTCAGCATCGTGCAGTGCAGCCGGAATTCCGGCGTTGTGACGTAAGCAGTGGTTATTTCGGCAAGCCGGTACATCATCACTAACACCTTCTCAACATGAGAGGCATAGACATGCAGGATTCAGACCTCAAGCGGCACCTTTCTGCAATACTCGCAGCCGACGTGGCCGGCTATTCGAAGCTGATGGCCGGCGACGAACGTGCGACCGTGATGGCGCTGGATGCAGCCCGGCAGATTTTCCGTACGCAAATCGAATCCAACCAGGGGCGTGTCGTCGATATGGTCGGCGACGCCGTCCTTGCCCAGTTCACTACCGCCGTTGGCGCGCTGGTCGCGGCGCAATCGATCCAGACGGAAATCAACCGCATTGCCAGCACCGCGCCACCCGACAGGGCGATGCGGTTTCGTATCGGCATCCACCTTGGCGATGTGATCGAAAAGCCTGACGGGACGCTTTACGGAGACGGGGTGAACATCGCGGCCCGCCTCGAATCGATTGCGGATTTTGGCGGGATTACTGTGTCGAGCATGATTCACGAGGTGGTTCGCAACCGGGTGGAGGTCAATTTCGTGGAGCAAGGGGAGTTCGAGGTCAAGAACATCCCGTATCCGGTCAAGGCTTATCGCATCCTGATAGACGGAAGCCTGGCCTCTGGCGCCAAACCGAAAGCGTCAGCCGACGGCAACATCGACGCCATACTTGGTCAGCGCGATCACCTTGAAAAGCTGATTCAGGAAAAATTCAAACGCAGGCTGGCTGTGGTATCCACCAGTTTCGATATCGCAGCAGCATCGACAGGCTCCCCGAGCGACCTCGATGCGCTGGAGGCGATCAAGCGCTACCAGGAGATCGTGTCAAAAACGGTGACCAGCATGGATGGAACGATCGTCAAGATGGTCGGCCATGACACGCTGTCCCATTTCTCGGATACGCAAAATGCGCTGCGCGCTGCTGTCAAAATCCAGCAGGCGATCGACGAATCGAATATGTTGCGCACGGAATCCGAGCCCGTGCTGGTGCGGATCGGACTCACGAGCGGTGAATGCTTTCTGGAAAAGGACGATATCTTCGGGGATGTGGTCTCTATGGCTGTCGTCATCAGGGATGCTGCCCATCCGGGAGAGATTCTGCTGACCGAGGAAACATTCCTGTCGCTGTCAGACAAGAGTGAAATCTATTGTCGACATTACGCGGCCATCCCGGTGAGAGGCAAGGAGGGCAGGGTCAACGCGCACAAGGCCTTCTGGGATCATGACGAAGCCGAGAAGGACCAACTGCCGGTGGATCAGCAGCGCCCCGTCGAACAGGAAGGCCCGTGGAAGAAGTGGGCCTTGATCGCTATCCCGCTAGTCGTCGCATTGACGGTGATTTATCTGATTGCCGTGCCTGGCAAAGACAATCAAGAAACACGCTCAATCACCCAGACCCTGCCTTCTCGTTAGTCATCTCATTCGATGCCTGTCATGTAGAAGCGTGCCGCTTTTTACGCCAGCGCTTCACGACAAGATAGATCATCGCTGAAAGCCCGAGGATGACCAGCGCGATCGCCGAATAATAAACGGCCGGTTGCGTGTACATGAAGGATTCCATGACGGTCGATGTACCGTCCTTGCCCGTCATGTAGTAATTGCCTGTGTGGATGGCTGTCACCTTTGCCTCGGGCAGGTTGGGCTCGATCAGGACCAGGTCGCCACTGATCTTTGACTGGGTGCCGGGATCGAGCAGCGCCTCGCTTGCAGCCAGAATGTCATCCGCGCGTTCCGCCACCAGCATCATGGCAGTTCGACCGGCCTCGTTCGGGGATTGGGATTCCATCAGCAGCACCTTGCCGTTGCCCAGACTGCTCTTCTGCGTGCTGTGGAAGACGGATGTCTCGGAATCCCAGCCGTGGACCACGGGGTAGGGAATCCTGCTATTACCTTGCTCGATGGACAACGGCGCCGACTTCAGCAGCTGCGCAGGCATGTCATTCAGCGTGCCCACCGCAATCATGTCGCCCTTGGCAGGTGGCACATGCGAGAACTGGACACCGAACAACGGGAAGCCATTGCGTTGTGTCGCAAGGCCGATCAGATTGAGGGAGGCTGCCAGAAGCCGATCATCCTTTCCGGCAAGCACGACGGTCGTTTCGGCACCATCCGGCCAGCGGGTAAACGGAAAGCCGTTGTGCATGAACAGCTCGATTTTCGGCATTTCGACCATGCGCGGCATGTCCGGGAAAACCAGGGTCGAATTGTCAAAAACGGTCAGGAAAAGGCTGTCTGCCTGGATCTCCTCGCAGTTCGTTGCGGTGGACTGCAGTTTCGGTAGCAACTGAATGACGTTTGCGCCCGGCTTGAACACGTAAGAAGGAATTTCTATATTGTAGTTTTCGATGAAATTGCCGGCAGGGCTGTCGAGCGCGATGGCACGAATTTTCTTTTCGTTGACCGTGATCACGAAGGACGAGCCTGGCCTCAAGCCGGCACCGTAGGAAAAGTTCAGCACCAGTTTGACGTACTGGTTTGGTTGTATGTTGAAGTCGGCGGGCAGCCGGAACCTGATGGCCCCGGCCCCTGCATTCGAGCCGACGTAGGACTGGGTCGCGAAATTCAGGGTTCGGAAATCGTAGGTGACGCCCGGCGTAAGCGATTCCCTGCCTGAGTACTTCACGATTTCCGGCATCGAGAACCCGAAGATTTTTGCTTCGTCGGATCCGGGAAGTTCGAAGGTCAGGTTGGCGAACGTCAGGGCTGCCATCCTGACTGCTTCATCGGTTTCACCCGTGACGATGAGGAGGCTGTGGTTCGGGTCGATCTCACCGGTGGATGTCGGCAGATGCGCGAGCTTCAGGTAGCCGCCTTCGACCTTGTTGAGCGGCAACCCGTATTTGCCGAACTGCTTGAGTATGTCGTCACGCTTGCCGATGAGTACGTTGTCAACGCCGGCCTGGAAATCCGAGGAAGCAGTGAACTTGACTTTGCGGTAATCAAAACGGCGCGCGATCCCGGAAGCGACTACCCCGGCCAGGGTGACATTCTTTTCGGAGCGGTCGGTCACGACGATATTGGCTTGTCCGAAGGGCATCAGGCGTGGATCGAAAATGAAACCGGAGAGTTCAGACAACGACAGGTTGACGGGCTTGAGGGCATAGTCGATCTGAACGTTCGACTCTTGAAGATTGACTACCGTCCAGAGGTCTGGGGTGCATGCGCCGCACTGGCTACCCGAGGAATTTTGCGTCACTTGCACCGTAATGGCGTTGTAACCGGTTTTTAACAGCGCGACGGGAAGCGGTATCGAAAGGCTGGGTGCCGTGGATTGGGGTGCGAGGCGTTCCTGGGCAATCAGCGTGTTATTGAGCCTGATCCGCAGCTGGGAGGTTTCCGGCTTGAGGCTGGATGAAAAAACATACCGGAGATTGAGGACGACCTGCTTGAGCGCCCATCGATCAGGAATCGGCAGGCTGACATCACGCGAATCCGCAACACAATTCAATTCCATCGCGGCGTCTGCAGTCAGTTTCTGCAGGGGAATATTGATGGTTTCCGCATGCACGTGGTTTGCCAATGGCAAGCCGAATACCGCCAGAATGATGATCATCTTGCCCAGGATTTTCATGCTGCTTCCTTCTTGATTAATACCAGAAAATGCGCGCTAACAAACTTCAAGACGCTATTCAGGGTCATGGGCACGCAAAGCAGCATCCCCTTGAGACCCTTGCCGAACAAGTGCCGGATGATTTTCATGGTTCCGCCCATGCGTCGGGGGTCTTCCCAGATATTTACCCAGCTCTGGCTGTCGCCGAAGACAAATCCGACGGTCTCGGGATAGGTCGCGGACGTCATCCTGAACTGTGCGCCACAGAGGCGAACGTTCCCCGAGACGATGGCACGTATGACGACCCCCTCGATGTGGTACTGATTGCCGAAACTATCCCTGGCGATCATCAGCATGTCCTCGCGGTCTTTGGTCTCGATGCCGATCGGTATCTTGAAACTGACGCCTTCCATGCACTTGTCAATCAGGTCCACTTCGATGCTTTGTTTCAGGCGCGGGAAATGCACGGTCGCTTTCCCGTGCGCTGCGATGCGGGCATGCCGGCGTATCTGCTGCCTTTCCCAGAAGGCCCCCAGCGTCGTGGTGCCAAGAATGATGTTGTAGCCGCACCAGGCGATCGTGACCGTGATCACATCGCGATATTCCGGAAAGGAGTGCCAGCGGAATGCGCCGATGACGAACGCGATGACATTGATGGTGACGATGATGTAAAGCAGCACGGCCAGAGGATTCAGGTACTCGCTTTCGACAAAGCTTCCCTTCGGGGTCACTTTGAAAGTCGGTTTGCGCGGGTTGATCAAAGCCGACACAACGGCAGGCAACAGAAATATCGACTGCAGCGTTTCATAAATCTCGGAAACAAACGGGCGCCTCGACACCGAGTAGAAGTAATGCATCAACAGCGTCGTGGAAAACACATAGGGCAAGGCAAACGAGAGTATTTGCGGCCAGGACGCGTAGTAAATCGCCATGCCGAATATCAGGAACGCCGACGGGGCGATGTAATAGATGATCCGCGCCACCCCGAAGAACCAGAACAGGCAGGAATTGATATAGCAAAGTTTCTGCTTGATGCTCAGGCCGCGGTCAAGCAACGGGTTGTTCAGCATCAGGATCTGCACCATGCCCTGGGCCCAGCGCGTGCGCTGAATGATGTAGTCGTTGTATGACTCCGGGGAGAGTCCGCAGACCATCGGGCGGTTCACGTACACGCTCCGATAGCCTCTGCTGTGCAGCCTGAGTCCGGTTTCCGCGTCTTCGGTGATGGTGCTGCCGGAGATTCCCCCGACTTCCAGCAGGTGGCTGCGCCGCAGAAGCGCTGCCGAACCGCAGAAATAGCTTGCGTTCCAGGAGTCGAGTCCGGGGTGGATGATGCGATAGAACATTTCGCTTTCATCGACCGAGGAACCGCTTGCGGCAAGCACCTTGTCAGGCGGCCCCGGGTTGATGAAGAAATGCGGGGTTTGGACCAGGCAAAGCTTCTCGTCCGCGATGAATTGCCCGACCGTATTGTCGAGGATGTCCTTGGTGGGAACATGATCGCAGTCCAGCACCAGAATGATGTCGCCCTTCGTGTATTGAAGGGCATGGTTGAGATTCCCAGCTTTTGCGGAACGGTTGGATTCCCGGGTGATGTACTTCGCGCCGACATCGCGGGCAATCCGCTTCAGTCGATAACGGCGGCGCCAGGCCTCCAGCCCCCCCGACGCATGGTTCCGCTTGCTCGTGGTTCCCCCGTCATCAAGAATGTAAACCGCCAATTTTTCGCGGGGGTAGTTGATCTGCATCGCCGCCGACACCGTGGCGAGGACGATGGACTCAGGCTCGTTGTAAGTGGGGATGAACACGTCCACCGTCGGCAGCTCGGACACCGCTTCGGGAAGCGGAATCAGCTTCGTCTCTTTTGGCCACAGATTGACGAACATGCCGAGCAGGTAGACGGTCATGCCATAGATTTCCGCCAGATAGAGCAGTGACATCCCGATGAAGTCGGCTACGCCGTTGTATACGAGCGTCTCGAATGTTCTCCAATGCAGATATCGCAGGGCGAGATAGGCGCACAGCAGGATGAACAGAATGCGCCAGGGCATGCGCTTGAACATGTTGAGGCGTTGAAAAACCATCAGGCTGCCGAAGACAACCCAGCCGACGGCGATTTTTGCCAGGTCATCGAATTGTGCCTCGCCGAGGTTCAGCAGATAAAACATCACCGCCGCCAGCAGAAGCATGACCAGGAATGCGGATTCCTTGCGTAGGTTTTTCCACGCGCTTTCAGGCATGGGCAATGTGAAGTTGGCTGGGAGGATCGAGCGCATTTAATTGTTCAGATCAAGCATGAATCGAGATGGAAGGTCTGCGCTCAAGACGCTACGGGAGGGTTCGAACAGGATGCGGAAGAAGACGCCGGAAAATGTGCTGGTGTACTGCGGCGAGTCCCCGTAGGAGAACATTGCGCCGGCTTGTACGTTATCCGTAACGCGGGCGACGGCAGTCAGCTCCAGATTGGTTTCAGTGCCGCTGGAACGTGATCCGGGGTAGATCTGTCCATCGGGATGCAGGGGAAAGTAGTCGGCGTCACGCAACGCTTGCTTGTTCCTGCCGGCGTTCAGGTGCCCGCGCATGATCCAGGACCGCCTTTCCATGGTCAGGAAATCGAAGGCGAGTCCTGCCTGCAAGTAACGCATGGGGCTGAAGTAGCCGCCATGGCCCGGGGTGTAGTGGCTCAGGTCGCGGCGATAAAAATCTGCGCTGCCGTAGATGCTTGCCACCGCGTACTCGAATCCTTCCAGATTCAGGTTGAGTCCGAGAGAGAGGTCGCCCTGGATGCGTTCGTTGTCTTTGACGTGTTCCCCTTCCAGCTTTTCCAGGCGCAAGTGGCTGTTGATGGATAGCGGGGAAGGGCGGGTGTCCAGGGCGCGCACTTCGACACCCTGCGCTCTGACCCGCCCAGATTTTTGACCGTCGATTTCCCAGCCGACCAGTGAAAGCGGGGAGTCGCCGACAGGTTCCATGTAGGCGGAAAAGCTCGCTTGCCCCCAGGCGGGCTGATGATGCACGGTCATGCGTCCGAAATAGGCGGTAGAAAAAGCATTGTCATAGCTTCCTAAATCGACATCCCACACCGCAGCTCCTTCATGCCTCCAGAAGAGCCTTTGTGCTTTTCCTGATTCGTGGAAGCTATCGGCCTTGATGACAAAGGGGCGACCGTCTCTGCCGGTAATTGTTACATCGCGGGTGTTTAGATCCAGTTTGACTTTGTCACGTCTGAACCGGATTTCATCACTGTCACCGACAGGGCCGCCCGCCTCGAAAGCGGGCGAGGTGCGCGTGATGAAGTTCTTGAGCGGGCCTGAATCCCATCGGATTTCCCGTCTTCCCCAGTACAACCCCGCGTTCATTTTTCCTGCGCCGCCATCGGCCTGGTACGCCTCCGGATCCAGTTTGCGTGCAAGCAGAAATTGTTTGTCGTCGAAGGCGCGACTTGCCTTGTCATGCCGGTATTCGCTGGATAAAGGCTCGCTGTCGGCCAGCGCCTCCAGTTCGTCAACACGGCCGGCACGCCGATAGCTCAGGACCACGCCCTTTGCGCTTTCTTCATCCGGTGACTCGGAATACAGTCGGGTAAAGTCCTCCGCAGCAGTCTTGGCGTTGCCTGTATTTAACCGTGCCCAGGCCGCGTATGTGCGGGCGTGGCGAGGGAGGGGGCCAAGGCTCTCCGCTTCTGTCAGCAAGGCGAGCGCGACCGCATGGTCTTCGGTCAAGGCCTTCTCGATGAGCGCTTGCTGTATCAGCCTGCTTCTTTCCGGTTCGGTTGCAATGGGCAACCCGGAAGCCAGCGAGAGCGCCTCGTCATACTGCTTTTGATTGAAGGCGCAGTAATAGAGTCCGCGAAGCGCATCCGGCGCGTTCGGGCTCCACGCCAGCGCCTTGGTGAACCAGGTTTTTGCGCTTGTTACGTCTTTGCCGTTGAGATACATCCAGGCCGCGCTCAATGCGGTTCCAATATCCCGGTGGTCCTCGACGTCAGTGGCCAACCCGGCAAAAAGCCTGGGCGCGGCGGGGTCCTTGGCTTGCAGGGCTTGTGAAAACGCTTCAATGCGGGATTCGTACAGCAATCTATCGAATTTGGCGGCGATTTCCGGGGGGCGCTGGTTGGGCGCTTCGAGCGTCAGCAGGTTTCGCCAGGCGGTGGCCGGTACCCAATCTTTTGCCTTGTAAAGCGTGACCAGCCGATGGTCAGGATTCTGGCACGTTCGCACGAGCGTGCCGGCGAGATCGCCGGCTTTCTCGGTCAAACCCTGCCGGGCGTAGGCGTTGCCGAGCGCCCAGGCCCTGTCGATGCGCTGGCAGCCGAATTCTTCGCTGTGGCTGCCGGCCAGGTCGATGAGCGTCTGCAACTCGCCGGTCTCGATTGCACGCGTGATATCGCGGTCCACTGTGCCTGCATGCAGCAAGTCAAGCAGCTGTTTTGGCGGGTTCCATGTCGGGAACGTCTTCCGCAGTCGAGCGATGGATGCGGCCAAGCCTTGATAGTCTTTCTCGGCCAGCAGTTGCCAAAGCTGGCGCTCATCGGGCTGAGGCGTAACTTTTGATGCAGCGTCGGCGCTCGCCGCCGGCGTCGCTGCGATCAGCAGGAGCAAACCCGACATCAGGCAACACGCCATTGACTTGGCAGACTGATACCGGGCGGCGGCGCCCGTGCGCATGATGGACTCAGCGCAACGCATCGGATTCCGCCAGCAACTCGAGCGCCCTTGAAAAATACTGCTGCTTTTCACGTGCCCGCCTGTCGTTCGCCATTTGAAGCAGCTGTGCAGCCTCGTTTGCCCTGCCGGCGGTGCGGGCAGCGCTTGCCAGAATGTAATACGAACCGGCATTGGCTTCCTGGATCGAGGCTGTATCCCGAACAAGATCGATGCGGAATGGCAGCATGCCAAGCCGCAGGGTGTGTTCCGTCAGTTTGGCGACGCCAGGCACTTTCCCCGGCCTGACAAGCAAGACGCGGATGGCATCCATTGAAAAGAATTCACCACGCCCAGGCAGTGGGCGAGGGACATCGGATAGCTCCACCCAGTCTGCCGGCAGCACCCAGTGCCCGAAGTTCATGCGACTGGCGAGGTTTTCTCCATCCTGAGCGCAGCGGTTCCAGAATTCCCGGTCATCGATGTTTGCCAGTGCGGAATAGGCCGCAGGCAGGATGTAAGACGGATTGACGACCAGATTCCCGCCATTCTCGAAGCCGGATTTCCCGGGAAGCAGAAACAACATGCCTTGCCATTCGCGCGACAGGTTTTCCCGCATCGATCTCGCGAGGGATTTGGCCTTTTCGGCATACAGGGGCTCGTTCCATCTGGCGGCCGCGCGGGCCAATGCCAAGGCGGTGATCAGATCACCGTCGGTGGCGTTGTTCCCATCGAGAATACGCCATTGATTGTGGTCGTCTTTTCCCCATTTCCACGCCAGCAGCCCATCCGGACGCTGGGCGAGATTGTTCATCGTCCATTGCAGCACACGGTCGAAGGTCGCGCGATCGTCATGGATTTCGGCCAGGAGGAGGGCGTAGGCCTGGCCCTCCGAGTGGCTGATGTCGCCTTGACCATAGTCGATGACCCGGCCGTCGGCGCTCAAGAATTCGGTCTTGAAACCATCCCAGCCGGTGCCTGCGACAGCGTTGCGTGCCGAAAAGCCTGGCATCGCGAACAATGCAAGCAAAAGAAAAAAAACAATTCGGTGATGCAGCGTCTTGCCGCTCATGAAAATCCAGAAATTTGTTTTGATCGATTTTCCCGAATGTTGCTATTCATATTGGGTAAATTGCAACAAAAAAGTTGAGCGCTGGTGCGGGACGATGCGATGCATGCGGCTTGCTATCCGGGCAGGCTTACGCCAGCGCGCTGATCCACTTGGTCGCGCGGAGCAGTTTTACTGCGAGATCCTTGGCCAGGTTTTCGAGCAGCGTGATGTGGATTTGCGGCGTTCTTTGGGAAAGGTTGCGAAGGTCCTCATCACGAAGCACCCAGCAGGACACGAGGGTATCGGCAAACACCGTGGCACTGCGCTGCTTTTGTCCAAGCAGCACCATCTCGCCGAAACTCATCCCCGGCCCCAGGCTGGCAATCCGTTGATGTCCTCCGTCAGGGAGGGGAACGAGGATGCTGACCGAGCCATCGACAATGACGAAGATTTTTCCGTCCGCACTTTCCCCGGTCGTGATGATGGCATCGCCCTGGGTGAAGTCCTTCCTTGTGGCGACCGATTCGATTTCCTGGATGATTTCCGGCGCGAGGCCGTCAAACAGGCCGCAGCTGCCGAGGCTGCTTATTGCGGCCCCCCGGATCGCGGCTTCACCGACCAGTCGATTTTCACACCATTCGACTGCGAGGTCGTTGTCTTCGAAACTCATGTAACCCGAATCTCCGCTGCGGATCGAACGCGCCAGCGGCTCACTGATCGATTCTCGATCGTGGATTCGGGAAAAGACCACTGAACGCCCGTCACCCTCGAAATTGACTCTGGCTTCGGTCAAGAGTCTGGCGCCGCTTTCGCTGATTCCATCCACCTGATGCATGTCGAGGATGTAATAGTCGGTATCCGGCATCAGCCCTTGCATTTGCCGGACGACATATTCGATGCTGTCGACCGCCAGGAATCCATGGAGGGTGAGGTATTTGATTCTGTGCGCATCCTTGATGAGTGAGGCATTCATCTCACTGGATGGCTGCCTGCGCGATGGCGCAACTTCACCGCTGAATATCCGTCCGAGCGCCATTTTCGGGTCGCCGAGCGGGGTTAGCACGTGTAACTTGAGTTCTTTGGATAAGCGTTTGCAGGTTTCGATCCCGCGCACGCTGTTGCCTTTGGCATCCAGCTTGGGTGAGAAAATGCCGATGCCGAAACGTCCGGGCAGAACCGCGACAATGCCTCCACCCACCCCGCTTTTAGCCGGCAAACCAACTTCGTACAGCCAGTTCCCGGAATAGTCGTACATGCCGCACGTCGTCATCACGCTGAGCACTCTGTCTACGTGCTCTTCCGACAGGGCTTTTGCTCCGGTAACAGGATTGACGCCACGATTGGCAAGGGTCGCAGCCATCATGGCGAGATCCCGGCAATTCACCAGCAATGAGCACTGCCGGAAGTAGTTTTCGAGAGCCTGCATCGGCTCCCCGGGGATGATGTCGAAGTTCTTCAGCATCCAGGCAATCGCTCTGTTGCGATGCCCTGTCGCGCTCTCCGATTCATACACCGATTGGTCCAGAGATAATGAGCGGCCTGCGAAGGTGCTCAGAGAGTCGAGGATGTGCGCCCACTGCGCTTCCGGGGTGGCGCCGCCAACGATGCTTGTGGTCGCGATCGCACCAATATTGATCATCGGGTTTTTTGGCGCACCAGTTTGGGGATCGAGGCTGATTGAATTAAAGGCGTCCCCGCTCGGTTCAACCCCCACTTTTTGACGGACGAAATCGATGCCCTTGTCTGCCAGCGCCGTGGCATACACAAAGGGTTTTGAGATCGACTGGATGGTAAATTGGGTGTCGAAATTTCCAACCGAATAATCCACGCCGTCCATCGTGACGATGCTAATTCCGAACCAGTTGGGGTCTGCCTTGGTGAGTTCCGGGATATAACTGGCAAGCTCACCACCATCAAGAGATGAAACGCTGCGATGGATCTGCTGAAGATAAGTCAGGATCGGAGATTGCATATTTTTCTCTTGTTTTGACCAGCAATAATCGAGAATTAAAGCAAAACTCATTCCATTCGCCCTCGGACGAATTGCTGCATGCGGGCTGAATGCTGAATTCCCCGGATCTTATTGAACTTGGGTTTGTTGGGGGTCCAGAAGCCGCAGAGCCAGCATGGTGCAGTCGTCCTCAAGGATTCTCATCCCGGTAAACGCAGCAACTTTTTCTCGAATCTGATCAAGCAGGGCCGGCAAGGCATCGTATTCCAGATTCTCGACGAAACTCAGACAAGTTTCTTCCGAGAGTTCTTCCCCAGCGTTATTCCGGGCTTCCGTGATGCCATCCGTGTAGCAGAACAGGATATCTCCCGGCACCAGCCGGGTCTGAATCGACTTGTAAGCTATCCCTTCAAAAGCACCGATTAGGGCGCCTTTGGGGATCTCAATGAAACCTGCGCGACCTTCGGAAGACAGTATCGGTGCACAATGCCCTCCGTTGGAATAGGCCAATTCTCCAGTTCTAACATTCAGATAGGCACAGAACATCGTCACAAAAATGTTCGCCTCGTTGCCAATGCATAGGCGGTCATTCAGCAAACTCAGCACGGTTTCTGGCTGAAGGGTGTTCATCGCCAAAACGCGAATCAGACTGATCACTCGTGCCATGAACATCGCAGCGGCAATGCCATGACCGGAGACATCGCCAATACAGATAAAAAGGGTTTCTTCGTCAACGAAGAAACAGTCAAACAAATCGCCTCCGACTTCCGTAGCTGGTTCCATAAAGCCACAGATTTCAATGTCTTTCCGATCTGTAAACAGTGGTTTTTGCAAAGGCAGCATGCTGACCTGCAATTTGCGTGCGACATCCAGTTCTTTTTTTACGTGAAGCAGCTCAAGCTGTTCGCGTTGTAACTGGAGTGCTACCTGACTGGAGCGACGCATGCGCTCGGTCAGAGTGACCATAAGGTTGCTAGCGAGGCCAGGCAAGGTCATTAGCCTTTCCCAAAAAAGCTCTTTGGGTAACCGCAAGACGCGTATTTCTGTGAGCGCTAAAACCAGCGCTGAGACCGGCTTGCCATCTATTGCGGAGAGTTCCCCGAAACACTCGCCAGCATAAATCGCAATACCAGGGCTGCTTTTAATGTTGGTGTTCAGATGAACCGCAACTTCTCCGCGGAGCAAGATAAAAACACTCTCATTGATCGTCCCAGCCTCAAGCACGGGCAAACCGGCTTCAATCTGAAGAACGGGGCATTCTTCAATAATCTCAAGAATCGCTTTCTGTTCGACTCCGCGGAATAGCGGGATCCATTCCATAGAGTTTTTGCGGCGTTCACTTTGCCGGCGATCATTGATATCGAGAGCCGGCGAATGACGACGACGATCCTGACGTCGCGTGAAATGCTTACCCGATCGAAACGTCATGCGTCCTGCAGTTCGCACACGGTAAATTTAAATTCGTTGCGACCTTGGATTTGCGCATAGGACATGCGGTCAGCGTTGCTATGGATCATCACCAGTCCCAGCCCACCCGGCTCTGCCTCGGCCAGGGAAGCAGGCGCAGTTCTGGAAACAAAGGCAGCGGGATTGAATGGCAGCCCATAATCTGCAACGGTCACACTTACATCGACTCCTTCAGGTGCTTGTTCCACCTCAAATCTTAGGGTGATGGGTTGCTTTGTAACCGAATCGCCGCCATGCGTAATGACATTTGCCAACGTTTCATTGAGGCAGATATCCAGTCGATTAAAGACGGGCAGCGGTATATTTTGCGATTCACATTGCTCTTGAAGCCATTTGGTCGCCGAACGAACTCGACCCAGGTCAGCTTGTAAGAAGCACTCCGCTTGAAATGACATGAATTCCACTGGCGTGCGGGGTTATTCCTGCAACGCCTGCATGGCTGAATCAATATCTTCAAACATGGGCACAAGCGCATCGATACCGGTGGTTATGAGGGTTTTGCTGACCATATTATTGTCGGCAACAAACAGGACCATTTTGCCACCGCGCTGCTGAAGAGCCTTGGCGTTCGCAATGATCGCCCGAATTCCGATCGAAGCAAGAAAGGTCACTTTAGACAGATCAACGATCACCTTGCGTGCGTTGGAAGCTGAGAGCACAGTGAACTTCATTTCAATTTCTGTAGTACCTGGAATGTCCAGACGATCTGTTAAGAAAATCTGGCGCACTTGTTCGTTGATATCTTTGTAGTCGATAGCCATTTTATTGATCCAGATGGGTTAAATCGTTTAATTTAATTAAATTATATAAATACCATATGAATTTTTTATGACAACCCAGTCCTCATAAGGCGGGTTGCCAGATATTCAACCGGAAATATAAAGGCTCACGCGCCTCTTAATTACTTTCGTTATGCCCGATGAACTTACTCAACACCTTTCTCCGCAGACGAATTCTTCCGCGTATCCATGGCAGAGCGTGTGAATGGATAATTCAATACCCAGGTGAGGCCGGGTTCAAGGTTTGGGTCATTCCTCAGCAGAGATAAAAAAAGCGGCCCGGGGGAGGCCGCTTGAGGGAGGAGTGAGCAAATGTCATGCTCTTCACAATTTGGCCAAAAGATTGTTACATCCATGCGAGTTTCGGGAGTAGAGAGAGGCTGGTTATTTACAAATTATCGGACTTCAGTGCGCATCCACCCAATAGGACTTTTTAAGTTTCATGAGCATCATTCGGTGTAGACTGGCGTAATGTAAAAAAGCTTGGAATATCGCCTTCATGTCTACCCATCAAAGCAATATCAAAGCCCTTTCTAATGAGAATTACCAGCAGATCGAACTAGAGCATGCGCGCCTGGAACGTTATCTGGCTGATTTGCGAGACACCTGCCATTACCTAGACAGCGAGCTCAGCTGCGATAGCTGCAGCCGAGAAAAACTGGCTTCATGCAATGGCCGTATCTACTCATTCATGCATGATCTCCTGGACATTACCGGTAAGCATTTCCAGAACGAAGAGACGATTATGCTGAGCCGGCCTCATGTCAATGAAGACTATTCCTATTACCGTACTCATCATCAGGAACATCTCCAGATCATGAAGGCCCTGAAAGCGCTTGCGGAACAATGCGGCGAGCTTTACCAGCAAGGAGCGACCGCAGCGGCCTATCGCGAGTTGTATGGAAAGATTTCAGCGCTGTTTGATGAGCATAGCCTCGCTTTCGATGACCCTTTTATCGAGTCCACGCGCGCTGCATGATGCCATGAAGATTTTTTAGCACGTAAAAGCTAGTCCACCAAGCTACAGGGCCAGTAGCATGATATTTCCAGCTGGATGATGCAGTGCTGAGTGACTGCATAGCTGGTGTGGTGAATAGAAACGAAAAAGCCGATCAGGTAATGATCGGCTTTTTCACTTGCTATGCACTTAATGACGCTTTGTAACTTTCAGCTAAATCTTAGATTTAACATACTAATATTTGGCGTCCCCACGGGGATTCGAACCCCGGTTATCGCCGTGAAAGGGCGGTGTCCTAGGCCTCTAGACGATGGGGACAGTGACCTATCTTTTTCTGGTGGAGGTAAGCGGGATCGAACCGCTGA
>Ga0172367_10003812_pt1 | contig 19202 bp, 6 predicted proteins | sample Lak10m_FD_114542 | JGI IMG/M metagenome (GOLD analysis project Ga0172367, IMG submission 114542) | Freshwater microbial communities from Kabuno Bay, South-Kivu, Congo - kab_022012_10m | ecosystem: Environmental > Aquatic > Freshwater > Lake | place: Democratic Republic of the Congo: South-Kivu...
GGATCCTCGTTCGGGGCAAGATATGCGGCAAGCTCGCGCGGCGTTCGCTGATCCAGGCTGAGAAACACATGCGAATAGGCTTCCATCCACCGAGCAATGCGATAGAGGCTAGGGAAGCAATCCATCCAGCGAATGTACTTCTCGTCCGCATTCGGTTGCTCGGCATAATCCTTCAGGATGTTCATCCAAGCATCGGGATCGTGCTGAGGACGAACGTTGCAGAAGATAGGCCACCATCCCTTCGAATCAGTGAAATCGATGAAACCTCGGTGCTGAAAGTCTCGCGTCCGCCCAAGGCGCTGCATCAATCCGAGCGCAAACAAGGTCATCCACGACTGCCTATCTTGACCGGCGGGATCTTCAAACCGCCGAGGAACGCTTTCCGGCCAGAAATTCTTCTCGTATTCCGGAAGAAGCTCAACGCGCTGATCGGTCCACCACTCGAAAATCCTCTCCAGAGCTGCCTCATGAAGCACTGTCGTAACAATAGGCTCAATGGTTGGCGGCAGAAAATTGAGGCCACCCGGATTCAGCATGGCAATCAGCTGCTGTCGCTCATCCGGTGAAAACGGGATGAGCTCGGCGGAATCGACCTGGATCGACTCCAGCCACGTACCGATGCGGCCGACTCGCAGCTGCTCGCGCACTGCGAAACTCTGAGCACCACAAAGCAGATAGCGCAAACCCGCCTCGCGTGCAGCCGAACTGGACGAACGGAATATCCAACCTGCGATCGTGTATGGCGCAAGGAACCATCGCGCACCGCGCTCAATCGCGAAATTCCGCACGGTACCCGTATAGCTGCTGTTGAGGACATTCCGGCTGTCAGCGAACAAGATGCACAAGCCTTCTTCTGGCGCATTTCGATCCTTCAGCAAATCGGATCCAAGCTGCCACGATCCGTCTTCCGCCATAAACAACAGCGTGCTGAAAACATTGCCAACCAGGATCTGGTCAAACGGATGCACATTCGCCAAGACAAAGAACAGCGCGTTGGCTGTTTCCGGGGAACAATGAGAATTCGGGACACAGCTTCTGATCAATTCAACGCTGAGTCTAGGAATACTGTTTCCATCCGATGCGGCCCTCGCACCCTCGAGCGCGTCCGCAACGTCTTCAGCAATCCAGCCAGGTACTGGATAGCTGCCAACAAAATCTGCCCAAACACGCAAATGCGGCAGCACAGGAAACCAACGGCTCCCGACGACAAGGCAAATATCATCCACGGGGACAAACTCACCCAGATCATCTGGCATTCCGTTCGGGATTTCTCCTGCCAATTTGACGAAGCGGTCGAGCAGGCAGGTGCCGAAGCAGTGAAGGAGCTCGGCCGACAATGAGGCATCATCATCAATTCTTGTCTGCACAGCCTGCTTCCAAAAACTCGCCCAAAATGCGGCTGCGGAAACGCCCTGTGCAAGTCCCAGCCTGTCTCGCGCCGTCTCCCAATCATCGCGTGAGCCCTGAACGACAAGCTTCAGGTCGCGTGAAAACTCCATGGCAATCTCACGAACCAGCTTGAGGTTCGCTTGCCCCCCTTCGCCGTGAGCTAACGCGCCACGCCCCGCATCCACGTCGAAATTCGCGTTGAGGATAAGCCCGCTCGCCGGCGTCTCACGCGTCGGCCCAGTCACCCAGATGGAAGGCAAGGCGTGGGCGCTGTTGGCTTCGAAGGGAACCACCCCCCGCGAGTCCAGACGCATCGCTGCGGTAGCATTGCGGCCGCGCCAGACAAGGATTCTTCCAGGGGCGAAGCCATTCTTCGTCGGCAGCCGCACAGATCCGATCTCGATACCCGGCGTATCGTCAATCAAGAGCACAGAACGCCATTCGCGCTCCTGGCCTTGAATCGAGATTCGGTGAATCTCTTTGCTGAATACCGCCTGCATTCCAGCAAATGCGTCGAAACGGGCAAGAATCTGCTGCCGATCTTCAGGTGCGGCAACATGCAGTTCGATCAAAGTCGGCCGCAAGCGAGGTCCATCGGCAACTCGATGCCGCTCAAGAGCCTCCAATGCCTCATCGACACCCGGCCCGGTCCAGCGCTCTGGCAAACAGCCACCGATGATCCTGGCACGCAAGTCGGCACTGACAATGCAAGGACTATCCGTTGCAAGCAGCACACTCTTGAATCCCAGGCCAAATTTTCCGGTCACCAGTTGGGCAGCGTCCTTGTCCGACGCAGATAGGATCAGCATGTTCTCCAGGTCGTCCTGATACTGAGGATTCGCAGCCTCACCGTGACCGGTGAAATTTATGGGCCGTCCCCAGTGCATGAAACGCAAAACGGCACCATCCTCCTCAATGATGAATCGCCCAATCGCTTTGCTGGGAAATGGGATCTGCCCCCCGCCCTGGTGGAGAAGCTGCATTTCGGAAACAGCATCATCGGCGTTCTGGAATAGTTCAAAAGCAATGCTCGACAATTCGTACTGACTTTGCTTGACGCGATCTCGAACGCCCGAAAGAATCGCCCGTTGAACATCCTCGTCCTCCACCATAAGGCAGGCAAGATGCTTCTTGGCCTCGCCCACCTTATGCTCCAAGTTCGGCAATGCCGCATGATTGGTACTCGCCGCTTCGGACTTTTCGTGCTGCAGTCTCTTCAGTGCGGTCAATGCATCGGACAATTTCCGGTTACGTTTCGCCACCTTGAGCTGCTGCAGATAGAACGGCAGATTTTCGAGGATCAGGTCACGCGCAACTTCCAGTGACAGTTGATCGCTCTTCTCAAGTTCATCCCAGAGCGGAGCGATCCCGCAAGACTCCTGGCTATAGGCAGATTTCAGCAGAAGCATGGCACTGCGACGAAGCCGATTCGACAGATCCTGGGGAGCGAAGTCCGCCAGATTCGGCAAGCTACGCAGGGTGATGTCTACCGTGTAACCGCCTCGCCAACTGAATGCGCCTGCAAAAATCGTATCGAACTCGCTGTCGAGATCGACTGACAGAAGATCGCCGGTAATCGTCAGCACGTCGACGCATGAATCCGACGTCACCTTGATGCGTGGATCCAGTGAATCGAGCGCCTCCAATGCGCTCATCCTGCTCATCCAGCGCCACTTGCCATCTGCCTCCTGTCCCGGATCCACCCAGCCTAGCCGGTCAATGAACCACCCTATGCTGTGCGGCTTGAGCAGATCTTCACCCAATGGCCTGGCATTGAGACCCAGCAAGCACACAAACGCGCCAACAGGCGGGCTGGGCATAACGTCAGTCCAGGGGCGAAAATAGACTTCCAGGGCCTTCGCTAACGACCCGCCCTGATTAAACGCATCGTTTGAATCGACTGGTTTCGTCGCAGTCGCTTCTGCCATCGGACCCGAGTTGTCGACAATCAGTCCGGCAAGAATCCTTGCCTGGGTGTCATCCAATTGGCTATTGCTCACAACGCCAGCGGCACCGATGCAAAGGTTCCCTGCGTCCCGCCAGGCGCCCGCCTTCGAAAGCAACCTGAGCTGGCGAATGTTCTCCCGACCTTGAACTCCTGCCAAGGCGAGTTGCCGAAGATAAAGATTGAAGGAAGTTACGTAATGCTCTTCCGCTCCGCCATCCGAAATTTCGTGCAATGCGCTCACGATATCGGGAACCTCAAGCGGCTTGCATACCTCGCCTAGCAGATGCTCTCCCACGTCATCCGCATCGAATACGCGAATTGCCTTGGCCAGTATGGCCCAGGCAGGCAGCATTGCGAGACTCTCAAGCGTATCCGCCACTTTTCTCAGGCTGTCGCCGCCAAGACCGGAAATCAAGCCAACGCTGTACCCAGGCACCTCTGACATCAACTGCCCCAGCCGCGGCAATCCTTCGATGCCCGAAGAAAATAACTGGCGGAGGGTGCTGAACTCCGTATGCACCCTTAGGTCCTGGTGCAGTCCGGAAATGCCAGCGAAAGGATAGCCACAACGCGACGACAAGTGATCGATCTCGTTGGCCATCTCATCAATGTCGATCACATCTTCCGGGCTGATCACACCGCCATTTGCCAGCGGCAACCACCGCACCGAGCGGAGCCCTGGTAGAGCGTCACCAGAGCTTGACGAGAGACTGGCAATTTCCCCGACGATGAGATGCCAGTATTGTTGAGGAACCTCACTTTCCAAGGCGCGTCGGATAGTGATCTCGCTGGTCCAGATCGGAATCCACTGTATTTGGTGCTCGAGGTGATCAGGATTCTGGGCTCGCCGAATAAACCGACACCTCTCGGACAACTGTTCGGGAACATTTCGGCCGGTATCGCGAAAACAATCCGCATCAATGCGTCCGATCGACCCCTCGGAATCAATGTGTAGCGGCAAGCTTCGCCAAAGATTCTCGTCCTCCACGGCTGCCAAGATTGCTTCACGATCTGCATCCGAAAACCTGGACCCGTCAATCGTCGTAAGGTCCACATCACCCTGAAGACGGCGCAGAACCTCGGATTGCTGGACCTGACTGATGCCGAGCATTTCCCAGTCGTTCGCTGGCACGTCGCTGGCGATTTTCCCGGCTAGAACGAACCAGGAGCCTGGCTCGATCTCGCGCCACAATTTGATCCATGGCGAATCGCCGCTACCAGGATCGACCCAGAGCCTCGCCTCATCCACCATGAAGCCCTCTGACGAGCCGTGCAGGAGATAGCGCATACCACGGCGAGAATCCCCTTCTACTTCACTCCCGCGTACCGCCCGAAGCAATTTCCTTCGCGCCTCGACGTTCGATAAGCTGGGCGCTTCACCCTGACGTCCCAATGCAGCCAGAATCGCCGTCTTATCGTCTGCAGCCAGCACTTTAGTATTTTTGTCCTGCTGAATATATCCTGCGATCTCGGAGGAAATCAGCAGCACTTTCTCGTTGCGCAGAACATCAGAAAGCGCCTTGGCCTGTCCGAATTTATCCAGGACGCTTGCCCTTTGGACAAAAACCACTTGTTTGAACAGACGACGTGATTCGTGGGCAAGCTCTAAAGATTCGAGACTTTCGGCTTGTTCCAAACCGGTACCCACATCGAGTGCTGTAAGAATTCTCGATCGACGGTGAAGTCGGACGATTCGCGCACGTGCCTCTTGTGCCTTCGCATCAAGCTTTGGCCCAAGGAGCGCTAGAAGAATCTCTGACGCCTTTAATAATTCAAGAATTCGCTCCGAATGCGTCATTGCTTCGCCGTCTTCGGTCGCGAGCTGCGTGCTGACATTCCTGTCGATCGCCAATAGCCAGGCCCCGAAATCCTCATCACTTGGCGTTCCAGCCGCTGTTGCAGTTGTCGCATCGAGATCTGTAGGAACAAGCAGCATCGCGGTTTCACAGCTGAACAGGAGAGCCAGAGTTTGAGTGTCTAAAGATCCCTTAGCCTTGGGATTACTGCCTCCGACGGCAACTCGATTCTCTGGTTTGACCAAGGCCACCAGCTCTTTGAAGCCAGTTTTAACACTCCTGAAATCTTCGATCCTGCGGGTTCGCAAACCACGCTGTATCAGGTGCACCAGTGCTTTCTGGACGCTAGACGTCTCCAAATACAAGCGACCGGTCGTACTCAAGAAACTCGTCAGGTATTCCAGACCCGATTGATCACACAAGCCCGCATCCACATCGGCCTGCAACACGGTCAGTAGACGCTCTTCATCCCAATCATCGAAGCGAGGAACCAAAGCGCTAGCCGACGCATCGCAATAAATGGCATTCGTGATTTGATTCAGGCCCGGCATGACGACCCACGGTCTGGTCAAATCCTTCGTGGGAGGCGGTGGCAAACGCAGCAGCACACTGTCTTGGCCCCGAACAAGCAAACGCCATTGCCGCCCCGTTGGGAGCAATTCGCATATCCACGCGTGACGCTGAAACAAATAGTCACGGAAGATCGAGCAGAAAGAAGCCCGTGTTCCGCCGGCTTCCGTCGACGCCGCATGAAATATCAAGGCTGTAATTTCTTCGATGTCCGCGTCGGCAAGGGAGTGCTTGCTCACATACTCGGACAAAGCCGGGAGGACCTCCGGCAAAACTACACGCTGCGCAATCGCTTGATTCCACGCCACGTGTAGATCAGCATCGTCGAGGTCGGGGCGCACATCCACTGGTGTATCAGCGAGATGCCGGAAGCCACCAATGCCGCGCCGGCCTGCATCGACGAAGAACTGCCCGTGCAGCACGATCTGATAGCGGCGCTTCCCGGAACTTAATGCCGCCTCATAGGACTGCATACCCTCCTCTGTCGGCAGGAAAACCGCCCAGCGCAATTCCAGTTGCGCCGTGCCGGCGTCAGTATGCGAAATTAACACTGCACCCTCCGCTTCCGACTTGTCGGCCACTTGCTCACGGGCGCCGCTTTCGCTCTGCCTCATTGTTTTGGGCCAGGAATCCAGGCGCTGCAGTTCGGCAAACGGGGAACTCGTCGGCTGTGCGTTCTGGCGCACGTAGAACTTCAACAACTCCTTGCTCGACGGCGATTCTTTGACAACACCGGTCGCAACCATCGCTTGGGACGTGTGGTCGACACGCCGTGATCCATCGCTTAATACAAGACGCACGGCAAAGCCGGGAGCGGACTCGTTGCCCGCAAAGCCCACCGATTCGAGCCTTTTCAACAACGGGAGGATCGAAGAAATGCGTTGTGGCAGTGATCTTTCATGAAGGAAGGCGAGTTCCTGTGATGGGTCGTCGCCCGGAAACTTGTCGATGATCGCTCCGTAAGGCTTGCCTTGGAGCTGGGGCACATGCGTGCGCATCCGTAGCGGCAACCAAAGCTGCAGATAGCTTTTGCCGGGTGCAAATTGTTGATGACCTTTCGCGATCTGGTGCATTCGCTCGAAGTCCTCGTCGGCGACCTGCTCCCATCGGTTATGGAAGACATCTTCGCCTTCCGGGTCGAACCAGGGGTTGAGAATCACCCCATGCGGTCGTTCACCGTCAAACGCCACGTAGAAGAACGCCTCGCACAGGTGAAAGACGCTCTTCATGCCAAGGCCGAATTTGCCGATAGCGCCAGCTTCGCCGGCCTTGGTGTTCAAGCCAAACGACTGAATCGCCCGCTTGTCGGAATCCTTGAACTCGCCGTCGTTCAGCACCCATAGTGCCGGCCCCTGCAGCAGTGGATGCGAGGATTGCCCGGCAAAACCCGGGTGATAGCCGAAGACAAGTGCGCCCGCCTTGGCGTCATCCGCGTTCTGGATCAACTCCTTGAGAATCGGAAAGCCGGACTTGTAGCGATCACGTAGATTCGCCGCGATCAGGTTAATGTGATCAGATCTGAAGCCAGGCATTTCCTACTCCCCGATTCTTTATCCAGCTGCTTCTGAGCACTCTCTTCGGCTAGCCGACCCGGTGCACCACGCAATGATTTGTCAGCAGCTCAAGTCCATCCCGCCATGCTGACTCGCCACACGACCGGCCGCATCGCTTCGTCAGGAATCGTTCTCATTGGATATTGAATTCGAGCGACAACCCTTCCACTGTCGTCGTCCAGCATGTCCACGCGATACAACCAAGCCTTCGGTCCCATCGCCGCCAAGACCTGCTGCTCGTTCTCCGTAATGAAGAAGTCACTACCCGAAGCGGTCGTGGTTTTGACCTCGATACAGCGCTCCTCGCTGGGCCACTGTGAAGCAATGTCATATCCCCGGCCTACGTCGGCCTGGGCAACAAGCTCAACATAACGTTGAGGATCGGGGCATCCAAGCGCCCGCAAGCGGTTCAGCTCATCGGCGAGCGCGATCGCTTCGCCTGCACGACCGGTAGCGGCCTTACGATCAAGTTGCGCCAGCAGCTCGTCTGCACTGATTTCTGGTTTCCTGGCAGCTTTCCGCTTTGCCTCGTCCGGCAAGGGCTCCGACTCAACCGCATCCGTGGCGGTGAGACCCGCTGCCGGAGAATGCGCGAGGTAAAGATCCAGAATTTGCTCAAGCGCCTCCGTCCGCGGGCGTATCAGCAACAATCGATTGGTCTCACTGGGCCGCAAATACGGCGCGTCCTCTTGGCGCAAGAGACTGTTTGCAGGATTCTTTCCAGGTTGCGGGTAGCGATCCTTTATCTCGGCCAGGCCAGCGAGCAGTGGCTCAAGTGGCTTTCCATCCCAGGTCCTATCTCGGAGGTAGAGGGAAAGGTCGCGCTTGTTCATGCGCACGGCAACCTGCGCGCCCCTTGGCTTGGGCAAGGTGAAAATCCATGTCGGACTAGTAACCTTATGGCCGGAGTCATGAGTCAACACCGCTTGGTAGCGATTCTTCAGCAGCGACACCGCAGCCCGAACTTCATCGGCAATCGGTAGCTCGCGTTCACGGACGGCAACAATTGTCATTATTCTTACTCCCTGTTCTTATTGGTGGATCGCGAGAATACGAAACTGCCAGCTCACAGAATGAGCCCGAAAAAAATTGTTTTCAGCCCCCCGGTTGGAACACCGCCTCCGGCGCCGCGTCGTGCTCGCTAAACAGTTGCCGGACGATGCCCTCGCCGCCTGCCTTGCGCATGGCATCGCCCAGGAGCTGCCTGAATTTCTTGTCCTGAATCGACTCGTAGGTCACGTCCTTGAAAACACAGCGCAGTTCCGGATTGAATAGCTCATTCACACCACCAAACGCCGCCTCAAGGTCACACTTGATCATGTTCAACAGGTCGCCATCGCTCGGCTGACTCCCCGTCAAGAACTTTGAGTACCGCGCCGGCACCGCTTCGCGGATGCGGGGTAGCAGCGTCTTGGCCAGATCCTCGATAGCAATCAGGATCGACGCCCCGAGCGTCTTATCCACAGCGGTCTTGAACGCTTCGATCTGCTTTCGCAGGAGCGCTATGCGCGCGTCGAAGTCTTTCCGGCGGTTTCGCATGATCACCTGGCCAAAGCGCGGAACGTTGATCAGAAAATCCTCGTAGAGCGCCTTCCTGTGCTTTTCCAACTCAAGCTCCGACCAGACCACCGTCTTTGGCTTTCCATTGGTATTCATCGCTGGCTTGAGTTCCGCATCGAACACGGGAATGGCGACTTTCAGCATCTGGTCGCCTTGCAGCAGGGTAAAACTGTTCTTCAGCTTCTCTTTGAGCGTGCTGTCTTCCCCAACCAGAAGGTCATTCGGAATACTCACCTTCTTGGTCGAGAGGCGGTAACCCGTGACTTCGAGTTCGACAAACTGGATCTTCGATTCGAAGACACGCTCGATTCGGGCGACATCGAATATCTTGGGCGGAATATCCTTCAGCGCCTTGAGCGATGCGCTCACCTCGACAGGCGTCGCCGCCTTCTGGCCGATTTCCGCCTGTTGGGGTATAGGCGTGGTGTCCTTCGCGGCGCCGTTCGCGGCGCATGCCTGCATCAGCGCAGCGGTGGAATCCCCCTTAGCGGCGATGACGACTGCGTTTGGCTTGCTGACGGACACCGATCCCGCTTCGATCAGCAGCGGCGTCGGCGAATACAGTACGGTTTGCCCGTCTGTAATCAACAGGCCGATACGAATGCCCTCTTGCTGCCGAAGTTCAAGTTGATGCCGGGCAGCCAGTGCCTGGAGTGCCAGCAGGCCCTCTTCGGTCCCGTAACCCAGGCGATACACCTCCGGGTCCAGATCAAGAATCAGTGTGCATTGCAATCCGCTTTGTGAATCGAGTCGCTCAGCCAGCGCTTCGACAACGGGCTTAGTTATCCCGGGTGCGACATAGACCAGTGTCTGGGTAGTTGCGGCGATCGACGCCACCAGGGTTTCGTCATTGACCACGGTGAAGGTACTGGGAGCCATCGTCATTCCCCCTTTTCCTGCTCGAAGAAGACCCACGCGATTCGGTAATCGGCTTCGCGGCTCGCCAGCGCGAAGGGGGCGGTGTAGGTGCGAGTCCGGGTTTGCGGGCCGCCGGGTTGGGTGTCGTCGATGACGGTGGTGGTGACAGTGCTGCCGGCAGGCAAGGTTCCGGCTTCCTGCATCTGGCGGAGGTCGTCCCAGCCGAATTTGCCGGTTTTGCTGCGGCCCTCGGGGGTGGTGTAGGTGACGTCAGCGGTAGTTCTGCTACCCTTGCGCGGCAGGCCGACGCCGACGAGGCCCTTGCTGATGGTGAAGATGATGCGCCCAGCCATGTCGTACCAGGTGTCGCGCTCGTAACCCTGCATGACCGGAAACTGAACGCGGTAGATCAGTAGCAATTCATCGAGTGTGAGGCCGAGCGCTTGGGCGACCAGTACGTCGATTTCGATCAACGCCATGCGGCGGATGTAGTCGGTTCTGAGGGCACAATTGCGCTGCCATTCGGGGGTGAGTTTGGCAAAGAAATCCTGCGGCAGGCGGGGGTTGGCGGGGTGGCTCCAGGTTTGGGTGGTGAAAGGGTGCCGTCCCGCCAGCGCCGACTTTTGCGAGACTCCCCAGATCTCGGTCCAGAGAGGAGCGTAGTGGGTGGTGAGACAGTTGAGGACGAGAAAGCGAGACCTCAATTTGTCATTCTCAACTAGTATCGGAACCCGAATCAGTTGATTCATCCATAAATGCGCCATACCGGCAGTCTTGACAAAAAAATCAACCAATATAGAACTCATGGTTGCACCCATATCCACTGCGTGTCCTAAGTTCCTAAATGCAACAGATGAAACTGCGTTGATATGAGCTACGCCCCTTGGCCCGATGATGGGCCTTGTTGTTCTCTCACCCGAGATGCTGACGTAGTTACTAAAAATCAGACGAAAATACTCCGTCACTCTCTTCAATTCGCCTGCCTCGCTCCAGTTCACACGTGGCGTACGGCGGGCATACTCGGCACGGTCTGCCATCGGCAGGTAGTTGGTTCGCGGCAGATAGTCGTCGGCCAAAGTTTCGAGATTGAGTCCGTCATAGGCTCGGTGGGTGGCACAAACGGATTTGGGTGTTTGGTATAGAGGGTTAGCCAGCGAAAAGTGGGGGCCAGAGAGCACCCAATCTTCCGGCGTTGCGGCAAATGGGGCGTTACGGTCCGCGTTACGGAAAATGGTGCCGTCCTGTTGCGCGTAGGTTTCGTCGAACATCACCGTCGAATAATAGTCTGAGCCCAAATTGGCCAGCCGACGCGGGTAGGCTGCGAGCTTGACCAACACACTCGAAAGCTTACCGGCATGGAGAGCCGGCAGACGGGCACGGCGCGGCAGAGTGCCTGTTTCATCGTAAAGTTGGGCGAACACAGCGAGCTGCGCATCGCCAACGCGCACAATGCGATCTGCATGACCAGCAGCGTTCCACTCATCTGCATCGTTCTTGATACCTCCGGCAATACCTGTTCCGTCATGGGCATAGCTGGAGTCAATCGTGATTGGGCTAAACAGGTTGGCAATCAGATCGAAGGTTGGATCAGTTTGTGGAGAGCCATAGATATTGATACCAAATTTGTTGCGGTTGCCAATGTCGAACAGTTTGAACTCGTTCTGAAACTGGAAATGGGCCCGCAATCGCGTATACACCGCCTCACGTAATATCCCGCCCTCAGGATCGTCATATGGTCCTTCTGGATGCAGGTAACCGACCACACCACGTTGCCCCGCTAACATCCAGCCGACGGGCATGAAACACTTGTAGAGATTGGTTTGTACACCCTTGAGCAGCGGGTAGTTCTGCTGGGCATTGAGATAGCTCTGGGTCGCTTCCGCTTCTTCCAGTTCACTGGTCCAGTCGGCTTGCAGGCGCGGGAACTGGGAGAATGCGGCGCTACGTTGCTGGGCCAGTTCAGTAGCGCTGAGTTTGCGAATAGCGACCAGCGGGTTGGCTTCTCCCAAGATGCCCGCTTCATTCCATTTCACCTTGAGCCAAGGCGGATTCCCCAGCACCAGATCGAAGCCGCCGCGCTTGGCAAAGACATCCGCATAGCTCAGTTCCCAGTGCATGAAGCGTCGCTGGCGGGCAATGACTTCGACCTTGGCGATACGAGGAAAACTCTGCCTCAACTTGTTGATGCGCAACTGGCCGAACTTGTCGTGCAAAGTCGGCGCTGGCGAGACGGCGGCAAGCGTGGGCTGCACCCCGGCAAACAAAGACTCTTGCACCTCCGGCAGCAGTTCCTGTGCGACTGGAGCCCCGGCAAAGTCAATCTGGCCTTGGGGGGCGAGATCAACGATATTGCCTTCCAGAATCGCACCGATCTCCAGCCACCATTGCTCGCGACTGGGCAAATTGGCGCTCTGGGTGATGGGCCAGAACCACAGCGCACACCAGTAATCCATCACCAGCTTGAGGCGACGGTAGGGCGTGGCGTAGTCATCGTCCTGATTGAGCAAGCCCTTGGTGCGGATGGCTTCCTTCTGGGCGCGGGTGCTGGCGACCTCGGTTGTGTTACTCGCCGGCCAAAGCGCCAAAGGGTCTTCGGTGCGCTTGCGGTCTAGCGCTATCTGCTTGGCGTGTTCGGCCCACAATTGATCGATAGCGTCGGAGAGTTGCTGGAGGCGCTTGATTTCGTGCGCCTCCAGCGGCTTGTTCATCGCCGTACGCCAGTGCTTGAGCCGATCAAAGTCTTCCTTGTAAAGCTGCTTGGCTACCTTGTCGGTGTAGTTGGCCATGCCGGTGTCGGGCAGCAGGAAGTGATAGACCTCGTCCGCCTTGCGCGTGGGAGCTTGCGGGTCGAGCCGACGCGGGGCTTCGTCGTACCAGGCGGGCTTGCTGCCCTTGCGCAAAACGCTGGCCGCGTACACTTCACGCCGCGCACCAATCAGGCTGTTACCGGCGAACAGTTGATAGCCAAACCACGGCACGCGGGCGGCCTTGGGCAGCTGGCCGGGCTCGCTCTGTTCGCCGTAGATGGCGTTGAGCCACAGGCTGACTTCGGCCAACTCGGTGGCGATGGGGTTCAGGTCCACGCCATAAACATTGCGGTCGGCAATGTACATGCGGGTCTTTTGCAGCTCGACGGTGTATTGCTCATGCGGAATGCGGCGCTTGAGTTCGGACTGCTTGCGTTCCAGATAGGCTTCGGCCAACTGATTGACGGCTTCGTTCAAGAACGCGGCGCTGCCCATGGCCGGCTCGACCACCGTGAGGTTGAGGATGTCGTCGGCGGTTTTGTCTTTCAGCAATTCCTTAAGCGCGTATTTGACCAGGCAGCGGGTGAGCACCTGCGGGGTGTAGTAGCTGGCGCTCTTTTGCCGGTCGCGCCCGGCCAGGCGGTAGATGAATGTATCGCGTGGATAGACGCGCAGCTTCTTGTGGCCTTGCTCGTCGATGTCGTGCACCCGTTCGCCGGGCTTGTATTGGTCGATGCGGCTGGCGGGCACGAACCAGGCGCTGTCCATCACGTCGGTGGTGCCACCTCCGCTGTCTTGCTCCCCTTCGCCATCGTCATCGTCATCATCGCTCGCCGCCTTGGCGGCCTTCTTGGGTTCGGGCTGGACTTCGTAGAGGTCTTCCGGGGCAAAGAATCCGCGATAGGAAAGCAGTGCCTCGTAGACTGCACCAAGCTGATTGATGGAGAGCAACTGATAGCTGACACGACCTTTGTGTTTGCCACCGGAGAGCGACATCAGGCAGATAACGCGCTGCCAGACATGGTTGGGGAAGTTCACCTGGTTGAGCAAGGGCGTGGCGTCGGGGTCGAACAGCTTGCTGTCGAGCGGGGCCAGCGCGAAGGCTTCCTTGACGCTGCCGGCAAGGACACTCTGCTGGGCAGCCGAACCGCAGCCCTGCCCGATGAGCGAAAACAGTCGACGCAGCGTGGCATCGAAAAACAGGCCGTCACGGGCGGCGGCGGTGTTGAGCTGGATCAGTTCCAGATCACGCAGGGATTCGAGGCTATAGCCCTTGGCGTAGGTCTCGCTTTTCTGGATGGGTACGTAACCCAGCTCTGGCCGCGCTTCGATGTAGAACATGAACAGCAGGCGATAGACGAGGCGCAGGCATTCGAGGCTCAGATCGCCGGCATCGACGGCATCCTTGCCGGTGTAGAAGCCTTGCTTGCTGGCTGCGGCTTTTTGCCGGAGTTGTTGCACGGCTTCGTTGCCGAGCAGCTCGATGGCTTCACGCAGGGCGTACTTGAGGTCTTCGCTGACACCAAAGGCATGCTTGTGTGCGTTTTCATCAAGACCGTCGAGCAGGCTGGCGCCTTGATTGGGGGCGAGACTGTCGTGATGCAGCAAGGCCGCTGCGGCTTGCAGGGTGTAGGTTTCCTTGCGGTCGAGAATCTCCGTCCAGTCAAAACGCAGCAGACGGTTGTTGGGCCACTTGTAGCGATCAAGCAGCAGCCATTCCTTGAAGCCGACCAGGATCACGTAGCGCGGCGGCTGATCAGTGCCAAACAGGGCTTCGCCGATGATCTCCAGCCAGGTGAGTTTCTTGAAGGCGTTAGGGATTTCCTGTCCGTCGTAATGGGCGGCGGTCAGGTGGTGGTCTAGCGGGTCTTCGTCTTCGCGGCCGGGTTGGTAGGCGGGGACGATGAGGAGCTGAGGTGCCTGATGGGCTTCGCCAAACGCAGCCCAAACCGGCACGGGCATGCCGGCTTGCAGTTCGATTTGCTGTGCTTTGAGCTTGTAGCCCAGCGCTTCCAGAAGGGGGGAGTGAAGTTGCAAGTGGCTGTGCAGGCGCTCGGCATCTTCTGTCAGGCGGCCGTGGCTGGCGAGGCCGGCGAACCACTTGCCACCCAGACCGCCAAGCCGCTTGAAGGGCGCACGGGTGGCTGCACGTGAGTCTTCACCGGCGGTGCCGGCGGCGATGGCCTGAGCGCCGGCCTCCTCGGCCGCTTGCCAGCTTTCAATCAGGCTGCGGATGTCGCCCTTGAAGACTTCGGCCAGATAGTGGTGGCCATAGAACTCATTTTCGTTGGCAATGCCGGTAAAGCTCTGGACGGTTTGGGCGACGGACATGATGGGGTCTCTGTTCTCAGCGCACGGCGGCGGCCAGCACCTGGATGAAGGGCTGTGGCTCGGTAGTCATCGTGTCCTGCACCCACTGGCGGTATTCGTCGAATACTTTGCGGATGTGTTGCGTGCGCTTTTCGCGTTTGGTCTTTTTGAACTGTTCGGCTTGCTGGTTGGCAGCCAGGCGCAATTCGAGCTGTTCCATCTGCTTGCCTTGCAGACGCTCCAGATTGGCCAGGGTGCCTGACAGGCGAATGGTCATGTCCGCCGAAAAGCTGGCCTGCAGGGCCACCATGTGCTGGCGCATGACGGCGACCGCGCCGGGGAGGTTGCCTTGCAGGCTGCTGGTATCGATGCCTTGACCACGGTTGGCGAGCGTGCCGGCTCTTAGCCGGGCGCGGGCGACAAAGTCGGGGAAGGATTGCAGGGTCCATTGCTCACCGTTGTCGCCGCCCTTAAATACCACGACCTGCCATTCGATCAGCAGCGGTTGCCCCTTGCGGTTGGGGATCAGGCCCATGAGCATGTAGGCGTGTTCGCCATCGGCGAGATGTGGGCACTGGATGACTGGGGCGCAGTGACGGCCAAAGGCGCTTAGCACGCGATCGGACAACCAATCCATTACAGGGTGCTGCGGCCAGAGGTAATGCAGCTTGGGCCAACTGTCGTCGCCGGCCTTTACCTGTCTCGCCTGCTCAATGGCCTGGGCCATGCGAGCCTTGTGGGCACACAGAACATAAAGGTGATCGCTATCGCGAACCTCCAGGGGCAGGGTTACACGTAGCCGCTCTTGCAGGTCACGAGGGGCGGTCAACGTAATGGTCTGGCTCTCTTTATCGAGACTAAACGAGGCGATGGGGGTCGGTCGCGAAAGCTCTTCCAATGCCGTCTTGGCGAAGGCGTAGTCGCCACTGATTTCGGCATCGCCAAACAGTGAGAGTCCGGCGCGGATGAAGTCGGTGCTGGGCTTGGGTTTGTTGGCAGCGGCGCCTTCCGGTTCGGCCTGAGCGAACAGCTTGAGCAGCCAGTTGCCATCGTCGTCGCCATCGCCGCTTTCGGAACGCTCGGAAGATGCCTGGGCAGCATCGATGGTTGCCTCAAACTTTTCCGGGCTGGTGCCGGCTGCCATGATGTCGGCCACCTTGGCGGCTTCTTTCTCGGGATCGAAGACATGCAGGAAAGAGGCCGGGTCACCAAGGTTCTTGTTGGCCTGCTCGTCCTTGGTTTGCAGGATTTCAAGAATCCGCAGGTCGCCCTTGATGCGCTCAACGTTCGTTTCGGTGAAGAGGTAAACAATGAGCGGCTGCTTGTCCTGGCCATAGCGATCAACACGACCGTTGCGCTGCTGGAACACCATGAGTGACCACGGCAGGTCAAAGTGGATCAACCGGTGACAGAAGTAATGCAGGTTGAGACCTTCGGAGGCGACGTCGGAACAGAGCAGCACCCGCATCGGATCATCCTTGCGGCCAAAGCGATCCACCAGGTCCTGCTGCTCGGTGTCGGTCATGCCGCCGTGGAGAATTTCAAGCTGAGCGGGCCTCAAGCCTGCCGCTTCGGGCAGCGCTTCTTGTAGCCAGCGCAATGTCTCGATTCGTTCAGAAAAGATGACCATGCGGTCTGCGGGATCGTTGGGCTGCCAGTTGAATTGAGCGCTCTTGATGTGCGTTACCAGACACTGGAACTTGCTGAAGCTGGTGGCGTCAATCTCGCGCAAGGTGCTAGCGAAATCCTGGAGGGCTGTGACTTCGCTTTTCTCATCGGCACTGATGTCGGGCTTGGCTTGCAGCAGCGCGATGCGGCGTTCTGTCGAATCCAGCGCGGCAAAGGGGCTGGAGAACATAGCCTTTTGCATGCCCACCCGCTGTAGCTCTTGCTGCTTACCGGCGCGGTCCTCGCCTTTCTGGGTAAAGGGAATGGCCAGCAAAGCGCGGTAGGCGCTCTCTTCTTGCGGGCTGGCGGAATGTTTAAGTTGCTCGGTGATGCGCTCCTTGAAGTCTTCCCCCACTTGGTCGCGGATGTCCTTCTTGAAGCGGCGGATGACGAGACCTTTGTCGCGGAAGTCTTCCGGGGTGTAGTCGTCGGGGTCGCTGATGGCTGTGGGGTCGAGCAGCGCCATGAGGGAGGCAAAGCTGCGTGCCGAACCATCGTGCGGCGTGGCCGACAACAGGATCATGGTGTCGGAGCGCCCGGCGAGCAGTCGCGCCAGGCGGGCACGACGAGCCAAACCTTCTTCATTGGCGCGCGCAGCGACGTTCTGGCATTCATCAATGATGATGATGTCCCACCACGCGTTCTCCAGATAGTTGCGGTATTCGAGATTGCTCTTGAGCGTGTCGATCGAGATGATGGTGCGGTCGTAGAAGTTGAACGGATTGTGGTTGCTGGGGATGCTGTTGCGCACTCGCTGCAAGCCGACCGAGTCGAGCCGTACCAGGGGAATCGAAAATCGGCTCCAGAACTCCTTCTGGAACTGGGTCAGCATGCTCTTGAGCGCTACGACCAGGATTCGCTGCCCACGACCACGCTGGATCAGCTCGGTGGTGAGAATGCCAGCTTCCAGCGTCTTTCCCAGGCCGGTGGAGTCGGCAATCAGGATCCGTTGGCGCGGTTGCTTGAGTGCCTGTAAAGCCGGATCAAGCTGATAGGGCACGAGGTTCATTACCGCACGATGGCCGAGATGAATCTGGTCATCGTTCGGCGTACTTCGCCGCAGTTGCGCTTCGAGATAGAGGAAGGTGCTGTTGAAGTGGGAGCTGGTATCGGTGACCAATTCAGTCTTGGCAGGGTCGAGGACTTTGATTTCGTCCTCAAGCTCGGTCAGGAACTGGGCGGCACGGCCGCGCACCAGTTCGGAGACACCATCGCAACTAAGCAGGTGGCCGCCGTCGCTTGATGGATCGACACGGCGGACAAGCCATTCTTCATCGCGGATGACGACGCGGGCGCCGGGGGCATAGGGAAGCATCTATTTGTTCTCTCGATATTCTCAGGAACAAGCGCACGGCGCCATTCCACTCAATCGTCCTCCGATTGCCCCAATCCGACAAAAACAGTCGGAATATTTTTGGTCTTCTGGCAAGTCAAATTCTGGTGGAGTATGGCATGCAATACGCTACGGAAGCAGGCATTTCAACTCATGATTATGGAATTTATCATTCCATTAACATGTGCCCTATTGCCGAGGATATAAGACGTCCCACCTTGGCCCCTACCAGAAGAGATTGGGCAAATCGCGCCAGGTGAGCCAGTGATGTTCCCAATGCATTATTTGGCAGCCGATTCCCATACCAATTGCAGCAGCAGAGGCAGCATCTGTGCGGCGCTTCCGCGCAAGCTTGCACTGGCTTCCCTTGTAAGCTGAGTGGGCACCGGATTGACCTCGATCACCAGCGCACCCCGATTGAGCGCCCGCCATGGCAGGCTGGCCGCGGGCTCTACCTCGAGGGAGGAACCGATGCAGATCAACGCATCACAGGTCTCTGCAGCCAGGAAGGCATCTTCCAGCGTTTCCGGATGGAGCGGCTCACCGAACCAGACCACAGCCGGACGCAGCAGGGCACGACATGCCGGACAACGGGGAACGGACCCTGCCTGCAAATCGATTGCCGCCAGATCCTCGGGCCCGGCATACGGATCGAGTTCGTCATCGACGGCGTAGCCATTGCAGAGACGGCAGATCACAGGGCTCACGTCACCACTAAAGAGTTCGTCCACGTCCACGAATGCCTTTAACCGCATCAGGTTGCCATGGAGCTCAATGACGTTGCGGCTCCCGGCTTCCTGATGAAGGTTGTCAATATTCTGGGTGATGACGGTTACGCGCGGAACCAGATCCTGAAGCCGGGCAACAGCGGCATGGCCGTCGTTCGGCCGGGCGCGGCGGACGGCATCGGCTAGATGGACGTGCCAGTCCCAGACGAATTGCGGATTCTTCCTGAACGCGTGAGGGGTTGCGACTTCGGCTGGATCGACTTTCGCCCACAGGCCCTCTGCCCGGTCGCGAAATGTCGGAATGCCGCTTTCGGCAGACATCCCGGCGCCGGTGAAAACCACCATGTGTTGCACGGCGCGAAGCCGGGCCTGCAGGTCAGCGGAAATCATTCCGGATCCAGGAAGTCCCGCAGCTTTTCCTTCGCAGCACGCAGGCGAGCATGGCGGTCGAACGTGGCAGTACCATCCGACGAGTCCGCCAAATCGGAGGAATTCCGCAGGATTCGTACGCCGCGAGGCAGTGGAATCCTTGCGACGGAGACCTCACGAAGCCAAGGGTTCACAGGCGGATTCAACACGTCCGTCAGCGTCGGGCCCCGTCCGGTCGTCACGCCCGAACTCATGGCAGCACCTCCGCGGGGTGATCGGCCGGCATCCAGTTCCAGGCATCCGCAGCGATGTCCTTTAACGCTGCTTTCATGGTCTGGTCCAGAGCCTGTCCGGGTGCAACCTGCTTCCAGCC
>Ga0172367_10003813_pt1 | contig 19201 bp, 18 predicted proteins | sample Lak10m_FD_114542 | JGI IMG/M metagenome (GOLD analysis project Ga0172367, IMG submission 114542) | Freshwater microbial communities from Kabuno Bay, South-Kivu, Congo - kab_022012_10m | ecosystem: Environmental > Aquatic > Freshwater > Lake | place: Democratic Republic of the Congo: South-Kivu...
GATCAGTATTTCACCGTATGGCAGGGCATCCATCCCTGAATCTTTTTACGCCATCGCAGCCTTGCACGTCCGCCGTATGCCTGATGCAAAAGTAACCATCCAACTTGAAAGCGGTGAAAGCCATATCATCCCGCCATATGAGTGGTCGAATATTTGGGTTTACGGCATGGATATTTTTATGACCGGTTACGCCAGTTATGAAGAAATGAGTCAACGTGCCACGCTGCTGCCTCCCGGCGCACGCACCTTTCAATATGAGCGCACTCATGTAAAAAACCTTTCGCTGCCAGTTTCCAAATTAAAACCGCCGAAAAACCTGTTCTGAATCAACTTGTAAATACCACTCATATATTTATTTTCGCCTGCACAAATTAGGGTAAGATTCTCATAACATGGAATCTAACCAAACACCCACTCACCCGCCGCGTAAACGGACAACCAACCGCATCAATCCTTTTATGTCCACCGTGTGGATCGCCATCCTTGTTGCCACACTCTTCACAGCATGGACCCCCAACAGCTTCTTCACCAACAACCTGCGCGACCAGCTTCGCACCCTGCTCACGCCGCAAGTCGCCGCGCCGAGCGGTCCGCTCACCCCGCAGCCGCAGATTCGCATTGGCATTGTGGCAGGGCACATGGGCAACGATTCGGGCGCCACCTGTTACGATGAGAACGGTGATGTAACCGTAACTGAAGCAGAGGTTAACCTTTCGATTGCCACTCTGGTGCAGCGCAGTCTCACCGAGCGCGGGTATCAAGTAGACCTGCTCAACGAGTTCGATACACGCCTCAACGGCTACCGTGCTGCCGCGCTTGTTTCCATTCATAACGACTCTTGCGAATACATCAATGATGAAGCCACCGGTTTCAAAGTGGCAGCCTCACTCGAAACTCGTGATGTGAACCGCGCCCAACGCCTCACCGCCTGCCTCACCGACCGTTATCAAAACATGACCGGTCTTTTCTACCATGCCAACAGCATCACCTCAGATATGACCCAGTATCACGCCTTCTCTGAAATCGACCCGAACACCATTACCGCCATCATCGAAACCGGCTTTCTCTTTCTCGATCAGAACATCCTTACCAAACAAACCGATGTGGTTGCCGAAGGAGTAACGCAGGGAATTCTCTGCTTCATCAATAACGAAAGCGTAATGCCAGACGATGTGACCGCCCCCACCCTCCTGCCATGATGAGACCCTGCCGCGCCTCAACCCAAACATTGCGCCTGATTCTGCCGACCCTGGCTTTTATCTTCGCCTCAGCCTGTTCCGGCACAGCCGAAGCGACGCCTGTCATGCTTCCTACTCAACAGCCCTATTCACAGGCGCAGATCACCAAGCCTACCTATACCCCACAGCCAACCCCACAGCCAACCCCAACCGCCAGCCCAACCGCCAGCCCAACCCCCATCCCTACAGAAGCCATCGCCCAAGCCGTTATCGTGGAAATACCCGTCGAAGAAGTCTCCTACTCCGCACCCGATAACGAAGTTGAGTCTGCGCCGGTGAACTATCTTGGCGGGAAATACGTCCTTGTAGATATTTCTGACCAGCACATGTATGTATATGAAGGCGATTACCTCATTTACAGCTTTGTCGCATCTACTGGCATGAATAATGCCACCCGCACAGGCACATTCAGCGTGCTTAACAAAATTCCCAATGCCTATGGCGCCACATGGAATATTTGGATGCCCAACTGGCTCGGCATTTACTGGGCAGGCAGCCTGCAAAATGGGATCCACGCACTGCCGATCCTCTCGAATGGAGCCACCCTCTGGGCGGGGTATCTCGGCACACCCATTTCGTATGGGTGTGTTGTGCTTGGTTCATACGAGGCGCAAGTTCTGTATGATTGGTCTGAAGTAGGCGTACCGGTTGAAATTCAATGGTGAAATAAGACTCTTTTTGTTTATAATCTTGAAGACAGTTTTTCAGGTTTACAGCCTGATAATTTTTTGAATGGTAGAAGATGGCGGGTTGTAAACCGCCCTGCAAACACGTATACAAGAGATTAAAGAGATGAAAGGCATTGCCATGACAAAACGCCAAACGCCAACACGAAAATTACTCCTTCCCATCATCCTGGTCATTACCGGGTGCGTTGTGTTCATTTTTGCGGCATGGTCAGCGGCAACATCTCCTGTCATGGCGTCCATCCTCAACGGAGGGAATTCGTCTCCTCAATTTCAAGCCAAGGCGCCCGGCGAATCTTTTGCACAGGTTGCCATAGCCAAACCAACCTATACCCCAGTGGCAATGCCGGTGGCGGAAAATATGCAGCCGGTTGTGCCAACTGCAACCCTGGCACAGCAAGCCCAACCAGAAGCCGCAGTGGTCATCGCACCGACTGAAGCGCCCGCAGCACAGGCGGCGGTTGTGCTGCCCACCGTCACCTTAGAATCGGTTGCGGTGGTCGAAGGAGGCGCCGCCGTGGCAGGAGCCGCGATCATCCCCGATACCCCAACCCCTCAATTCGTCCAGCCGACTGCGGTTGTCAACATCCCTGCTCCGGTCAGTTCCACGGGCAATGGCGAGCATTGGTTCGATGTAGACCTTTCTGACCAACGCATGTATGCCTACGAAGGCGATACATTGGTAAGAACGTTTGTGGTATCAACCGGCACATGGCAAACCCCCACTGTAACGGGACGATTCAAAGTGTGGGTCAAGCTGAAATCTGCGCCCATGTCTGGTCCTGGTTATTACCTGCCCGATGTTCCTTACATCATGTATTTTTATGGCGATTACGGCATTCATGGCACGTACTGGCACAATAACTTTGGTGTGCCCATGAGTCACGGCTGCGTGAACCTGAGCATCCCCGATGCAGAATGGGCATACAATTTTGCCTCTGTGGGCACGGTAGTGAATGTGCATGATTAAACATTTATGGATTACGCATCACGCATTATGTAATTCGTAATGCGTGATGCGTAAGAATTAACTGATGGACAAGATCACCAGAAGAGATTTTCTGAAATTAAGCGGGTTGGGGCTGGCAAGCCTGATCGTGCCCCCGTTCAAGTTTGCCCCAAGTGACCCCTTCGATACCCAGCAGGGACGGGTCACCGTCCGCACGGTTTGGGTATACGATGCCCCATCCACCAAGGCAGAAAAAGTTAAACTCCTCCAGCGTGACGCGGTCTTCAACCTCACCAACACAGCCGCAACAGAAGAAACCGATTCACATAACCGCATCTGGTATCGCGTGAATGAAGATGGGTATGTGTATTCGGGCAATATTCAACCAGTTCGCACGATCTTCAACCAACCTTATGACGGCGCTATTCCCAAAGAAGGCTTGCTTGCTGAAGTGAGCGTACCGTTTACTGATGCCTTTGCTGAACCCGATATCGAATCCAAAGTCGGCTATCGCATTTATTATGAAACCACGCACTGGGTCAAGGCAATGGTTGCAGGGTTAACAGACGGGCAGCCGTGGTATCAGATTTACGATGATAAATGGGAGAAGCTATACTACGTGCGCGCTGAACATCTCCGCATGATGCCGCCGGAAGAATTAGCCCCCATTTCACCCGATGTACCAAGCAAAGAAAAGAAAATCGTTGTCCAGCTAGATCAACAACTTGTCACAGCTTACGAAGCGGGCACACCCGTTTTCAGCGCCTGGGTTTCCACCGGCGGCAGGTTACGCAGCGGAACCTACACCACGCCGCAAGGAAACTTCACCACGTATTACAAACGCCCCTCCCGCCACATGGCGGCAGGTGATATTGCCTCCAGCGGGTTCGACCTGCCCGGCGTACCCTGGGTTCAATACATCACCAAAAGCGGAATTTCTTTTCACGGTACGTTCTGGCATAACGATTACGGACATCCGCGCTCACACGGCTGCATCAACCTGACATGCGCCGCTGCGAAATGGCTTTACCTTTGGTCCATGCCCAATGTGCCGCTTGAAAAAGAATTTGTCCACGGCGCAGTTGGAACCAGGGTTGAGATCATTGCATAACACCGACGGTACCTTTTTCTTATTCCACTCTCAAGATTTGTATTTACAATTAGATCATGACCTTCAATAACATCACCCGCAGGGATTTTCTAAAACTGAGCGCCTCTGGCGTGCTCGGGCTTGCTCTCTCCGAGTTGGGCTTGGGTCGCGCCTTAGCCGCTCCCCCAACCAGCAAAGGGCTCGCCCTCATTAGCGGCGTACCCATTTATGATGAACCCGTTGCCAATGCCAACAAAATTGAACTGATCGGCAAAGACCAGACCTTCTCGCTATTCGAGCAAGTGGAAGGTGCAGCTTTTGACAACCCCTTCAACACCATCTGGTACAAGGTGGATGGCGGTTACGTCCACTCGGCGTATGTGATGCCAGTGGAAGAGAACTACCAAAAGCCGGTTTATGAAATACCCGCCGATGGGCAGCTTGCAGAGATATGCGTTCCATACAGCCTTATTTATCCTTCCCCGCATTTTTATGCAAAAACCACAGGCAGGCTTTATTACGAATCAACCCATTGGGTCAAGAAAGTCATTGTCAACCGTGATGAAAAAAGCATCTGGTATGAAATATATGACAAGGTGGAAAAACAATCTCATTACATTCCATCCTTCAACTTGCGCCTCATCCCCAATGAGGAATTAACCCAGCTTTCACCAGAAATCCCCAACGAAGAAAAACTGCTTCATGTGGATATCGCCTCTCAAATCGTCACCGCATTTGAAGGGGAGCAGATCGTGCTTTCCACCCGTTGCGCCAGCGGACAGCAAGGCACCGACACGCCCAAAGGCGAATGGAGCACGTATCACAAGGGACCCTCCATCCACATGACCAATCAAGGTGACGAGGTGGCACACATCTACAACCTGGCTGGCGTCCCATGGACATCCTTCTTCACGGGTTCCGGTCATGCCTTTCATGGCACCTACTGGCACAACGATTATGGACGCCTGCGCAGCAACGGTTGTGTAAACCTGCCTTCCAGCATTGCCAAATGGGTCTACCGTTGGACAAGCCCGATCGTGCCCTCCAATGTAGATTACCTGAACCAACCCGGCACTGGCACCAAGGTCGTCATCGAATAATCATAAACTTGTGAGAATCGGGTTTTTATTTACGCCCGTAAAATATTGTCATAAATAGAAAAGGAAAGAGAGATAACTAAATGTTTCAGTCCAATCAGTACCTTCTTAAACGTCAGGTCTTTGCGCTTACCGGCAAGTTCCGTGTATTTGACCCCAGCGGCAAACTGCTGCTCTTCAGCGAGCAGAAAATGTTCAAACTGCGCGAAGATATCCGCGTGTATGCCGATGAAGCCAAAACACGGGAAGTGCTCGCCATCAAAGCCCGCCAGATCGTGGATTTTTCCGCCGCATACGATGTGATCGACAGCGCCACCGGTCAAAAGGTGGGAGCAATGCGCCGCAAGGGGTTGAAATCGATCCTGCGCGATGAGTGGGAAGTGCTCGATGTGAACGATAACGTACGCGGCACCCTGGTGGAAGACAGCATGGGGCTGGCTCTTTTACGCCGCTTCCTTACAAACCTTGTCCCCCAAAACTACGATATGTTATTCGGTGAAACCCGCGTAGCTGATTACAAGCAGAACTTTAACCCATTCACCTATGAACTAAACCTCGACTTCAGTATGGATACCGCCGGGCAGGTGGATCGCCGCCTCGGGATTGCTGCTGCTATTTTGCTGGCTGCGGTTGAAGGTAGACAGCAGTAAAGAAAGCACGTCATTGCGAGGAGTGCTCTTGTTCTTTACGACGAAGCAATCTCCAGATATTTTGGGATTGCTTCGTTGGGAAGATCACCCTCCTCGCAATGACGAATAAATTACCATGCCTCAACCTCTTTTTTCCGGTCTCGTCGTGGACGAAGACGGCAACCCTGTAGGGACCGCCGCCATTGGCAGTGAACCCGCCTATGTTATTGATGACGCCGGATTCAAGCGTCACATCCCTGCCGAGCAGGTGGACCGCGCCGTGCTCAACCAAATGGCAGAGACGATGAAAGGCAGCGAAGACCTGCTCTCAAAAGAAACCGCCAAAATGCTCGGGCAGGACGATCCATTTTCAAGGGCGATGATCGAGAACCAGTTGAAGAACATCGACAAGCAATTTGATGCAGTTTTACAAACCGGTTTCCCCGAAGAAATGCGCGCCTATCTAGGGATGATGGGCTTCAAGGTGGTCATCAACTACCACGGGGATGTGCTGCGGGTGGAACAGCCGGGTAGTTCTGGGGACGAAGACGAATAATAAAAAAACAGCGCCGTCTATGGCGCTGTTTTTTTATCGACCAAGCCCAAAGGATGACGTAGGATGAAAATTATGGTGTTTCGAAAATCTCAACACACAGTCTTCGGAGTTATCAAACCTTCTCCACCACCCAAAAATGGGACAAGCCCAAACCCTTGAGCGGTGTGGCTTCGGCAAATTGCAAAACTGCGCGGATGATTTTTCCGAAGACGCCTGTCCGTGCAATGATGTTGTCGTATGCGCCGAAGATGATCGTCCGTTCGATGAATTTGACAGGCAAGCCTTCAAATAGTCTTTGCATATCGCGGCGGGAATAAACTTGCACGTGTGGAGCGAGTTTGTCGCGCCAGACTCTTGGCAGGTAATTCACGAACAATTTATTACCGAAATAATATTTGCCCTTCCAAAAGATGCCGTGGGTTTCAACAGGGTAGCCGCGGTTGGGACAGAAAATGACAGCCCGACCACCCACCTTTAATACACGCACCATCTCGGCGATCGCGGAGCGGTCATCCTGTACGTGTTCGATCACTTCATGGCTGAGGATCAGGTCAAACGTCCCAGAAGGAAGCGGGAGGAATTCGCCAGCGGCGTTAATGATGCGCGACGAATTTACATGTGCGTCACGGGCGCGATCCATATCATATTCCAACCCCGTAACGTGTGCGCCGAGTTCGGTCATCTTTTCTACATACATGCCTACGCCGCAGCCGTTTTCCAGCACCTTGCCTTGCATACGTGCTCCGGCAAATTTGGCGATCATGTTCAGGCGGCGCTTTTGTCCGTCGCGCCATACATACGAAGGTTCTCCGCGCAGGGCGGCTTTATCCATATCTCGTTCAGTCATGGCGGCGATTATACACTGCGATAAGTAGGTCATGCTTGAAGCATGACTTACTATCATGGTTGCAGCAAGTCCATAAACCGTTAATGCGAAAAGCGCGAACAAGAGGCGAATTTCGCAAAAAAGAAAATCTTTTCGCGCCATCCGCCTTATTTGCGTTATTCGCTGTGAGCCTTTTACCTGAATGTCCATTTTGTCAACCTATTTTTCTACAGCCACGGCGCCTACAAACTACGTCTTGCACGCATACAGCCTTTATGCTAGAATCTCGCGCGTAAGGACAACCCAATATCGAAGTCACCAAGAAGTGGGTAGCCCCCACTTCTTCGCTTTTACCTTACGGGCGTAAAAATACCCACATGGGTGGGATATATATCAAGGAGCTTTTAGAAGAGGAAGTATGGCAAAGAATGATTTTGCGTTGGCGTTCAATGAAGTGCTGGAAGAGAAACAGCTAGAAAAAGACATTGTCGTCTCGGCGATCGAGTCGGCGATGGTTTCGGCGTACCGCCGTGCTGTGAGCGCCTCTGCGGCGCAACATGTAGAAGCCAAACTAGACCCCGAGACCGGGCATGTAACCGTATACGCCGAAAAGGAAGTCGTTGAAGACAGCATTGTAGACGACCGCACCGAAGTGCTTGTTGACGAGGCACGCAAGGTAAACCCTGAGTGCCAGCCCGGCGACATGGTGATCGTGGAAAGCACCCCTGCCGATTTCGGTCGCGTAGCTGCCCAAACCGCCCGCCAGGTCATTCAGCAGCGCATCCGTGAAGCGGAACGTTCGAACCAGATGGAATACTATCAACGACAGGAAGGCGAGATCGTTTCCGGTCTTGTTCAGGCGATCAACGCGCAGGGCATCACCATCGGCTTGGAAATGAAAGCCGAAGGCACCATGCCAAATAATCAGCGCATCCCCGGCGAAAGATTGAAACTGCACGACCGCGTCCGCGCGGTGGTGATCGAAGTGAAAGACGGCAACCGTGGACCGCAGATCATTCTCTCTCGCGCTCACCGAAACTTTCTGCGCCGCCTGATGGAAAACGAAGTGCCCGAAATCTATCACGGCATTGTTGAGATCCGCGCCATTTCCCGCGAACCAGGCGCCCGTGCCAAAGTGGCGGTCTCTGCCACCCAGCCGGGTATCGACCCTGTGGGCGCTTGTGTCGGTCAGAAGGGCGTCCGTATTCAAGCCATCGTCAAAGAACTGCACGACGAAAAGATCGACATCATTCTTTGGGATGCCGACCCGGTTGAATATATTTCCAAAGCCATCAGCCCCGCCAAAGTAAGCGGCGTGTATCTTTCTGAAGAGGAACGCACCGCCACGGTGGTGGTCGGCGAAGACCAACTCAGCCTTGCCATTGGGCGTGATGGTCAAAATGCCCGACTTGCGGCAAAACTGACCAACTGGCGCATTGACATTAAATCTCTGGTTGAGGCGGCGGGTGATTCACTTGCCAAACTTCAAGACGATGCCGACCTTCAGGCGCTGCTCAAACCTGCTGTTGAGGTCATTCCGCAGGTGGAAGATATCCTCGCCCGCAAGGCAGAGGGTCGCCCGATCAATCCCGAAGAATATGATGTCATCACAAAATTTGTAGACCGTGTTGAACGCCGCATGGTGCTCGCCCGTGAAGAAGCCGCCCGCGAAGAAGATGAGCGCATTTCCAGCATCCGCGCCGAAATTCCTGAGGCTGCCTTTAGCATGACGCTTGCAGATGTCACCACGTTGAAAGAGCATACGTTTAACATCCTCACCGAAGCTGGTTACGAGAATGTCGGTCAGTTGATGTTCGATCTCAAAACGGATGAAAACAAGGTGCTCGGTCTGCCGGGCATTGGGGCAAAGGCGCTGCAAAACATTGATGAAAGCCTCGCCTCGATCACCTACCCCGAACCTGTTGCTGAACCCGTGGCAGTGATCGAAGAAGCCCCTGTTGCCGAAGCGGTTGTGGCAGAGTCGGCTCCAGCGGCAGAAATACCTGCGGCGGAGAAACCAGCCGAAAAGAAGAAAGAGAAGCGCCCTGTCGCAGCAGAAGAGGAAGAGGATGGCGAAGTCTCCAAGGACGGCGTCAATCTCGATGAACTCTTCCAAATGAAGCCCGAAATGTTCCAATCTGAAGAAGGCGCCGATGATGACGCCGACAAGAAGAAGGGCAAGAAGGGCAAAAAGAAGAGCGTGGCGCTCGAATTCGACGAAGACCTCGGCGAAGTTGTTTCGCGCAAGAAACACAAGCGCGGCGATGAAGAGGGCGAAGCCTGGTAAAAAGTATCCCTCCTTCATTTTTGATGAAGGAGGGGAGTAATTGGATGTGACAAAAAAAACTGTAGGACGTGTGAAACATATTCCCCAGCGCACTTGTGTGGGCTGCCGCGAAGTTCTGGCAAAACGCCAATTGTTGCGGGTCGTCCGCACGGCAGAGGGTGTGCAAGTAGACCCCACTGGGAAATTGGCAGGTCGCGGCGCCTACCTGCACGATAAACGTTCGTGTTGGGAACGCGGCTTGAAAGGCGCACTTGCCCACGCATTAAAAGCGGAAATTTCGGCGGAAGACCGCGCCCGTCTGCAAGAATTTATGAACGCTCTGCCAGAGGCAGAGGCTGAAGGCTGATCATGTAGTCATGTGAACGAATAAGCCACTCACTCACAGGCTGCCTGAAAAGAATACAGCAATGTAGAAAACGTATTGAGTAATTTTTAAGGAGGTGGCTTATGAGTAATAACGGAAACAAGATCGAACTTCCCGCCAGTATCATTGTGCGTGATCTGGCTCAAATGATCGAAAAAAGCCCGATTGACCTGATCAAAAAATTGATGACCAACGGTGTCATGGCAACCATCAACCAACCGGTGGATTTTGATACCGCCGCCATTGTGGTTGCCGAATACGGGTTTGAAGCCGTGGCAGAAGTTGTGGAAGAGGAAGCCTCAAAAGAAGAAGCGGGCGAAGTTCCTCTCTGGCGTCAGTTGATCGCAGATGAAGATAAAGCACAGTTGAAACAACGCCCGCCCGTGGTGACCATTCTTGGGCACGTAGATCACGGCAAGACCAGCCTTTTGGATGCCATCCGCTCCACCGAGGTGGCAGCCGGAGAAGCAGGCGGCATTACCCAGCATATCGGTGCGTATCAGGTGGAAATGAAGGGACGTCTCATCACCTTTCTCGATACCCCCGGTCACGCGGCGTTCACTCAAATGCGCGCGCGCGGCGCCCAGGGTGCCGATATTGTCATTTTGGTGGTCGCCGCCGATGACGGTGTGATGCCCCAAACCAGAGAAGCCATTGCCCACACCAAAGCGGCGCGTGTTCCGCTGATCGTGGCGCTCAACAAGGTCGATAAACCGAATGCCAACCCAGACCGTGTAAAACAGCAGCTTGCCGAACTCGAACTCGTCCCCGACGATTGGGGCGGCAATATCATGGTTGTACCTGTCTCTGCCAAGCAGAAGAAAGGCATTGACGATCTGCTCGAAGGCGTGCTGCTCGTGGCAGATAGCAACGAGATCAAAGCCAACCCCAACGGCAAGGTGATCGGTACGGTCATTGAAGCCGAGTTGGATAAATCGAAGGGTGTGCTGGCAACCCTGCTCGTCCAAAACGGAACCCTGACAGCGGGGTCTGTGATCGTGGCTGGAACCTCTCACGGAAAACTTCGCGCGATCAACGACTACAAGGGTAAACCGCTCAAGAAGGCGGGTCCTTCTACGCCGGTGGCTGTGATGGGTCTCAGTGATGTTCCCTCCGCCGGAGATCTGTTCGAAGTTGTGCCCTCCGAAAAAGAAGCGCGTGCCATTGTGGCAGAACGTCAGGAAGCGCTGAAAGCCCAGGCACAAACCCGCAAGAAACTCTCACTCGAAGACCTCTTCAGCAAAGTGCAAACTGGTGAAGCGAAGGAACTCAACCTCATTGTCAAAGCCGATGTTCAGGGCTCGCTTGACCCCATCATCACCGAGTTGAACAAACTGGGCGAAGGTGAAATTGGGCTGAAGGTGCTTCATGCCGAAACAGGCAACATCGGCAACAACGATGTAATGCTCGCTTCCGCTTCAAGAGCCATCATCATCGGTTTCAACGTGCAGGCAGATGTGGATGCCCGCCGCATGGCTGAAAAAGAAGGTGTGGATATCCGCTTGTACGAGATCATCTATCGCATGACCGAGGATATCGAAAAAGCGCTCAAAGGTATGCTTGAACCCGATTTTGTGGAGAAGGTCCTTGGCAAAGCCACTGTGCTTCAGGTGTTTACCGCCTCCAAATTTGGGCGTGTGGCAGGCTGCAAGGTGGTAGATGGAGAATTAAAACGCGGCGCAAAGGTCCGCCTTTACCGCGATTCAGATATCATTTATGAAGGTGATCTATCCTCCCTCCGCCACGAGAAGGATGATGTGAAAGAAATTCGTCAGGGCTATGAATGCGGTGTAGGGTTTAAAAACTTTAGCGATATTCAACCCGGCGACTCGGTAGTATGTTATATTTTGGAATAAGAAATAATATCCACTTACCAATTACAATTTATGCGAGTAATTGGTAAGTGGCAATTGGTAATTAATATGCCTTCTGGAATTAGAATCAAAAGAATTGAAGATCGTGTTCAGCAGGAACTTTCAGAGCTGCTGATCCATGAAGTGAATGACCCGCGCCTCAGACAAGTCTTTGTGACCGACATCAAAATCGACCGTGAACTTGCCTATGCAGAGGTGTATGTTTCTGCGATTGAAGGCGCCGAACGGTCAGTTGAAGTCTTAGCAGGTCTTGAATCTGCATCGGGTTTCCTGCGCCGCGCACTATCTGCCCGGGTGGAATTACGAACTTTCCCCAAGCTCAGGTTTTTTTGGGACCCCACCCCTGAAAACGCAGATCATATTGAAAAATTGCTGGCAGAGTTAAGAACTAAGAAGTCATAAAGAAATACTATAAGCTCTATTGGGGATTTAGCCCCAATAGAGCTGTTAATTTTGAAATAGTGGAGAAACTATAGTGAATAATCAAATCTCAGGGGAGATAAAAAATCGAATTGCAGATGCAAAAAAGGTGGTCATAGCATCGCACGTACGTCCCGATGGTGATGCCATCGGCTCCCTGCTGGGTTTGGGGCTTGCCCTGAAAGACGCAGGAAAAACCGTCGAAATGATCCTTGTGGATGGAGCGCCCTCCTCGTTCAAATTCCTTGAAGGAAGCGAACTGGTACGCAAAGAGCCCAATGGCAGCCACGATACATTCATCACAGTAGATTGCGCAGATTTCAAACGCACGGGGAAAATTTTTGAAAACTTTGGTCAACCTGATATCAATATTGACCACCACAAAACCAACGAAAAATTCGGCAAACTCAACTTAATAGAAGCAGATGAAGTTGCCACGGCAGCCATCCTTACCAAGTATCTGCCCGAATGGGGTTTAACCATCACAAAGCCCATCGCCGCAGCCCTGCTCACCGGCATCCTGACCGATACCCTCGGCTTTCGTACATCCAACGTCACACCAGAAGCGCTGCGACAATCTGCCGCACTAATGGAAACAGGCGTAGACCTGCCCGAAATCTACATGCAGTCGCTTGTACGAAAATCATTTCCGGCTGCCAAATACTGGGGCGCGGGGCTTTCAAGCCTTGAAAGCAAGCAAGGCATCGTTTGGGGAACCCTCACCCTTGCAGATCGAAAGTCCGCAGGGTATGGCGGCAATGACGATGCAGACCTCATCAACATGATCTCAGCCATTGATGGCAACAAGGTTGGGATGGTTTTTGTTGAACAAAGCGATCACCACGTAAAGATCTCCTGGCGCGCTTTACAGCCAGATATCGATGTTTCGCCCGTTGCCAAACATTTTAAAGGCGGCGGTCATGCCGCAGCCGCAGGAGCAGATATCGAGGGGACCCTCGCAGAAATTCAACCCGAAGTTCTAAAAAAGACGCAGGAATTACTAAAATTGTAAGTCAATACAGTACCATATCAGTACTAAAAAAAACAGTATTTTGTGCAATAATTTATCAAAGAATAATAACAACTCAGGAGGAATCCTTCAATGAATAGTCAGGATATTAAGAACGCCATATCTGGCGCACTTGTAATTGATAAACCCGTCGGCATGACATCACACGATGTGGTTCAAGCCATTAGAAATGGAACCAATCTTCGCCGCGCCGGTCACACCGGCACACTAGACCCACGCGCATCCGGCGTACTTGTCGTTTTAGTAGGTCCCGCCGTCCGCTTAAGTGAATATGTTTCCGCATCTGATAAAAGATACCAGGCGGTCATCCGTTTGGGCGGCACAACCGATACCTACGATGCCGAAGGAAAATTCACCCCAACCAAAGACCCTTCCAACATTACCGAAGCGGAATTTGAAGAAGCGTTAAACACATTTATTGGCGAAATAGAACAAACCCCTCCCCCATATTCAGCCGTTAAAGTGCAGGGACGCAAAGCCTACGAAATGGCACGCAAAGGCGAAGAGGTGGAACTTGAGCCGCGCACCATCACAGTTCACCACCTTGAAATTCTGGAATGGACCCCGCCCGAAGTGGTCATCGATGTGCATTGCTCATCCGGCACCTACGTCCGCTCACTGGCAAATGACCTCGGTAAAAAACTGGGCTGCGGCGCCTTCCTCGTTGGTCTGCGCCGAACCAAAAGCGGAAAGTTCACCCTACGCGATGCCGTGCCCCTGCGAAAACTGCAAGAAGCCTTCAACGCAGGCAACTGGTATCAGTACCTCATCCCTGCCGCTGAAGCGCTCGGCGATTGGCACGCCGTGGAACTCAACCCCGACGAAGTGGAAGCCATCCGCCATGGGCACCGTGTAAAGGCAAAAGAAGAAGACCTCATCCACGAAAAAGTGCGCGGCGTAAGTACCCAGGGCGAGCTTGTGGCGCTGATGATGCAAATGGAAAACCCTGAAGACGGCTCCAAAGAATGGCAGCCGAAAAAAGTATTCTTCACCTCAGATTAACATAATGTCATTGCGAGGAGGGCGACCTTCCCCACGAAGCAATCCCATTTCAAGTGTGGATTGCTTCGGGTGAAAAGAACCACCCTCGCAATGACAGAATGCCGCCGTTAAAGGCGGCTTTATTTTATGCAGCATTATCATTCCCTCGAAGAAGTCAACCTCAAAAATTCACATCTTACTATTGGTGTTTTCGATGGCGTCCATCGCGGACATCGTGAGATCATCCAAAAACTGGTTCAGAATGCACACGCCCATAATGCACCCGCCGCGGTGTTGACCTTTGAACCGCACCCGGCATTTGTGCTGACAGGCAGGGAAATTCGATGCCTGACCACGCCCAATGAACGCGCAGACCTGCTTGGTTCAATGGGTGTGGATGTTGTCGTCACCCAACGCTTCACCCCCGACCTTTCAACTGTCCCTGCCCATGAGTATATGTCTCGCCTGAAAGCTCATGTAGGCATGAGCCACCTGCTCATTGGGTATGATTTCGCCCTCGGCAAGGGACGTGAAGGCAATGCGCCCCGGCTGACCGAGATCGGCTCGGAACTGGGATACAGCTTGGAAGTGATCCCAGCCCTCGGCGACGAAAGCGGCGTGATCTCATCCACCGAAATACGAAAACTGGTAGCCACCGGCAATATGCAAGAGGCGGCGAAACTTCTTGGCTATCCCTATTTTATGAGCGGAGAAGTCATTCACGGGGCAGGACGCGGCAAGACCATCAACTTCCCCACTGCCAATGTAGATTATGCCAAAAACAAGGCGACCCCGCCAAATGGAATTTATGCCTGTTGGGCGCGCCTGGGCAATGAACGTTTTATGGCGGCAACAAATATTGGTTTGAACCCCACCTTCACCCCTGAGCGTCAAATACCCAGCCTGGAAGCCTATTTACTGGATTTTGACCGTGATATTTACGGCGAAACCATGACCCTTGAATTTATGGTGCGATTAAGAGATGAAATTCGCTACACAACTGTTGAGGCGCTCATCACCCAAATTCATGAGGACGTAGATCAGACAAGAACTATTTTGAAGCAATTATAGGTCGGGCTTTCAGCCCGACTTTTATCATCCATTTTGCTATCTTATGTTTCCTGACAAAAAAACAACACAAAAGGAGCGGCTACACCATGCGAAACCGTGCAGGCATCATTCTTATTCACGAGGGTAAATTGGCGTTGATCGAACGCCACCGGCAGGGACGGCATTACTTCGCCTTCCCCGGCGGCGGTGTGGATGAAGGTGAAACCGATGAACAGGCTGCCATCCGTGAAGCGGAAGAAGAATTGGGCATCCGTGTGCAGGTCGTGCAAAAGGCTGCCACCATTTTGCGTGAAGGCAGGCGCGACCAGGTCTACTTTCTTGTCGAATGGGTGGATGGTGAATTTGGCACCGGTACAGGTGAAGAGTATGGAGAAGTGAACCCTGCGCACGGTACCTATACCCCGCTTTGGATGCCCATGGAAGAGATTCTGGTTAAGAATGTGGTTCCACGCGGGTTGGCAGAATTAACAGCAAAATCACACAAAGATGGCTGGGGAAATCCGGCAACGATCCATGAAGAAGTTCATAAATAACTCACCTTACGCAGTTTTTCGGAAAAACATGGATTTACCCTCACCCTAACCCTCTCCCGAAGGGAGAGGGGACTGCTGGGGAAAGTGCCCGTTAAGGGTACGGCGGCTTGAGCATTGGTTTATAAAGACTTACGACCGACTACGTAGCCACAGATAAACAAATTCGGGCTCTCCCGTTTCTGGCGGGAATTTTTTACCACAAAGTGTCACGAAGGTACACAAAGGGGCAATTATGGGCTTTTTCCTTTGTGGTTGAATAGAGGTTTCCAGTTAAAAACGGTAGACCCAAATTCGATAACTAAAAAGAAACCAGTCCGTGCAGATGTGCCTAATCTGTGCGGACTTTTTATTTGCTTCATAAATTGAGGAACTAAATCAGCCGTGCTTTCGTCACTTAACCAACGCCAAAATCCAATCATCCAAACGGAGGAAGAAATGAAATCACGCATCACCCTGCTTGCCATGTTCGTATTGTTGGGGGTCACCGTCCTAAACGCCTGCGGATCACCAGCCGTAGAAGCTCCTGCCGCCATGTATGCAGAAGAATTGCTCCCCGAGCAATCTGCCGATATGGCGCCCGCCATGCCAGCCGAAGGAGAAGCCGCCGCAAAGTCTGCCATTCAAGATGGGTCGGTGTACGAAACCGGCTCCACTGAAAATATCGCGGTCACCACCCACCTCATCATCAAAAGTGCAGAAATGCGCCTGCTGGTCGAAGATTCGGACCAGTCCATGGATAGACTGACCCAGATCGTCGGCGATAGCGGCGGGTACATTATCAGCTCGCGGGTGTGGAATCAAGCCCACTTGGATGGCAAGAATTACAAATACGCCACGCTCACCATGGGTGTGCCGGTTGAATCGTTCGAACGGACTCTTAACCGTCTGCGCGGAATTTCGTTGGAAGTGCTGGATGAAACCGCCTCTGGTGAAGATGTAACCGATCAATATGTAGACCTGCAATCGCAACTCATCAACCTTGAAGCCACCCGCGACCGCATCCAATCCTTCCTTGAAGATGCCCAAACCGTGGATGAAGCCCTGCGAATCAACCAGCAGCTTTCTGAGATCGAACGCCAGATCGAAGAAATCAAGGGTCGCATTAACTATCTGCAAGACCGCTCTTCTTATTCCACCATCACCGTCACGATCGAGCCGAAACTGCCAGAGATCGAACCCACCCCCACCCCTGAACCAAAAGGTTGGCAGCCCGGCGAAACCGTAGGCAATGCCTGGGAAACGCTGACCAAAGCCTATCAGGGCATCATTGACCTGTTGATCTGGTTCCTGTTGGTGCTCGTGCCGATCTTTGCCCCACCCGCTTTGATCATCTGGATTATCATCAAATGGGTCACTCGCAAAACCAGTAAACCCTCATAAACAAAAAAGACGCCGAGCGGTAAACTCGGCGTCTTTTTATATCTTCACCCGCCACATATCCATGGAAGTACTATATCCGCGTACCTCACCTTGAAAGCGGGTGATCGAATTCGGAGCGGCGTGTTCTTCAAGAAACTGATTCACCTCAGGGTCATTGCGAACATCTGCAGAGAGAATTAGTTCGCCGCCATTTGAAAAGTGAGGCAGCCGCGCCGCCACATTTACCGTGGAGCCAAAATAATCGAGCCGGTCATTCAAATTCACCACAATGCACGGACCGTGATGGATGCCCACCTTAATGCTCAAAGGTGGAACCCCGCGCGCCGCCAGCTCTTTTTGCACAGTCCAGATCGCCTGCACCGCAGAAACCGGCTTACGAAAAGCTGCCATCACGGCATCGCCCATCGTCTTGACCACTGCCCCATCTTCGCGGGCAACCACGGCTTCCAAAATATCAAAATGCTCGCGTACCCTGCCAAACGCAGGCGCATCTCCAATTTCTTGATACAACTTTGTCGAGTTTCTCAAATCTGTGAATAGCAAAGTTAAAGAGCCGACAGATACCTCTTCACCGGTACGCAAAACCTCACTGGAGAAGAGATCACGAAACACCTGCAAGGTGGTCACATCTGCCGCGGTAGCCGCCTGGTCAGACCATGTCACCCGTTCCAGTTGAAAGGTTTGAGCAGAATCAGTATCGTTGAAAAGCCGAATTTGCGGAGAAAGCCCCACAGGTAAAAACTCGCTCGACCAGCCAACTTTATCCGCGTGAAAATCACGGGTTGAAGGACCTTCTGCATCAGCTTTCAATACCTGCGAACCTTCAATGGAAGAAGCAGACAAACGATAGCGCCCATCCTGCAAGACCGTATGAAATGGCAGTTGTTCATGCGGCGGAACCACCAAAGAAAAGATGATGTGCGGCTGCCGCTGCGGGCTGCCCACACAAAACTCCACTTGTGCATCCACCTTGCGGATGATCTGATTCGGGCGGAAGATGACCTCAACATTATGGTCGAAGTGAACGTCAAAATCGATCTGACAGGTATCGCAATGCGAATGTCCGCTCAAAGCGCCGAGGCGTTTATGGTCTTCTGTCACACCTCGGCAGGCGGGGCAGAGCATATCCCAGTACATATCCAGCAGCCCTTCGCGGGTGGCATGTAAAAAAGTTTCAAGCACAGTGCGGCGCGAAAGCCCCCAACCATCGGCAAGCGCATACGGGCGCAAGCGTTGGATCGAAAGGTCATCGGCATTCTGAAGATATGCAAATAAATGATCCATCGTTTCAGTGTCGGCATTGGGCATACGCTCGCAGAAGGTCTCAAACCGTATGCGGGCATTCAGACTAAGATGCTGCCCGGGTTGGGTACCCAGCCCCAAATTGGGAGATGAGGCGAATTCATCATATTTTTTGAAGGCATCGCCAAATCGCTTTGCGCTGTACAAACCGATCACCAATGGAATAGCCAAATCTCCCAAAAGATTTCGAGAAACTGCCCAAACTTCATAGCTCAGGTGTGTACCGTTCTCGCGCCGTTCAAGGCGGCAATCCACACGCATTTCTTTTATGGGTCCTGTATGGTAGCGGCGCAAAATTCCAAAACGGTAGGGGTAGGTCCACTCAAAGGGTTCTTCATCCCAAACCACATTGAGCAGCGGAATTTTAAACTTTACGCGTTTTACACCGTTTTGAATGCCAAGCAACTGCATGGGCGGCAAACCGGTATCGCGGTTAAAACGATTCGTATCTGAAGCAAAGACCCACAGCGCTTCAGGTGAAGCGCCAAGAGACCATTCCCATTTGTAGTGATATTCCTTCGTCATGTGCGTTATTGTACCCGCCCCCTTTCGTGCTTTCATTACAAGCAAATAAGAAATTACAACGAGATCAACCCCACCTCAATGCCGCGCTTCACTGCTTCGGTTCGGCTTGCCGCGCCGAGTTTTGCATACAACCCCGAAAGATGAAATTTGACGGTGTGTTCGCTGATGCCCAACACCAAGGCGATCTGTTTGTTTGCCAAGCCTTCCGCCATTTTTTGGAGGACTTCCTTCTCTCGAACGGTGAGCGGCTCGGGTAACGCATCTTCTCCCAAGCCTTCACTGCCCTTTGGCAGGCGCATCAATCCCTCAACCAGGGCGGGTGAGCCAACCCAAAGCCCTTCTGCCACTGCGGCGATTCCTGCC
>Ga0172367_10003814_pt1 | contig 19198 bp, 11 predicted proteins | sample Lak10m_FD_114542 | JGI IMG/M metagenome (GOLD analysis project Ga0172367, IMG submission 114542) | Freshwater microbial communities from Kabuno Bay, South-Kivu, Congo - kab_022012_10m | ecosystem: Environmental > Aquatic > Freshwater > Lake | place: Democratic Republic of the Congo: South-Kivu...
TGGTCCGTTTCAACATCCCTGGGAGCGCCGGCACCCCTGCCGGCCCTCGGGAAGCCCTATGCCCAAAGCCCACCCTGAGAGCGCGGACATCTCTGCCTGCAAGCGGCAGTTTTCGCCATTTGTCTGGCCTTCCGGCTCAGTTGCAAACTATTCCATCTCGCATCAAGATTTCGGAACGGCTCTGTCGGACCGAAACGATCGCACAAAGGAATCCAGCACAACAGGATCGCCCGTAAAATCCTTGAGCACCTCCTCGCTCACCGCCTCCGGCACCGGAAGGTATTTGCCCGTCGCTGAAGCGATCAGCGCGCCCTCTTCAGTCCGCAGTTCCCCCGTTGTCTCAAAAAGCTTGTTACGCCGGTTCGTCATCAGTCGCCCCGTTCCGACGATCAACGCCCCCGGTCGTCCGGGGCTGGCATAACGCACCGTCATCTCCGCGCAGTAAACAAACCGCCTCACACGCACACCTACAGCCCAGACCATCACCTCGTCCAGCACCGTCGCCGTAATGCCTCCGTGAATGGTGTTCTTAAACCCGCAGTGCTCCGGAACCGGAACAAAACGGCAGATAGCGACTTCGCCATCGGTTTCAAAGCGCAGTTTCAACCCTAGCGGATTGGATTCGCCGCACACATAGCACGATCGGGTGTACGGCAGTTTCTGGATCGCGTGCGCGGGGGGTGAGGGAATCGCATCGGAATGCTGCGCGTGGTCAGCGTGGCACTTCTCATCATGCACAGGTTCGCGAGGTGCATCGGGATCGGTGGAGTGGTTCATTTCGATTCAAGGTTGTGGAAAGGATTCGAGAATCACACGGTAGAAACGACGCCGGAACTCGCCGGTCTGCGCATCTTGCCATTGGGTCTCCGTCGTCGTCATGGTCAACGTAGTGACAGCCTTCCAGTTCACGAGGTTGTCGGAGGCCTCAACACGACAAACGGCCCCAACCCCGCAGCGCACCAGGAGGTTCACTTGTCCGTTCGATAACACCTTCACACCCGCAATCGAGGGCCTAGGGGGCGGCACCGGTGATTCAACCGAGATCGTAACCTTACCCACCGGACTGTAGCGATGCCCGTCCCACACTCGATAAGTAAAGGTATCGCCCCCAAGATATCCAGCAAACGGTGTATAAACGAAATTGGTCCCCCGCACCACCAAGCGCCCGTGCTTAGGCCCCTTCAACACCGGAGTGCGCAACCGGTCGCCATCCGTATCCACCACCGACAGACTCGCATTGAGCACTTTACCCGTCAGCACACTGAGGTATTGGTTCGTCGTCGTGGGGGGTTCGTTCGGCGATCGAACCAAGAGGGTCAACACCGCACTCGAACTCCACTCCAATCCGTCCGACACCCGGAACGTGATCTGATCAAACCCCAAATAATCGGTCCTGGGCGTGTAAGTGTATCGAGGGGAATCTCCCTTCAATTGCCCGTTCTGAGGCAAGCTCAGAATCTCGTAAGTCAACGGATCACTCTCGTCGTCCTTCACCGAAAAGATCAGGTTCGTCGATGTGTTCACCATCACATCCATCTTGCTATCGCTTGCTCGTGGTGTCGTGTTCACATCGGTAACCCGAACACGAATCGCCACCTCAGGGCTGGTCGACTCCGCGTCGCGAGCGACGATCGTAAATTGGTCTTCTCCGAGGTAATCCACCGCCGATTGGTAGGTCCAGTTTGTCCCCGCCCCGGTCACCACGCCATGGGCCGGTTTCTGCCTTAACTCAAGTTCCACGGGGTCGAGATCATTATCGCTGACCGCAATCGGTAAGGACAAGAGTCGACCCGGCTTAGTCGAAACCGTCAACCCATCGAGCTTGGGCGGGTTATTGGTGTTCGTGACGAGGAAGGATATGGTTCCCGTTGGCCCATCATCAAACCCGTTGTTCGCCACATAGGTTAATGAATCGCGCCCCGAGTAGCCCTGCTTCGGGATGTAGGTCGCGACCTCCGGGTAGGTGTAAAGATCGCCGTGCTTCGGGCCTTCCACAATGCGATAGGTCAACTTGCTGCCGTCTGGATTGTCCGCAAGGTAGGTGATCTCACGACTCTGATTCCGGTTCACGGTCAGCGATTGATCCTGGACCACCGGCAAATCAACCACGGGCTTAACCGTGAGCAGCACCTCCCCAACCGATTCCAACCCACTCGCGTCCCGCACCGTGTAAGTAAACCGATCCGACCCAAAGTAATTGGTGGTCGCCAAGAACGAAAACCGCCCCCCGCCTAGCGCGGTCAGGGTGCCATGCGCAACCGGGGTGTGCGAAACCAGTTGCATCGACTCCCCATCTACCTCGACGTCATTCGCCAGAACGTCCATCTCAACCGGCTCGTCCTCCGTTACCAGAACTTTATCCGCTTCAACAAGCGGTGCATCATTCACCGGCGTCACAGTGATCTCGACGGTGGCCAACGCGACTCCCCCACTGCGATCAATCGCCGAATAAGTGAAGGCGTCCTTCCCAACATAATCGGCCTCCGGGATGTAGCGCAGTTTCCCGCCCGATACCGCCCCCACCCTCCCATGCTCCGCACGACTGAACTCCAGCACCTGAACCGCCGCGCCCTGAGCATCCCGATCATTCGCGAGAACATCCATCACAAGTTCACCATCCTCGATCATCTCAAACGCGTCGCCCAGAACTACCGGCGGTTGATAATCCGGTCGCATCTCAAACGTAACCCGCCGCGAATCAGTCAAACCACCCGCGTCCGTAACCGTGAGTGTGAGTTCTTCACGCCCCTTCCAACCCACCTCGGGCGGAGTCACGATCAATCGGTGGCCCGCAGCGACTTCAACCCGCAACGCCGCAGCCCCCGCAACCGCCCACTTGAGCTGCGCAGCCGATTCCTGCTGATCCTCGACATAGCGATCGAGTCGAACCACAAAAAACTCCCCGCCCGATCGCGCAATTTGGTTGGGAATATTCAGAATCCGAGGCGGTGTGTTGATCTTCGGCTTAGGCACCGAGTAACCCGACCGCCCCGCATCACGCTGCCACGTTGGCCACGGCATCGCCTCCGCCTTGAAAGGCACATCCACACGCCACACGTAAAGGCTCGCTCGATTCTTGCGCACCACCGGCGCATCGCCCAAGTCATACGACGCTTCCTGAATCGACATCGCGACCACATCCAGTTTTCCGTCACCGTCCAGATCCGTCAGCGTCGCCGGTGAAGCCTTGAGTCGAGTGCCTCCCCCAGCTCCTTCCATCACCAACTGACGAGGCCCCTGCCCCCCTCCCCACGAAATCGGCGTCCCATCCGCACGCCACGCCATCACTCCGCCCGTCCGCGTAAAATCCCCAAATGACACCACCTGCCGCATCGATCCCATAATCGGCACCACCACATCCGGTCGCCCGTCTCCATCCACATCCCCTACCACCGGCCCGCTCCGAATAATCCCGTTCAACCCCTGCCCGATCGGCCATCCATCCATCTCAAAACCTTGATGTCGGAGCACATGAATGCGTCGCGGGTTCGAACTGGCGACGCAGATCTCCAACGCACCGTCCCCATCCAAATCCGCCAACGCCGAAGCGTTCACGAAGGATTCTTCCAACAGCACCGGAAAATCTCTCCAGCGCCGACCCGAACCATCGAAGACATAGATGCCCCCACGATTCAGCGAAAGCGCGTCATAGGATCCGAGCACAATCTCGTCGCGTCCGTCCCCATCCAAATCGCCCACCACAGGGGCCGACCGAAAGACGCCGTCCGCGTGCGTGCTCCACACCGGTCCATCCGACTTGCCGAGATCAAACATCGCGACCCCGTTGCAGCCGTAGTTCGTTACGATCTCCAGGTCATCGTCCGAATCCAAATTCCCCACCGCCGGGAGCAACTCCGGGGCATCCCCTTCAAACTCGCAGGCGGGAATGTTCCACTGCCGAACCACCGCTCCTTTCGAACTGAACACCGTGAGCTGCCGATATCCCGACTCCCCCCCCGATGTCGTGTCCATCGATAGGGTCACTAGCTCCTTGGTACCGTCGTGATCCAGGTCCACAAGGAGCTTCCCCAGATTCCCAGCACCGACGCGCACAGGCCATCCATCCAGAACCTCTTGGCCGTCCCCGTGAAAGACTCGGATCTCTCTCCGATCCCCAGCTTCCACCACGATTTCAGAACGTCCGTCGCCATCCAGATCGCCCACGACCGGAACATCGCTGTAAGGTTCCCCACTTCCGATCACACGCGACCAAACCAAAGTGCCATTGAGTCGAAACACCTTCAGCTCCGCCAACTTTCCGTCGCTATTGCCGTGATCGAGCAGGATGAGCTCTTGGACACCATCCCCGTCTAAATCCTCCGCCACGACCTGCCGCCAATCTTCCACCGGAAAATCCTCTGCGATCGGCAGCCTCAGCGGCCACCCCTGCCGAAGCTGACCATCCAAATAGATCATAGGCACCTGATGCTCGGCCACCAAACGCCCACCCCGACGCGCGGCCAGGCGCAGCGTGTAGTAGTTGTTCGCGGGGACTTTCGATGTGTCCCATCGCGCGAGTTTCTGCCGCAAACGTTCCTCACGCCCTCCCGTCAGGATCTCGATGCCATTGGTCGTCCACTGCGTCGGCGACCAGCCACTGCCCACGCTGACCTCATACTCAAGCCCGCCCCCGAACACGGAACCCTCGACTTCCACCATCTCACCGGCTCGCAGCACGTCGTTGTGCAGAGGGTGTGTCACCCGCACATTGCGCACCTCCACATTAGCCGTCGATCGCGAGATCTGTCCCGATCGTCCCACCGCCACAAGCCTCATCACATGCACCCCATCGGTCACACTCGAAGTATCGAACCCAGCCAACAGCACCCCATCCGTAACCGGTGCCGTACGCCGAGCCAACACAACCCAATCCTCAGCCCGTTCCGAGGGCACACCGCGCACGGAAATCGCCAGTTCGTAGGACGCAAAGGTCTCCCCGTCCGCAGTGCCCACAACGTCAACCAATCCTTGAATCACCTCGGGGAGCACAAGCCGGGCGTTGGGAAGTTTTTCCTCAACTGCGAGCGCTTTGCCCGCATCCAAACGCCCCACGCCAAGGGGATGATCCGCTGTGATCGCGCGGGCCGTGTTCAGAAGCACGTTCTCAACGTCCGTGTTGCTGAACTCCGGATGAAGCCCCAAGACCAACGCCGCCACTCCAGAGACATGGGGTGCTGACATCGATGTCCCGCTGGAAATGTCGAAAGCCGCGTCCGGATAGGTAGAGTAAATCTCCGATCCCGGAGCCGCTAAATCCACCCAAGACCCAAAGTTTGAAAAAAATGCACGTTGATCGTTCTGGTCGGTCGCCCCCACCGCTAGGGTCACAGGATAGGATGCCGGTGCAGGCGGCGTGTCCACATGCTCGTTCCCAGCCGCCGCGACAAATACCGCGCCCGCTCGATGAGCTCGGTTCACCGCATCTTCCAAGGCAACGCTCTTGTCCGCCCCACCCCAGCTCGCGTTGATCACCTGCGCTCGTTCAGCGATCGCATAATCGATGGCTTCAACCACGTATCCGATATCGGAGTCCCCCGCCTCATCAAACGCCTTCAATCCCATCAACGAGACGTTCCAGCAGATCCCCGCAATGCCCTGCTGGTTGTTGCCAACCGCTCCAATAATGCCTGCCACATGGGTGCCATGGTTTGAATCGTCAAAGGGATCCCCATCTCCCGACACAAAATCAAACCCGTGCACGTCGTCCACATACCCATTGCCATCATCATCAATACCATTCTCGGGAATCTCGTCCGGGTTGTTCCACACGTTGGCTTCAAGGTCCGGGTGAAAGTAGTCGATGCCCGTGTCGATGATCGCCACCTTGACCCGCCGATCCCCCGTCGCGAGCTTCCAAGCGTTGGTCATTCCGATATCGACCGCTGGCTGGCCATCCTCACGACTCGGGCTGCGCAAGGACCACTGCCGCCCAAACTCATAGTCATCCGGACCAGGCCGCGGCACAAAGGGGCCAGGAGCCAAAATTCGCACGCGATAGTTCGGCTCCGCATAGAGCACCGACGGATCTTGCGCCAGGGATCGAATCACCCGTTGCGTGGTCTCAGGCCGTGTGAGCCGGAGCACCGCAATCTGCGGAACCTCGTCTCCTCCTCCGCCGTTCGCCTGGACCGCAACCCGAGCTCGCGACCCTTTCAGCCCCCCAAGCCACCGCCAAGTTCCTCCGAAGGTTTCCACCAGGTTTTGCCGGCGGATCGCCGGGGTTTGATCCCGAAAACGAACGATGATTTCTCCAGGAACAACGTCCGGCACCCGCACGATGGTTCCTTCCTCCTCCAACCCCGCCGGCGTCGCTGCGCGCAGCCCAAAACTTACCAACAAGACCATCACAAACCCCACGCACCGCACAAGTGCAGGATACACGGTAAACACTTTGAATCGATCCAGGAAAAACACAGTGCGACACCCTAATGCGTCCCCTTCAACTTGGAAAGGAAGGGACGCGCAAGGTAGGGACGTCCCACCGGGACGTCCCCGTCCGGCCCCCGGCCGGACCGAACAAGGCCCAGAGTCTCCAGGCCTCCCCGGACGGAAAAGGGCATCGAGTCGCTTGGCCTCCCGAGCGTCCGGCTGGTGCCGGACGGGACGGCCCATCGGGCCGTCCCTACCTGGTGGGACCGGCATCCTTGCCGGCTCTTCGAAAACCAAAGCGCTGCCAAGAGACCCGACAGAAAACATAGCCCTCGTTCCTTGACGGGCTCGGCATCTCCCAACCCTCATGCAGGCAACCACCGAGGGTGATCCGCACCACTCCCCTCCATTCCCTGCGTCAACAAGCGCTGATGTCCTCCGTCCGCATCCATAATCCATAGGCTCGGCATCTCCCCCGTTCGCGCCCGACAAAACAGAATCGATCGGCCGTCCGGGGATTCCGTCGGTCTACAATTCCACCCCCCCACGCCGTCCCGCGTCAACCATTGCACCTTCCCCGTCCCGGGATCCAAACGCCCGATATCCGTCCCACCCACCGCGAGGTCGGGCTTGTAGTCCCGGTTAAAATGGTCGGTGTCCGGACGATGAGCCTGAAATTCCCAAGGAACCTTGGCCCCCGCCGAGCGTTGGGTCACCAGGATCCGACCGTCCCGCGTCCACGTCGGCATATTCGACCCGCCTCCCTTGAGATGTGGCCCGCCGTAGGTCGCCGCAAACCATTGCGACTGCCCTTGGGTCACAAATCGTTTCTCTGTGCCATCCGGTCGGCTCACACAGAGATCCGACCAATCATGACCCGGATCTTGTTTGTAGCGGCACGCCTGGTAAACCAACCAATCACCACCCGGGGACCAAGCCGGTCCGAAATACAACAGCTCCGAATCCGCAGCCACCAACACGCGATTCTGCCCCTCGAGGTCGCAGGTCCAGATTTGATACCCCGTCGGGCTCGCCAAATGAAAGGCCACACGTTTCCCATCCGGACTCAGGCTTGAACCATACGGCAGTCCTTCGCCTGCACGGGTGAACTCGCGCGCATCGCTGCCATCCAATCGCATATTAAACACCTGCCCCACCTTGTTGCGTACCACCTGCACCAACAGTCGCTCGTCGCTCAGGATCAACTGCGGGGTGCAAAAGGGGGCCATCCGATCCTTGGTCAACACTTCCTCCACCGTGCCCCGATCCAAATCGTGCACCCAAAGATGAGTTGGGGTCTGCGTGTAGTATTCTTCAAACGGCCGCCCAGGACCGTCGCGGCGCGCCTCCATGCTCAGCAACAACACACGCCGACCATCCGAAAAAAAACCTGTCGGCTGCCACGTCACTTGGCCCGGCTTGTCGAACTCAAGGTATCGCAGCCCCGTGCCGTCCGCGTTCATCAACGCGGTCTTGCCTCGGGTGACGAAAAGAAAACGCCCACGCCGCCCCCTTCTACCCCGATCCATTGCAACGTTCGATCGACAGGCTGTCACCCCAACCACCGCACCCGAAGCGAGTGTGCACACGAATTGGCGTCGGTTCATCATGGAAAGCATGACGCAATCTCGCCAAAGCGGCGTGCTTGCGCCACGAAAAAGTAGTCGCGGTGTTGCCCGAACACGACGCCCCTAGCCGCAACTATGCGGTAGAAATTCAACGCGGAGACGGAGAGGAGTAAAGACGCAAGGCCGGGGCGAGGATAGCTCCAGACACCATGGAGTAACCCTGATACTCCATGAGAATAGAATCAATTCCTCCGCGCCTCTGGCCCTTTGCGTCTTTTTGCGTTAAGAATCTTCTAAATTGTTACGGCTTAGCGCCTCAAGGCTTCACCGGCATCGTCCCGCTGGCATCCACCCCATAGCCCCACTTCTGAATGTACTCCGTCCCTGGCCGAAACTCGTCCCGTTGCACCGCCAGCTTTCGTCGCAACACGTCCTCCAGTAGCGACTGAGTCTCCCGATGCATCGCAAGTCCTACAAGGTTTCTCAATTGATACGGGTCCGCGACGTTGTCATACAGCAACCAAGGACCATTGAGATCCCGCACATACGTGTAACGCGCCGTTCGGACCCCTCGATACTCCCGCCCTCCACGGTCGCGGGTATACTCTCCGAACGGTGAAACGCAGCGCAGCACCGTAGCACCTTTGGAGGGATCGGCCCCACCTTGCATTGCACTCGTGAAATCCCAGCCCTCAACCTCCTTCGGAATCTCAAGCCCGCATAAGCCCAACAGGGTAGGCATCACATCCTCCGTATTGATGGTTGCCGGAACTCGACGGGGCACAATTCCGAGCCGCGACGGCACCCGAATCATCAGAGGAACACGAGCCGACTCCTCCCACGGCTTTTGTTTGCGTTGCAAATCGTGCGACCAAAGCATGTCGCCATGGTCCGAGGTAAACACCACAATCGTGTTCTTGGCCAACCCCGTTTCCTCCAAAGTGCGCATGAGGTCTGCAAAACAATCATCCAACGCCGTGCAATGCGCGTAGTAACCGGCAAGCTCTTTGCGCGCCTGAGCCTGAGAGGCCTCGGGCACGTTCGGGTGCAGTCGGATCTTTGTTGGATCATACAGGGCTCGATATTTTTCCGGCGCCGTCTCATAGGGGTTATGCGGAGGCCCCCACGCCAGCCAAAGCAAGAACGGCTTCGCCACCCGCGCTCGATCTCTCAAATAGGCCTGTGCATCGCGTGTTTGAGCGATGGCGTCATACCCCTCCCACATCCGCAACTCAGGGGTATCGGCATAGTAGGGAGAATGGTTGTAGGCATGCGTGCACTCCAAAACCTTCCAGTAATCAAAACCCTGCCGCCTCTCCCGCGGAATGAAACCCGACCGCCCCGATCGACCGTCCACATGCCACTTTCCGATGCAGCCTGTATCATACCCCGATCGTTTGAGAACCTTTGGTAAGGTGACCGACTGGAGGCTCAGGGGGACGTCGTTCAGGAAAACCCCGTGGGTCTGCGGCCTTTGCCCGGTGAGCAGCGAGGCCCGCGTGGGTGAACACACCGGCATTCCGGCCACCGCCTGCGTAAAGTTCACGCTTTCTCGCTCAAATCGATCCAGGTTCGGGGTGCGCACATTCGGATCTCCCGCGAAACCGAAAGCCTGCGCACGCCACTGGTCAGCGATAATGAACAGTACATTGGGCGGAGGCGGCGAACTCGCTGCATTTCCCTCCCACTCCAAACCGCAACCGAATCCAAGCGCAAGCCCAAGGAGCCAACTCCTCAGCCAACCGAATCCTCGGTCCGGCCTAAGCCAAACACTCATCGTCATCCACCGACCGCATCTCCATCGTGAGATCATCCAAACATCCTCCCCAGCCCTCCCCCGCCTCGCAAGAATTTTGACCGACGCAACCGCATCACGCCGCGCTGTTCCGAAACGCCCTGGGAGCGCCAGAAGCCCCCACGCCCTGGGAGCGCCGGCACCCTTGCCGGCTTCCGGAGGCTCAAAGTCCATCGGCTCCTTGCCCCCGAAACCGCCACACCCCTTACCGACTCCAGAAGCCCCCACGCCATCGCCTCAAAAGGGTTGCGTGGAAATCAAATCCTGAAATCCTGTGGCCATGAATCTCCGAACCTCCCCGCTCCTCCTCGGGCTGCTCCTGCTGGGTGCACAAACCCAGGCTCAAGACTCGTCCTTTCACCTCAAAGACGGCGACCGCGTCGTGTTCTACGGCGACAGCATCACCGATCAACGCCTCTACACCACTTTCACCGAAACGTTCGTCGTCACCCGATTCCCGAAGCTCAATGTTCAGTTCGTGCACTCGGGATGGGGTGGCGATCGAGTGGGTGGCGGTGGCGGTGGCCCCATCGCACAACGTCTCGAACGCGATGTGTTCGCCTACAAACCCACCGTCATGACCATCATGCTCGGAATGAACGACGCCTCCTATCGTCCGTTCGATCAAACGATCTTCGATACCTATTCCAAGGGCTACGAGAGTATCGTGAACTCCGTAAAACAAACCCTCCCCGGCATCCGCCTCACGCTGATCCAGCCTTCACCGTTCGACGATGTTGCCCAACCCCCACGATTCGAAGGGGGCTACAACCAAGTGCTCGTGCGCTACGGCGGTTTCGTCAAAGAACTCGCCACAAAACAAGGGGCCACCGTCGCCGACCTCAACACCGGGGTCGTCGCAGCACTCGAAAAAGCCAAAGCCAAGGACCCCGAACAAGCCAAGAAGATCATCCCCGACCGCGTCCACCCAGGACCCTCCGGCCACTTGCTCATGGCCGCCGAGTTGCTCAAAGCCTGGAAAGCCCCAAGCACCGTGTCCGATGTCGCCATCGAAGTCCCAACCACCGTCAAAGCGTCCGCCACCCGCGTCTCCGATCTCAAGTTCGAGGGGAAGGTCACTTGGACACAAACCGACGACGCCCTGCCGCTACCTGTCGACCTCAACGACCCCGTCATGGCATTGGCCGTCAATGCCTCCGATCTTATTCAAACGCTCAACCAACAACGCCTCCGGGTTTCGAATATCACGGCCTCGGTGTACGTCCTCTCCATCGATGGCTCCAAGGTGGGTCAATTCACCAAGGAACAACTCGCCGAGGGCATTAACTTAGCGGTCCTGCCCACCCCCATGATCAAGCAAGCGCAAGAGGTTCATGCCCTGACGCTCCAGCACAACAACATCCACTTCGCACGCTGGCGCCAAATCCAAGTTCCGCTCGCGTCCTACAAAGCGCCGCGCACCCAGGCCGCAGTCAAAGAACTCATGAACGCCCTCGACCAAGAAGAAGCCGAGGTCGTGACCAAACAACGCGCCACCGCACAACCTAAGGCGCGGCAATACGAACTGAAACCCCTCTGACATTCGTCGTGCCCAGCCAGTGGAGCGCTGCAGCAGCAGCAGCCCACTTCGCTGCTGGCATGCGGAACGTCGGACAGCTTTTGAACGTGGGGCAGGCCTCTGGCCTGCCGGTTGATGCATGCTCCGCATGCGTCTCCGCACCGTGCCGGAGGCACGCTGAACCGGCAGGCCAGAGGCCTGCCCCACGAGTTCCAACCAGACACCACGATACGGATCATCAACCGCTCTCCCGTTCGCGTCCTTCTCCAGGATTGCGTTCGCCTCCATTTTGGTGCAAATCCATAACTCATGCACCTCCGCCTTCCTTCCTTCCAGAAGCTTCTCCCAACCCAAGCACGCCTGATCGTTGGCATTCAGATCGCAGCCTCAATGTCCTTGAGTGCGGCGCACACCGACCTCGCCCCCGGAACCGACGAACGTCAATTGCCCTTCAAAATGCATTCCGAGATGAAGGTCCGACCTGTCATCCGGGTGGGGCAGTCCGAATCTGAAGCCGACCTCACTGGGCGCGACCATCGAGTCCTCCAAGCCGCCGTGGATTATGTCGCCAATCTCGGCGGGGGAACCGTTGAGATCGGCCCTGGAACGTATGAGATGCGTGACTCCCTGCACCTGCGCCCCTACGTAACGGTCCGTGGCACCCCAGGCAAAACCGTGCTTCGAAAGTCCAAGGCGTCCACCTCAGCCCTCGCGCGCGACGGCGATTTCGGCGAGGAACAAATCACGGTGCACGACGCCCAAGGTTTCGAGGTCGGATCCAGCGTGACCATCTGGGACAAGAACTCCGGCGGATTCCACACCACCGTTGCCCGAATCATTGGTCGCACCGGAAACACCTTTGCACTCGACCGCCCCCTCAACGCGGATTGCATGGTGTCCAATGGCGCCCAAGCCGCAACCGTGTTCGGTGTGATCAGCGGCTATGATCTCAAAGGCTGCCGACTCGAAGGCTTAACCATCGACGGCAATAAGGCCGAAAACCCACCCATCAACGGGTGCCGTGGCGCGGGCATCTATCTCTACCGAGGCTTCGGAACCGTGATCGAAAACTGCACGGTCCGCAATTTCAACGGGGACGGCCTCGGCTTCCAGCAGTCGAATGACGTCGTCGTTCGAAACTGCATCAGCGAAGGCAACACCTCCCTGGGTTTCCACCCCGGCAGCGGATCGCAACGACCCACCATCGAACACTCCGTCGCACGTGCCAATGGAGAAGATGGCCTCTTCCTGTGCTGGCGAGTCCGACACGGCACTTTCCAAAAGAACCTGTTCGAGAACAACGGCCGGTTCGGCATCTCCATCGGACACAAGGACACCGACAACCTGTTCACGGAGAACCAAGTCCGATCCAATCAGGATTCCGGAGTCTTCTTCCGAGACGAATCCGCCGCTATGGCCGGACATCGAAATACGTTCGAGGGAAATCTGATCGAGAACAACGGCAAAACCGAAGGCTCCGCAGGCGTCCGCGTTCGAGGCGAAACCTCCGGGCTCGAGTTCAAACACAACACCATCCGCGATACGCGCCCAACCCCCGAACGAAAGCAAACCGTGGGCTTCTTGCTCGAACAGAAAGTCGGCGAAGTAAAGCTGACGGACAATACGGTCGAGGCCAAAACCAGCGTGGTCGACCGTCGCGAAAAGAAGCCCTGAACCCGCCCTCACCCTCCCAACCGACGAGGCTTAGCGTAACTAGGTGGTAAGAATTCAACGCGGAGACGGAGAGGAGCAAAGACGCAAGGCGGGACAAGGGAACCTCCAACCGCTCCAGGATGGCTCCTCACACCAACTAGTGAGGCGTACACTCCATGGAAACAGAATCAATCCTCTGCGCCTCCGGCCCTTTGCGCCTTCGCGTTAAAAACTCTTCTGAATTGTTAGGGTTTAGATCGCCACCCCGCTCACGGGGTCGCCGGTTTGAATTCCTGCCAGGCGCGAGGCAACCAACCCTTGATCTGCTGAATCCGGACGTCGTCCAACGGATGGGTTCTCAGAAACCACGGAGACGCATTGCCGGACGACTTGTTGAATTGGGCGAAACGTTCCCAGAATCCGACCGCTGCCTCGGGGGGATAACCCGCCCGCGCCATGTACAACAAACCCAGCTGGTCCGCCTCGGACTCCTGAGCGCGACTATGAGGCAGAGTACGCAGCAACTGAGTGCCCAACCCATACGCAGCCGCAGCCGCAGCCTGGGTCTTCGGATCCTTTTGGGATAAACCCGCACCCAACAACCCGCCGCCTGTCTGGATCATCATCGCCTCGCTCATTCGTTCGGCCCCGTGCCGAGCCACCGCATGCGCGACCTCGTGCCCAATCACCGTCGCCAAACCGGCCTCGTCCTTGGTGATCGGCAAAATCCCGGTGTAAATTCCTACCTTCCCCCCAGGCAAACAGAACGCGTTGGCCTCCTTGGAGTCGAACACCACAAACTCCCACTGCGCATTCGGTAGCGGAGCCACGGCGGCGATCCGTTTGCCCACACGCTGCACCAGAGCGTTGAGGTTCGGATCCCGGTTGATAGGAGCCTCCTTCTTCATCTGCTCGAAACTCGTCAACCCGAGCTTCATCTCTTCACCTGGCGACATCAAATTCAGCTGCCGCCGCCCCGTCTCCGGCACCGTCGTGCACGCGACCAAAACAATCACAACCAACGGGGATAAACGTGGAAAAAGGCGCAAATGCATAACCTCACAATGAAAACCTCCCCCGCCCGAATCAAGTGAAATGCCAAGGCAGGGACGCACCGCCGATCGTCCGACCGAAGCCAAGGCGAAGGCGGATGCGACGTCCGCGTCCGGCGCAAGGTAGGGACACCCCGCTGGGGTGTCCGCGTCCGGCCCCAGCAGGACGCTCGGGAAGCCACTCATCTCCTTGCTTTCCTCATAGCCACCACGCTCCGCGACTCAATCCTGTTTTACGCCCAGTCGTAAGACCATTCTCGCCTGAACCACTCGTCTGGTAGGCTCGTATAAGCACGCAGGATGGACACTTCAGGCCGAGTGAGATAGACTCGCCTCATGCTTCGCTCCACGGAATCTCCCACGTCGCTCGCGGGGATACCGATCTTCCCAACCACACAGTGGAGCGTGGTGTTGGACGCGGCGCGGCAGGATTCACCGACGGCAAGCCGGGCGCTCGAGGACTTTTGTAGAGCTTATTGGTATCCTCTTTACGCCTATGCCCGCCAACAAGGGTTCGGCCCACACGAAGCCCAAGACCTAACCCAAAGCTTCTTCATGCACTGTCTGAAGAACGATATGTTATCGACAGTGCATCCAGCCAAAGGCCGATTCCGCACCTTCATGCGAGTGGCGATGCGCAATCACCTCTCGCACGCTCGTGAACACGCGGGGGCGTTGCGACGCGGAGGAGGTTTGGAAACGGAATCCTTGGACGAGGACGGTATCGAGCGCCGATTCCTCAACGAGGCGAATCATCTCGGCTCCCCCCACCAGGAGTTCGACCGCCGTTGGGCGTTAGCGGTTCTCGATGCGGCTCTAACCCGTCTGCGACTCGAATATGAGGAAGCAGGGAAAAGCTCAATCTTTGAAGTGTTAAAGCCCTTTTTGGAAAGCGCCACGGAACAAGGGGAATGTCAGGCAGTCGCCCAAAGAGCGGGTCTGAGACCAAACTCGGTGGCTGTGGCCGTCCACCGGTTGCGCCAACGGTACCGTGACCTCATTCGGGCGGAGGTCGCACGCACCGTGTCGAACCCGACCGATGTAGAGAACGAGATGCGGACCTTGCTCGAAGCGTTGCGTTAGGTCGAGCGCAGCGGGATGGTGAGAGTCGGCACCCGTCGGACTCGCTGTGTGTCTCGTCTTGAGCAGATAGCCTCGAAGCTGGAACCTCGCGCAATGGGTCCATGAACCGAAGGAAGGGGACAACGCCGAGTGAGGGCACACGGCCTACAGCGTCTGGCGATGCGGCCCCGCCGTGTGTGGGCACACGGTCTACAGGGGGGCGCGGATGACGGTTCATGGAAAGGTGGTCGGATTCCCGGCTGCAGAGTCGATAGCCAGTCATGCCCCCGATGGGGCGGTGGTTGTAATAAGTGTCGGCGAACCCGTCTTATAGGGTTACGGATGGCTCCGATCGACACGGATGAGGTGGCTACCGAGGTGGATTGGAAACTGGCACAGGCGGATGTGGGATGGATCGGCCTCCCGGCAGAGGGCTATAAATAGGTTGAGGTCATGAGCATCGAAGAGATCAGGGAGGATGCGAGAGTGTGCGCTCGCTGCGGCGGGCTGGTTTCGAAGGACGTCCTGTCAGGGCTGTGCACCTGGTGCGTTGCTGGGGCGCTTTTGGAATCCGACGGAGCCGAGGCTGAACCACGGGAACCCGAGGCGACTGGCACAGCCCCTCAAGTGGTTGGCGATTACGAACTGATCGAGCTTCTGGCCCGCGGGGGAATGGGGTTAGTCTACAAAGCCAGACAGCGGAGTCTTAACCGGTTGGTGGCGGTGAAAATGATCGCCGGAGGTGCGTTGGCCGATCCGGCCGCACGACAACGACTGCGGCAAGAAGGAACAGCCGCAGCGGTGCTCCGGCATCCGAACATCGTTGCAATTCACGAGATCGGCGAACATCTCGGGCAACCCTTCTTCTCAATGGAACTCGTGGCCGGACCCACGCTGGCGGAAGCGGCCCGTCATGAACCCATGGAGGTGACACGCGCCGCCCAAATCGCTCAAAGCGTGGCGGAGGCTACCGAACACGCCCACCAACATGGCATCCTTCATCGTGATCTCAAACCGTCGAACGTGCTTCTCGATGCTTCCGGGGCACCGCGCGTCACCGACTTCGGTTCGGCCCGCCACTTGGACTCTCAACAAGAACTCACTCTCACCGGACAGGTGATCGGTTCCCCCAACTACCTCTCGCCCGAACAGGCCAAAGGTCATCGTTCGGCGATCGGAGTGGAAAGCGACGTTTACGGACTGGGAGCGATCCTCTACTTCTTACTCACTGCCCGCCCCCCGTTCGTAGGAGGCACAGTCGAGAGCACATTGGCTCAGGTTCAGGGCGCGGAACCCGTCGCCCCGCGCCTGCTGAACGGAACCGTACCGCGTGACCTGGAGACCATCGTCCTCAAGTGCCTCCAGAAGGAGCCCGCGCACCGGTATCGTTCCGCACGGCTTCTAGCGGAAGAGCTCGGGAGGTTCCTTCGAAACGAACCGATTCTGGCCCGTCCGACCAGTCAGACCTACCGGCTCTGGCGTTGGGGCCGGCGAAACCCTCTTATGGCGGGGTTGACCGGAACCACCCTCCTCCTCCTCCTCACGTTGAGTGTCGGGGCACCACTCGCCGCATGGAAGATCGATCGCGAGCGTCGGAACGCGGAGGCGAGCGCGCGGTCGGCAGAGCGGCTTGCGGCCACGGAGCGCCAGAATCTGTACGCGGCGGATATGCTACTCGTTCAACAGGCGTTGGACACCGGAAACCTCAGCCACTCCCTCTCGCTACTGGAACGGCATCGTCCGTTGCCAAACGCACGACCGGACGCCGATTCACGGGGTTGGGAGTGGCGCTACTACTGGCAGCAAACACGGAGCGCCGAACTTCTCACCTTGGGAAGCGCGGATCACAGTGTGTTGAGCCTTGCGTATGCTCCAGACGGAAACCGCCTAGCCAGCGGCAGCCAATCCGGAGAGGTGCTCCTCTGGGACATGAATCGACGGACCGTTCTGGAACGTCACCGCCACACGGCTCGTGTCGACGCCCTCAGGTTCTCATCAGAACATCCATGGCTGGTCACGGGGGGAATGGATGGAACGATCCGACTGCTTGGAGTGCCCGGGTTCGCAACGCAACGCACATTCCCGTTTCCAGATGGGTGTCGAGCCGTCGGTTTCGTTCCCGACACGAATCAACTGCTGGCCGTGGGAGAATCCGAGTGGGCCCGCTTCAGCCTGGATACCGGCAAGCTTCTTCAAAGGGGAGAGGCCAAGACTTTTGCCCGGGCAGCGATTTCTCCGGATGGAAAGTGGTTGGCGTGTCCCCAGGCTTCCGGCGAGGTATGGTTGTTGAACACCCAAACCGGTGCACGAACTCATCGTTTCTCCGGACACACCGGGTTCGTACTCTCGGTAGCGTTCTCGCACGACAACCGATGGCTGGCTTCTGGCGGATTTGACGGCCTCGCGCAGGTGTATGAGCTACGCACGGGAAAAGTGGTAGCTCAGCTAGCCTCCCATCACGGGGTGGTCAGCGCGCTGGGCTTCAGTGTCGACGGAGGCACGCTCGCGACCGCCAGCTATGATGGAACGGTGAAACTGTGGCAGACCTCGACCTGGGAGGAGCGAGCCACTCTCCGTGGGCATCTCCACCCTGTGTGGGCACTCGCTCTCTCCCCCGATGGAGATCACGTGGCAACCGGAGACAAGCTGGGGATCATCAAGGTGTGGTCGACTCGCACGCCTCCGAATCCGTCGTTGCCCGCACAAGTGGATATCGCCCGCTATTCCCGCGATGGCTCAACGGCACTCACGGGGACTGCGGGAGGCGAGTGGACGGTATGGGACATGCGACTCAAGCCCGTGGCGCGTCCGCTGCACGTTGCAGGTCAAGACCGATTCCAGATGGTTCACCCGTCTGATCGAGGGTTCGTCATCCAAACCCTCGGCGGAGAGTTTCTGTCTTGGACACCCAAAGCCTCCGCAGCCACACCCTTGAAAGGCGGGACTGCAACCCCATGGAAGGGTAAAGAGCCGACGTTCTTCGGGGGTAACCGGTTCGCGGCGCTTCGAGAGTCTGACAACCATCTACGGCTTGTCGATTGGTTATCTGGACAAACGATTGAACTCGAACCCTCAACGGCTCGCGATGCATTCAGAATTGCCGTCCCCTCACGCAACGGAACCCAACTCCTCCTCGCAGGGGAAAAGCATGAACTCGCCCTTTACGAGGTGGCTTCAGGCCGTTTATTGGCCAGTCGTCCACCCGCGCGATTTGCAATTACCACCGCTGACTTCGCCGCCGACGGCACGTGGCTAGCCATCGGAAGCGAAGACGGAGTGGTCCGAATCCTCGACGCACCGAGGTTGCAGCTCCGGGCTGAATTGCGCTCAGGGGCCGATGCCTATTGGAGCATTACCATCGCCCCTGATGGCCGCAGAGTGGCGGCGGGAACGGCCCAGGGAACCGTCGCGATGTGGGACGTGGAGAGTGGGCGGGAAGTCGCTCGGCTCCGGGCCCGTTTACCCGGTATGGTGCTCGATCTGATTTTCGGTGACGAGGGCGACACGCTCATCTCAGCGAATACGCTCACGGTGTGGAGAGCCGCAACATGGGATGAAATCGAGAGCACACGCAACGAAACGCTCCGAAGATAGCCGGGTCGAACCAGCTCCGCTTCGTTAGCCGTTCCTCAGCCCCCTCACTTAGCTAGAAAGGTCGATGCGTCGATCATCGTGATGCCTTCCTCAACCAGGCGTTTGCGAATCTTCAGGCGGTTCCATCGTCCTTTCTAAGCCTCATCGGTAATAACCGGCCTGCACTCCGTTTTAGAGGGGGTGACTATGAAAACGACGACACGATTTCGGTCGATCATCCACTGGGCTGGAGGACACGGGCAGACAAGCAGAGTCTGGATAGTTGCCTGCCTCGTCTTTCTCCTCTGGCAAACCCAAACCCAAACCCAAACCCAGGCCCAGCCGACAGCACTTCGCTTGGGAGTCCCAACCCTGATCGATGGGGGAACCGCGCGCTTTCAGGTCCTTGGAGCCCCAGACGCATACTTGCGCATCGATGCCAGTCCTAACCTGCTGGATTGGCGTCCGGTGGATATTCTGTATCCATCCACCCAAGGGCGATTCTACACAGGTCCAGTGACATCTCAGAGCGCGGCGCGCTACTTTAGAGCCTGTCCCCAAAGCGGCGAATCCTGGAGGGGACGCTGGGGGGGGGGTACGGGGGGAA
>Ga0172367_10003816_pt1 | contig 19187 bp, 14 predicted proteins | sample Lak10m_FD_114542 | JGI IMG/M metagenome (GOLD analysis project Ga0172367, IMG submission 114542) | Freshwater microbial communities from Kabuno Bay, South-Kivu, Congo - kab_022012_10m | ecosystem: Environmental > Aquatic > Freshwater > Lake | place: Democratic Republic of the Congo: South-Kivu...
GCTGTTTACATCGATGCTAGCAATGTGATTCACGCTGCCTTCGGTTCTATGTTCTATACCGATGATCTTGGTGTTGTTGACTCGGTGTATAGCTATTTCCCGCTTACAGGTAGCGTTCTTTATTGGAATGAAGGCATGACTAATCCTGCTGCCGAAGTCATCATCATTGGTGAAGCTCCTGACAACGATCCAGCTGCTCCTGCCGGAATTACAGAGGTTGGACAATACGGAAACAGCGGTGTGAACTCGCACCCTCAGTTCGCAGAAGCTGCAGATGGATCACTGTACTGCACCTTCCGCGGTGTCAACGACTTGTTCTACAACGGCCAAGAATATCTCGATCATATTTACGGCGTGAAATCCGACGACGGTGGAGTAACCTGGTCGGCAACGGCTTCTGATATTACACCAGATGCAGGAGAAGATGGATTTGAATACATGTATGCATCAACTGCTCCGTTTGCATACGGCGATAAAATTCACATGATCGTTCAACGCGACTTAGAGCCAGGTATTCACGTGCAACCTGAAACTGCTGCTGACCCAATCACAGACAACGATCAAATTTACGTTTGTATTTCTCTCGATTTAGATGCTGTGGAAGAGGTTAGCGCAACACGTGCAAACGTTAGCGTATTCCCAAATCCTGCAAACAATCAAGTAACCATTCAATTGCCTTCAACTGAAACAGCTACCATTACTGTTTACACTGTTGACGGACAATTAGTGAAAACTAGCAATAGCACACACACTGGAAGAACTTCTCTTGATGTGTCTGCATTTGCCCCTGGTATATATCAAGTAAAATGTACCAACTCAAAAGGTACCTATACTACCCGATTCGTAAAGAATTAAATCGGGAAATCCTACAGAAAGGGCCAGCGCATTGCTGGCCTTTTTTTTTTGTATATTCATCGGGCTAAATGAAACCACCATACATCCTAATTCTGCTCATGCTGCTTGGCACATACGCCAGCTTCGCTCAAAGCGTTAGCGACTGCAATGGTGCCATTCAAATTTGCCAAGATGTTTATACGGAAACCAGTTCAACAGCTACTTCCGGACAGGTCTTCGAGCCAACTGGTTCGTGTAATCAAGGTATAGAAACAAGTAGCATGTGGTACACCTTTACGGTAACACAAACAGGTAACATGGGGTTTATCCTCAACCCTAATAACGTGGACGATGATTACGATTGGGGCATGTTCAACATCACCAACGGAGGCTGTGCCGGTATTTCTTCAGGAACATCCCCCGAAGTGAGTTGCAATTCATACGGATTGTTTTTCAACTCAGGGCCCACTGGAATAAGCTCTGTTAGCGGCGGTGTAGGAAACTCAAACGGTCCTGGCGATATCAATGGTCCGGCGTTCAATGCAGATTTATCTGTAACGGCCGGTCAAACCTATGCCCTCGTGGTAATGAATTGGTCGAATAGTCCCAATGGATATACCATCGATTTTTCCAATTCATCCGCTTCGCTGTACGACAATATTGCTCCAACTGTTCAAAGCATTACAGCTTCGTGCAGCACCCCGGGTATCGAAATTACCTTCAGTGAAAACCTGGTGACCACGTCTATTCAGAATTCAGATTTCTTAATTACCGGACCAAATGGAAACATCACGATTACCTCGGTAAGTATTCCAAATCCAAACTCACCTGGAAATTCAGTAATCACCCTCATTCCTGCCACTTCTCCATTGCCCGCAGGTGATTACACGCTATCACTAACTACCAACGCAGGCTTTGTAAATGATCCTTGTGGAAATACCGCAACAGGTGATTTCACTTTCACCGTTGATCCAAATTTAGCTAGCGTAGATGCAGGGGCAGATATCGTAATATGCCCTGATTCATCCACTGTCCTATCCGCAACAGGAAACTTTACTTCTGTGCAATGGACCGGTGGGCCTGCTACTGCGAATTACACGGTGTCAAACGCCGGAAATTATCAAGTAACCGCCACCTATAACGGCTGCACGGTCACTGACGTTGTTAACGTTTCCATACTCAGCTTACCAAACTGGACTCTCGGTAATGATACCACTATTTGTAACGATCATCCCGCTCAACTTACAAATATTCAAACCATACTCTGGGAAGATGGTAGTACCGGAAACACGTATACGGTCCCCACTTCGGGATATGTCAGCGCTGTTTACACCTATCAATTTTGTCCTATCATTGACTCAATCCTAGTCACCCTAGAAACAGCCCCTATTCTAAATTTTGGAAACGACACCACCCTTTGTCCAGGTGATCAACTTGTTCTAACCTCGAACCTACCTGTTTCTTGGAACAACAGTCCAACAACCAACAATTCCATCACCATTACATCCTCAGAAGAAGTCACTGCGCTCTACGCTAATGGTGTTTGCTTTGCTACCGACACGGTCTTAGTTACGTTCATTCCGCCTTTGCACATGCCCATTGCAACCAGATATGAAATCTGTTCTTCCGATTCTTTGCACCTGAATGCCGGTGGTATAGGTCACATCTTTTGGAGCACCGGGGATACCACAGCAACCTTGTCCTTAGGTGAAGAGGGTAGTTATTCAATTGCTATTTCCAACTCGTGTGAAACACTTACACAAAACTTTGTACTTCAATTAAACGATTGTGAAAATTACGCCTATGTTCCCAACTCATTCACTCCAAATCAAGATGGTGTAAACGATGTGTGGATGCCCATTTTAAACAATGTACTAGAAGCGAAAACAACGGTGTTTAATCGGTACGGCGCACCAATATTCTATTCCAATTCTGCTACACCCATTTGGGTTGGCGATGTAAATGACGGTACTTATTTCGCACCAGACGGAGTGTACGAATACCGCATTGAATTAAGATTCAGAAACAGCGAGGCGAAAACTCTGATGGGTCACATAACCCTTATCAGATAACTAGCGAACCAGAATTATAGTTCCTCGACGTTCTATAGATGGTTCTAATTTCGACAATTGAACTTTTAACAAATACGTATAAGCGTCTGGTTCGGCATAGTGGTTTCCTCCGCGAACATTGCCTATCCAAGGCTCATTCGGATTAGAGGTTTCAAACACCACATCGCCCCAACGATTAAACACTTGGAAAGAATACGGTTGTCCGTCATCCATACCCGTAATAATCGGTAAGAACACGTCATTGGTTCCATCATTATCAGGTGTAAATGAGTTTGGGATATAAATGAATTGCTGTTCGTCTAGAGTAATCGTATAACATTGGTAATCCGTGCATCCGCCTGTTCCGGTTACCTCCAAACATGCTTGGAAATTTCCACTGGCTTCAGCAGGAATCAAGTAAGTCACATCTTCAGCAGTGAAGTTCTCGCCGTTAATGGTCCAGTTGAATTGCAAGCCTCCAACAGAAAGGTTGTTAAAGTCCACTTGCGTAGCAGCCATGGGCAATGACGGAGACCATTCAAATGAAGCAGACGGATTAAGAACGGTACAAATCATATCGTTCTGAGTTAAGGTGTTGGTACAGCCATTTCCGTCAGTAATAACGATTCCAACATCAAAGCAATGATTTCCCTCGAAACTATAAGTGAAATTGTTTCCGCTACCTTCATTCGATCCGTCAATAACCCATACACAGCTAGTACCTGCTGGGGTTGAGGTGTTGGTTAAGGAAACAGAAAGTGGTGAACATCCTGCATTCACATTCGAAGTGAAATTAGGTACCGGCAACCCATTCACTAACACCTGAACATCATCGTGCGTGGTACATCCGTTGTTGTTGATATCATAATTGAAGACGTACGTACCAGGGCCTAAATTGCTAGGACTAATCTGTCCACCAGCAGTAATTGGGTCTCCGGTCCAAACACCTCCGGGGCTTGCAGCAATTAAGTTAAAGTTCGCGGCATCTTCACAAAATGGTCCTGCATTCGTAATCGTAGGATTCAAATTCGCATATACCTGAATATTCTCGGTGAACACACGAGGACAAGCACCCGCCGTGGTGTAGGTTACGGTGTATAAGGCTTCCGCCAAGGTTGAAGAACCAAAGGTTCCCAATGAACTTGAAACGATGCCTGTTCCTGTCCAAGCACCCCCAGTAGAAGCTGCTGTTAATGTTTGAGGTAAGTCCACTTGGCAGAATGGCCCCGCGGGGGTAATGGTTCCATCGAAAACCTCATTGACGGTGATTTGCAAAGAATCGGTATCTGGGCAGTTTCCGGTTACATCATATCTCACCCAATAGCTACCTGGGATTAATGACGTTGGGTCGAAGGTTCCACTTGCAGAAGCGCTTCCTGACCAGGTTCCTCCAGCATCAGCTGTGGTTAAGCTAAATGCGGGTACATCGTTACAAACGGCGCTTACCGGTGTAATTGTGGCATCACCGTTCGTATAAACAATGACGTTTTCTGTAGAGTTTCTAGGACAGTTACCCGGAGTGGTGTAAGTAATGGTATAGGTGTTACCGGGTAATGTTGCAGGACCAAAAGCGCCTGTTGATGCATTCGTAATAGGGGTTCCAGACCAGGTTCCACCTGGTGTTGCAGCGGTCATGGTTACAGGCAAATCATATTGACAGAACGGACCTGCCGGAGTAATGGTTCCGTCAACTACATCCCAAACAATAATATCTTGACTATCCGATGAAACACATGTTCCCGGAATTTGATAAGTTATGGTATAAGTATTAGGGCCAATAGATGGATCAAAGTTTCCGGTTGGTGTAACGCCAGTACCCGACCAAATTCCGCCAGGTGAAGCCGCACTTAAATTAAATGCTGGCATGTCTTCACATACTGGACTAACAGACGCAATAGTTGCGTCGGGAACAGGAATAATGTTTACTTGTAGTAAGTCAGAACTTGAGCACATTCCGTTCGCAACAGTGAGGGTATAATCTGATGTTATGTCTGCTGTAAAATTCGGAGTTAACGAACTAGCCAAACTTAAGTCCGTTGCGGGCGACCACGTAATGGTTTCCGTTCCTGTTGTAGAGTTTGTAAATGAGCCAGCAAAAGCCTGACTAGCACCTTGGCATATGGTAAAATCAGCACCCGCATTAGCCTGTGGCGTGCTTATCACTTGAAAAAAAGTGTTGTCTGAGCTTCCACACTGACCCGGAATGGTATAGGTCACATTAGCGGGACCTGAGCCTGCAACAACAGGGTCAAACACGCCTGCAACGGCATCAGTAATTCCATTTCCACTCCATGTTCCACCCGCGTCTGCTGCTGTCAAGGTAACCGGAGAACCGTTATCACAGAGAGAAGAAATATCAGTAATTGTAGCGTCGCTCATGGCCACAGCAGTTACAGTGTATGTTACCGCTGGTCCAGTGCAAGATCCGTTTGTTGGCGTACCACTGAACGTCGCAACGAGTGGCGTAGTTGAGGTGTTTGTAGCAGTAAACGAAGGAACCGCGCTGGTTCCACTACCCGCAACCCCCACAGCAGGATTGTCGCAGGTCCAATCAACTGTAGCGGGCGATGAGGTTACCCAGTTCACCTGTGGAACCGTGCTGCCGTTACAATATACATTTGAACTTGGAATATTCGTAATTACTGGACCTGGATTAACCGTCACAGAAATAGTGCCCGGGGTGCCAATGCAAGAACCATTCACAGGCGTAACGGTAATTGTGGCGTTAATAGCTGTTGATCCATTATTGGTGGTTGCAAAAGAGGGAATGTTCCCTGTTCCGCTTGCAGGTAAACCAATGCTAGGCTGATTATTAACCCAATTGAATGTGGTATTCGCAGGGGTTCCTGTAAAGGTCAAATCCGGAATGCTTACCCCCGCACACACAGTGTATGATCCGGAAATAGTCGCGGTTGGTGGCGTACCCACCGTCACAACAATACTACCCGTAGTGGTACATCCGTTCTGTAAGACGGTAATATTATAGGTACCTGGAGTTGGATTAGGCAACGGTTGAGGGTTCAAATTAGCTCCTGTTCCAAGAAATGCCCAACCACTTCCTGGAGGTCCAGTCCAAGCAACAATTCCTCCGGTGGCACCACTATTCATAACTAATGGGCTTCCCGCACAAAGAGGACTGTTTGAAGTTGGATTTAGCGTTGGAGTTGGGTTTACAACAACTGTAGTAGAGGCTGTACATGTTGCAACACCGGTAGCGGTAACAGTATAAACACCTGCATTCGCCGCTGTTGATGCGGGAATAGAAACGTTTTGACCCGTTGCCGTATATCCATTTGGCCCGGTCCAAGTATAAGTCGTCGGACTTCCAACGTTCGAACCCGTAGCATTACCCGCCGTAAGTACGATGGTTGCTCCTGCGCAATAGGGACCGGTATTGTTCGCCGTCACAGTGCAAAAAGGAGCACAAGACACCCCAGAAGTTCCAGAAATAGCAATGCTATTGGTGGTTGAACCACCCGCCCAGTTCGTAAAAAGAATCACATAAAATGACCCCGCTGTGGCGTTGATGGTAAATGAATTATTTGCAGCAGTTGAGAAACTACAGCTTATAGGAGCGGTCGTAAGACCCGCACAAGCAGTAGATAAAGAAGTAAAAGGTCCCCAAACTGCGTAATCTTGGTCAATCGCAGGGCTGGCCGTTTGATTGATGTTGATTGTCCCAGTTGCGGTGGCTTGAACATAGAAAAAAGAAGGGTTCGGCTGGCCACCTAAACACCCGTAATTATTTCCAGCAGGTGCCGTACCTGTCCCAACCGGGGCACTATATGACGTACTAGCACCAAGACACTGCGCGCCGGCACAATTTCCCGAAGTTTGAGCCAACAAATGGATACTTGGGGTAATCAGGGAGAGGAATAATACTAAGTATGCTGTTAAGGTTTTCACGTTCTTCAATGCTTCAATCACTAGTAAAGACAAAATTCACAAGCCTTGGTTGCTTAATGAAGCTTTAATCTTTAGTTAATCTTCAAATATAAAAGATTTTTTACTTTGAAACGCGCTCTTCATAGAGCAATTCAGCATTTTCATTGAACACCTGAATGTGCATGACCTCATTGCTCAACTCAAAAACCATAAAACCTGATCGTCCGGCTGCAAAATCTGTAAATTCAAAAGGTGCGTTAATTGGGCGAGCAATGCCTCCTGCACCACAAACAACATAACGCGTATTCGTGGAATCGGGATGATGAATTTGTAAGTCATGTTCATGTCCGGCTAAATACATGGCCACATCATTTCTTTCCATCATTGGCTTCAATTTCGCTATATACTGACGTTGATTTTTGCGTAAACCACATGTGTAAACCGGATGGTGTCCAACGACAATTTTCCAATTGGCTGTTGAACGCGTTAACAAAGAATCTAACCAGTGTGTCTGCCCTAGGGTGTCGGAAGGAATCAAATCCGGATAGGTCAAGGGCGATGCATGAACCGAGCGGACTAAATCTTCTTGATACGGATTGGTGTCTAAAAAATAGAAGTCTGCGTGGTTTCCCAACCCATAATAAAACGATTTAGAAAAATACCGGGAAGGCATTGTCCAACGACTACTCTGCTGCGAATAAGCAATTTCAGCATCAACATCCTCCTTGTAATCATGATTTCCTAAAACGACATACCACGGACAAAACAACCCACTTCCTGAATAAATAGATTCGAACGAAGCTTGCCATTGTGGATCTTGCGTCGAACTTACACCAGAAGGATAAAAATTATCTCCCACACTAATAATGAAGTCATACGGACATTGATTCGCAATGGTGTTCATCGCCTCTGCTACTTTAGCCTGATTTCCAGCGCCTGCAACTCCCCAGTCTCCAACAACTGCAAATCGTAACATTTCATCGTCACAAGCTCCTGGGTTTGGACAATCCTCGGAATTAGTTCTGCAGCTTAACAATGCGATAAGAAATACGAACAGTAAATAATTACGCATCAGAAGAAGTGTTGAAGTTATTTTTCAAAAATAGCACGCATTCGTTTTAATTTTGGCTTAATATGTTAAAACAAAGTCTTCAACTAAAACTTCAACAGCGTCTTTCCCCGCAGCAGATTCAATTAATGAAAATGCTTCAAATTCCTACCATGGAATTAGAGCAACGCATTAAAGAAGAAATGGAAAGTAATCCGGCTTTAGAAGAAGGAAGTGATGAAAAGGAAGAAGACGAAAAAAGCGAAGACGAGTTCGAGGAGGAAGAAAACAACAACGACGACAACGATGAATTCGACCTTTCCGAATACCTTTCCGATGACGATGTTCCTGATTATAAGTTAAACGCAAACAACAACAGTCCCGATCAGGAAGACCGCGACATTCCCATTGGAGGCGGTAACACATTTCATGAGTTGTTGTATGCACAAATCGGACTTCGAGAGTTAGACGAAGATCAAATTCAACTAGCCGAATACCTTATTGGAAATCTTGACGACAATGGCTATCTAAGACGAGAGCTACAGGCGGTTGTAAACGATTTAGCCTTTGCACTTAACATCTCTACTTCGGTACAAGAACTAGAGGTAATTTTAAAGGAAATTCAAGAGCTAGATCCTGCTGGTGTTGGTGCGCGTGACTTGCGTGAATGCCTTTATATTCAGCTGAAGCGAATGGAAGCCAGTTCGCCACAAATTGAATTGGCAAAAACCATTATCGTTAAACACTTCGATGAATTCACCAAAAAGCACTACGAAAAAATTGCGAAACGTTTAGGTATTAGCGATGAGGAAATAAAACCCGCTATTGAAATTATTCTGCACCTAAATCCTAAGCCCGGAAACAGTATGCAAGAATCTGTTCGCGCCGTGCAGCACATCATTCCAGATTTCATGCTCATTGTTGAGAACGATGAATTTCGTTTACAGCTAAATGGTAAAAACGCCCCAGACTTACGCATAAGCAAAGAGTACAAGGGAATGCTTGAACACTATGCTAAAACCAAAACAAAAGACGCGAAAGCTAAAGAAGCTCTAGCCTTTGTAAAGCAAAAAATAGACAGCGCTAAATGGTTTATCGACGCAATAAACCAGCGAAACAACACCCTTATGGTGTGCATGGAATGTATCCTAGAATATCAACGTGAGTTCTTCTTAAGTGGCGATGAAACCAAGCTGAAACCCATGATTCTTAAAGACATTGCAGATCGCGTGAACATGGATATTTCCACCATCAGTCGAATGGCGAACAGTAAGTACATTCAAACACCTTATGGAACCTACCTTTTGAAGTATTTCTTTGCAGAAAGTTTATCTACAGACGAAGGAGAAGAGGTGAGTTCGCGCGAAGTGAAACAAATACTGAAAGACGCCATCGCCGGAGAAGCCAAGCGCAAACCTCTTACCGACGAAAAATTAGGTAAGCTTCTGAACGAAAAAGGATATAACATTGCAAGAAGAACCGTGGCTAAATACCGCGAGCAACTTGGAATTCCAGTAGCCCGATTAAGAAAAGAACTCTAATGAAAGAATCTGTTGTAATTAAACTTTCGAAATTTCTTTCGTTGTTGTTCCATCCGCTTGGTATGCCGTTGGTCATCTATGTACTTATACGCTGGATAGACCCTTATTATATCGCACCTGTGGAAGCGGATTTTTTTGTTTTCCTTCTTCTCATCATCAACATTGTAATGCCCGCAGTCAGCATACTCATCATGATTCGCTTCGGAATACTTTCGAGTATTGATCTGAGAAAGCGCGAAGAACGATGGGGCCCCTATTTGCTAGTTATTCTCTATTACATCCTATCCTACTGGGCACTCCGATCATACGGACCCCTATTGCCCTCAGAAGTATTCTCATTTGTAATTTCAGTAATCGTATCGCTGGTTATTTCGTTAATCATTAACCGCTACTGGAAAATTAGCGTTCACATGCTTGGACAGGGGGGCGTATTCGGATCGTTAATTAGTTTGAATATTCTGCACCGTTCCGACGTTTCAATCTTCGTTATTCTGACTCTTATAATGGCGTCACTCACTGCTTATTCTAGATTAAAACTGAATGCGCACACACACGCTCAAGTGTACGCAGGATTTACATTGGGATTTCTGTGTAATCTCTTGGTGTTAAGCACCCAAATCTATATTTAAAAGACAGCGTTGCTTCCACTTCCAGGCGTGATTCAATGCCTCTTCTAACGTGTACTTAGCACTCCAACCTAACAGGTTTTCAGCCTTGGCAGATGACGCCCAAATGCGCTCAACATCGCCCGCTCTTCGTGGCGCGTGTGCAACATTCACAACCAGTTCATTCACTCGTTCAAAAGCGCGAAGGACCTCTAAAACCGAATAGCCTTTTCCCACCCCCAAATTGAACACATCACAAGGCGTTTCTTGTTGGAAATCTAAAGCAAGCACATGTGCACAAGCAAGGTCAACCACATGAATGTAATCGCGAATGCACGTGCCATCTGGTGTTTCATAATCGTCACCAAAAATGTAAAAAGTTTCGCGTTCACCACTTGCTACTTCACACAAGAGCGGAACAAGATTAGTTGGAACACCTGTATAAGACTCTCCAATTTTTGAAGACGGATGAGCCCCAATCGGATTGAAATAACGAAGTATTACTGCGGGTAGCTCATTTGCCTTTGAAGCAATAATCTCTTCACAAGACTGCTTGGTTTTACCATAGACCGAAACCGCAGGCATAAGCGGAGTGGTTTCAGAAACAGGATTCACCTCTGGGTTTCCATACACCGTGCAAGAGCTAGAAAAAACAAATTTCGTAACCTCAAATTCAACTGCCAATTTCATAACAACCTCGGTAGAACCCACGTTGTTCTGAAAATACAATTCCGGCTTTCGCTCAGACTCTTCAACAGATTTGAACGCAGCAAAATGTATGATCGATGAAATCCGATAAGATTCAAATACAAGTCGCATGGCAGACTCATCGCGGCAATCAGCCTCAACAAAAGGAACAGATTCACCAACCAACTCCTCAATGCGATGCAAAAAAGAAAGGTGGCTATTTGAAAAATTATCTACAATAACAGGGGAATAGCCCGCAGCAATTAGTTCAACAACCGTATGCGATCCAATATAACCCAGACCACCAGTAACCAGTATGTAGCTTTTGCCTTCCGTCATCTCTCAACGCGAATATACACCCCTTTCATTTCCATTTTGTAACCTTTTCCCGACTCTATCCGTAACACCACAAAATTGGTTAATTATGAAGCGATTTTCCTCTGACAGCTCAATGCAGCACACATACTTGGTTAGACTTCTTAATGGAAACGTTGAGATGGCTAAAAACATCGTGGATGATATCATTAATCAAATTCCATGGTGCTTAGATCAAGTGGAAAACCACCTCGATTCTGACAATAAAGAAGAGGCTATTCTTTATGTCCTCAAAGCTAAAAGCGCTTTTACCGTTCTTCAGGGTCAACAATTGGCCAATGAATTCGTAGAGGTTGAAGCCCTAGCTAAAGAAGGCAATTGGACGATCTTTCAAAATAGATTCGGTCATATCAAAGAACGCTCAATCAGCTTCATTAACGAGCTCAAATCCGCGGCTTAATACCGAAGTCATTTTTGAACTAACTTGCGGCTGTGACAGCTGAAGAACTCAAACATCTCGTACAAAATACCCAACCCGTTCATCTCGTGCGACATTGCGACGTGGAGGACGGTATTTTGCGCATTCACTCGGCAGAGGCTATCGCTTATATTCAAGCATACCAGCAGCAAGCAAAAAACATGAATGTCGTGAAATTCGTCCCTGCATCAGGGGCCGCTACACGCATGTTCTCTGGAATTTCAGCTGTTGATTTCGATAATATCAGTACCGACGCCGAGTCGTTTTTTCTGAATCTAGAGAAACTACCTTTCTTTCGTGCGTTGCAGCGTGAAATTGAAAGGCAGGGATTAGAATATTTTCGGTTAAAAGAAGAGGGACGATGGAACAGAATTATTCATACCATTCTTAGTTCAGATCACTTAGGCTACCTCACCATTCCCAAAGGCCTCGTGCCTTTTCACACCTACAACAACGCGTGCAGAACGGCCTTCGCTGAACACCTTATTGAAGGCGCTTCCTATTTAGACCCGGTTAAACATCATGAAATTCATTTCACCATTGATGTCCACTACAAAAATCAAATCGCTGAACACATAACGCAATTTCAAAACGAATTTCCCAACGCTATTCAACAGGTTAGCTACAGTGTTCAAAATCCTGAGAGCCACCTGCCTGCTTTTGATGACAACTTCGAACCTTCTAGAAACCTCGACGGATCACTGTTTCTTCGACCAGCCGGACATGGTGCACTTTTAGAAAATCTAGAGGCCCTTCATGGAAATTGCGTTTTCATTCAAAATATTGACAATATCACGGAAGAAAGTCACCACTCAGAGGTGGCCGCTTACCGCAAACTCATTGGCGGATTACTTCTGAATTTGGTGAAAGAACGAAACGCTATTCTTTGTCAATTAGAAGAAGGGCAAGATAGCGCCATTGAAACGGGGATTCATTTCTACAAAAAACATTTCAATCGCCATTACGCAGATCATTCAGCCACTATAGATACCGTTTTTCAACTCCTGAACAAACCCATGCGCGTATGCGGAATGGTTGAAAATCAAGGGGAAGCAGGTGGTGGGCCATTTTGGGTGCTTGACCCTTCGGGCGAAACCATCAAACAAATCGTTGAAAAAGCCCAAGTGAATCATGATGACCCCGAACAACACCATTTGTTTCAAGAGTCTAGTCACTTCAATCCTGTTGACCTTGTGTGTCATTTCCTAGATCATAAAGGAAACAAATACAAATTAGAAAAGTATAGAAACCATTCTTCTTCGCTCATCTCTGAGAAATTCATTCATGGAAGAAAAATGAAAATTATTGAACTCCCTGGATTGTGGAATGGTTCAATGTGGGGTTGGAACAGCGCCTTCGTTGAAATTCCCTCCTCGATTTTTCACCCGGTAAAATCTGTGACTGATTTACTTAAAGAAGGACACTTACCTAAAGAGTAGGAAGATTCCAAATTGAGCCTGCGTGTAACAGTTCTGCCTCATTGGCATTCGAGGCTATCAATACAGTTCGATTACCTGCATAATCTAAAAATAGCTGAGAATACCATTCTTCAGCATGGCGATCTAAGTGCGCACAAGGCTCGTCTAACAATAACAAATCAGATTCGCAGAAGAATCCCACCCCAAGCTTCACGCGTTGTTTCATTCCGCTTGAAAAAAACCTGATTTGTTTATGAGCATGTGCGGTAAGCTCCATAGCCGATATCATTGAATCGGTATCTAATCCACTTAAGGGTTTACGCAACGAAAACACAAATTCTAAATGCTCCTTCAGTGTGAAGGATTCGTACAAACCAAGAGCCGGAGAAACCCATGAAATGTTCTTCCAAACCAATTCATTGATTTCACCGTTGTATTTCACACTGCCTTCCGATGCGGGCAAATAACCTGAAATAATTTGTACAAGGGTTGACTTACCCGAACCGTTTCTACCCACAATGCCTAAACACTCACCCGAATTAATTTCGCGCGATAAGCCCTTGAAAACATACTTGCTTTCAAAGCGCTTTCCTACATTATGTATAGAAATGTGCACCGTTAGGTGGTTTGAGGTCCTTTTACAATTCCCTTGTCAGAACGATAAATGAACGAAAGAATAGTATTCTTTTCATCAGAATCAGGGAAGGTTTCTACCACTTGCTTAATCCCTTGTGTCAAGGTATCGTTATGAATAAATAAGGCGCGATAAATATCTTCAATGCGTGTTACCTGTTCATCTGAATAACCTCTGCGTCGCAGACCAATGCTGTTCACTCCAATATAACTCAATGGTTCTCTTGCCACCTTTACAAACGGTGGAACGTTCTTGCGAACCAATGAACCTCCGGCAATGAATGAATGATCACCAATTTCAACAAATTGTTGTACCGCTACTACGCCTTCAATCACCACCCAATTTCCAACTGTAACGTGTCCAGCAATGTTTGCAGAATTCGCAATTACACAGTTGTCGCCAACAAAGGCATCATGAGCCAAATGTACATAGGCCATAAGTAAGCAATTGCTTCCTACCTTGGTGGTATTGCGGTCCTTTGTTCCACGGTTCAATGTGCAACACTCGCGAATGGTTGTGTTGTCGCCAACTTCAACCGTAGTGTACTCTCCTGCAAATTTTAAATCCTGCGGAATTGCAGAAATAACAGCCCCGGGGAAAATGCGACAGTTCTTTCCTATGCGGGCACCGTCCATAATGGTCACGTTCGGACCAATCCAAGTTCCTTCTCCAATCACCACATCGGCTCCAATAAATGTAAATGGACCAATTTCCACATTTGCCCCAATCTTCGCGTCGGGATGGACAGAGTTTAATGCGCTCATACTGTTTCGCTGGTTTTTGTCTCTACAACTTTATCTTTTACCACTTGAGCTAACATAGTGGCTTCACACACTTCTTTACCATCTACATAGGCGATTCCGCGCATATTCACCAATCCTCTACGAATCGGAGATTCCAATCTCAATTGGAAAATCAATGTGTCGCCTGGCAATACTTTTTGCTTGAATTTCACCCCATCAATTTTCATGAAATAGGTGCTGTACAATTCAGGATCTGGCACTTGACTCAAGGCGAAAATTCCACCCACTTGTGCCATTGCTTCAATCTGAAGTACCCCTGGCATTACCGGGTTATTCGGGAAGTGTCCTTGGAAAAACGGTTCGTTCAACGTCACATTTTTCACCCCAACAATTCCTTCATTGTCCATAGCAATCACACGGTCAACCAATAAAAACGGGTAGCGGTGAGGAAGCATACGGGTGATATCATTGATGTCATAAACCGTCTTCGATAAATCAAACTTTGGCTTTCCTGCTTTCTTCTTGTCCCACGCCTTCAACACTTTAGCAAATTCAACATTGCCATAATGACCCGGGCGCGCAGCCAAGATATGACCACGAATAAATTTACCCGTTAAGGCTAAATCGCCCACAATATCTAATAGTTTGTGTCTTGCTGGCTCGTTTTCGTATTGAAGCTTAATGGTGTTTAACACGCCAATTCCTTCCACCTTCACATCTAAATTCTCTCTTCCTAATTCCTTTAGAATGTCCTTAATCTGCTGATCAGAATATTCTTTATCTACCATCACAATGGCGTTGTCTAAACTTCCCCCTTTAATCAATCCGTTCTTCGCCAAGATCTCTAATTCGCGCAAGAAGACAAAGGTGCGACAACGAGAAATCTCTTTCGCGAAATGGTCTAACTCATACATTTGGGCGTGTTGTGTCCCTAATATCGGTGAGTTATAATCAACCATCACAGTGACGCGGTATTCGCCTCCTTTGGTAGGTACCGCAAGCATTTCAATTCCCTTCTCGGTATCTTCATAGGTGATGTTTTCATCTAACACCAAATATTTTCTGTCGGCATTCTGATCTTCAAACCCTACATATTGAATCGCCTCTACAAACGGCCAAGCACTCCCGTCCATAATTGGAACTTCAGGACCAGTTAACTTCAACAAGGCATTATCTACTTTGCTACCGTATAATGCAGACAATACGTGTTCGCAGGTATACACGCGAGCTCCGTTTTGTTCTAGGGTTGTTCCGCGCTGAGTTGAGACAACACGATCACAATCCGCGTCCACAATTGGCTGACCGTCCATATCCACACGTTGAAACTTGTAGCCATGATTTTCTGGCGCCGGACAAATGGTTAACGTCACGGGTGCCCCGGTGTGCAATCCCACACCGTTCAATACAACCTCTTCCTTAAGCGTTCTTTGTTTCGATATCATACCGCAAAATTACTTTGAAAACACCTCCATATTAGCAGAAACCAACTCCTGCATTTCTTTTTCAGTTATCTTTTTTCTATCCACCACCTTCACACGAGCCACAGCCAATGCGCTTGAAACGAAAAGTTCGAACATCAGTGAAACGGGAAGTTTCTTCATTTTTCCCGATTTCTGTCCCTCTTTAATCAAAGCTGTCACCGCCGTCAACGAGTCTTCCAACTCCTTGTTTGTTACGTAGGTAGGAGAATTTCTGTACTGAACCAAAACATGGTATCGCAAAGGCTCTTGAATTAAATAACTCACCAAAGATGACCAAGCTGCACTTAAGCGCTGCATCTCCTTCCCTTTGAAGCTAATGGCTTCGTGAACCAACCTCGCAGAATGCGTGCAGGTCTCTAAGTATACACTTTCAAACAAGTCTTCCTTACTCGGAAAATGATGATAAATCGTGCCTATTGCAACCCCAGATAACTTGGCCAATTCTGACATAGGCGAAGCGTGGAATCCACCGTTTGCAATTAATTTTAAAGCGGTGTTCACCACCTTTTCCCTTCTAGATAATGTTTTTGCCATAACCGAATGTTCGTTCGGTAAATATATTTCGTTTTTCCACCCGAAATCATGAAACTTTTCACCAATAGGCTTTTGAAAACAAGAAATTAGTAAACTTGCATCTCTAAAATTAAGACCATGAGCATACAAGAAAGAATTAACGAGGACATCAAAAACGCAATGAAAGCCGGCGAGAAAGACAAACTCATGGCATTGCGAGATATTAAAAGCAAGTTGCTCTTAGAAATGACCAAGGAAGGCGGCGACGGAACCGTTGAAGATTCCAAGGCCATTGTTATTTTGAATAAACTCTTCAAACAGCGCGCTGAAGCAATTGAAATCTATAAGTCGCAAAACCGTCCAGATTTATTAGACGAAGAACAAAAGCAAGCAGATGTTATTGCAACTTACTTACCTGCGCAAATGTCAGAATCAGAGTTGGAAACCGCTGTAACAGCATTTATTCAACAAACCGGTGCCTCTTCTCCTGCAGAAATGGGAAAGGTGATGGGTGTTGCATCAAAAGCTCTTGCTGGTAAAGCAGATGGCAAGGCAATTTCTGAAATGGTGAAAAAGCTTCTTAGCAAATAATCATGGTTGTTATAGGCAGAAGAACCAATGTAAATCTTCCCGAACTAGGAGGTCTCAATGTCATTGCCAAAGTCGATACAGGCGCCTTCCGAACGGCAGTGCATTGTAACAGTTGCGAAGTTGTTGATGTGAATGGCGTTCCAACGTTACAGGTTCAAATTGCTTGGGACGAGAACACGGTACAAAACCTCGCGTTCACTAAATTTCAAAAACGAACCATCAAAAATTCGTTCGGTCAAACCGAAGAGCGTTATTGTATTCGCACCTTGGTCATCATTAAAAAGAAAAAAATCAGATCTGAAATTTCTTTTTCCGATCGTAGCGGCATGCGTTATCCCGTTTTATTAGGCAGGAAAACCATTGGAAAGAAGTTTCTTGTAGATGTATCTACAGTGAACTAAAAAAGGATAGAAATGTGAAAAGGGGCCGCCTCTCCCTTGCGACCCCCCTTCGACCCTAACCCTTATCTTTAAGATCTTACATTTTCAATACTTTTCCTGATTTTGACCAGGTTTCAGACTTAGCAGTCACACGTACAATGTACATGCCTGTGCTTAATTTACATGGTACAGCTAGTGCTCCATTATCATCAGCAACTACGGCAGATTCTTGAATCAAGGCACCTACATTGTTATACACTTGAACATAACACTTCTCACCTGCCAAGGCTCCTTCCCACACTTTCACTTGATCGCCAATCACTGTTGCGACTAGTACATCGCTTTCTTCCACTTGAGGGGCAATGGCTTTTCTTAATGTGAAACGAACCTCTTTCTCCTCACCATTGGTTAAATCCAATATGATATCTCTTCCAGTAGTTGAATAAACCTGTCCGGTGCGATTATCAACGATCTCCCAACCTTCTTCTAATCCATCAATGCTCAATTTGTACAATCCGCCTTCAGGTGCATGAGCTACAAAAGGAATCTCGTTCACTCCGCTTAAACGGTTAATCGCGTATTCAATTCCCATTTCATCTATTGTGCACAAACTTGGCATGAAGGCATACGCGCTTCGCATTTTCATTGCATCAAATTCTTGGTTAAACAGCGCGGTTGCAGTTTCATCAAACACAAGAATTGTTTCGTCTTCATAGGTTCCGTTCGTAATTCTGAACGTAGCCTTTGACACTTCACTTTTGAATGTTCCTAAAGAAGACGTTTTAATGGTTTCTGTCGCAGTAAGTACTGGATTGGCTGCACTTGCAATAACATAGAACGCTTGCATGCTTGGAATAATAGCACTTCCACCGTATGCAGATACACCGTTGATGTAAGTAGAGTATTGGTAAATAGCAGAGTTCCAAACATAAACCGCGTTGGTCATATTGGTCTTTGTCCATCCCGGTGAATCCCAATCAATCGCAGATGGGTACGGATTTGAAACCAAGTTTCTTCCATCTGCTGAAGCGTTGTTAGAGAAATTGTAAGTCACAGGAAGATTAATATTCCCTTTGTTAATTGCACCATCAACATCGTAGTTGTAAACGCCGTTGTTCATGTAGACAAAATACCCACGTCCCGTAACCATTGACTCATTCACACTTCCCACACCTTGGAATCCTACATTTAGTCCACCTGGAGCAGCTTCAACATAGTATTGAATATTGTTAAATGTTAAAGCCGGATAATTCGAGCCAGGGAAACCTGTAGTTATAAAATCATCTGCCCAATCATTCACTGTTTTATTCTGAACAGGCACACCCAACATCGTGTAGCCGCCATTAGCTGGTGCCAACGAAGTGTTGGCAACTGCCGCAATTTGGTTTCGGCGATTAACGGTTACATTTCCAGTAATGTTCCCTGTGGTCAAAGGCCCAATACTTCCAGTAGAAGTAACGTCGCTGGTCAACACCAATTTACCATTGGTATTCAAGGTTCCTGCATTTATCTGGACAACCCGTGCAGCGCGAACTCCAGGGGCATTAATAGACACTCCATTCGCGTTGTTACTGGTTAATCCTTGAATGTTATAATTCTGCGTGCCGCGTAATTGTTGTGCATACTTACCGTCCAATTGAATCAAGCTTGAAGCACCAGTAGCTGCAAAGGTTCCGTTCACATCAATATCGCCTATTGCAGTTAACGTAAAGTTTCCCATGTTAAACGTTGCGGTAGCAGGAACAATCAATTTATTACAGCTTACAGCAGCGTCACCTGTAACGGTCACACCTGCATTGAGATATAAAGAAAATTTGCCACAGGTTAAGTCAATTGTTCCAGGAGTACCCGTTGAAGTTGTTGCCCAAATAGCAGCGCTAGCATTTCCTGAAGAAACCGCGTAATACGTTGTTAAACCTTCAGCAAGAGTAAATAATGCACCGTCAGCAAGTCTTACACTTGAAAACAATATGCTGTCGTTAC
>Ga0172367_10003818_pt1 | contig 19187 bp, 21 predicted proteins | sample Lak10m_FD_114542 | JGI IMG/M metagenome (GOLD analysis project Ga0172367, IMG submission 114542) | Freshwater microbial communities from Kabuno Bay, South-Kivu, Congo - kab_022012_10m | ecosystem: Environmental > Aquatic > Freshwater > Lake | place: Democratic Republic of the Congo: South-Kivu...
AGCGCCACGCTTGGCGCCGCACGCGACGGCATCCGCACAATGGACCTCGGCGGCGAAGCGTCCACGACCGATGTCGTCGACGAAGTCCTCGCCCGGTTGCGACAACCGATCAGCATCCAATGAACCTGCCGGTCGCGTCCCCCGCCCGCCGACTCTGACCGTCGCCTCACTTGGCACGTCGTCGGCAGTTCGCAGCTGGCCTTGGAAGGCCTCCGCCGGCCCCGATTGAGATCGCCGACCTGGCCGAACAGCGACACCTGACCTGTCTGATTTCCGCTAGCCCCAGGAAGTCTGTGCAGGAATCGTGCCGCCGGCTGCTGGCATCGACCGCCTCCGAGGGGGTGATCGACGCGCTGACCTGGTTCTTCGTTGTGCCCGGGACGAGATTCGAACTCGTACGTACGTTCGTACAGAGAGGTTTAAGCCCCCCGTGTCTGCCAGTTCCACCACCCGGGCGCGTCGGCCACGCTAGTGGGACGACGCGGCCCCCGCCTGCCGACGCCGATACTCCTTCGCGTTGTGCCGGCCGCCGCACGCGCTCATCGAGCACCACCGGGAGCTCCGGTTCTTCGACGGGTCGAACACCACCCAATGACAGTGCTGGCAGGCCTTCAACCGTGGCCACGAGCCGTCGGCCACGGCACCCGCCACGGTCAGACCGAGATGTGCGAGCAGGCCGTCGACCCCGGTGGCGACGACAGCCACCGCCAGGCCGTCGGCCGCAGCCCCGAACCCGAGGGCGGTCGGCGGCAGCAGGCGTTCGAGCGCTCGCCAGGCGTCAGGGTCCCCGACCCCGGTGGCGTTCGCCACCACCAGGTCGTGCAGCACCTCCCGCACGGCCAACACCCGGGCGAACGCGTCGGCGTCCACGCCGGCCCGGCCTTCCTCCTTCAACCAGACATCGAGCCGTGCCGATGAACTGAACCGCTCCGCACCGTTCTCGCGGTTCACCGAGTTGCAGAACCGGCGGACGAACTCGAGCTCGCCGGGCGCGTGACGGTCGTCGGGCCACGACGCCACCGGCAGCACGCGGCCGAGCGAATCGACCGGATGGCCGCCGGCCATCAGCTCTGCCCCACGAACTCGACCTCACCGAGGATGACGCAGGCCTCGTCGGCCGTGGCCCGCATCGCGTTCCAGTACGAGCGCTCGGGATAGATGATGTACGGGTGCTCGCTGCCGTCGCCGAGCACGATCTGCGAGATGAACTTCGTCGGCTGCTTCACCTCGGCGAGCGCGTGCGGGTCGCAGCGGCTCTCGAGGAATCGGACAGCCACCGTCACGTCGTCGGCATCGCCGTCGAGCACCGCCACCGGCTCATCCACCTCGGTGTCGACCGCAGCGAACTCGTACGGCACCGTGTTGCTGACCGACAGCACCGTGATCGTGCCCTCACCGGCACGGCGAGTCAGGCGTAGCGAGCCGGCGGTGACCGGTCGCCCTTCGAACTCCTCCTCGTGCAGGTCCACCCACTCGATGCCGACCTGAGCGTCGATCATCTGCCGCTCGCAGTCCTCCAGGTACAGCCGCCGCGCCAGATGGAACTGATCGACCACCGGCACCTCGAACTCGCTCCCGTCGGCCTCGCGGAGCACCACCACCGCATCGTCGAGCGACGGCATGGTGGCGATCGTGCCGTCACCTGCGCAGGTGGCACCGGGGAACGGCACGGGCAGGTCGACGGTCTGACCGCCCACGATGACTGCGGTTCGTTCGACGACGGGCGTGGAGTAGCCGGCCCAGGTGAACTGCACGGCGGTGAGGTCGTGGCGCTCCTTGGTGCCGTTGTGGAGCTGCACCTGGAACTGGCCCTTCGCCGGGTCCTCTCGGTTCTGCGTGGGCACGGCGAACAGCACGCCGGTCGGCAGCTCCACCTCGGCCTCGGTGGTGGTCGTGGCCGGCACCGACGACGCTGGCGGCGACGAACCCGTCGCCGCATCGCTGTCGCCACCGCACGAAGCAACGACCAGCAGGACAACGACGAGTGGGGTTCGACGGCGACTCACGTCATGAGCATACGCGTTTTGCCGGTGACGGTCAGTGCGCCCGCTCGCCGTGTCGGCGCGACGACTCCATCACCAGCATCGGATTGCGGAGATCCTCCGGCAGCACGCCGTCGGAGCCCAACACCCGGCTCACCAACGTCTGCGCCTTCTCGGCGGTGTCGTCGAGCACCTCGAGTGCACGATCGACCTGCTCCGCCTCCAGCAACCACTTGGCGACGGCCAAGCCCTGCACGACGCTGTCGTTGATCTCGGCCGCATCACGCTGCACGAGCGCGACAGCGATGGCATAGCGCTCGGCGCGGCGGGCCTCCCGAATGCGGTCGGACGAGGCGCCGACGAGCAGACCGAGCAGCAGCAAGGGCACGATGCGGCTGACCCACCCGAGCGCGCCGAACGACTCGTCGGACGCGGCGAACCAGATGGCCAACATCCCCACTGCCACCGCGCCTGCCATCAGGCCGGCACGTACGCCGAACGCAAAGGCAGCGAGCGACACGGGGAGCACGAACAGCACCGACAGCGAATCGGCCGTGCCATCGACGGAGAGGCCGAGCGCGAAGATGGCCACGAACAACACGGCCGACACCGCCAACGCCAAGCGGGGGTGCAGATCGAACCACGGCTCGCGTCGACGCGTGTCGAGCATCGGGGCGGCTGCGACGACCATGGAGCAAGTATCGACGGTGGCTCCATCTCGAATTCAGGGACCAAAGTCCCTGTTCCACGTCCGGAAGACCTACGTCGTGCGACAGCCGCCCGATCAGCGGTCTCGTGCTGCGGTGTAGGTTCGGCGCATGAGCAACGAAGTGATCGACCGCCTCCACCACCTCCTCGCCGGGTTCGACGCCCGAGTCCAGGCCGCCCCCGCCGACAGTTGGAGCAACCCCGCGCCCTGCGAGGGCTGGACCGCCGCCGACGTGGTCGACCACGTCGCCGGGTCGGCCGTCGGGATGACCGCGGGCCTCACCGGCAACCCGCCCATCGTGTTCGACAAGAACGACGTGCCCGGCACGTGGCCGGCGGTACGCGATGGCCTGCTGGCCGCGGTCGACAGTGCCGACCTCACGCAGAACCTGCCCGGCCCGTTCGGGCCGATGCCGGCCGAGCAGTTGATCGGCCGCTTCATGTGCATGGACATCCTCGTGCACACCTGGGACCTCGCCCGCGCCGTCGGCGGCGACGAACAACTCGACGCCGACGTGGTGGCCAGCGCCTACAGCGGCCTCAAGCCGATGGACGCGATGATCCGCCAGCCCGGCATCTTCGGACCCAAGATCGAGCCTGCCGAGGGTGACGACCTGCAGACCGAGTTCCTGAAGTTCCTCGGCCGTCCGGCCTGACCACACGACGCGAGCGGGGCGCGGCCACCGCGCCCCGCATCGCAACTACCGTGCACGCCATGCGAGCGGGCACTGCACTCTTCATCGCCGCGTCGTTGCTGGCGACCGCGGGTTGCGCGGCCGACACCGGCGTCACCGCGGTCGACCGCGCGACCGCCGACTCGACGGAACCCACCGAGCCCGGCACGAGCAACGGCGGCACCCTCGACTGGGGCGCGTGCGACGACCCGGCAGCCGAGGGCGAGGACGCGCTCGAGTGCGCCACGCTCACCGTGCCGCTCGACCACGCCGACCCCGAGGGCGACACCATCGACCTTGCACTGGTACGCGTACCGGCGGGCGACGACCGTGTCGGCGCGGTGTTGTTCAATCCGGGCGGACCCGGCGGCTCCGGGTTCGAGTTCATCGCCTACAGCGGCTCGGTCATCCAGTCGCAGCTCGGCCTCGGCGACTTCGACATCGTCGGCTTCGACCCGCGCGGCGTCGACCGCAGCAACGGCATCCGCTGCGTCGACGACGAGTTCATGGACGAGCACCTCTACCTCGACGACACTCCCGACACACCCGAGGAAGAGGCGCTGCTCGAGGAGGATGGCAACGGATTCGTCGAGGGCTGCAGGGCCAACTACGGCGACACGCTGCAGTTCTATTCCACCGAGGCCACGGCTCGCGACATGGACCTCATCCGCGCGGCGATGGGCGACGAGCAGATCAGCTATCTCGGCATCAGCTACGGAACGTACCTCGGTGCGGTGTACGCGACGCTGTTCCCCGAGCGGGTTCGCGCAATGGCGCTCGACAGCGCCTACGAGCCGAACGGCGACAGCGTGGAGGAGCAGTACCTCACCCAGATCGTCGGCTTCGAAGGTGCGTTCGACGACTGGGCGGCATGGTGCGAGGGCGACCCGACCTGCGCGTTCACCACCGACGACGTCGGCGCGCGCTGGGATGCCCTTCGCCTGCAGATGGACGAGCAGCCGATCACCAATGACGACGGGCGCGTCATCAACCAGAGCACGCTCGACGTGGCCACCTCCGCCGCGCTGTACAGCGAGAGCAGCTGGCCGGTGCTGGCCGACGCGCTCGCCGACGCCGAGGACGGCAACGGCGACGGGCTGCTCGGCCTGGCCGACTCCTACAAGGGTCGCAACCCCGATGGCACGTTCGACACGCTGTTCCAGTCGATCGGCATCATCGAGTGCGCCAGCGGCATCGAGCAGCAGCCGCCGGAAGACCCGGAGGCGCTGCTGGCGAAGCTCAAGGAGCAGGCACCGCGCTTCGCCGCCGACGTCACCCTCGACGATCTCACCGACACCGAGGGCGGGTGCAGCGACCTGATGCCGCCGCAGACCCCGGTGGAGATCGACTACTCGGGTGCCGGCACCGTGGTGGTGGTCGGCGGCACGAACGACCCGGCCACTCCCATCCGCTGGGCCGAGGAGATGGCGGCGGCGATGGGCGACAACTCCCGCCTCGTCACCTACACCGGCGAGGGCCACGGCCAGCTGCTGGTGAGCTCGTGCGTCACCGAGATCGAGGCGGCAGTGCTGGCCGATCTCGAGCTGCCCGACGAGGGCACCACGTGCGACCCCGACCCGGTGGTGGAGCAGCCGTCGTGGTGGGGCGACCTGCCCGCCGTGCCCGGTCACGAGCTGCAGGACCTGCCGGCGGTGAAGGCCGTGCTCGGCCTCACCGACACGCTCGGCTACGGCGACACCTACGTGTCGACCCAGCCGACCGCCGAGGCCGACCAGGCCTGGGCCGAGGCACTCGACGCCGCCGGCTTCCAGGACCTCGGCAGCCAGGACATCGGCCTCGACGACGTGCTCGATCGAGCGTTCCTCTCCCCCGACGGCGACATCCTGCTGGTCATCACGCTCGGCCCCGACTCGTTCGACAGCGACGAGTTGGCATCGGCGAAGGGTGCCGTGCCGGAGGGCAGCACCGTGGTGCTCGTGGCCTACGTGCCGCAGTAGCCCCGGTCAACCAGCCTCGAGCAGTTGGTGCACCCGCTGGTGTGACAGGCCGAGAAGATCGCCGGCATCCCGTCGACTGAGTCCGAGCGAGGTGAGCATCCTCACCGCATCGGCAGTCTGCGCCTGCGCCCGCTCCCCTGCGCGCTCGGCGGCTCCCCTCGCACGGGCCACCTCGGCGGCGACCGCGGTCAGTTCCGCAGGGAATCGGTCCCGCAGATTCACCCGCTCAGGCTCGACGTCGAGCCACAGCGCCACGGCTTCGCGGATTCGACGCTGGGCCTGACGGATGCTCTTGCCGTACGTCTGACATCCGGGAAGGCCGCTGACGTGCACGTTCCACGCGTGGTCAGCAGCGTCGTAGGAGTAGATGGCGGTGTAGTTGGTCGGAGCCGTCATCGAAGCCATCCTTTCCCCAGGCAGGGTTCCATCGCACGTTCGATCGCTCGTAGCGTGCCGGTGGGAATGTCACGGCCACGGTGAACGGGGATCACGGTCTGGCATCCGCTCGGACAGCGGACCATGACGTGTGAACCTCGTTGCCGGATGACCGCGCACCCTGCACGCTCGAGATGACGGAGCACGTCGCTGCCCGTCATGCGTCTACTCTACTAGACGACTTGCCGCGCATCGACACCTCCGGTCAGGCCACCTTGGCGACGGGGGCCGGGCGGCGCTCGACCACCGGCTCGGCGCCCATGAGCGCCCACAGTTCGGTGCGGAGCCGGTCGGCATGAGGTGGCTGCAACCGGTTGGCCACCACCACACCTTCGATCATGTCGCCGAGCACGGCCATCCACGGCCGGGCCTTGAGCTGCACCGACACCACCACGCCCTTCGGATGACGCCGAATGGATCGGTCGACCCCCACGATGCGCGGCGGGCAACGGAAGCTCGGCGCAACCAGACCGCGCCGACGCGCCTCGCGGCCCAACTGGCGGGCGGCGTGGGCGAAGTCGAGCGTGGACTGGTTGGCGGACATGGCTGCATGGTGACAGAGGGGTGTGACACGGTTCCGGAGACGGTCCTCTACGCTCCGCACGGATGGAACCGGCGTCGCTCACCCCTGCCCAGGAACGCACGCTCGCCCTGCTGCGTCGCAGCGACGAACCCCTCGTGTTCGACGAGGCGTTCATCGACCACCTCCTGCGCACCGCCACCACCGAGATCGCAGCGCTGTCGGCTCGGCTCCAGGGCGAGAAGCTGTGGGTGAGCAAGGGGTTCCTCGCCAAGGTGCACGGCTGCGAGGTCCGCCACCTTGCACCCGACGACTTCGCATGGAAGCCGTCCACTGCCGCCGGCTTCGTGGCCCACAAGGCCATCGAGCTGTCGTTCAACTGGCGCGGCGAGCCGCATCCCGCAGTGGTGGTCGACGAGGCGATGGCGCGACTGCTCGATCAGCCCGACGGCCGCGGCGGGTATGTGGCCGGGCTGTCCGACGGCGACTGGGCCGAGCTGCGCAGTCGGGCCATCGACCGCACCACCAAGTTCCTCCAGGACTTCCCGCCGCTGCCCGTCGCCGCCCAACCGGTGTTGGAGGCCTCGGCGCGGTGGAGCCCTCCCGGCACCATCGAGCTGTCGGGCAAGGTCGACCTGCAGGTGGGCCGGCCCACCGGTCGCGAGAGCCGGCTGCTCATCATCGACTTCAAGAGCGGCGGCCGCTCACCGCACCACCGCGACGACCTGCGGTTCTACGCGCTGATGCAGACGTTGCGACATGCCGTGCCGCCACGGAAGCTCGTCACCTACTACCTCGACTACGCCGACAGCGACGTCGAGGACGTCACGGAGGGGATGCTCGAGGCGGCGCTGCACCGTACGCTCGAGGGCATCGCCCGCCACGTCGAGCTCACCGTCGAGGGTCGCGAGCCGGTGAAGCGGGTCGGCACTGCGTGCCGATGGTGCCCGCTGCAGGACGAGTGCGCCGAGGGCCGTGCCTTCCTGCACGGCGACGACGCCGAACACGTCGACCCTTGAGCCGCCGCGTCAGCTGATGACGTGCACCTCGTCGCCCTGCGACAGCCAGTCCCAGATCTTCACCGCGTCGTCGGGGAGCACGCGGATGCAGCCGCTCGACTCGCCGTGGTACTGCTCGGTACCCACCCCGTCGAGTGGCATCACCCAGCTGCCGTCGCTGAGCTTCGGGACGCTGTGGAACGCGATGCGGGCGCCCTTGTACTTGCCACGGGTGAACGCCACGAAGTGGGTCATGGTGCTGTAGTGCCCACCGAAGTTCGAGCTGGCGTTGAGGTCCTTGGCATACACCGGATAGGTGCCGGGGTCGGGCTGGCTCCACGCCGACGTGATGGGGAACTCGTAGGTGATCTTCCCGTCGGCACACAGCGCCCCACGCTGATTGGCGCGATCGACGATGGCCCCGTGCGACGTGCTGGGGCAGTCGGCGTCGGTGGCCGGCAGCGGGCCGGTGGGCCCGCCCCAGATGCCCATCGCCTGCGCGGTCTGGCGCCCTGCGATGCCGTCGACCTCGATTGACTGCGCGGTCTGATAGGCGCGCACGGCCTGGTCGGTACTGGTGTCGAACGTGCCGCTCGCTGCGGCGAGCAGCCCCGCCTTCACGAGTTGCGCCTGCAGACACGACACTTCGTCGCCGGTGGCGCCCACCTTCATCGCTGCGGTGACGAGGCAGTCGCCGGTCTGCGGGGGTGCGGTGGTGCTGGTGGTGGCGATGTCGCCATCTGCCTCGTCGGTGACCGCCTGCGTGTCGCCCGAGGGGGCGACGCTCGCGTCGGTGGCGGCGACCGCCGCGGTGGTGTCGGCCCGTGCACCGGCATCGGGACCGGCGGGGGCGTCGTCACGCCCGGCGAGCTGAGCGAGGCCCACCATCACCAGCACGCCCACGAGGGCGAGGGCGAGCACCCGATAGCTGCGCGACATGGGGGTGGATTCTACGCCCCGCAACCGTCAGCGGGGGGTCATCAGGGCCAGTGGCAGGCCGAGGCCGAGCTCGGGGCGCACCGTGGCGATGTACCGGCCCGACTGGACCGCCGGCTTCGGCAGCGAGATCACCTCGGGGCCGAGCCGTTCGCACGCATCGTGCAGGTCGTCGACGTTCCACACGAAGCCCCAGAACGACGCCGCCGGTGACGTGACCCGTTCGGTCTCGACCACTTCCACGATGACCTCGCCGAGCCGATGGAACCCCTGCCGCACGGGGCCGGCCTCGCGGATGCGGCGCAGCTCGGCACCGGTGGCCGCCTCGATGGCGCCACAGGTGCGCTCGAGCGACGACGTCATCACCACGACGTGGTCGAAGCCTTCGATGCGCAGCGGGTGATGCGGCGGATGCCCTTCGGGGACCTCGGCCGCGTACGTGGCGAGGCCGTCGATGTGGTCGGGGTCGGTGGCCGACTCGGCGATGCCCCAGCCGACGAGACCGTCGTGACCGTCGACGAAGCGCAGCCGCACGCCGCCGATGCGAGCCACACCATCGTCGACGAGGAGGCCGAGACGCTGCCACGGCTCGACGGGCGACGACACCCGCAGTTCGACGATGCGCGCCGAGCTCACACCGACGCCTCGATGCCGAGCTGCCAGCAGAAGAAGGCCAACACATCGGCGCCCTCGCGTACCCGCATCGCGGCCGGCTTGCCCACGCCGTGGCCGGCCCGACCCGCTTGCCACAGCAACACCGGGCGTTCGTCCTGCGACGCACTGGCGTGCGCGAGCAGTGCGGCCATCTTGCGGGCATGGCAGGGGTCGACGCGGGTGTCGCCCTCGGCCGTGGTGAACAGCACCGCCGGGTAGCACTCGCCCTCGCGCACGCGGTGATAGGGCGAGTAGGCCCACAGCCAGGGGAACTCGTCGGCCTCGTCGGGGTCGCCGTACTCGTCGGTCCACAGCCGGGCGATGAGGAACTGCGGGAAGCGGATCATGTCGAGCAACGGCACTGCGCACCACACCACCGGCGCGAGGTCGGGTCGCTGGGTGATGGCTGCACCCATGAGCAGGCCGCCGTTGCTGCCACCGTGCAGCGCCAGCAGGTCGCGACGGGTGAAGCCCTCGGCCACCAGCCAGTCGGCTGCTGCGTGGAAGTCGTCGAACACGCGTTGCTTGTGCTCGCGCCGACCGGCCTGGTGCCACGCCTCGCCGTACTCGTAACCACCGCGCAACCCGGCGATGGCGTACACGCCGCCCGCCGCGCACCACGCGGCCAGGTTGGGCATCCACACGGGCGACTCGGCGATGGCGAACCCGCCGTACCCGGTGAGGATGAGTGGCGTGTCGGCCGACGGGGACACATCGGCGCGATGCGCCACGAACATCGGGATCTGCGTGCCGTCGAGCGAGGGGTAGAACACCTGCCGCACGGTGAGCTCGGGCAGCACCGTCGGGTCGACCGGCTCGCTCCACGGCTGCAGGCCGTCGTGCACGGTGAAGCGGTGCAGTGCCACCGGCGCACCGAACGTGCCGATGGCCACGTACGCACGACCGGCGTCGCGATCGGCATCGAGCGACACCACGCTGGCTGCACCGAGGTCGACCGTCGCCAGCAGCGAACCATCGACCGGGCTGCGGCGTTCGATGCGGTCGATGGCGACGGCACTGGCCACGACGAGCAACCCGTCGCCACACGGCACGACACGACCGACCACTGCGTCGGGTCGTTCGGGCACCAGGTCGTGCCACACCGACGGCTCGTCGATCGACGCCCACACCACCCGTCCGTTCGGCGCATCGAGCGTGGTGACCCCGAGGAGCCGCTCGCCCACGACCTGCAGCGAGGTCTGCGCCTCGTGCCCCTCGATGACGACCCGCCATTCACCGCTGCGCGTGTCGAGCAGGTGCACGTCGACCTGCGACCAGCCCACCATCAGGTGCACCAGCAGCCACCGGCCGTCGGCCGACACGGTGACGTCGGGCCACGACTGCGGCGTGGGCAGGCGGTCGAACACCACCCGGTCGTCGGTGTGCGAGGTGCCGAGTCGGTGGAACCGGATGTGACGGTGGTACTCGTCGCCCTCGGGATAGACGGCGTACCAGAAGCCGGTGTGGTCGGGCAGCCAGGCGACGCTGGCAGCACGTGTGTTGGGGATGCGCTCGGCGAGCACCTCACCCGCCGGCACGTGCAGCACGTGCAGCACGCTGTTCTCGGTGCCGCCCTCGCTGAGCCCGTACGCCACGTACGAGCCGTCGTGCGACGGGTACAGCCAGTCGATGGCCATCGCCCCGTCGGCCGCCAGCGCCGCCGGGTCGAGCAGCACTCGGGGCGACGCCGTGGGGTCGGTGGCGCTGCGCACCACCAGCGCGTACTGGTCGGCGCCGGCCGGGCGTTCGGTGACGAACACCAGGTCGCCCGCCACCTGGGCCTCGAGCACGGTGGGCAGCGCGACGAGCGCGGAAAGGCGCTCGTGCCACCGTCCCCACGTGGGGCGGGCATCGAGCGCCTGTCGCGTTCTCAGATTGTGTTCGGCAACCCACTGGGCGACCTCGGACGATTCGCCGTCCTCGAGCCACCGATAGGGGTCGGGCACCTCGACGCCGTGAAGGACGTCGACCTCGTCGCCTCGCCGGGTGGCGGGCGAAGGGGTCACCGGTGCGTCAGCCACGCCCCATGTTGGGACGCTTGCCGTGGTTCGCCTTGCTGCGGCGCAGGCGGGCCTTGCGCTTCTTGGTCTTCTTCGACATAGGCCCTCAACCCTACCGGGCTACTCCCCCGCGACCCAACGGAGAAGGGCATCGAGGGGCAAGGTGTTGATGATCCGATCGAGCGGCACCCCCACCTCGGCGGCGCGGTCGCAGCCCTTCGGCTGCCACTCCAGCTGCCCCGTGCTGTGCGCATCGCTGTCGATGCTGAACCAGCACCCCAGCTCGACCGCTCGCTGGAGCATCGGTCGGGGTGGGTCGAGGCGCTCGGGACGACAGTTGATCTCGACCGCGGTGTGGCCCTCGACGCAGGCCGTGAACACGGCGTCGACGTCGAACGTGGACGGGTCGCGCTTGCCGATCATCCGCCCGGTGCAGTGCCCGAGGATGTCGACATGCGGGCTGCGCACCGCACGCACCATCCGTGCCGTCATCTCGTCGTGGGCCATGCGCAGCTTGCTGTGCACGCTGGCCACCACCACGTCGAGACCGGCGAGCACCTCGTCGTCGTGGTCGAGCGAGCCGTCCTCGAGGATGTCGACCTCGATGCCGGTGAGGATGCGGAACGGTGCGAGCTGCTCGTTGAGCGCTGCCACGTCGACGAGTTGCTGCGCCAACCGTTCCGCGCTGAGACCGTGGGCCACGGTGAGCCGGGGTGAATGGTCGGTGAGCACCATGTACTCGTGGCCCAGGGCGACCGCGGTGCGGGCCATCGCCTCGATGGTGGCGCCGCCGTCGCTCCACCGGCTGTGGAGGTGGAGGTCGCCGCGCAGCGCCTGGCGGTAGACGGCCCCCTGGTCGGTGAGCGGCACCCGGGTCGTCGACTCGAGCCGGTCGAGGTACCCACGCTCCCCTGCCAGCGCCTCACGGATCACTCGGGCCGAGGAGTCGCCGATGCCGTCGAGCTCGGTGAGCGTGCCGTCGGCCGCACGTGCTTCGAGCTCGCCGGCCGGCAGCGAGCGTGCGACGTCGAGCGCACGCACGAAGGCCTTCGCCTTGAACCCGGTGTCGTGGGCGCGGTCGAGATAGTGCACCACCTGTTCGAGCGCGGCCACCGGAGTCATGTCCCGATGCTAGGTGGCACGTCGGAGCCTGTCGTTCGCGCCGGCCGGATCGAGTCCGTAGTGTGTCGCAATGGACGTCGGCAGTGCCGCATCACCGATCCGCTGCGTCGCATGTCGCGCCGACACGATGAGCCAGGCGCGTCACCAGCGGTACGTCCGATGCGCGGCCTGCGGTTCGGAGCAGCTGTCGCCGATGGCGACCACCGACGAGCTCACCGATCACTACGCGGCGATGGCGGTCGGCGCCAACTACTCCGCGACCCTCGCCCCCGGTCGGACACAGTCGATCGACAGGTTCGTGGATCGCCACCTCCCGCGTCCCGAGCGCGGCGCGCTCCTGCTCGAGATCGGCAGCTTCGATGGCGCGTTGCTGGCGGCGGCGGAGCGTGTCGGCTACGACGTCGTCGGCGTCGAGCCCCAGCCGGCGGCGGCGGCACGTGCGGATGCCCGCATCGGTGGCACCGTGGTCGCCGCTGATGCCGAGCGGGTCGACTTCACGACGGTCGTGGGGCGTCCGGCCGCCGTCATCGTGCTGCGCGATGTGTTCGAGCACCTCCTCCGTCCCGACGACGTGCTGCGATCCCTTGCGGCGGTGGCGTCACCCTCGACGGTCATGGTGCTGCAGACGCCCGAGGCAGGATGCGCGCTCGCCAAGGTGCTCGGCGCGCGATGGCCGAGCTATCTCCCACCGGAGCACACGGTGCTCTACAGCCGGACCGGTCTCGGGCTCATCGCCGCGAGGGCCGGCTGGACGGTGCGCAGCGTTCGCCGCACCACCAAACCCCTGTCTGTCGGGTACGTGCTCGATCAGTTGGAGAACATGCGCAAGCTGGGCGGGCGACCACTCGCTGCGCTTCGTTGGCTGACGCGTCCGGTGCACGACGTCGTCGTGCCGTTCTATGGCGGCGAGTCGGTCTACGAGCTGCGTCTCATCGCCTGACACCGCGGCGCCGTTCGCGACGACGGAGGGTGCCCAGCAGGCCGATGCCGCCAACCAGGAAGGCGGTGGCGAACCGGGCGACCCCTCCGTCGCCACCCCTCCCCGTGGTCGGCAGCGGGGGGTTCGGTGCCGGCGCCGACGTGGGAGGGGCGATGGTGGTGGGCGCGAGCACGGCCACGGTGCTCGTCGACGCCGTCGTGGTGGTGACGGGCACCGTCGTGGTGGTCGTGGTGGTCGTGGTCGTGGTGGCGGTCGTCGACGTCGTGGGGGCGGGCACATCGACCGACGCGGTGGCCTGCAGCAGTTCGGGAGGCCCGGCGACCACCAACGTCTGCCCGCCGAGCGGGTTGGGCGAAGCCGGTGCGCCGCGGTAGGCCTGGACACGGCCCGGTGCCTCGGTGGTCGCGGCCACGGTGACGATGCCTGGCGAGGGCGACACCGCCACCGTGGCTCGACCGCCGGCGCCCGTGAGGACGATGCGGGAGTCATCGTCACCACTCACGAGCACCTCCACCTCGCGGTCGGCGACCGGCCGGTCGCCCGCGAGGAGTTCCACGCTGATCTCTCCGTCGGGCTCGATCGCGACGGACAGTGACCACTCGCCACTCATCACCTGCGCCTCCGCGTCGAGGGCCATGGCCGCCTGCTGCAGGTCGGGTCGACCGGTCGCAGCGGCGATGCCGTCGAGTCGCGAGATCAGCGGTGCGGCCGGATTCGCACTGCGGTTCGAGCCGGCCGCGTCGAGCGCGTAGTGGTGGAACACCGCCCACAGCGCCGCCGCCGTGAGCGGGTCGGTGGTGTCGCCGTACTTCCACGCCAGGTAGGCGCTGCGATCACCGGTCGGGTCGTTCGGAAACGGCTGCAGCACGGGCGTCGACGGCGACGCGATGGTGGGATGCGTGCCGCGGTTGAACGTGCACGACCCGGCCCGGAACTCGCCGTGCTCGTCGACGAACAACCACTGCCCGGCCCAGATCGGCCACGGGCTCGCGGACGCACCCGACGTGTGGAACGCGATGGCCAGGCCCGCGCAGCGGTAGTCGTTCGCCACGTCGGCCCCATCGCTGAACGAGGTGTGCACCGTGCAGTGCGGCGGCACGTCGGCCGACGACGTGGGCATCGCCGGGAGTGCGGTGGCGAGGGCGACGAGTGCGAGGTGCTTCACACCCACACTGGGCACGGCGTGATCGGCCGATCGGCAAAATCCCCTGGGCGCGGCTGCCCGGTAGCCTGGCGCCCGTCATGGAACGCTTCGGCCTGGTCGGCCTCCCCAACGCGGGCAAGAGCTCGCTGTACAACGCTCTCACCGGTGGCGGCGCACTCGCCGCTCCCTACGCCTTCGCCACGAAGGACCCCAACATCGGCGTGGCCAAGGTGCCCGACGAGCGGGTCGACCGCCTGGCGGTGATGTCGAAGACGAAGACGCTGGTGCACGCCGCGGTGCAGGTGGTCGACATCGGCGGCCTCGTCGAGGGCGCCTCGAAGGGTGAGGGCCTCGGCAACAAGTTCCTCGCCAACATCCGTGAGGTCGATGCCATCGTGTTCGTGCTGCGCGCGTTCGTCGATGACGACGTGCCCGGCCCGAGCGACCCCATCGAGCACCTGCGCGTGGTCGAGATCGAGCTTGCCCTCGCCGACCTCGAGACCGTCGAGAAGCGGCTCACCCAGGCCACCCGACAGGCGAAGCTCGACAAGAGCGCGGCGGGTGAGCTCGAGGCGCTGCAGGCCGCGTACGACGCGCTCAGCGAGGGCCGCCCCCTGTACCGCGCCGGCCTGAAGGCCGAATGGCGCGAGACGCTGCAGCCCTACTTCCTCCTCACCAACCGGTCGGTGCTCGCCGTGGTGAACGTGGGCGAGAACGAGCTCGACCGCATCCCCGAGGTCGAGCAGCGCGTGCGCGACGAGTTCCAGTCGGCCGGCGACAACGTCGAGGTCATCGGCATGTGCGTACAGCTCGAAGCCGAGGCGGCCACCATCACCGACCCGGTCGAGCGCGCCGAGATGCTCGAGGGTTTCGGGCTCGGCGAAGGCGCACTGTTCCGCATGGTGCGCTCGGCGTACCACCTGCTCGGACTGCGCACGTACTTCACCACCGGCGAGAAGGAGACCCGTGCGTGGACGTTCTACGCCGGCTCCAGCGCCCCCGAGTGCGCCGGCCGCATCCACAGCGACTTCCAGCGCGGCTTCATCAAGGCCGAGGTCATCCACTGGGACGAACTGCTCGAGATCGGTGGCTGGACCAAGGCCAAGGAGCTCGGCAAGATCCGTATCGAGGGCAAGGACTACCACCCCGAGGACGGCGACGTGATGGAGTTCCGCTTCAACGTCTAGCAGGGGTTTTCTGGCCTCGGCAGTCGCGTCGATAGTTCGCTGACCAGGTCTTTCGCGTCTGTTGTTGTCCGCCCAGTAGTACCGAGTCCGCAGAAGCTGCGTACTTTCTGCGTACTCGCGACGTGTTGCTGAACACGCGACTGACTACGCGATCGACCAGTCGGCACACTCGACACGCGTAGCGTTGGGCTTGTGCGCCGATCATCTCCACCTCCCGTGATGCGTTGGTGCGTTGGACCGGCAGGAATCCTGTACGAGCAAGCGCTCATGGGGATGCAGGGAGTCTTGCAAGCAGCTGGCGAGAGCCATTGGCTGCGTTGGATCGAGGAAGACATCGGCACCTGGCGCGAACAGATCAGCACTGCCCATCATCGGTCGGCCTACGGTGGGATGGGGTCGTTCAACGATCTGTACCTCATGAGCGCTCAGGCCGAGCCCGACAAGATCTGGCTCAACGAGGCGCTCGACACCCTCCGCCACGTCGCCGCGAGCGTGGCGCCTTCCGCCGAGCAATCATCTGACAGTTTTCGCCAGGTCCCGCCTGGCTCATCGACAACCAGTCTCGGCGGCGTCGCCATCTCGGTGTGCGGGCAGTGCCAGTCGAGATTCGTGACCTCGTCGTCGATCTTGCTCGCAGCGGCTGCCGCGTGGTGTTCTTGGGCGGTGCCCGCACTTGTCCAAGATCAGCACGGCGAGTCGGTAGCCGACCACGCGCTCGGCCTCGTGCCCGATGACCACCGGGAGGACTACATCAGCTACGTGGGCGCAGCGATCAACGGGTCAGGCGTCGCGCTTGCCGACTACGACTGTTACGCGGTGTGGTCGTGTCCGTCGTGTGGACATCGACAGTGGCGAACGTCGAGCGTCGGCGTGTTCTGACTCGCCCGCGACGGGCACGAACCTTTGGTGCACGTGTGTGGTCTTCACGAATTCTTTGGCGTTCGGTGCTGCGCTCGGGGCGCGACTGCCTCTGTAGGTAGGTGACGAGGGGGTCACCGATGAGTGAGGCAACGACGAACGGACCAAGGGACCCGATGAACGAGCGGCTGACGTTCACGGTGGACGAGGTCGCCCGGCTGCTTGGCCTCTCCCGGTCGGGCGCCTACGACTCGATCACCCGCGGCGAGATCCCGTCGTTGAACATCGGCCGGCGAGTGCTCGTGCCGCGGGATGCGTTCCTCGAGATGCTCAAGCCTCGACCCCGGCGCCGTCCCGACGGCCCGTGGGGGCGTGGAAGGCTGTAGGGCATGCCGTACGTCCACCGACGGCTCCTCAAGGACGGCAAGACCGTCGTCTACCTCGCCATGTGGCGCGAGCACGCGCGGGGCAAGGAGCTGTCGAGGTCGTTCGAACGCAAGGCCGACGCCGAGCGGCACCTCGTCGACATGCAGCACCGGCTGCTGACGGGCACCTACGCCCCGCCACGGCTCGGCCGCACGCCGTTCTCCGAAGTCGCGCCGCGCTACCGCCAGCGGGGCAACTGGAGGCCTCGCACGCATCGCACGGTCGAGGAGCGGCTGCGCTACGCGATCGCTCACTTCGGCGACCGGCCGATCGCGTCGATCCGCAAGGGTGACATCCAGTCGTTCGTCAGCGGGCTGCCGCTCGCGCCGAACACTGTGCGGGTCGTGATGCAACACGTCTCCGACGTGTTCAACACCGCGCTCGACGACGGCCTACTCGGTGGACGCAACCCGTGCGACGGTGTTCGGCTTCCACGGGTCGACGCGCCGCCGATCTTCCCGATGTCGATCGATCAGGTCGACGCGCTTCTCGCCGCGACGACCGAGCCACTCAAGGCGGCCATCGTCATCGGCGCCGGCCTCGGCCTGCGTCAGTCCGGAGCCGCGGGGCTCACCGTCGACAGAGTCGACTTCCTTCGCCGCTCGGTCACGATCGACCGCCAATGGCAACAGGCGACGGGCTCAGTGGCGGGAGCGTTCACGTCGCCGAAGACCGAGGCGAACACGCGCATCGTGCCGGCCGATCAGTGGGTGCTCGACCACCTCGCCGCGCACATCCAGCGGCACGGCCTCGGCGCCGACGGCGTGCTGCTCCACCGCAACGGCGTGCCGTTCGACTCGGCCAAGTTCGGCTACGGGCTGCGAGCGGCTCGTCGACGCGCCGGACTTCCAGAGTCGATCACGTTCCACGACCTGCGCCACTTCTTTGCCAGCGCGCTGATCCACGCCGGTTGCAGCGTGAAGCAGGTCCAGGCTGCCCTCGGTCACAAGTCCGCCAAGGTCACCCTCGACGTCTACGGCCATCTCTGGCCCGGCGAGGAGGACCGAGTCCGCGACGCCATCGGTCGCCTGTTCCGTCCGGACGAACTCCGGCGCACACAAGGCTGAATTACACCTCGAATCGAGCCTCGGCCGCAGCGAGCAGCTGGCGGGCCCAGCGAACGCAGCTCGTCGCCTCGGCCGCGCTGACGTCGACGCTCTCGTAGCCCGCCTGGGTCTTGCGATCGAGCGCCCGCTTGAGCGCCGTCGCCAGGCTGGAGTCGACCTGGCGAAGGAGATCAACTGCTGACACGTGGTTGCCGTCGCTCGACCGTTCGCCGAGCGAGTGGCATGTGATCGCGTCTGCCGCGGCGATCGCGGCATGGATCGCGCACGTCGCGATGACGTCGGGTGCGTCGAGCAACTCGGCTGCTTCAAGGAACTGGCGCGCGTCGACGAGGCGCTGCCGAGCCTGCTGCACGTCGCACGGCTTGCGGGAACCCTTGCCCCGACTCATCGTTCACGCCCCAGCAATGAAGCTGTGACACCGGCCAGAGCGATCCCGTCGAGCCGGATCTGCGCGACAAGTGGGTTCTTCGCTCGAACGAGCTTGCGCCACGACGATGGCGAGTGTTCGACAAGCTGCACGTCGTTGCCGGTCCAGGAGCGAACGTCGGCCTGAAGGCGCGACAGTCGTTCATGCAGGTCGGCCGACTGGAGGTCGTCGACCACGATCAGAAGGTCGACATCCGAGTCGCTGTCGGCGTCGCCGCGAGCAACGGACCCGAAGAGCCAGGCGCCGTGGAGGTCGGGCCATGCGGAGAGCCGTTCGCGCAGTCGCCGGATCAGCTCGCCTCGCAGGCCGGCCAGAGCGAGCACCGGCCCTGCGGCAAGGTGGCTCCGGTTCAGCACAACCATTGACGATCGGCCGGCGACCGTCTCGCTCACGAGTCCGCTCTGGATGAGTTCCTCGATGACGGCGCTGGCGTTACCTGGAGCGACACCGGCAGCAGCAGCGAGCTGGCGCCTGGTGATGGGTTGTTCGAGCCGGGCAAGCGCCTGCAGCAGCGCGCCGCGGACGGCGGGTGCGACGTCAAGAACAGGTGAGCCCAGATCCACGCCGCCAGCCTAGTCCCGTCGATGATCGGAAACAAGATCATATGATCTGATTATGGATCATACGGGTGTCCCGCCGACCCCCTCAGCATCGAGCCGACCTTCTGCCTCTGGATGGGAGGCCTTCCACTCCTCCCACATCTCGAACCAACCGAACAGGTCTCTCGTCGCCTGGCGCATCGCGCCGATCAACTCCTCGAGAAACGAAACGGGGATCTCCTCAATGGAGAGCGGGATGCGACCGACTATCGAGCTTCCGCCATCTCGCTCCTTCAAGCTGCTCGCGTTGAGCACATGCCGACTCGAGAGATGCACCCACTCATTGGATGCCTCGTAGACGTCGGGGAGCCACGGGAATAGCGTTCCTGCGCGCTTCACCAGTTCGGTGTCCGTGAGGCGCTGCTTCGGATCATCCCAAGCCTGCATGCGATTGAGTTGGCCTCCATCGATGAGCTTCAGGACGAGCTCTGAACCGGCCGGTCTTTTGCATCAGATCCGGGTGGGTGTTGGGGCTTGCTGACGGCCCCGGTGTCGAGCGTAGTGCTCGGTCTCGAACTCGGCGGGTGGGATGTCGCCGAGCTCGCTGTGGAG
>Ga0172367_10003819_pt1 | contig 19184 bp, 11 predicted proteins | sample Lak10m_FD_114542 | JGI IMG/M metagenome (GOLD analysis project Ga0172367, IMG submission 114542) | Freshwater microbial communities from Kabuno Bay, South-Kivu, Congo - kab_022012_10m | ecosystem: Environmental > Aquatic > Freshwater > Lake | place: Democratic Republic of the Congo: South-Kivu...
CGTGACGGGGAATTCCTTTATCCACCATCTCGAATCCGACAAGCCGGCGGGTTGTTCCTTCCTGCTTTTGTTTCAGCAATGCCTGTTTATTGATAAAATCCTTATTATCGGTGAACTTGGTTATCCAGCCGAGGCCGGCTTCAATCGGTGATGTAGTATCATTGATATCATTTCCATAGAGGCAATAACCCATTTCAAGACGGAGTGTATCCCGTGCCGCAAGCCCTATAGGTTTTATCCCATATTCTTTCCCGGCTTCAAATACGGCATTCCATATTTTAGGAGCATCTTCATTGGCCATATATATTTCACATCCGCCGGAGCCTGTATACCCGGTTGTGGCAAATATTATATCCCTGACGCCTGCAAAGGTGAGTTTCCTGAAAGTATAGTATTCCATATTCAAAACAGGAGTGTCGGTGAGCTTCTGCATTGCTTTCAGTGCAAGAGGTCCCTGAACTGCAAGCTGGGCGATCTCGTCTGATGCATTGTATAGCTGAGCGCCCATCTTATTATTTTTATTACACCACGCCCAGTCTTTATCAATATTAGCTGCATTCACAACTAACAAATAGGTCAGATCGTCGACCTTATATACCAGGAGGTCATCGACTATACCCCCGCTGTCATTCGGGAAACATGAATATTGGACCTTTCCGTTTACCAGCTTCGAGGCATCGTTTGAAGTAACCCACTGAATAAAATCCAGGGCTTTGGGTCCTTTCACCCAGAATTCCCCCATATGTGATACATCAAAGACTCCGATCCCTTTCCGGACGGTTTCGTGTTCGACATTTATACCTTCATACTGGATAGGCATATTGTATCCGGCAAAGGGTGACATCTTTGCGCCCAGGGCTTCGTGAAATTTAGTAAATGCAGTGTTTTTCATCGGTCAGGTAATATTGGTTCATAAACGAAACAAAATTAGGAATATTTTATTCGGTTTTTATGGTGAATGTAATTCCCGGGTCATTTTCCGTTCCGGATTTCATTCTTTTCTGAGGCTATAATTTTCAGGATAAATATCTTCCCGGCTACGGGATTAGTATCGATTGTAATTAAGTCATGAAAATTACTTTGAATATTTAAAGGCTATTGACTTTTAATAATTTTTGTTTACTTTTGCCTGAAATTCAACGAAAAATAAAAACCCAAACACATGAAAAAATTTAACGCGCTATTTGTTATCGGTGTTCTGTTCCTGACCACCGCTTTTATTCTTTCTTCAGGTTGTAAGAAAAAAACCGAAGACCCTGCACCCACACCTTCAGCTCCGACATTTATCGCAACTGCGATTCCGGCTGGCGACTACATTCAGATCGTTGCTTATTGTACCACGGATGATATCCTGCTTACAAAAGTAACTATCAAGGATCCATTGCAGAATAGCTACGTTTACACTGGCAATCAGCAACTCTGGGTTAAAGATGAATATGTTACTTTCCCTGATGTTTATCTGAAACAGTACGGAACCTGGAGACTGACATTCGTCGGAAACAGGTCTGCAGACGGATCATCCTTTACCTCAACGGCTTCTTTCTCAGTTACCGGAAAGTAGTTAAGAATCAGACAATAAAAAAACCGGCCGGGTAATCCGGCCGGTTTTTTTATTTGGTTTTATCAGGGTACGGCGGAATGGGCGGTAACTCCTCCGGCCAGTTTTTGAGCTCCTCCTTCATCACTTCAATGGCCTTATTCAACTGCTGATCCTCTCCGGCATACTCCTTTGCAGGGTCGTTATCTATCATGATATCCGGTTCAACGCCATACCCCTCTATGATCCAGTTCCTGCCTTCAGTATCATAAGGGGCAAATTCAGGTTTTCGTAATGAGCTTCCGTCGACGAAAGGCAGGGATCCGCGGATTCCCACGACACCGCCCCATGTCCTTAACCCAATAGCCTTACCTATTTTCATCTTCCTGAACTGATAAGGAAACAGATCCCCGTCTGAAGCCGAATACTGGTCAATCAGGATACATTTCGGTCCCCATTGCATTTCGAGTCTGCCCGGAGCAGCATCCGTATTCCGCGACATGTTTATCATAGTCATTTCACGTGCAAGCCGTTCAATGATCATTGGAGATACATTTCCGCCTCCGTTTCCGCGGTCATCAATAATCAATGCCCTCTTTGTAAGCTGAGGATAAAAATATTTCACAAATTCATTAAGACCTTCCACACCCATATCCGGAATGTGGATATAGCCTACCTCTCCGTTAGTCGCTTCATTTACCTTACGGATATTGTTCTGTACCCAAGTATAATAAATCAGGGAGGATTCATCATCCACCGGGATGACAATTGATTTTCTTGTCCCTGTCTCTGAAGGGGAGCTATTGACGCTCAGCTCAACCTGAACACCTGCCTTATTTACGAACGATTCATAGATATCATTCATATCCTTCGTTGACCTCCCGTCGACGGTAATAATAAAATCACCCTCTCTGACATCTACGCCTACCTCGGTCAGCGGGGAGCGGACATCTTTTGTCCAGTTTTCACCTTTATATATCTTATCGATCTTATAATAGCCCGATGCATCCCTGCTGATCTTCGCTCCCAATAATCCCATCTTTACTCTTTTTGGCGCCGGCTTGTCGCCTCCCTCCACATATGTATGTCCGGTGCTCAGTTCACCAACCATTTCACCTAAAATATAGCTGAGATCTGTACGGTTATTCACATAAGGCAGGAGTGGTTCATATTTTTTCCTGACTGATGACCAATCCACTCCAGACATATTCGGTGCAAAATAGAAATACTTCATCTGTCTCCATGCCTCATTATAAATCTGGTTCCATTCGGCTTTCAGATCTACCATTACTTTCATATTTGAAAGGTCCACCCAATCCTTAACCTCTATCTTTCCTCCCTTGGGAAGGTCAATCACACCATATTTCCCTGCTCCGGTGACGAGCATTTTCTTTGAGTCTGAGGAAATTTCATAGTTGGAATAATCACCAAGGTTCGATTCCTTTTTATCCTTAAGATTAAACATCATCAGGCCCGGCTTGGCGTCACGACCACCTTTTATATAATAAACATTTTCTCCCACTGCATTAACACTCCAATAATTGGATGCGTCGATAGGCAGAGCCAGAATCCGGCCGATAATACCTTCAATATCAACTTTTACATTAATATCAGGTCTGGCATCTTCCACCTTCTCCGTATCCTTTTTTTCATCCTTTTTGCCGGTCTTTGTGCCGGAAGCAGGTTTTTCTTCCTTTTTAATACTTACTTCATCGTTTTCAGGCGCAAATGGATTTACCGTACTTTTTGCAAGAGTAATAAAATAAACCCTGGACATGTCGGTATAGGCGTGGTTCCACTCGGTCCAGCTATAGATTGGATTAAAATCACGGTTGGATGTGAATAACAGGTATTTTCCGTCATTGCTGAACGATGGACTTCCTGCGTCATACCATTCATCAGTCACGGGGTACTTATTCTTTGAAGCCAGTTCATAAATGAACACCTTCGAAGCGCTCCTCCGTTCAGGAAAGATATATGTAATCCATTTACTATCCGGTGACCAGTTATACTGGTTAAACTCCCAGCTTTTTGCCTGATCCACAGGAGTGACAACTCCGGTACCGATATCCACATACTGCAATCTAAGCATCTTATCCGACCAGAGGAGTTTTTTACTATCCGGAGACCATACGGGGGAATATTTATAAGTATCTCCGTTTTTTGTAACCTGGACAGGGATGGATGAACCATCCTGTTTTACAAGCCATATCTCGTCTTCACCTGTACGATCGGAGATGAATGCAATATACTGTCCGTCGGGAGACCAGGCTACGTCACGGTCATGTATTCCCGGAGTCTGGGTGAGCCTTTTCGTGATCCCTGTTTTGGCCGGCACAGTCCACACGGCGCCACGGGCATCGAATGCAACCCGCTTGCCGTCGGGTGCGAGGGAAAAGCTGTTTATAAACTTACTGGCGTCTTTTATCAGATCACGTCCTGTAATAAAATCGTTTGCGATCCGTATTGTCACTTTAGCCGTTTTCTGGGTTGGGATATCAAAAAGATAAATAAATCCCCCGTTCTCAAAAACGATGGCGTTATCGCCCAAAGATGGAAACTTGATATCGTACTCCCTGAAATCAGTTACTTTTTGCGTAGCCTTCGTATTCAGGTCATAGGAATAAAGGTTGGCAGGACGTTCACGCTCGGACACGAAATATATCTTTTCTCCGTGCCACATCGGAAAGATATCCTGGGTTTGGTTACCAGTTATATTTTCCGTTTGTTTTGTATTGAAATCATATATCCAGATATCATCAGCCATTCCTCCCTTATAATATTTCCAGGTACGGAATTCCCTGAAAACCCGGTTATATGCCAATTTCGATTTATCAGGAGAATATGAGCAAAAACCGCCGCATGGAAGAGGTAATTCGACCGGTAATCCTCCATTTACATTAGCCAGGAACAGTTGTCCCTTAAAATCGTTGAAGGTTTGTTTACGTGAACGGAACACAACGTTTTCGTTATCCCTCCAGGTCATCACTATATTATTTGGGCCCATGCGGTCGGCAATATCATCACGGCCGAGGGTTGCGGTAAAGGTTATCCGTTTGGGGATACCTCCCTCTGCAGGAATGATGTAAACTTCTGTATTCCCGTCATATTGGCCCGTAAATGCGATCCGCCTTCCGTCAGGAGAAAAACGGGCAAACATTTCATATCCATCTTCGTCGTTTGTCAGTTTACGTGCCAATCCGCCTGTCCTGTCGACCGTATATAGATCACCTGCATATGTAAATACGATCTGGTTCCCGTTTGTAGCAGGGAATCGCATGAGCCGGGCTTCGTCCTGGGCTGTAAGTGAACCAAGGCAAAGCATCGCAATAAGTAAAAATAGGAGTCGTTTCATTTTTATAAATTTTTATTTTCCGTAAAATTATTCAGAAAAGTTCAGCAAAGGTCAGATTTTCGATTTTTCATATGAATTACTCGATGAATATAAAATGGTGAACAAATAATTTTTCATTAAGTTTGAATCACTTTTGCTCCCGAAAATAACTTCATGAACAGAATAGGACTGTTATTGATTTTGGTTTCCTGCCTTGGAATTTCCGATTTTATTCTGGGTCAGCGTGTTGCTCTGGTATTAAGTGGCGGTGCCTCGAAGGGTGGTGCACATATAGGAGTGATAAGGGCTTTGGAAGAAAATCAGATACCGATCGATTACATTGCCGGAACCTCCATCGGAGCGATAATCGGCGCATTATATGCAGTGGGCTATACCCCGGAGGAAATGGAAGAATTCATAGGTTCGGATGAATTTCAGCAATGGGCTTCAGGCAATCTTGACGACCAGTACACGTATTATTACCGGAAGGAGGATCCGAACGCCTCATGGATCAACCTGAATGTCAATTTCAAGAAAAAGATATCATCAATTCTGCCGACTAACCTGGTTTCCCCCTTCGCGATAGATTATCATTTCATGAGATTGCTTGCGCCGGCAAATGCGGCATGTAAATCCAATTTCGACAGTCTGATGATCCCTTTCCGGTGTGTGGTTGCCGATATCGATTCCACTGAAGCAATCATTCTCCGTAATGGTGATCTTGGTTCATCAGTAAGGGGTTCGATGAGCATTCCTATCATTTTCAATCCTGTGATCATCAACAAAAAACTGGTATTTGACGGTGGAATGTATAATAATTTTCCGTGCAATGTTGCAATCCGGGAATTTCACCCCGATGTAATTATCGGGAGCAGGGTTTCGGAACGTTATGATAAACCTGATCCTGACGATCTGATTTCACAATTACTTACAATGCTGATGGAAAAGCAGGCCGATACAATTCCTTTTAAGAAATCGGTGATGATCGTACCAAAGATCCCTGTCATCAGTCTTCTTGACTTTTCACTTACAAAAGTACTTGCCGACAGCGGGTATCTTGCCGCAACCAGGAAAATAGCCGAGATAAGAAAAATTGTTCATGACACATTGAGTCCCGAAGCACTGAGCAAAAAAAGGAATGGTTTTAAGAGGAAAATCCCTCCTATGGTTTTTGATTCAATTCATACAAGCGGGTTAAGCAAGGCACAGCAAAGTCACGTCATACAAGCCTTGAAGCATGGTAAATCCACCATCACGGAGCCGGAACTCAAAAGTGCATATTTTCGTTTTATTGATGAAGGATTTATAAAAAAAATCCATCCGGTGGCAAAATTCAATGCCAGAACCGGTTATTATGATCTTTACCTGGATATTCATAAGACCGATAATTTCGGGGTACAGTTCGGCGGGAACTTTTCGCTTGGCACCACAAATATGGCATTCCTGGAACTGACTTATAAATATCTCTGGACAAAGTCACTTCATTTTATGATAAACGGCTATGCCGGTAAGTTTTATACTGGAGCCAGGATTGGCGGCAGGATCGATTTTAACTCCAGACTTCCATGGTTCCTGGAGGCAAACTATACTTTCAACCTCTTCAATTATTTTAAAAATGTTGTTTTCTTTTTTGATGATAAAACCCCCAGCTATGCAATCGAACGGGAATATTACGGGGATATCAGGGGAGGAATTCCTGTCACGGATAAGGGAAGTCTTGTTCTGGGGGTTACATATGCTTTTACAAACGATCGTTATTACGCATCAAATACATTTTCACGCACCGATACCGCCGACCTAACAACTTTCAATTTCTTTGCTCCTTCCATCAATTTTGATCTCAACGGCCTGAACCGTAAACAATTTGCAAATGCAGGTGCACGTCTGAAAGTTATGCTCTCATATATCAACGGACTTGAGGATATGACCCCCGGTTCAACTTCGCCTAACCAGGATGTTGTTGTACAGTATCATAACTGGTTCCGACTGAGACTGATATATGATAATTATTTTCAGAGTCTCGGTCCTGTAAAATTCGGATTTTATGTGGAAGGCACACTATCAAACCAGCCGCTGTTTGCGAATTATACTTCAAGTTTGTTGTATGCTTCCGCTTTTCAGCCGATCCCTGAGAGTCAGACTATGTTCCTCCCCGCATTCAGGGCTAACAACTATGCCGGATTAGGATTAAAAGTCGTTTTACGGATCTATAAAAAAATCGAGTACCGCCTGGAGGGATATTTGTTTCAACCTTACCAGCAGATTATGTCGAATCCTGACGATCAAACCGCATATTATGGCCCTAAATTCAGTAACCGTTCATATATGGCCTCCACCTCCCTTGTTTACAACAGTCCGCTCGGACCGCTAAGCTTTGGCGTCAACTATTATGATAAAGAGAGTGAACCATTTACCCTTAACTTCAACTTTGGTTATATTATCTTTAACAGAAGGGCAATACCATAGTTTGATTTACAATTTACGGTTTTGGATTTAAATTCCAACATAACATCTGTTTATGGAAAACCATGCAGCGATATTCATAAAAAAGCCCTGAATTGAGATTTAATAAATAATTAGTACTTTTACACCCCTTTTGAACCAGCATACCGACGTTATGTCGGACTCTAATACATTTTTTGTAAGGATGATTTTAAAAATCAATGAAAACCGAAGAAAATACCCATCAGAATCCTGACCGGGAGAATGATCCTGACCAGGAGGAGAATGCTCAACCTGTTCCAGTAACAGAAAAAATTAATGAAACCGGGCTTCCGACTGACATAGTTCAGACAAACGAAAAGAAATCAGATGTTTCTTTAAAAATCAATCCGGACCTGACCGACTTCAAGGAGGAACTACCTGAAGAACACCCGGATGATATCACCGAAGAGACGGTAATCCACCTGGCACATGAACCTGGAGTGGATTTCGATAAATACTCCCGTCTGGAGCTTGTAGATGAGCTTGATAAAGCCGTACAGGTTACCGATATCAATTCCGTCAAGACCAGGATCGCCCTGATCAAGGTGGCTTACATGAAGAAGAAAAAGGAAGAGAATCTCCAGAAATATGAACATGTGATGGAGGAAGGAGGTTCAAGGGAGGAGCTTGAAGCGATCCATGAAGATGACCTGGATGTGAGGTTCAATGAAATATTCAACATCTATAAGGCGAATAAGGCCCGGTACACAGAAGAACAGGAAAAGATCAAACTGGAGAATCTCAGGAAAAAGATACAGATTCTGGATGATCTGAAAAATCTCATCAGTTCTGAAGAAACCCTGAAGAAGACTTATGATGAATTCAAGATGCTCCAGGAGCGCTGGAAAGAGATCGGAATGGTGCCAAGGACAGAGATCAATAATCTATGGCAAAATTATCATTTCCTGGTAGAAAAATTCTTTGAAAAGGTCAAACTTAACAAGGAACTCAAAGACCTCGACCTGAAGAAGAACCTTGAAGCAAAGATTGCTTTGTGTGAAAAGACTGAGGAGCTCCTGCTGGAGACCTCTATCATAAAGTCATTCAAAAAACTCCAGAAATATCATGAGGAATGGAAGGAGATAGGTCCGGTTCCCGCAGATAAAAAAGACGAGATATGGGAGCGGTTCAAGAATACCACGGATAAGATAAACGACCGGAGACGCGAGCATTATTCACTGATCGAGAAAGAACAGCAGAAAAACCTTGAAACCAAGGTAGCACTTGGCGAGCAGGCTGCAGAAGTTCTTTCGCAGAAAAATGAAACCATTAAGGAGTGGCAGGACAACACCAATAAAATCAATGAGCTGCTTAAGATCTGGAAAAGTATCGGTCCTGTCCCTCAAAAATTCAATAGTGAGATTTGGATGAGATTTAAGAGCAGTCTGGACGCTTTTTTTGCTAATAAAAAAGATTTTTTTGACAAGCTTAAAGAACAACAGTTTCATAACTATAACCTGAAGGTGGAACTTTGCTTACAGGCCGAGGCGGTAAAAAATAACACCGACTGGAAGAAAACCACCAACGAATTGATCCATCTCCAGGGTGAATGGAAAAAGATCGGCCCTGTCCCCAAAAAGCATTCAGACAAGGTATGGAAACGTTTCCGTGCAGCCTGTGATGAATTTTTCAATGCCAAATCGTCTTATTTCTCTAACATCCAGGCTCATGAAGAGGAAAACCTCAATAAAAAACTTGACCTTCTGAAGCGGTTAAAAGAGTTTCTTTTCGGGGATGATAAAAATTCCAATCTGGAAACTCTCAAGAATTTTCAACGTGAATGGACAGAAATCGGACATATCCCCATAAAGGAAAAGGACAGGCTTCAGAATGAGTTCCGGACAATTATCAACGAGCACCTTGACCGTCTTAAGATCAGTGAGATAGAGATAAGCACTCTCACTTACAAGAGCAAGATCGAAAACATAAAGAATGATCCGCAGGCAAGGAGGGTAATTTCCCGTGAAAAAGAATTCCTTACGGGAAGGATATCCAAGCTCCGTGAAGATATAAACCTGTGGGAAAACAATATCGGATTTCTTGCGAAATCGAAGAATGCAGCCATACTTAAGGAAGAATTCGAAAAGAAGATCGATAAAGCCAAGAATGATCTGAAGGTGATGGAGGCAAAGATGAAGATTCTCAAGCAGCAGTTGGCTTGAAAGCTGGATGCCATATGCCGGATTACAGATAAATAATTTCAGAGATGGCGGGTAACTCCTTTGGCAAAGCGTTGGTGTTAACCACCTTTGGTGAATCACATGGACCAGCGGTCGGAGGCGTTTTAGACGGATTTCCTGCGGGGATCAGGATCGACACGGCTTTCATACAATCCGAAATTAACCGCAGGAACCCGGCCAAATATCCGTTTGCCACCACCCGCCGGGAGGATGATAAGCTCGAATTCCTGTCGGGCATCTATGAAGGTTATTCAACCGGAACCCCCATTGCATTTCTTGTTTATAACAAAGATCACCGCCCTGAGGATTATGATCATCTGAAAGAGCTGTACCGGCCATCCCATGCGGATTATACCTATGAGGCGAGGTATGGTACGAGGGATCACAGGGGCGGAGGACGTTCCTCTGCCCGTACAACCCTTTCCGTTGTTGCCGGTGGCGCCCTTGCAAAACTTTATTTATTTCCGGAGAAGATCTCGGTTACCGGCTTTGTTAAACAGATCGGTCCCCATGCGCTTCCTGCGGACTTTGCCCTGGCCGACCCTGCGCTGGTTCTGCTCTCCCCGCTTGCATGCCCGCATGAAAAGACCACCCAGAAGATGCTTGATCACCTGCATTCTCTGAAAGATCAGGGAGATACTGCAGGTGGAGTGATCTCCTGCATCATCAGCGGCGTACCTGCCGGGATCGGCGATCCTCTCTTCGACAAACTCCAGTCTGACCTTGCAAAAGCAATGCTCTCGATCAACGCAGTGAAAGGATTTGAGTTCGGTTCCGGTTTCCGGGCAGCTGCAATGACCGGATCTCAACACAACGACGAATTTGTCATCGAAGAAAATCTGGTCAGGACTAAAACCAACAATTCAGGGGGGATACAGGGTGGTATAAGCAACGGAATGGATATTACCTTTAACGTGGCGATCAAACCCATTTCAACTCTTTCCATAGAACAACAGACCATCAACCGTAATGGTGATCAGATCACTTTCACAGCCGAAGGCCGTCACGATGTCTGCGTTGTTCCCCGCGCCGTTCCGATCGTTGAGGCAATGGCAGCGCTGGTAATTGCTGACCATTTACGTTACGCGTGACACGAAACCAATAGTCAGTCTTCAGTCTTCAGTTCCCAGTCGGCAGTCAAGTGCTGACAGTAGGCAGTCAGCAGGAACAGGTTCCGGATTAATAAAGATTATTAAGCCATAGCAAAAAACCAAAACGGCTAAGTCCGATGAAATATTTTAATTATTGATACTGGTGACAGCTATCGGGCAACGATTGGTATCGTGGTTATAAGCTCAATACATTAATCCGCGAGTCCGACTAAATTCCTAAACTGTAAGATATTTCCGGCTTTGTTCTTAGTTTTGAATTTACATTTATCCGTTTTAAATTTGTTAACCACAAATATTTTAAACCTATTCGTCAATTCTCAAGTTTAAAATTTTGATTAGCTTTACTTTAAATTAAATTCACTAATTATGAAACTTGAAAAGATATTAGGCCAGCTAAACTCCTTTGAAAAAAATCCATTCTTGAAAGTGATTACAAATTTAATCGAGAACTCGCCAAAGAAATCGAATGAAATCGATCTATTGTTGACCGATAATGTTAAGGATCTAAAGAATGTCGACAATCTTAATGTAGTGAAGGTATTTAATCTTGTTGAAGAAGAATTCTCAAATTTTATCAGATCTGAATTTAGCGAAGTTGATTCTCAACTTGATATTTTAATTGACATCTTGATTAGAGATGGAAATTGTATTATGTCAAGAGATTGGTTCAATAAACTCTACGAAGAAGAAACCCAAAATCTGAAGATAAAGATCCAAGAGTTTCAGAACAATATTCAATCAGAAAAATCATTAATCGATCAACCAAGGATAAGAGATTATACCATTTATCAGAATTGTGTAAAAACAGCATATAAAAATGATGAACGAAGGAATCAAGATCTCAAGATAACCTGGGAAGAACAAACTATCCTTTCTGTTTTATCAGAAACCCTGGAGTTATCTCATGAAGAAATAAAATTGATAAATTACTCAGTAATCAACATCCAGAAACAAGATATTGAGTCAGTGATTAACGACCTAAAAAATCTTGGAATTCTTTTTTATTCTAAAAAAACGTTAAAAGTTTATATTGCAGATGAGATCGTTAGGGTACTAAGAAAAATAAGAGGTAAAGATGTAGCAAACAAATATTTTAGACGTGTTCTTTTGCAGCTTAAGGAATCCCAACTGAATTTACTTGCAAAAAGGCACAATATAGACTGGAGAAAGCCTGTCGATGAGAAAATAAAAACTATTCTTAATGAAGGAATTGGCTTTAGGTCAGTTCTTATGGATGGAATTTTTAAGGATGGCACAAAATTGTCAGAAAAAAAAATCATCCTCAACGAAATCATAGACAAAGGATTGTGTCTAGACGACATAAAAGGTTCAACTTTAGATGAAAAAATTAATAACCTAATAGGCCATTTTGACCAGATTGATAAAGATGAAAAGATTAGTATTTCCGTTGACGGCTATGATAAGTTACTAATAGACCTTGACACACTGATTCCGGAAACGAATTCATTTATTAGACTTGAATTTGATCTACAGGATGGTGATATAATGAATAGTTTATATCTCCTTGATTTTAACATCAAGCCAAAGGATATTCTCGATCTAATACCAGACTTAAAACTCAAAGAGTTTTGTGAAAAAATGTCAATAAAAACGAGAGGAAATCTTGTATCAAATATTTTGGAAAAATATAAGGATACTGAAAATTTATATATCGAAAACTATAATTTAATCGCCTCTAGAGATATTAACAGTTTAAAATCAAACGGGCTAATAATCAAAGAACAGGACATTGGAATTAAATTTGAGGATATTACCAAATCCATTTTTGAAAAACTGGGACTTGTTGTTGATGATAAATTGCGCAAAAGCCTAAATAATTTAAAAAACAAAATAGACATTGTCATTAACCTAGGTAATAACGAGCTTATCCTTATAGAATGCAAGACTATTAAGGATTCTGGTTATAATAAATTCTCGTCAGTATCAAGGCAGATAAAATCTTATATCGATATTGCAAATTCAAAAGGCTATAGGGTTGTTAAAAGTCTGCTGGTGGCTCCAGAATTCAGCGAAGATTTTGAGAAAGATTGTCGTGAAGAATTTGAGATGAACTTATCTCTGATTACTGCTCAGACACTTGTAAATATTCTTAATGGATTTAAAAGCACAAGATATAAACAGTTTCCTTATCAATTGCTCATGAAAGATGTGTTGATAAGTGAAGATTGGGTACTCAAAGCAATAAGTAAATAGCGTTCTTCAAAATAATGTATGCCTGAGAACGATGCCAAGACCTTATCGGTCATGCAGGTTCCTGTTGCGACAAGCAGTGGAACGAGCCCAGTCCCCAGATAATTTCAACAGAATCGATGCCAACGACACTGCGACCGGGGAAGCACTCTTCGAGGATGCGCATGGCACGGTCATCTTCCTTACAACGGAAACTAGGAACGATCACTGAATGGTTGGAAATATAAAAATTGGCATAAGAGGCTGGTAGTCGCTGGCCGTCATAGGTTACCGGTTTCGGCATCGGCATCTCGGCAATGTCGGGCTGTTTGCCATCAGGGAGACGGAATGTTTTTAATCTTTTAAGGTTAGCTTCAAGGATTGCCGAATTGGGATCCGACCGGTTGTATTCAACCATAGCCACAATCCCATCCGGCTTGAAGAACCTGGCTATATCGTCGATGTGGCCATTGGTATCGTCCCCTTCAATCCCTTCCTCAAGCCAGAGTATCTGATCCACTGCATAGAAGTTCCGTAAATAATCCTCGATCTCATGCTGAAATAGTCCGGGATTACGGTTTTCATGAAGAAGACATTGTGTGGTAGTAAGGAGGGTCCCCAGACCATTGAATTCAACGGCGCCTCCTTCCATCACAATCCCGGGGTAGTATACGGGTATGTTGAGATACTTTCCGATAAGGCCCGGGATATATTCATCCAGATCATGGGAATATTTCTCACCCCAGGCATTGAATTTCCAACTGTTGATTACTTTCGGATCTTTGGCTGCAGGATTAACAAGAAATGCGGGACCATGATCGCGGCACCAGGCATCGTTAGTCGGATGAACAAGCAGAGTAACAGCAGAGGTCTCAACTCCGATCGTTTTAAGATCCCGGGTCACTTTCTGTCGTAGGTATTCATCTCTTACATTGATACAAACCTGTTCACCTTTTGAGATTTCTTTGATAAAAGCATTATAATATTGAAAAATTCTTGCCAGTGTACCCGGCCAGGAATAGGAATCGTTGTGCGGGTAGCTGAGCCATGTCGCCCGGTGTCGCTCCCATTCGGCAGGGAAACGGTAACCCAGCGCTTTGGGTACAGGGTTTGAGGATGGATGAGTCATTAAGTCAATAAATCATTAGGTCATGAAGCGGAGCGGGACTAACCAATGGTTTCATCAATGTAGCGATTGAGGATTGGTCCATAGCTGTCGATCCGTCGGTCGCGGAGAAATGGCCAGTGAACTCTTATTTCATTTATCTTCTGAAGGTCAATGTCCTGGATATGGACGACCTCCCGGTCGTGCGGGGCCTGGTAGTACAGTTCACCAAAGGGACCGGAAACGAATGATCCGCCCCAGAAATTCATCGTCCCTTCCAGACCTGTTCTGTTGACCGACACCACAAAAACACCGTTGGCGATTGCGTGTGAACGCTGAATTATTTGCCATGCCTGATATTGGTTACGGTTGATATCATCCGGTTGTGAGGTTGACCAGCCGATCGCAGTCGGATAAAATAGGATCTCTGCTCCCAAAAGACTGGTAATTCTTGCGGCTTCCGGGTACCACTGATCCCAGCAGATTAGGGCTCCGATCCTGGCATATCTGGTCTCAAAAATTTTATAATTTTCTTCACCGGGTGTGAAGTAGAATTTCTCATAGTAACCCGGATCATCGGGGATATGGTGCTTACGGTATTTACCGAGATATCTGCCTCCGGCATCGATTACTGCCACAGTATTATGGTAAACTCCTTCGGCACGTTTTTCAAAAAGGGATGCAATAATAACAATATCGAGCTCTCTTGCAAGATCCTGAAATAATTTTGTCGATGGCCCGGGCACTGGTTCAGCCAGGTTGAAGTAATTATAATTCTCCTCCCGGCAAAAATAGATGGAAGAGAACAGCTCCTGTAAACAGACGATCTGTGCCCCATGTTTTGCTGCTTTACGGATTTTTTCAATATTTTTTTCAAGATTCCTTTTCTTATCCGTGCTACATTTCATCTGGATAAGACCAACTTTTACCACCCTTTTATCCATAAATCACCGGTTAATGAAAAACTTCCGAAAGTTAACACTAAACGCCATAACTTTGTAAAAAATATGCTTTGCGTCACATCAAAATTCATATAATTACAATCCTGTGTATATCATTGTTGATCTCGTTTTCCGGCTCAACTTCCGGACAGGATTCATGTAAGGTTGTCCTTGACAAGAAAACCGGCAAACTATATGATGACGGGATAAGCATGTTTAAAAAAATGAACTATTCCCAGGCAAGCATAGCTTTAAAAAATGTGTTGAAAGAAGAGCCCGGATGTGTGGATGCATATTATGTTCTCGGGTTGATCAACTTTAAAAGGGCAAATTCAAACTTCGGGGAGGCTGAAAAATATTTCATGGAAACCATCAGGCGATGTCCTGGTTATGATCCGTATGTTTTTTATTATTTAGGTGAAATCAATTACGTGAATGAGAGATTTGATACGGTCGTCCAGTATATGACTGAATTCCTTAAGGATGTGGATAAGATAAAATCGGATGCAGATTATAACAGGGCGAATGACCTTTTACGGTATTCAAAGTTTTATGTTGAAATGGTCCGGCACCCTGTGCCTTTTCATCTGAAAGTTGTGGAAGGAGTTTCCACACCGGAAAATGAATATCTTCCGATACTCTCCCCTGACAACCAGATGGCCTTGTTCACAAGGGAGCGGAAGTACCCCGGAGATAAAAATTCCGTTGTGCAGACACCCAGGTTAAAGGAGCGTTTCATGTTCAGTATGCTCAATTCCGATGGCAACTTCAGCATAGGTGAGGAGATGCCTGAGCCATTCAATATTTATGATAACGAGGGTGGTGCAACCCTTACAGCAGATAATAACGTTCTTTATTATACCGTTTGCAAATTTGATAAGGTAAGGCGGTATCTGAATTGCGATATATATTTTTCAGAGTTCTCCAATTATGAGTGGAGCCCTGTCAGGAGCGTCAGCCGAAAGATCAACCTTCCGGGATCATGGGAATCCCAGCCCAGCATCTCTTCTGACGGCAATATCCTTTATTTTGTCAGTGACCGTGTAGGGGGATATGGTGGTTATGATATCTACCGTTCCATCAAAAATGACGAAGGAGAATGGGGAACGCCTATAAACATGGGTCCGACGATCAACTCAAAGTCTAACGAAAAGTCCCCGTTCATCCATCCTGACGGGAAGACTCTGTATTTTTCCTCAGACGGGTGGTTCGGAATGGGAGGATATGATATTTTTTATTCCCGTCTGAAAGATGACGGCACATGGTCAAAACCTAAAAACATTGGATACCCGATCAACTCGCCCGACGATGAAGTTGGTTTTTTTGTGAGTACCGACGGATCGCGTGGATTTTTCGCCTCCAATAAGTTCAGCGAGAAAGGAGGATGGGATCTTTATTCCTTTGAGCTTTATGACGAAGCGCGTCCTGAAAAGGTCCTTTTCATAAAAGGAACCGTAAAATCCGAATCCGATGTCGAGCCGGTAAAAGCAAGAATAGAACTGACAAACATTGATACAAAGAAGACATCTCAGATCCCCATGGATACGATGACCGGAAAATATGTTGCTGTAACTCCTTTCAACAGTGACTACATCATGACGGTAAAGAAAGAGGGATATGTCTATGAATCGAAGTATATTGCACGGATCGACAGTACATTCAAAAATCCTGCAGAAGTCAACGTTGAGATCAAGCCGATCGAACTAAACAAATCATACCGGATCAATGATATCTATTTCGGATTTAATTCGCATGAGCTTACAGCGGAATCAAAGGTTGTGCTTGACCAGCTTATTGATTTTCTTAATGAAAATCCGTCGATCTGCATTCAGATACAGGGTCATACCGACAATATTGGGAACGACGTAGTCAATCTTAAATTATCAGGTGAACGGGCAAAGTCGGTGTACAATTATCTGATTGAAAAACAGATCCGGTCAAACCGGTTGACCTACCAGGGATTCGGAGAATCAATGCCGGTTACGACGAACAGTACGGAAGAGGGACGTGCAAAGAACAGACGGACAGTCTTTGTTATAACCAACAAATAGCAGGTAATCAGTTGTAGTCAGTCGGTGTTAACAATACATGGCACTATTTCGCCATTATACTGATTTCTATCCGATTTCCTTCACCAGGTTTACCATTTCAATCGCAGTGAGTGCAGCGTCGAAACCTTTGTTTCCGCTTTTTGTTCCTGCCCGTTCGATTGCCTGCTCAATATTTTCTGTGGTCAACACTCCGAAAATCACCGGGATTTCCGATTCAAGTCCGACCAGGGCAATGCCTTTTGATACTTCTGCGGCAACATAATCAAAATGGGGAGTCGCTCCCCGGATTACGGCGCCGATACATATCACGGCATTATATTTCCCGGTTTTGGCAAGTTTCCTGGCAAGTAATGGAATTTCGAATGAACCCGGTGACCAGACAACGTCAATGTTTTTATCATCCGTACCATGACGCTTTAGTCCGTCAAGACATCCGGTGAGCAGTTTTCCGCTGATGAATTCATTGAACCGTGCGACCACGATCCCGAACTTAAGTCCCTTTGCGTCGAGTTTTCCTTCAATTGTCTTCATACTATTTGGATTACAGTTTTACAAAATTTTATTATCTGGCCTGTTGCTTATCATCCGTGAATGTAAGGATATGACCCATTTTTTCTTTCTTGGTTTTCAAATATCTCAGATTACGGGTGTTATGCATGATCTGTATTGGAATTCTCTCAATGATCTCAAGTCCGAATCCAACAATACCAGATACTTTCTTAGGATTATTTGTCAGTAAGCGCAATTTCCTGATACCGAGGTCGGCCAGTATTTCTGCTCCCGTGCCATAATCGCGCAGGTCGGCTTCGAAACCCAGTGCCCGGTTGGCTTCAACGGTATCCATACCCATATCCTGAAGGGAATAGGCTTTCATTTTATTTTCGAAGCCAATCCCGCGTCCTTCCTGGCGCATATACAACAAAACTCCCCTGCCTTCCCTGGCAATACGCTTCATTGCGAAATCAAGCTGATCACCGCAATCACAACGCAGGGAACCGAACACATCGCCGGTGAGGCATTCGGAATGAACCCGTATAAGAACAGGCTGACCGTCGGAGACATTTCCTTTTACCAGAGCGAGATGGTTTTCGTTGGTGATCTTGCTGACATAGCTATAGGCTGTAAAATCGCCATAACGCGTAGGCAGGTCAATGACTGCCGATCGTTCTACCAGTTTTTCAGTCTTTCGCCGGTAATCAATAAGTGCAGCTATGGTGATTATCTTAAGATGGTGTTTCTTTATATACTCCATCAATTCGGGGATCCGTGCCATGGTACCATCCTCATTCATGATCTCGCAGATCACTCCTGCAGGATACATCCCGGCCATTTTAGCAAGGTCGATTGATGCCTCGGTATGACCGGCACGTACAAGAACACCTCCTTCACGATATTCGATAGGGAATATATGACCGGGACGTGTGAAATCCTTTGCCCCGGCTTTCGGATCAAGTACTTTTTTTACAGTCATTGCTCTTTCCTGGGCGGAGATTCCGGTTGTACATTCGCTGGCATCGATCGATACGGTAAATGCCGTCCGGTTCGGATCGGTGTTTTTTGCCACCATCCTTTCAATATTCAATTCCTCAAGTCTTTCCCTGATAACCGGCAGACAAATCAGCCCTCCACCGTGTTTTGCCATGAAATTTATGACTTGCGGAGTTACCTTTTCAGCAGGTATTACAAGATCCCCTTCATTCTCACGGTCTTCATCGTCAACAACGACGACCATCTTTCCTTTGCGAAAATCATCAATTGCTTCTTCGATAGTGTTGAAATGGTATTTGTTCATTTTGTTAGTGTTTCATAAAAAATTGAGTTGGATCATTGTTTACAAAAAGTCGTTTTTTGCAAGAAAATCAAGAGTTATTTTTGATTCAGGGGACTCAGATTTCAGCAGTTTTTCCGTATATTTTGCAAGAATATCACATTCAATATTCACTGAATCTCCTGGTTTTCTTCCTACAAGAGTTGTAATCTGCTGCGTGTGCGGGATTAGAGAAACTTCAAAGGTACTGTCATCCACTTTCACCACTGTAAGGCTGATTCCATCGATTGCCACGCAGCCCTTTTCCACTATGTACTTTAACATATTTGAATGAGCCTGAATACGTATCCAGATTGAATTATCTTCCTCCCAAATCCTGTTTATTGTACCGACGCCATCGACATGGCCATTTACCAGATGGCCTCCCAGCGGTTTACTCAGCAATAAAGCCCGTTCCAGGTTGACCGGATCACCGGGTTTCA
>Ga0172367_10003822_pt1 | contig 19167 bp, 27 predicted proteins | sample Lak10m_FD_114542 | JGI IMG/M metagenome (GOLD analysis project Ga0172367, IMG submission 114542) | Freshwater microbial communities from Kabuno Bay, South-Kivu, Congo - kab_022012_10m | ecosystem: Environmental > Aquatic > Freshwater > Lake | place: Democratic Republic of the Congo: South-Kivu...
CAATGCTCGCCCGAACATATTTATTTCCGCGATTTGTCCAACCCATTGAGCACCAAAAAAAGTTCGGCCAAATCCCCAATTATTACCTAAACCTGGATCGTTGGCTTGTGTTCCCGATTGACTTCCAAGGTCTCTACGATCAACAAAACACGTCATCGCATTGGTGTTAGGTCGTGTAATGGTCGCAAAGTGCCAATTTCCGTCGTTGCAAGCCAAGCCTGTAAAATAGCTTTCTGCACCCGCGAAACCGTAAACCGCGCCGTCTGATCCGCGCACGCCCATCAAGTGAACACCGTTCGCCCCACTAAACGAACTACCTAGCATTATAGTGCTCGTCGCAGAATGCGTCGTCTTTATCCAAGCTGAAACACTGTAGGCACCGGACATCCCGCGCCACGCCGACGTTAGAACTCGATCGTCCACTCCATCAAAATCCAGCACCCTACCGGACCTCCCAAGGATATTCGCACCAACCCAATCGGTTGGCGGGTCCATATTCGTCAAGGTTCCGTGATTGGCGTACCTTGTCCGATCGAGCAACCGATTTCCGGTGCATCCGAGCCAAGGCGACCAATATCCGACGAGTCCGCGTTCAAGCATTATTGGACCTGAGGCTTGGTCCCCTCATAGTAAAATGCGTGATTGCCCGACGTGCTGTTGAGCGCAGCTACCGTATTGTGAACGATGAACAAAACGAACTTCGAAGGAACAACGCCACCAAAAACGGCCTTCGCTGATACGCCAGTGAAATCGTATCTAACATTCGACGAACTTGAAGTTGACATGATCGCAACTGGTTTGCAAATCGAGTTTTTGATATCCGCCGAGTTAATCAATTCACTCGATGAAGTACCGTCAAAAACGTCAGGCCAAGTTGAACCATTCCAAGCGACCGCCCATACTTCAATAGACCTTGATGCCGTTGGACTTGTTCCGGTGGTAACAAATCCACTCAGAATGAAATCATCGTACCCGGTAGAAGTGTTATCGATTACCGACGACTCGATGCCGTTAAGCAAATTCGTATCGGAAGCAAGCGAAGCGACCGCAGCCGTGATCGTTTGCTGCGCATCGTATTTGATTAGGATATCGTTTGGCATTATTAACCCCTTGCGATTGCTCTTCTAGCGTTTCCAATGAGCCCAATACCAACCTCACCAAGCCTGTTGTGATCGACCCATTTGACGGTCACCAAGGCCATGTTTCCAAGCTTTTGAAGTTGCTCGGGCGTACAGTACCGATACTTCAACAGGTTCTCGGTCATCCTCGCTGCTGTAGGACTTCCAAGGTCAGCAAACTCAGTCTTGCCGCCTCGATTGTCAATCCATCCTTCAATATCGATCAGGTCTGCCCGTTGCTCTTTGGGTACCTCTGGATCTGCGATATCCACCTTAATCTTGCCGTAGAACGCTTCATCGATTGCGAACTTTAGAACCTCGCTGATCCGAAGCATTCGACGCACTTGCACTGTAAGCACGTTGACCAAATCAGCCGCCGCTTGATCGTCTAGCCCTTGGTACTGAGGCTTTTTAAGCTCGTCAATTAGTGCCTGCATAGAATCTATACCTGAGGTTTCACCCTGAAAATCTTCCATATCAGCCACTCCAGAGCTATCCAAAAACGCCCCCGATCCAGCCAGGGATTAAGCCAACAACTCATTACGCAAAAACGGATATCGTATGGGGCACCGTGGTGCCCGTTGTGATGCCTCGCAGATTGCACGAGTCCCGTTTCCTGTAAGGCCTCAACCAACCAATTCACCTTCCCGGGTTGATGCGCCCAGCAGTGAACCTCATTGGCCTGGGTCAAAAACGCAAACATCAACCAGTAATCCCGCAAAGGTTCCAAACATAGGCAAAGACCAACGCCAACCGATGCAGGCATGATTGTCGTATAGTTCCGCTGCCAGTAGTTGCCCCGCAAAAACGCCCTGGGCTCTGAATGATGCTTTTTGTTCGGGCCACCAACCAGCCTACCGACGATAGGCGTGCTTTCATCCCAGTATCGATCTTCGACAAAGTGAAACAGTCCTGCGATGAAATCAGCCCCAAGCCACGAAAGCAAAATCCAAGCCACGTAATCAAGCATAGTGACTCCAATCCAGCGAACAAACTAGGATCGTAGCCAAACACCCCAAGCCCGTTAGGATCGCTCCTAGGTAGTCCCCATGCGATGCAATCAAGACTACAGCCGAGGCCATTGGGTAGCCGAAAAACTTAACGGCAGGCCAATCGAATTGAACCCCTAGTGATCGAAGGTGGAAACGTTTCACCTGCCACCCCCAAAAAACTTTGAGTCTATGTACCCGACGAAATGCCTGACGCCTTTTTCGTCCGTCACCTGAAATTGTGGGCAGGGACTCAAAGCATGATCCTCAGTAGTCGCAATCTTGTAGCCCAACTTATCAAATTTATCGAACTGTTCCCGCATCCACTTATCGCACCACTGGCAACCCTTGAAGGTGAACATAATCACCTCCCTAGTAGGTTGCTTGCCGATTTCTTTTGATGCCTCGCGCTCCTGAAGCATCGTTTCATAAGCTTCCCTGAGCTTGCGAACCTGCGCAACAAATTCATCGTCCGTTGAAGGTTCCTCAGTCTTTTCAGGGATCAACGCCCGAAGAGTACTGGAAACGTTTCCAGCAAACCGACCACCGAAGAACCCTAGAACCAGGGCAAAAAGTATCAGAACTATCCAGCTATGCTTCGTCACGTGTACACCTGCGATTCGATTTCCCAGCTTCCGCCATCATTGTCTAACGCCGATTGCACCTGAGCCTCACGCAAGATAGCCTCATCGAGCATCTTGAGTTCTTCCAATAGTGACTTGCGATAGCCAACATGATCAACCGATGTGCCGCCGTCGGCAGTTATCGCGTTAGGCTTTCCACCTACAGAAGTAACGGTCATCGCAGCCAATTGAGCCGCAACCGTTGCCCGTCTTGTTCGCAAGTCGTCTAAGAAACTCATCGTGCCCTCCGATACGCCTATCTTACGCTAGGCTTGCTCACTGTAACCCAGCACGCGCCAGGTCAGCCGCTTGAAGCTCTTCAAACTCTTGGTCGGTAATGTTGCCGCCGCCCTCTAGCTTAGCCCGCATCGAAGCTAGGCGAAGCGTTGCCCGTTGCCTATCCAATCGTTTCGGATCGGTGCAAACCGCTTGCAAAGGGTACTTCAACGGGTCGATCTGCTTGGTAGGCTTATCAGGGTCGGAAGTAGTCGCAACGTACCAGCGTAACGCTTCAGTTTCGTCCGCTGCTTGAATTTTTTTAGTCGGTAGATTCACGTTAGCTTTGCGACATGAAACCGTGAACTCCCAGCCATCGCCAACGTGAACAATTTCCGAAGGTCTGACCGGTCTGGTAGCCCCAGAATCGGCTACGTTAGCAAGTTCTTTTTCCCGTTTGTCTAACTCTGATTCTCGATCTTTGAGCGCCTTTTCAGCCGCTTCCAAACGTGCTAAACGTGCCTCAATACTGTCCTGATCCTTAGCCATTTTCAAACCTCCGAGGGAAACAAACTACAAACAACCGCCCAGAGTATATCAAAGAAAAAACCGCCTGTATTGCTACAAGCGGTTTCTCCGTTTCCCCCACATCCATTGATAAATCAAATTACGAGGTGCACTTCACCGCATAGAGGCGTTCGCGAACACCAGCCGCACCACGCTCAGAGGCCTTGAGGCGAAGAACGATATCGCGGGTAAATCCGACTTCAGAATCCTCCGAGGACTGCGTGACTTGCAAAGGCCAATTTTCCATGTACACGAAAGCCTTCTTGAAGTCCCCAGCAAACCAAGTTGAATCGGAACTTGTAATCGACGAAACGTACTGACCAGTCACAAGCTCAAAAGCGTTTTCAAGGCTTGCTCCGTTGACGTAGGTCTGGTTGTTTCCGCTCGAACTCGCCTGACGGGTCATCGTCGCATTCTGAATGCGTCGTCCCAACGTCTGCAAAGCCTTCGGAACCAAAACCTGGACCGCATCGATAGCGATAGGCTCGCCGGTGACCGGATCAGTCATCCCGTTGAACTTTTGCTGAGCCTTGTCAATCGACGTCCAGTCAGCAAGGGCGTTGGTCCCAACCGTATTGGTAGCGTCATAGGTAGCCACCGCAGATGCTCCGTTGCGTCGATAGCTGGTAATGATTCCTGTGACGATGTTCAAGATCCGCTTTTCGCGACTCACAGCGACGCGTTCCCCAAGCTTGTTAGCTTCGGAAAGCAGAACTCCAGTTCGGTCAAAGTAGATCGCTTCACGGGTCACGTTGAGGATCAAACCCCGCTTGATCGTTTCCGGAGTATCAACGTACTCTTCACCCATCGTTGCGTTAGGGTACGGTTGGCCCTCGTTGACAATATCAAGGTCATCGCCGACGCGTCCGACGCCTGGGATTCGTTCGCCGCTGAACTGAGTTTGAATCACTTCGCAAAGTTGATCCCCGATCAGTCCCGGCATGTTGAACCCGTTGAGGGTCGAACTGTAGACGACCTGCCCGAGGATATTGGCGAACATCGAAGTATCGACAAGTTCCGCCGATTCCTGGATGCGGTAACCACCCTCCGAGCCAGGACGCAAAAGGTTTACCGCCTCGCGCCCATCAGGAACAAACTGTTCGAACAATTCGCGAAGCGACCAACGATCAGCAAGGTTTTTGCTGTCCTGTTCAAGCGACTCGCGAAAATCCGCCATGAATCGTGCGACTGCTCGATCCTTGACAGCCGACTCGTATATCCGCCGTAGCTCTTGGTGACGACGGGTTTTTGCGCTAAGCATAATCCTATTTCCTATTCCGAAAGTAAAAAACAACCGCCGCCACCGCTACAAGCAGTGACTTACACAGACTGCAAAGAAGCTACCGCATCGACCTTGAGGGTTTGCTGGGCAGCAGTTCCATTCTTCACACCGAAAGCCGCCGAAACTTCGGTAGCGTTGGCGTAGGTTCGGTCAAGCATCTTGTAGACGGTTGAACCGTTGATTTTGAAAATCACATCGACAAGCGTCGAAGTCTTGGGAACGATATCGATTTCAAGCAACTGAAACGCAGCGCTAGCCCCAGCATTGGCTTGCTTGTTGAGGCTGTTGGTCGCGGTAAGCTCGGCAATCGTTTGAGTCGATCCGTCCGAGTAAATCGCGTGCCAATTGAGGTTCCCATCCTTGCAGAAGAAACCCGCTCCGCTGAAGCTTGACTTGGGACCACCGCCGTTATCTTGCAAGGCGTTAGCAGCAACCGCATCCATGAGCCCAACAAACACGTTAGCCGCATTAGTGGCAGCTTGGGTGAACTGAACCAACGCGCCAAACTCGATCGGCTTACTAGAAGCAATCTTGTAGATTTCCTTGGTAGCCACGTACGCCTCGTCGTTATCGGCAACCGTTCCATCCGAGGGGCTCAGGGTAACAACCCCGCTGACTTCATCACCAACGGCAGCCGTACCGCTATCGGTCAGAGTCGAAGTCCATCGAGCCGAATTCAGGCAATCGAAGTGATCGACGAATCCATGAGTCCGAGAGTATTTCAGCGCCGCATCAGGTACAAGTAAAGCCTTCATTTTATCCTCTTCTTAGGTTGAGTAACCGTCTAAAAAACTGGAAACGTTTCCACCTGCGACTACCGCAAGCGATTCATAAATTCCTTGGAATCCGCAGGATAACTGCCAGCTTCGGTCGATTCTTGAAAGATCGAGGGCGACTTACCTGGACGGGTTCCGGCAGGCTTGCCGAAGGTCTTGACCAACTCAGTCCGGTCAGATTCTTGCAGGGCCAAAAGTGCCTTCATTCGAACCTCGGTGACTTCCGCATTCGATTCGACAAGCAGGGCCTTGCAGTGCTCCCGGTCAAGCTTCGCTTTGGCTTCGACGAGTTCACCGCTGATCTTCTTGATGGATTCTTCCATCTTGGCCTTATCCGCTTCCATGGCTTTCTTCTCAGCCGAATAGGACTCGGTAGCCGCTTTCATGGCTTCCATGGCCTTGTCTTTGGCAAGCATGATCGCCTTGAGTTTGCCAAGCTTCGAGGCAGTATCCAAGGTTTCATCATCGAGCACTCGAAGCATGGCAGACTTGAACGCGGAGCCCACGCCGTCATCCTCGGAGTCGTCGCCTACTTCGACTTCGGAATCACCCATCTCTGGGTACATTGCCATAGCTTCGGTCATGCACTCTTTGAGTTCCGCAACTTGAACGGACTCGACAATAGCCTTGAATTTCTTTTTCATCTTGGTTTTCCTGGAATGGCTTTCAAATAGTCCGTCATTCGTTGCAGGGTCAGCGACCACGTCGACCGATCGAACATCATAGACTTCCACTACTCGGCGCTCTCCATCGACGATACGCTCATCACCAGCCGCGTCATGCGACAGTCCGAACGTTTCCGGGAACCTTGTGGCTGCTTCCACAAGTTGGGCCGTCATGGGGTGGGCCTTGATGTAATGCAAATCCGCGTAGATTGAACCCTCTTGATATCGTGCGTTTTTCAGCACTCCCCAGCGGTCCTGAATTGGTCGATCTTGGGTTTCCCCTGGCTTGCCGCGTTGATGGTTGAGGTTGACTACAACCCCCTCATAAAACGCCACAGCATTTTTAATCGCCGCATCGTCATAGATTCGACCGTTCCGACTTCGGGGGCCCAGAACCTTCACGCCGTGAATGATTCCAGCTTCCGCGTCGATGCGCTCAAAACCTTTTTGTGACTCGCGTAGGTACTTCATACGCGAAAATCATAAACGCCGATTGCTCACCTAAAATGGTACAGCAAGAAACATCGGCATCGAACGTGGGCAGGGGGGCCTTGCCTGAAGTCCTCAAACCACTTCTCAGGGCCTCTACCGTGCAATGGACCGCATACCGGGCACACTCTTTCGTCCAGCTTGGTATGCCATGTCATCGTGACGTTTACACCCAGTTCCTCAGCCTCATCGAGTACCGTCCGTTCTGCGATTGTCACCGCGTTAGTCGTCTCGGTAATGGAAACGTTTTCGATTCTTGAGTCCGTCAGCAGCCTTTCGGATGCCCAATCCTCAGGGGTAGAATCATCGGGCATTTCATCCCACCAGGCTCGGTTCGTGTCTGACATTTGCCGCCCGAGGATTCGTACTTGCTCCGATGCCCTTTGCCGTGCCCTGAGATCGAGGTCGCGATATAGCGGCCCTTGCTGGTCGATCGCATCGCCAAAGACGGTTCGAGCCCCGTCATCATCCCCAAAGAAAATCAGCATGAGCACCAGTACACGCCGATGGATTTCCTCAACGATCGGCCCAACGTATTTATTTAAGGCTTGCCTGATTGCCTTGTTGATCGCACCGATGCCCAGGTCAGCCACCTTTAAGGCCTCATCGAATACGTCCCGCATGGCCTTTGCGATGCGTTCCTCGTAGCTCAGCCGTTCCTTGAACTCAGGCATTAGGGGTAATCCTTCCAGAGTTCTAGTAGGGCTTTTTGACGGCCTGATAGGGGTAGGGATTCGTTGATCGATTCTTTCTTGGGCATACGTTCCTTGATCGCCTTGAGTGCGTCTGATGCCGTCAGATTCGTTTCCGGATCAAGACTGATATCCGCAGCATCATGCCTTACGCCTCGCTCGGTATCGAACCCTCCGACTGGACGCATGCCCTTTACGCCGAAAAACGTAGGTTGCCTATGGTCAGCAAATCGCACTTTGTACTCTTTGGCCTGCCCTGGAATCTGGACATAGACGTATCGCGAATTCGAATCGGTCGGAACAACTAGCCTAGGATCTAGCCCCATCGATTTAAGCTCAGTGGCAAAATCGTGCGAAGGCTTATCGAATCGAATCTGCTTGCTTAGGATCGATCTTGCTAAATCCATGGAATCGTTTTTTACCTTGTCAAACACCTTAGATTTTGCATCAGAATCTAATCGATTCGCATAGGTTTTTTCTGGAGATGTTTTTGCCGTATCAACCTCATAAAAATCTCCATTTTTATCAACGAAAAGATCCGCTCCCGACATGCGACTCATTTTCACCGCAGAGTTCTTTCCGTCTTTTCTTATGATAACTTTTTGCGTCGAAATGTCGCTAAATGCAGTCAGGGACCTAGCCAAACTTCCGGCGCGTTGAGCTATTTCGTCATCGGTTACAGGATCTAGTCGGAGTTCGCCACCTTCGACCCGAATTCCTTTGATAATTTCGTTTTTCTTGGTTTTCCTTGGGCAAGTGTTGTCAATCCCTCCGCCCTTTCCGGTTGGACAGCGAACCTCAAGTAATCTTGGATTCTGCTTGAGTAGCCAAGCCTCACGAACAAACGTTCTACCGTCCCATGGGATCAAATCACCTACGGACTCTTTAAGCAACTTGGAAACGCTCGGACGCGACCAGAAACGGCATGACCAGTATCTAGCCTTCCACCGTGGACCAGGATCTTTGCACTTGTGCCTAGCCCGGAAGTTTCGACGCGCCCCAGGGTCGTCCCGCCTAATCGCCATTTTCGGGTCACCGAAGTTCACCTTAATCACGTTGCCCTTATCGTTCTTGACGTAGACGCTGAACTTCTTCGGCCCCTTGGGGGTCCGGAATGGTCGTCCCAAGGTCTTTCGTTCTGCCTCGGTCAGTGGGCTTTCATTGATAGGCTGGATGTCCTCATCGAGCAAACCGTCAATATCCTGCTGGGCTAGTCCGATCTGCCGAAGCAGTACGCCTGCTACCGTCTTTGATACCTTACCGGCCACGTAATCAGCCACCACGTCCGAAATAGCTTTCCGATTTCGTTGCCACTGCAAGCGCGAAATATCCTGCCAATTTGCGGTTTCTTGCTCGATCTTGCTGGAAACGTTTCCACTTTCGCCGCCGGTTTCCTGTTCGGTTCCGGGTTGTTTTTCCGCCCCTTGAACCTTCAAACCGTTGGCCGTTTCGGTGTCGATATCCCGCCCCAATTCGTTGATCGCTGTCTTGTCAGTCACCCATCCGTTTTGCTTTTGGAGTGCTAGGGCTTGGGTATCCTTGAGAACATCCCGAGACAAGATCCTCGAAGGGATTACCTCAACCGTCAGCCGATCTTGGAGCGAGGCCCAGTCAGTAACGCCGAAGAACTTGAACCGATTCATCGAAGCTCCTAGCTTGATGATCTTCAAGATCATTTCACGCATTCGCTCTTTGCGTTGTGATTGCTCGGCGAACCGTCCCTGCATGAATGGAGCCTCAGCCGTGAGCGATGAGGCGTGATTGTTGTTGGAATAGCTACCGGTCAACATTCCCTCGGGAAACGCATGGACGCTACCAGCAAGTCGCAGGGCAGCTTCCATGACCTGGACGTAGATATCGGAATTGTTCGAGCCCAGCAAGCCTGCTTTGTACTGTTGACCAGCCGGAACATCGAGCCGAGTTCCTGGTAGCATTCGCCGCCTTCGCTGGGCAAGTCCGGTCAGTGGATCGACCTTACCCGTCAGGGGGCTAAATCGCGTTACGATATCCTGAGCCCTGGACTGCGTAGACGTTGAATTGTGCTCCACGATATAAGCAATCGCCGCCTGAGTCGCAGCACCTTCAGCCGTATTGGTCAGAACCCTATCTGCCCGAAGCAAATACAAGTGGGGCTTGTAGAAGTCTGAGAATCCACGCTTGGCCCTGGCCCTCACGTTTCGTTTCCAAAAGATCGCCTTGGATTCGTCCACAAAATCCCAATCTGATCCATCCGAGGATCGCACTAGGTGATAGCCTCGATGGATTTCCGGAAGGTCCTGCTTGGTCATAATCCCAAAGGTCCATGAGGGAGCGTAATCGAGCCCCAGCCAATCTTCAAGTTCCCGCTTGCCAAACGGCTCGGTCAGTTCGTCAGCCTCGCGCGTAGCGATAATGCACTGCCCAGATTCGTAAATCAACTGGCCAAGAAATTCCCCGTCAGCTATTTCCCGCGTGTAGCTCTCGCGCTCCAATTCGCTGGACCACTTCGACGCATCAAGGCACTCTCGGACGTAGTTCTGTACCCCCTTTTGGAGCCTCTTGTCGTCAGCCTTGATCGTCCAATCGAACCCGGTCCCGATCGTGTAATCCAGTAAGCGATTCACCCAAGCTTGCGCCATCGGTACCTTCTCGACAAGCAGCCACGCCATGGCCCTGATTAGCTTCAGGTCCGATTCATTGGTGTAGACTGGGCGATAGCGTCCGTCAGCCCGGTCATAAATCTGCGTAAATGCCCCGATGCCGTTGGTGTTGAAAAACCCCGTTGAGTCGGTCATAAACTCGGTAACGTCAATCACTTCGCCCCAAGATTCCTTGAAGTCCGTTACCTGATCGGAAATTTCTTCGAACTTAGCTAGAATGCTCATACGTCAATCCTCCGCCTGAATTTTACCAGGGGTTTGCTCACGTGATCCGACTCGACTCCGCGACAATTTACCAAATCTTTTGGCTGTCCCATACTGGATTTCATAAGCACGAAATAGCCCGGCAGCTTCAAATAGCCCGAAATACGGTCACGAGCCACCTCGATGGGATATTCGCCTACCACTATCCGCACGCGCTACGAGTCAGAATATCACGCCTTAGCAAGCCAAAAAAACGCCGACGAGAAATACCTGAAGGATTTATCTCGATCGCTGAATCGAGCTACTTTTTCCAGGGACGGCCAACCGTCAAAACGATCCTTGCTCACTACCAGATGAAAACCCGGGTACTCAACGGGTGCACGTTTACTACCAAGCAATGGGCCAAAGAGTACGCTCAAACGCGAAATAAGCCTGGGATTGAGGGAGTTTGCATCACAAGAAAAGCAGCTCGCTACCTCTACGGAATCAAGCCTCGATCCAAGATAACTAGGCTATCTGAATTCGATTCCTCAGACACACCAGCCGCCCTAGTCCACGCTGCAATTCAGATCCAGCGATGGACACAAATGCCCTTTATTACCTTGGATATTCAAGACGTTCTACGATACGCCGACTCTATTTAGGCTTCGACTTTCCAGCCTTACCCAAACCACAGTTAAGGCTCTGGTAGGACATTTGCTCCCGGTGCAGTCTACGATCCTCCTTGTAGGCTTCCCAGCCTTCTTGACTGAGGGTGACTTTGACCGCTTTTCCATGGCCGTTGATGATGACGACTTCAACGGTTTTTTCTTGGTTGCTTTGAACTTGCTTAATTTCTTCGTAAATGGCTTTCGCTCGATCGATTTCATCCTGAGTGACTTCCTGATGTTTAGGAAAATTGACGATCCAAAAGTACACCGATACCGCTAGCAGTATCGTGCAAACGCAGGACAAAATATAGCCGTTAACCGAGAGTAAAGCGAACATGACCTAACCTCCGAAACTGGAAACGTTTCCACCTGTGAAATCCACAAACCCTAGTATTTCAAGCCTTTTCGCACCATTTGAGCGTGAACCTTCACCAGTGGATTCGACTTGCTCCAATTTGGTTTGACTGGCTTCCATGGCCCATCAGGATCATGCCCTATGAAGTAATGATCCTTTCGGCATAGCGTTATTAGATTCTTCGGGACCAGTTCAAGTTCTGGCTTGAGGTGGAACGGTTCGATGTGATGCACGTTTAGTTCCTCCGAGGTTCCGCAGGCTTCGCATACTGGATGATTTTTCACGAACGCCGCGCGAACCTCAGGCCACTTGCTGGACCGTTGGCCCTCGTAGGTCTTGTGATCGACCGACTCCGACCACTGGGAATCAGGCTCAGGCGGTATCGGTATCTCGAGAGTTGGACTGAAAAACGCCTTAAAGGTGATCCACCCAAGGAACAAAAAGCAAGCTAAGACTGATAGCCGAATGTACGGGTCTTTCATGCTTTTACCCCCAATCTAGCCAACCGTCTGGCCCTTCGGTGCATCAATTTCTTGTCAGCGCGTTTACGCCTTGCAACCTTTCGCGACTGCGAACCAGTCCAGCCAGTACGCTTCGAAGTCCAGCCCTCGCAGCGGATATCCTTGATGCTTTCACCGTAGGCCTTCATTCTTCGCCCTCGTCGTCTCTGTCAGGCGGTTCGTACCCAGGTGGTAAAAAGAATTCCAAGTGATCGCCCACTTTGTGCATCAAAATTCCTAGCCCGTACTCATCGGCTAGCGTTGTGGCAAGCAGCCCCAGGACTGAGCAACGGACTGGAAGCTTGACCGATAGGATTACGTCCTCTTGGTCAGTCTTGATTGGATCATCGCTCATGGGTTCACCAACTCCCCGGCATCGTTGCGAACCTTGCCCGATAGGATGCCGTTAAGGTGGTTCATCAGGTTCGTTTCGATTCGACTCCTTGACGGCCCGTTGATCCAGACTTCCCCACCGATCAAAAAGCAATCAAAGTAAACGCCGCCAATTCTAGCTTGAATCGCTACAGAATCACCGTCGATCGATACCCATTCCACGGTATACCATGGGCGTACCTTTTCCATGATCGTGTTGACGATAAATGCCCTATCTTTGCCGTTCAAGTTTACCCTCCGAGTAAAGAAACTAACCACAAAACATCTACGCCGACAGCCTGAAAACGTTTCCAGTTATTTACTAATTGCTCATAGGCATCACAACGTACTTGGCACCCTCGCAAAGTAGCAGCACTGGCTTATCCTTGGTCGTGTACCAAAGCTCCAACAGGCTTGACGGGTCCAGCTTCGAGAGGAAATCTTTCAGAAATCGGTAGTCCATCTGAAGGTCCACCGCAGTTACTGAATCCTCCAAATCTACCTTCACCTGGCTTCGCCCGATATCAGCCGTTTGGCTCGACACCGAAAGCATCCTAGCCGCAAACGCAAAGAGCAACCCGGAACTTTCAGCCGTGGCCGTGATCGATGCCGTTGATACCGCCCTGTAAAGTACACCCGCTGGAATCGTGATAACCTCCCCGCTAGTCGGTGGAATCACCGTTCGCCATGCCGGATAGCGTCCCTCGATCAATCGAGCCTGAATCGTGGTTTTTCCATCCGACACACAAACGTCAGCCCCGTTGATTGCCAATTGAACCTCTGAGGATTCTCCAAACGATCGAATAAACGCTTGGCAAGCCTTGACCGGTATGTTTGCCGATAGGCTGCTCGGGCTCGCAGGAATCGCGATATCGACGTTAGCAAGCCTACGCCCACAGGTAGCAACCACGTGGAGCAATTCGCCTGCCGTCTCGATATGCACCCCGTTTAGCTGGTAGCGGGTAGAATCCTGATCGGTCGCATAAACGGTCTTCGACAGCGCGTCAGACAAGGCCACTCCGCTAAGCTTGATAGCCCCGTCCAAGTTGGTCTTGATCCGTGGGTACTCAACAGGGTTGCTGTATGGCAGCTTGAAGCTTGAGTACTGCCCAGTTACCTCGATCTGGTTTGAGCCCTCACCGATCCCTAGGCACTCGTCTGAAAGCTCCTTTAGGATTAGCAGTAGCTTTCTCGGGTCAAGTAGTAACGCTCCATCGGACTTGACCTCTACAGCTTCGGTCTTTGTTTCGATGCCGATTTCCTGCTCGCAGGCTTGGAGCGTGATCTTTCCGCCCTTGCAATCGCAGGCTACCAGCCTCCGGATATCGTCGGACTTACCTGAGCATATCGAAGCGACCGATGCCAACGCCTTCGCGAATGATTCGCGACTAACCTTTATTTCCATTGGTTTTTCTTTCTTTGAACTGGAAACGTTTCCACTTTTTACCCTATCAAATCAACGCCGCCGAACCCTGTTTCGGCAGCCGAAATTCCATCAAAATACGATCAACTTCCCCAGGTTCCTCACCCCTGAGGAATCGAGCAGTCCTGAAATTGCACGCCCTCAGGAACGCTTCCCCAGTGCCATTCTCGACAGCTAGCGATACTGCAATATGGGTTCGCTGATCCTTTAGCCTCCCCTTCAGCTTCGACACCATGGAACGCCCAACGCCCTGACCATGATACCGGCAGTCCACCCGTAGCTGCCAAATAGCGATTCCATCAGGGCACATTTGATAGACGCAGTACCCAACTAGCTCATCACCGATCGAAGCGCAAATCAGGGTGACTCCCCTAGTGTTGAGAGTTTCCCGCAGTTGCTGCTTGGTCAGGTAGTAGCCTAGCCCGTCCGCGATTTCCACGCATCGGGCTAGGTCTTTTGACGATCCCCAGTGGATGTAGATATCAGCCATTCTTGAACGTAACCTAAACTAATCGCCGATGGACTCTTGAAGGGCCAACAACTGGGCCTGAACCTTCTCGAGTTCCGCTACTGGGTCGACGACTTCAGGGGTCAAGGAAAGCTCGTTGTTCTCCTTGTCCGTGTAATAACCGTTGGACTCCCAGAACGTATTGAGCCAGCCGGATTCAACTCCAAGATAAATCTTGCCAAATATCAGCATGCCATCTATCCGGCTAACAAAGGCAATCTTTCCGCAGTAGGTCCGATAGTATTTTTGAGCCTCAAACATCGTATTTATCTCCACAGTGTCCACACCAAACTTCCCGACTCACTGCCGAGCGATACTCCCGCTCAGCCTCTTGATCGATTTCCTCGCAGGCTTCTGTGGCGCTATCGATCCCACCGGCAACTGCCCTGATGAATACGCCTCTATGGTCCTCGATAAGCAATGCGCCTGAATCGCCTTCGATTACCTGATAGGGGTTAAACCCGCCTGTCACTTCCCAGATTCCTGGTTGTACTTCGATTGCTCGCATAGTCTGTCCTCCGAAAGAATAACGCCGCCGGCATGGAAACGTTTCCAGGAAATGCCGGAGCCGAACTGGGCGCGAGATTCCCAAAAAGTGGAAACGTTTACACCTGGAAAATCCAAAAAGTAGCGTTTTCCCTGCGTTTTTCGCAGTTCTGCCCCGAAAAACTTTTTTACCGCTTGGGCACTAATTTTGACCGACCAACGGACAAAAACGCCCTCAAGGAAGTCAGACGGGTTAGCTGGCCCAGGTAGTAGACTTGTTCATCTAGGGTTCCCCTCGGCAGCATTTCGACCCACGCCGACGGCATCGGTAGGGAATACCCCCGGTCGAAGATCGCTTCGAGGTGATCCAGCTTGGCCCTAGTGACCTCGCATTCGTTGATTACCGCTAGGTCTGCTATCTTGTCCCGGATCGTTGCTCGGTCCATTTCTTGCCCTCCAATCAGATAACGCCACTATCAGGCTTCCGTTTCAGTGATTTCGTGCAATCCGTGTAGATCGTCCACCGATCGGCAAAGTAGCCCCATGCAAGCCTCAAGGCTGTCGGCCCCGTCATCGTACTTGCCGTAGGGGAATTCCTTTAGCTGACTGACTAGCAGCTCGTTTGAGGCTGACTTGCGGAAACGTATCTTGCGACTTGCTAGCCACTTTCCTAGGCGCTCGATTCGGACATTCTTGTTCACCGTCTGATTTACTAGGATAGGCGGATCAGCCGCATAGCCGATTTCCTCGCAGACCTGCCAGTAGTCGTCCGCCAACAGATCCTGCCATGCGTTGGCCTCTAGCCCTACGAATGCGGTTCTGCGTTCCCGGTTCCATTGGACGTAGTCCCGAATCATCTTTTGGACGGGTACTCGATCTATCTGGGAATCGACGTAGAAAAGACCGTTAGCAAAGCCTATCCAGGTGATTGCTTGGTAGTCCCCCTTTCGACTGTTCTTGCCCTTCGATGGATCCAGGAACGCCGCTGATAGTAGGCAGGATTTCGGGTCAGGGAATTCGTCGTCTTGCGCCCAAATGTTGGCGAAGTATTCCTCAGGCCACTCGGACATTGAACTACCTTTGGGACTGCCCTGGTAGATCGAATGCCACCAGTGCCCCGCTTGTCGCTTCCTACGCTCCATTACCTCCGCCGGCCAACGCTCAGGCCAAAGGGCTTCACCTTCCTTACGGTTCAAGGGGTCTTTGACCTCGGTTCCTTCCCTCAAGGCTTGCATCGTGATTGATCGAACCCGGATATCAAGCTCAGCCGCTTTCGATTCGATGCGCCCAATCAGGTCGTCCCCCGCCACCTGCGTACACAAGAGCACGCACTTCCCGCCCGGTTCCATCCGCGTTGACGAGGTGGAAACAAACCAATCCCATTGGGCATCTTTGACCCTCGGGGAGAATGCCGACTTAGCGTCCTTCAGGTAATCATCGATAACCAGTAGGTCAGCCCCGAATCCGACGATCGAAGTATCTACCCCAGCCGCTAGGCACTCACCTTTTCTGCCCTGGTAGCCCCATAGCCTTAACGCTGATTTCTTTGGATCAACCCCGTCTAGCCCCATGATCGGGGATAGCTCGTGAACCTTGTCCCGAACCCACCTGGAATGGCTGTTGGCTAGGGTGGAAGTATTGCTGCAAATCATCACCCGTTTATCGGGGTTTCGCAGTAGATACCATGCCGGTGCCCATCGTGCTAAGTACTCCGATTTTCCGTGCCTCACGGGCATTTTGATAATCAGGCAATCTAGCTTCGGATCGCTCAGCAAGTTCCTGAACTCGAAGTCTACTACAGCTAGGTGCCTTGCCCGTTTCCACTTCCCGTTACTGAATCGCTCTGCCATCAGTAGCGGGGATCGCATGGCAATCGAGTCTAGGTAGACTTTCTGGGCTTCGCTTTTCCTTGCCCATGCTGGGCGTATGTCCTCCAGCGCGTTACGCGTAGTCATCCGGTGCCCCTGGGATCGTCTTGAATTCCCTCAGGTCTAGCTCGTCCTCTTTGCCGGCTTCGATTAGCTGTAGGACTTGGTTTACCGTGATTGTTTGGCTTCCGACGATCTGGGTCGGTAAGTCTTTGTTTTGGTTCGCCTGATCCATTGCTAGCAGGATGCGACTAGCTAGCAGCTTTTGTTTCGGCTCTGCCTTTGGATCGATAACTATCCGGGCATTCTCGAAGATCATTCGTTCCCGTAGTGCTGCGGGTATTGGCCACCGTTCTTTTATCGCCCTGATTTCTAGCCGGGCATCCTGGAAACGTTTGAATGCTTCCCCCTTGCCATCCTTGATCGCTTGAGCTTGGTTGGCTCTTGTTAGCTCAGGCCAAAAAAAGCTATCTGGCTCTGAGGTTTTGCCTGTCGCTCTCGGCGCAAGTGATCGGCCCTTGGCCTTCGTTTGCTTGCCCGGTGACTTTTTCTTTCCGGCTCGCTTCGTCATTTTGTAGCTTCCTGTAGTGGAAACGTTGGAACTGTACGCCGGGAATGATTGTAGCGTATTACGCAGCTTGAAGTGTTCTTTTTGGCTGCGGGTAATCCCGGACGATCTTTCCATCTAGTTCGATGCCAAGCTCAGTTCGGTACCCGGCACTTTGCTTGTGAAAAAAAGCGGTGCCATTGTCCGAGCACTTTTGATGCATGACCCTGGCCCAGTTTTTATCCTCCGGGCGATGCCCTGGCCCTGACTCCCCTCCGTAGATAATCCATTGAATTCCGGTTATGTCCAGGTCGTCCAGTGGCCCGATAGCTGGCTCGTAACTGATAAAGTGCACTACCGCTGGAATTTTGACCAAGTGAGGGACTCGATGAGCAACCCGCATGTCCTCCACCGAAGTTCCTAGCCAAACATGATTCCATCCGTTGCCCCAATCGCTTGGCAGGTTGTCGGCGATTCGTTCGGGGCGCTTGGTAAGTATCTGCCAGTCCAGCGAGTCGCATTCCCGAATTAAGTCCCAAAGGATTGGCCGGGTAGCGTTGGCGGTTTCGTGATCCTCGAACACGTCACAAAGCGAAGCGCAGAAAACTCTATTGCTTACGCCTTGTTCCTTTGCCTCTCGATTCCACTTTCGGACGTTCGCCCATGGTGCCTTGGTCACTTGTCTGCTGGTTGTCTTCGGGTTTCCCCACAGACTCAAACCCATGCGATTCTTGGTCAAGGTTTCTGCGTAGCAATTCCTGCACCCTTCCGAAACTTTCTGGCAACCCATCCAAGGGTTGAAGGTGTGATCCGTCCAGGCAATTATAGTTTTGTCCGCCATCGTGTTTTTCCAGCCTTATTCCTATGTACCGAGCGTTGCCCGTGGAAACTGCCTCCACGCATTCAACCACCCGGCATAGAGATAACGCCGACTGAAGCATGATTGGTATCGACTTTTGGCCTATTTTTCCGCAAATTGCCCGAGGTAAATTTTCCAGGTGATGCACTCCGAGCCCGCGCCGCATGGCCTTGGAAATGTTTCCTCCACCCGCATATGCTATCGTGCTAATAGTCAAAAAAACAGTTATCGGTTTTGTAATGTTCTTGCAGATTTCCTCGAAGTGATTCCAAGGTTCTCCGTAGGTGTCAACGTCGATAACGTCGAAGTCCCAGTTTTCTTGCTTTAGGATTCGCAACGAATCGACCTTCAGCCGCCCTGGTTTCGGCTTGAGGTCGACCCCTAAATAAGATGAAACCTGAATTTCATTGCGAAGCGTACCCCACAATAGCATCGAGCCTTGGCAGCAATCCAAAACACTCGGATGCTCCGATCGGTGGTACTTTTCCAAAAAGTATCGTCGCAGGGCAAGCTTTGCGCCTGCGTTGTGGTTGTCCGTCTTAGTGGTTTTCTCAGGCATCACCAACCGATGTTTCTACTATCGCATCAGGGATCTTTAACGCCGCCTGAACGAACTCGTCCATCTTTCCGAAGTGGATCGTTGGCACTCCAACCAACACCCACGCCATAACAGGCAGTCTATTAACGTCCAGTGGTTTTAATTCTGGATCTTCTACCACCTGGAAAAGATCGCTCGCGTAATCTATCAGTTCTGGAAGATCGAAAGACACGCTTTCAATCAGAGAGTTCATAGCCTCGATATCTACGTCCGCTAGCTCGCTAGACGAATCCAACAGAAGCAGTAGTTTCTTTTCATCAGCTTCCGATAGATCTACGTACTCAACGTCTACCAGGGTTTCATCCCCAACTCCCAAGGCTTGCATTACCCGTTCGTGGCCATCGACGATATTACCAGTTCGCTTGTTGACGATTACCGACTTGCAGAATCCTAGCTCCTGGATCGATGCCGAGACGATATCCCTTTGCTTTTGTGGGTGCCTTCGATGATTCGCAGGGTTCGCTAGTAGTTGATCGGCCCGGACTTTTTCGTGGCCTACTATCGAGCTTTTCCACTTGGGTTTTTTGGCCATTGGATCGCCTGTTGAGGGGTGCTGAGGTGGAAACGTTTCCAGCAGTATAGCGTTAAAACGTGCAAAAACACTAGGCTTTAGGATCGATGCCTTGCGCCTTTAAGTCTTTGAAGATTTCCCACAGCATGGGCTTACCCTGTAGCATTGGCCTGACCTGTTGCCATGCCGTGGCTACTGCTTGGTGCTCTGGGATTCCATCGACCATGCAA
>Ga0172367_10003823_pt1 | contig 19166 bp, 16 predicted proteins | sample Lak10m_FD_114542 | JGI IMG/M metagenome (GOLD analysis project Ga0172367, IMG submission 114542) | Freshwater microbial communities from Kabuno Bay, South-Kivu, Congo - kab_022012_10m | ecosystem: Environmental > Aquatic > Freshwater > Lake | place: Democratic Republic of the Congo: South-Kivu...
CCGCGCGGTTCGCCCGCGATCCACATTTCCTCGGCCAATATGGTCTGGTGCCAGGGATCGAGCCCCTTCCCGCCAATCTCCTCCGCCCAATGCGGCGTCAGCAGGCCTTCGTCGGCGAGCCGCCCGCAAAAGGTGCGGGCATAGTCGGTCAGCGCCGGGGAGGCCGGGCCATGCTGCGAAAAACGCTCCCAATCTTCCGGCAGCGTCGCGGCGAGAAAGTCGCGCAACCGCTGGCGAAAAGCCTCTTCATCCTGCGTCCAGTCAAAATCCATCGGTCCACGCATCCCCTGCCGAACAGGGATGCGATACTTAAGAGCGGCGCGGCGCGACAGGGCGGCAGGTAAGAGAACGCCCCGGTGATGGGCATGGGCCAGCCCTTGCCGCGCTCCACCGGCTTGGGCAGCTTTCGGGCATGAGCGAGCGCGATTTCAAAATGGCAGCCTCCCTGGATGAGGTGCCGCTGGGCAAGACCAAAAGCGTGACCATCGACGGACGGACCATCCTGTTGTGCAACAGCGACGGGCAGATTTACGCCATCGCCGCGCTCTGTTCCCATGCCGACGAACCGCTTGCCTGCGGTCGTATTCGCCTGGGCTGGATCGCCTGCCCGGCGCATGGCGCCCGTTTCGACCTGGAGACCGGCGCGCCGCTGACCGGCCCGGCGAGCGAACCGATCGCCACCTATCCCGTCCGCATCGTCGACGACATGATCGAGGTGGGGATCTAGTCCCGTTTCCCTTCTCGTCATCCTGACGGCTGTCAGGATCCATTCGGCGCTACGGTGGAGCGCGAGCGCTGAATGGATCCCGGATCAAGTCCGGGATGACGGAGGGGGTGGTTGCGTCGTTGCGTGTCCGATCGAAGGAAGGGCCTCCCAGCCATCGCCTTGGGGATATCGCCGGCCACCATCTTGCGGGGGGCGGCGCAATTGGGCCTAGCGTCGGGGATGAGAGGAACCGGAACGGGATGGAGGGGCAGGCTTTGACCGACGCGCTCGACGGGCTGCGGCAGGAAGTGCGCCAGTGGCTGGCTGACCATGCGCCCCAAGGCTGGCGGGAGCGCAGCAGCAGCGAGGCCGCCTTCCTGCAGATCCAGCGCGACTGGTTCGCCAAGCTGGTCGAGGGCGGCTATGCCGTGCCGCACTGGCCGGCCCAATGGCCGGGCGGCGGCCGCTCGCTTGCCGAACAGAAGATCCTTTATGAGGAACTGGCCCGCGCCGACACGCCGCGCCTGCTGCTGTCCTTCATGTCGACCTATCATGCCGCCTGCACCCTGTTCGAATGGGCGAGCGAGGAGCAGCAGGCGCTGCTGATCCCGCGCATCCTGGCCGGCGAAATCTGGTGCCAGGGCTTTTCCGAGCCCAATGCCGGGTCCGACCTTGCCAATGTCCGCACCCGCGCCGAGCGGGTCGGCGACCATTATGTCGTCAACGGGCAGAAGCTCTGGTCGACCATGGGCCAGTTTGCCGACAAATGCCTGTTGCTGGTGCGCACCAGCAATGACGGACCGAAACAGGCGGGGCTCACCTATCTGCTGCTCGACCTCAAGGCGCCGGGCGTCATCGCGCGGCCGATCCACCAGATTCATGGTGACGAGGAATTTGCCGAGCTGTTCCTCGACAATGTCGAGATTCCCGTCAGCGACCGGTTGGGCGAAGAGGGGCAGGGCTGGGCCGTGGCGCAATCCACCCTTTCCTCCGAACGCGGCCTGACCCTGCTGGAACTGAGCGCCCGGTTGCGTGGCGCCTTGTGGCGGCTCGGCGAGCTGATCCGGGCGCAGGGCCGGCAGGACGATCAGGGCATAGTGCGGGACTTCGGCCGGCTGAGCGCCAAGGTGGATGCGACCTGCGCCGTCGCCGACCAGTTCCTCGCCAACCGCATCGCCGGGATCGAGCGGGTCGGCGACGCGTCGATCGTCAAGCTGTCCTACTCCCGCACGCTGCGGGAGTTCACATCGCTCGGGATTCGGCTGGGTGGCATCGACGCGCAATATCACAGCCCGATCACCTTTGGCGGCGGCATGGAGACCGGCAACTGGATGGCGGATTTCATGAACAGCTATGCCTGGACCATCGCCGGCGGCAGCGACGAGGTGCAACGCAACATCATCGCGGAAAGACTGGTCGGCATGCCGCGCGAACCCAAAAGCTGGACCTTGAAGGAGGGCGCGGCATGACCATGACCCGCGCGGAAGTGCAGGATGCGGCCGACAAGGCGTTCGGCCAGAGCGAACTGGCCCCGGATGCGGCGCAGAGCTGGGCGCTGATCGCCGAGATGGGCTGGCTGATGATGGGCGTGCCGGAGGAACTGGGCGGCCTGGGCCTTGGCCGCGAGGCGACGGGCGTCATCCATCAGGGCGTGGGCAAGGCACTGGTGCCCGGTCCCGTGCTGGCGCAGATGCTGACGATCGAGGCGCTGGCAGCTGCCGATGACCTGCCCGAGCGCGACGCGCTGATTGCCGACGCCATGGCCGGCGAGGTGATGACCGCGTCGCTGGCGGGCGGGCTGGATGGCGCCGACCGTCTGACCTGCGTGCCCGATGCCGATACCGCCAGCCATATTTTGCACGTCACGGCCGATCGGGTGGCACTGGTGCCGGCGGAGCAGGTTTCCGTCACCTATCGCGCCGGGTGGGACAAGAGCCGGCGCCTGTTCGATGTCGTCCTTGAAGGCCCCGGCCTCATATTGGCGCAGGGCGATGCCGCCCGCGCGCTGGCCGATCGGGTCGAGGCGCTGCGCCTCTTCTGCCTGGCGGGCGACAGCCTGGGCGGCGCAGAGGCGGCGCTGGCGATGACCGTCGCCTATCTCGAAACGCGGCAGCAGTTCGACCGGCCGCTGGCGCTGTTCCAGGCGCTCAAGCATCGCGTCGCCGACATGCGGACCCAACTGACCGCCGCCGATGCCCTGTTCTGGAGCCGGGCGCAGCAGGCCGACGTCGATATCATCGCGCTGGGCGCGCTCAAGGCGCTGGCCTGCGCTGTCTATCGGCTGGTCGCGGAAGAGGCGATCCAGCTCCAGGGCGGCATTGGCCTCACCATGGAACATCCCTGTCACCTGTTCCTGAAGCGCGCGATGCTCAATTGCGCGCTCGGCGGCGATGCGGATCATTGGGACGAACAAACGGGCAGGGCGGCGCTGGCAGCGGCGGTCTGACACCATGACGGGAGAGAAGATGATGCGCCGATCGATTGCCCTCTGCATGACAGCCTTGTCACTGGCCCTGGTCGCAACGGCAGGGACCGGCGCCGACGCCCAGCCGGGCAGCACCCCGGCCGCCGCAGCCGAAGACCCGCTCTTCACCCAGCCCTATATCGATATCGACGAATGGCGCGATGCGCCGGTGCGGCACCGCTATGTCCATGGCGGGTTCAAGGGGACGGAAACCCGCTTCTCCTTCTATTTGCCCGACAAGGCGCACTATCAGGGCCGCTTCTTCCAGCACATCACCCCGGTGCCAGACGACGAGAATCTGGCGCAGAAGCTGACCGACGGCGAGGAAAATTATATCGGCTTCTCGATTGCGTCGGGCGGCTATTATGTCGAAACCAATGGCGGCGGCCGCGATCAGGTGGGGATGCCGGGCAAGCCCAATGACTTCACCATCGCCGCCTATCGCGCCAATGCGGCATCGGCCCGCTATTCGCGCGTCGTCGCGCAGCAGATGTACGGCGGCAAGCGCCCCTATGGCTATGCCTTTGGCGGCAGCGGCGGCGGGTTCCGCACGGTCGGGTCGATCGAGAACACGACCGGCGTGTGGGACGGCGTCGTCCCCTATGTGCTGGGATCGCCGATGGCGCCGCCCAACATGTTCTCCGTGCGGATGCGCGCGATGCGGGTGCTCAATGACAAGTTCCCGCAGATATTGGACGCGGTCGAGCCGGGCGGATCGGGCGATCCCTATGCCGGGCTGACGCCGCAGCAGGCGTCGGTGCTGCGCGAAGTGACGGCGATGGGGTTCCCGACGCCCAGTTGGTTCGGCTGGAAGACGATGGGCATCCACGGCTTTGCCGCCCTTTATGGCGGGATGGTGATGGCGGATGCCGGCTATTTCACCGATTTCTGGACCAAGCCTGGCTATCTTGGCCATGATGATCCCAAGAGTTTCGACGGCTATCGGTTGCAGCATGACGCGACCATCGCCGCGCCGATCAGCGCGGCGCAGGCGGCCGAATTGAAGCTCGACACCCGCATCACCGATGGCGCGGCCAATGTCGACAATGCCTTTGCCGCGCTGCAGGGCCGGGCGGCACAGCGCAGCGTCGCCTTCCGCCTGTCGAGCCCGCCGCCCAAGACCTATTTCGTCGGCGGCGACCTGATCGTCGGGTCGGGCGCAGCGCAGGACAAGCGGCTGACGATCAACCGCATCGCCGGCGATGTCGTGATCCTGGGCGTGGTGGACGATGCCGTGGTCGACCTGCTGAAGGCTGGCGACAAGGTGCGCATCGACAACAGCAATTTCCTCGCCGCCGAAACCTATCACTGGCATCAGGTGCCGCCGGCCGACGCCGGCTATCCGGTCTGGGACCAGTTTCGCGGGGCCGACGGCAAGCCGCTCTATCCGCAGCGGCCCTTCCTGCTCGGCCCGCTTTTCACTGCGGCGACCACTGGCAAGCCGATGGGCCAGCCCCCGATGACCGGGCAGTTCCAGGGCAAGATGATCCTGGTCGAAAATCTGTGGGACCGCGAAGCCATGCCGTGGCAGGGCGACTGGTATCGTCAGCGGGTGATCGCTGCCCAGGGCGCGGGCGCAGACCAGAATTTCCGCATCTGGTTCACCGACCATGCGCTGCATGGCGACAGCAGCAAGCAGGAAGACCCGACCCGCACGGTCAGCTATCTGGGCGTGCTGGAACAGGCGCTGCGCGACCTGTCCGCCTGGGTCGAAAAGGGCGTGGCGCCGCCCGCCAACACCGCCTATCGCATCGATAATGGGCAGGTAATCGTGCCGGCCGATGCGGCGGCGCGCGGCGGCATCCAGCCGGTCGCCAGCGTCACCGCCAATGGCGGCGCAAAAGCCGTCGTGAAGCCCGGCGCGGCCGTGACCTTCCTCGCGACCGTCAGCGTACCGCCGGGCACTGGCCGGATCGTGTCGGCGGAATGGGATTTCGACGGCAGCGGCGCCTTTGCCGAGAAGGCGAAGCTGCCCGGCGGTTCGGGCAGCAGCCTGACCCTGACCACGCGCCACAGCTTCGCCGCGCCAGGCACCTATTTCCCCGCGCTGCGCATCGCGTCGGAGCGCAAGGGCGACGCCGCCACCCCCTATGCCCGCATCCAGAATCTGGGGCGGGTGCGGGTCGTCGTCCAATAGCGGCAGAGGCGGCGCCGCATCATGTGGCGCCCCTGTTCCGTCAGTTCGACACGTCAGGGCATTGGCCAGGACGCTTTTCTTCCTGGCCCGCCTTGAACCAGCGGGTCGACTGGGCATCGACGGCCTCGTCATAATAGCAGACCTCCGCGGTGCCGCTGGCCGGATCGACCAGGGTCAGCCATTGGTGCGGGCCGCAATTATGGGTCTCGCAGGACCAGGCCGCGACCTTGCCATCCACGGTCGCGATCGGCGAGGACGGGCCGCCATCCTCCAGCACCCATTTGCGCACCGCCTTGTCCGCGACCGCCGCCTTCACCGCCGCGACCACGGCGGGATCGTCATTCCAGCTATGGGCGCCGACCTTGTCGAAGGGATATTTGCCGACATAGGGGCTGAAGGCGTCGGCTCTGGGCGCGGCGGCATTGGTCGCGTTGGCGGCGTTGGCCATGGCATTTTCGACCGCGTTGACCGCATTGTCGGCGGCATTTTCCGCCGGGCTGCTCTTCTCGCCGCTGCAGGCAGCCAGCGCGGCAGACAGGAGGACGGGCAGGGTCAGGACGGTCCAGAGGCGGTGGCGGGTCATCGGCGGTCCTTTGCGGGAGGAGAATGCGCGCATGGTGGGGCGGGACGCGGCAGCGAGCAAGCGCGATTGCGCCACGGGCGCGGAAATTGGCGGCTGATCCGTCTGTAGGGGCAGATGATCTTCGATTGCGAAAGGCCCCTTGCCCGATGCGTTTCCCCCCTGCCCTGATCCTGCTCGCCAGCCTGGCCACCGCGCCCGCCACCGCCCAGACCGCGGCACCCGCCGACGGCCCGTTGAAGGTGGAAAATTACTACCGCGTCAAATGGGGCGGGATGGGTCAGTTCCTGACCACCTATCACAAACAGCATGAAGCGTTGCTGCGCGAGATGATGCGGCAGGGCTATATCAGCGAAGTCACGGTCGAGATGCCCTTCACCCATATGGGCGGCAGCACGCGGTGGGACGTGCGCACCACCATCGTCTACAAGCATGGCGCCGACGGCGTGGGCGCGGGCGAAGCATACAAGGCGGCAATGGCGGCGGCCAAGGCACGGATGTTCCCCGACAAGGCGGCGTTCGATGCCGAGGAGGCGAAGCGCATGGCGGTGACAGAGGATCATTGGGACGTGGTGCTGGAACCCGCGCCATAAGGATCGGCAGGCCATTTGGGGGCATCGCTGCGGCGGACCGTGAAGCTGTCGCGGTTCATGGGTCAAATGCCCCCTTTTCCTTTGCCCGAAGCCACGCCATGTTGGGCGGAGTAAAGTGCATCGCGGGAGGCAGGCAAACGCATGTTCGGCGCATTGTGGAAACGAATCTTCGGCAAGACCAACGCCCCCGAGCAAGAAGCAGCCCTTCCCCCCTATGATCCGCTCGCGGCGCTGCGCGACCAGGTGTGGCGCGACGTCGCCGGGGGATTTCATGACGATGATGCGATCCTGACCGCCGCCCACGACACGTTCGTCGAGGAACTGCCCGGCCCGACCCTGCGCCGCGAGGCATCGGCCGCGCTGCGTCAGGCGCTGGCCGAGCATAATGCCGCCGAAAAGGCCTGGCCCGACATGACCGATTGCGACCGGCTGGACGCGGCCTTTGCCGCGCTGGAGGCCGAGGGCGTGATCGCCCGGCAGAATTTCACCTGCTGCGGCAGTTGCGGCGCGATCGAGATCTGGGACGAGATCGAGGAAGCGATCGGCGAAGGGCGCCCGGCCGAGGGCTATGCCTTTTTCCACATGCAGGACACCGAGGCGGCAGTGGAGGGCGAGGCGCTCTACCTCAATTACGGTGCCTGCGCAGCCGGCGAGGCGGCGGCGCTCGATATCGGCCGGCGGATCGCCGCCCAGCTCGACGCGCATGACCTGGCGGTCGACTGGGACGGCAGCTGGAGCATGCGCATCCAGGTGGTGCTCGACTGGAAGAAGCGCCGCACCCTGCGCATGCTGGAGGCCTGAACCGGCGGCGCCTGCTGCGCGCCGACCGTCACCATATCGCGATGCTCGGATGGAAGCCGCCCTCCTGCCCGCTATGGGTGGCATGCATGTTGATGCGCGTCGGCACGAAGCTGGTGCCGCGATATTCGGGTATGATCTCCAGCCGGTCGACCAGCCCCTCACGGGTGAAGCGCTGTAGCGTGCCGCTAATCTGGTCGAGCGCGGCGCCCGCTTCGGGTGGGACATAGCTGATATTCGCCTTGCGCCTCGGCCCGCCCAGACGGATCGGGAAGAGATAGATGCGCACCAGCGCCCCGGTCGCCACCAGCGCCTCCGCCTGTTCGCGCGAGGTGACATGAGAAAAATCGGGCTTGGCCGCTGCCGGATCGGGCGCGCCGACGATGATCGCGGCGAGCAGCAGCGGCAATAACGAAGCGAGACGATGAACCATGGACTTCCTCCTCTGAGGACGAATCATGTTCGTTATTTGTTCTCATATTTTTCGCCATCCTGCAAGGCGGCACCGACGAGGGCGCAGGGTCACGCCCGAAGTTCACAGCGTTATCGACCTTTCCGGGGCATTTGCGCCACTTTTGCACCGGCAGCGCGTCACCCACGCGCCTGCTCTGCATCAGAACGCGCCACCGGGGCGACGCATAATGCGTCCATGATGCCCCGGTGACGCGACAGCTTTGCACCTGTTCTGCACCGATATGCCTCAGCGCCGCGTCGACGCCTGCGGGCGAAGCTGGGTGGCGATCGGGTCGGCCATCGCCTGGGCATGGAGCGCCAGCGCGTTGCTCCAGTCCCGGTCGAAGGCGGTGCCGGCGAGGCGACGGCGCAGGCGATGCGCGCTGGAGGGCGACATGCCGACCATGCGCGCGGCCTGGGCCACGCTGCCGCTCTGGTAGAGGGCGGTCAGGAAGGTCCGCTGCCGGGCCGGGGTCCAGCGGGCGGGGGTGAAGAGCGCCGGCGCGGGCTGCGCGGGCGGGCGAGCGGGGATGGACTGTGTCATTCCCCAGGGTAGATCAGAGGATCGCCGTGTAGGACAGGGGATATTGGCGCCGGGGTGTCAGGGGGCGAGATAGTGGCAAAACCAGTCGGCCAGCTCTTCCTCCGACAGGGGGCCGAACTCTCTAGCGCCTTGGTAAACTTTTATTATTTAACAATTAAAATAATACAAACGTGAATCATTTTTGCAACAGTTCAATGCAAATTTTCTTTCCATAACATTTAAGTTGCACAGAGCAAGGTTACGCGATTCATTGGCTGTTGGAGGAATTATGACCATTTGCGTAGCCGTCAAAGTGCATGACTGCATCGTATTCGCTGCCGACAGTGATTCGTCTTTAATTGACGGGGGCGCCAATGGCCAAGCCTTGATTGCAAATGTCTACGCTCATGGAAATAAAGTTTTCAATCTTCGCAAAGGGTTGCCGATCGCTGCAATGACCTGCGGAATGGGAAACATTGGCCCCATTTCAATTAGTACTCTTGCTAAAGATTTGAGACTGAAATTTTGCTCTAATGATCCGCAGTGGAAGATAAATCCGCAGAATTACTCTATCGAAGAGATCGCTAAAAAAGCACGAACGTTCTTTTTTGAAGATCATTATCAGGCACTCCCATACAAACCTGCCGGCGATCATGAATTTCAATTCTGGATCGGCGGCAATGGTTCAGGCGCTATGCACGGAGAAATCTGGCGCATTCGTATTGTTAATGGCGAAAGCCCTGAACCAGAATGCTTAGCTACTACTGGCGACTTCGACGTACTCTACGACGGACAGCCCGAAGCTATCAATCGGATCGTTAATGGGTACAGCCAATTTCTACCAGGGGCATTGCTGGATATCGGATTGTCACCTGACAACCTTGATGCAGTGCTAACTCACATTGAAACGCGAACTCGAGCACCGGTGATCGCCCCTGCAATGCCTGTGCAAGACGCGATCGCACTTGCCGACTTCCTGGTGGATACAACCAAGAAATTTGTGCGTTTCCTACCAGGCGCTGACACTGTAGGGGGCGACACCGATATATGCGTCGTAACCAAGCATGAAGGTTTCAAGTGGATACGACGGAAGCACTATTTTGATCGCCGACTCAATCCGGTGGAGGACGACCATGGCGCAGGAGCGTAAGGCAAGCACCAAACCAAAAGTCGTATTCGACGTAAAAATGCCCAAGTATGAGTACCGAAAAGGGGACGATCGATCTATGTCGGTCGACCGTCCACGTAAGGCAGAGAAGGTTGCAGTGGATTGCCTGGCCAATCTGGCAATCGGCAGTTAGGCAGCCCGGACGATGCAAGACGAGGCAATATGCCTAAAACACGGCCTCAATCATGCTCCCTGCCACCAGCGCCCATATAGAGTTCGCTGCCGGTTTCCTTGAAGAGTTTGCTCATCTCTTCCATGCCTTTCAGGGCTGCGGCCTTGCTGGCTTCGGCCACTTCCGCGCCGGTGAGACCGGCTTCTAGGAAACCGTCGGCGGGCTGGTTCTTCCTGGCGGCGAAGTCGCGGACTTCCTGCGTGATCTTCATCGAGCAGAATTTGGGGCCGCACATGGAGCAGAAATGCGCCGACTTGGCGCCTTCGGCCGGCAGGGTCTGGTCGTGATATTGTTCGGCGGTGTCGGGATCGAGCGACAGGTTGAACTGGTCGCGCCAGCGGAACTCGAAGCGGGCGCGGCTGAGCGCATCATCGCGGACCTTGGCCGCCGGATGCCCCTTGGCAAGATCGGCGGCGTGGGCGGCGAGTTTGTAGGTAACGACGCCGACCTTCACATCGTCGCGGTCGGGCAGGCCCAGATGCTCCTTGGGCGTGACGTAGCAGAGCATCGCCGTGCCATACCAGCCGATCTGCGCCGCGCCGATGCCGCTGGTGATATGGTCATAGCCCGGCGCGATGTCGGTGGTGAGCGGCCCCAGCGTGTAGAAGGGCGCTTCGCCGCAGACCTGGAGCTGCTTTTCCATATTCTCCTTGATCTTGTGCATGGGCACATGCCCCGGCCCTTCGATCATCACCTGCACATCCTGTTTCCAGGCGCGGTGGGTCAGTTCGCCAAGCGTATAGAGTTCGGAGAATTGCGCTTCGTCATTGGCGTCGGCGATCGAACCGGGGCGCAGGCCGTCGCCGAGCGAATAGGCGATGTCATAGGCCTTCATGATCTCCGTAATCTCGTCGAAATGATCGTAGAGGAAGCTCTCCTTGTGGTGCGCCAGGCACCATTTCGCCATGATCGATCCGCCGCGCGAGACGATGCCGGTGACGCGCTTCGCCGCCATCGGGATATAGGCGAGGCGGACGCCCGCATGGATGGTGAAATAGTCGACGCCCTGTTCGGCCTGTTCGATGAGCGTGTCGCGGAAGATATCCCAGGTCAGGTCTTCGGCGATGCCGCCGACCTTTTCGAGCGCCTGATAGATGGGGACGGTGCCGATCGGCACGGGCGAGTTGCGGATGATCCATTCGCGGGTGTCATGGATGTTGCGGCCGGTGGAGAGGTCCATCACCGTGTCCGCGCCCCAGCGGATCGACCAGACCAGCTTGTCGACTTCGGAGGCGACGTCGGAGGCGACCGCCGAGTTGCCGATATTGGCGTTGATCTTCACCAGGAAATTGCGACCGATCGCCATCGGCTCGGATTCCGGGTGGTTGATGTTGGACGGGATGATGGCGCGGCCACGGGCGACTTCATCGCGCACGAATTCGGGCGTCACATAGTCGGGGATCGACGCGCCCCAGCTTTCGCCGTCGCGGACATAGTCTGCGAGGCGGGCACGGCCCAGATTCTCGCGCTCGGCGACATATTCCATTTCCGGGGTGATGATGCCGCGGCGGGCATAGTGCATCTGCGAGACGTTGGCGCCGGGCTTGGCGCGCAACGGGCGCTTCACGACATTGGGGAAGGGCTGGACGCCGCCCGAACGATCGGGGCCTTTCAGGCCATTATCCTCCGGCTTGATCTCGCGCGCATCATATTCCTCGACATCGCCGCGATCGCGGATCCAGTCGCGGCGGAGTTGCTGGAGGCCGGCCATGATGTCGATGCGGGCGTCGGGGTCGGTATAGGGACCGGAGGTGTCATAGACGCGGACCGGCGGCTCGCCGCTGCCCGGCTCCAGATGAATCTCGCGCATCGCGACCTTGCGCGGGCCGACATGGATCTTCTTCGAGCCGCGAATGGCTCCCGTAGTAACGCGCATTTCGGTGCGGGCGGGGACGTCTGCCATAACTTCTCTCTCCTTCAGGCGGAAAGAGAGTGCGGGCGGTGTCACGGGACGAGTGGCACGACGCGCTTCCCTCCCTACGCCAGTGTCAACTGGATCAGGTTCAGCGGGTCGCGGCCACAAAGCCGCCTCTCAACCGTCTGCGGACGGTCCCCCGGGGATATGGGCATTGGATAGCGCAAGCGCGGCGGCAGGGGAAGCCCCTCGCGAGCCGATCGCCTTGCGCCGGGGCGATGGAGACCATAATTGGAAGGAGATCCAGCAAGAGGCCGATCGTGCAGAACAGCGCCCCACCCCATCCCGATTCCGAGAAGGCCCGGCGCAAGGCGTTGCGGCACGAGATGCGGATGGTGGCGGTGCGGCCACGCCGCTGGGGGCTGTGGCTGCTGACGCTGGGCGCGCTGCTGCTGATCCTGCCGTCGGCCTTTGGCGTCCATAGCCTGATGGGCTGGTCGCCGATGCTGCTGGGGCTGGTCGCCTGTGCCGCGTCGCTGCCCTTGCTGGTGGCGGGCGCGGTGCTACGGCGGCGCTATCTGAAGGGCCAGCTCGCACGGGATTGAGGATAACAAAGGGGGGCGCAATGAAGAGGTTTTTGACGATGGTTTCTGCTGCCTTGCTGACCGGCGCTGCTGCGCCCGCCCCCGCGCCGGCCGACGATCCGTTCGTGTGCCTGGAGGACTGGACCGGCCCGCGCGCGATGCAATGGGTGGAGGCGGAAAACAAGGCGACCGTCGCCACGCTGCAAGGCGATCCGCGCTATGCCGGCTATTATAAGCAAGCGCTGGCGATCGCATCGGCCAAGGACCGGATCGCGATGCCGATGCTGATCCATGGCCGCATCTATAATTTCTGGCGCGATGCCGACCATCCGCAGGGCGTGTGGCGCTACACGTCCGAGGCCGATTATGCGTCGGCGTCGCCGAGCTGGACGACCGTGCTGGACCTGGATGCGCTGTCCAGGGCCGAGGGCAAGAAATGGGTGTGGAAGGGCGCGACCATCCTCGACCCCGAGGAGCGGATCGCGCTGCTGGCGCTATCGGATGGTGGCGAGGATGCGGTGCGGCTGCGCGAGTTCGACCTGGTCGAGGGCCGGTTCGTGCCGGGTGGGTTCGACATTCCCAATGCCAAGCAGAATGCGGCCTGGCTGGACAAGGACAGCCTGCTGCTGTCGCGCGACTGGGGGGCGGATAGCCTGACCAAGTCGGGCTATCCCTTCATCATCAAGACGCTGAAGCGCGGGCAGAAGCTGGACGAGGCACAGGACGTGTTTCGCGGCGCGGCGAGCGACCAGCTCATGTCGATGCCGATCCTGCTGAGCGATGGGCAGGGCAACAGGGCCGCCTTCCTGTTTCGCGGCGTCACCTTCTTCGGCAACGAGACCTGGCTGCTGACGGCGCAGGGGACGAAGCGGCTGGCGCTGCCGGCCAAGAGCCAGTTGCAGGGCATGGTCGACGGGCAGGTGCTGATCCAGACCAGCGAGGAATGGACCAGCGGCGGCGTGACCGTGCCGGCCGGGGCGCTGGCGAGCGTGGCGCTGAAAGCGTTGCAGGATGGCGGCGTGCTGACCCCCGAAATCCTGTTCGCGCCGACGCCGCGCCAGTCGATCGACGGGGTGGTGGCGACAAAGAACCGGGTCGTGCTGAGCCTCAACGACAATGTGCGCGGGCGGGTGCGGGTCTATGCGCGCGGGGCCACGGGATGGACCGCGCAGCCGGTCGACCTGCCCGACAATGCGACGATCAGCACGGTCGCCGCGTCCGACAAGAGCGACAAGATTTACCTCAGCGTCGCGGGCTTCCTGGCGCCGACGACATTATGGGCGATGGATGCGGCCGACCCCAAGCCGGTGCAGGTGAAGGCGATGCCAGCGCGGTTCGACGCGGCGGGGCTGGTAGTCGAGCAATTTGAGGCCACATCGAGCGACGGGACGAAGATTCCCTATTTCATCGTCCACAAAAAGGGGATGACGCCCGACGGCAGCACGCCGACGATCATGACCGCCTATGGCGGCTTCGAGGTGCCGATGACGCCCAGCTATGCCGCGATCACTGGCAAGCTGTGGCTGGAGCGGGGCAATAGTTTCGTGCTGGCCAATATCCGCGGCGGCGGCGAGTTCGGTCCGGCCTGGCATGAGGCGGGCCTGAAGACCAAACGCCAGATCATCTATGATGATTTCGCGGCGGTGGCGCAGGATATCTTTGCCCGCAAACTGTCGAGCCCGCAGAAATTCGGTATCTATGGCGGGTCCAATGGCGGGCTGCTGATGGGGGTGGAATTCAACCAGCATCCCGAGTTGTGGAACGGGGTGGTGATCCAGGTGCCGCTGCTCGACATGATCCGCTATGAACAGATCGCGGCCGGTGCGTCCTGGGTCGATGAATATGGCAGCGTGTCGGTGCCGGAGGAAAAGGCGTTCCTCGAGAAAATCTCGCCCTATGCCAATATCCGCAAGGGGGTGGCCTATCCCACGCCCTATATCTGGACCACGACCAAGGACGACCGGGTCGGGCCGCAGCATGCGCGCAAGTTCGCCGCGCGGCTGAAGGATTATGGCCTGCCCTATCTCTTCTACGAGGATACCGCCGGCGGTCATTCGGGCGACGCCGATATCGAACAGGGCGCGCGGCTGCAGGCGATGCAGATGGTCTATTTCAGCCAAAGGCTGGAGGGGAAATAGGGGCAAGGCCGCGCAGACAAATTCAGCGCGCGCCGAATGGCCGGGATGGGTGGGAAGCGGACTGTCCGGTTTTGATGGACGGATTAGCTATAGCCGACATAGTGTTCGGCTTACCAGCTTCGGTCAGGATAACGCAGTGACTGCGATCAAGCCTCAAGACGTATTCGAACGCGTAAAGGTCTTTTGGCCTATCGAAGTATCAACGGCAGGGGATAATCTGAACGCAATATATTGGCCGCTGGAAGATCAATTCGGTAGCGATGACTGGCTTCAGATTGCTGCATGGTCCTTCCATCAAGCCCTATGGATCAGCGCAAAAAAGGCTTTATCTGCCGGACACCAGCAGATGGCGACATCTGCTGTCACAATTGCTGCGTTTGACGAGCAAATGCGGGCTAACCTCGCTCACGAAAGTTGGGACGAATTAAGGCCGCTTTATGGCAAGCTGGAATGCTGCGCTAACGGCAATTTCTGGTCGTTTTCAGACTATTCTCCCCTGCAAGGGGAGGTGGCTGGCCGAAGGCCAGACGAAGGAGTATCCCCCTCTCGATAGCGTGACACCCCTCCACCACTTCGTGGTCCCCTTCGGCAGAGTCGCGTGCCTCTGCCGAACCTTACAGGGGAGGAATTTACCGCCGCTCTTGGTCGCTTCCTGCCGATCACGACCTGCGTCATCCTGACGGAAGTCAGGATCCATTGGACGTTACACCCGCGCGAAAGCGCTGAATGGATCCCGGATCAAGCATGCCCTGAGCCTGTCGAAGGGTCCGGGATGACGTCGGTTAAATGAGGGGATGGCCGGGACTGACGCGAACGGAAATTGCGAGAATCTTTGGCCAAGCGACAGTTTCGCATTGCATTGCAGCAAAGCGTGGTTTCTGATCGCATCATGCTCAAGGCCGCGCTGCACCACCTGACCGCCTATCGCTATAGCCGCCCGATCCGTCTGGGTCCGCAATTGATAAGATTGCGGCCCGCGCCGCACAGTCGCACCAAGATCCCCAATTATGCGCTGAAGATCGAGCCGGCGAACCATTTCCTCAACTGGCAGCAGGACCCGCACGGCAACTGGCTGGCGCGGATCGTCTTTCCCGATCCGGTCGATCATTTCAGTATCGAGGTCGACCTGCTGGCCGATCTGGATATCATCAACCCGTTCGACTTCTTCGTCGAACCCTATGCGGAAAACTACCCCTTCAGCTATGACGAGCAGCTGGAGACCGATCTGGCGGCCTATTATGACGTCGAGGCGCAGGGGCCATTGTTCGAGGAACTGGTGGCCCAGCATGCCGCGTTCGAGGGGCGGACGATCGACTTCCTGGTCGATGTGAACAGCAAGCTGCAGCAGCGCATCGGCTATGTCATCCGCATGGAAACCGGGGTGCAGACGCCAGAGGAGACGCTGGACATCGGCACCGGATCGTGCCGCGATTCCGCCTGGCTGCTGGTGCAGTTGCTGCGACGCCTCGGCTTTGCCGCGCGCTTCGTGTCGGGCTATTCGATCCAACTGGTTGCGGACGTCGAGCCGATCGAAGGGCCCAAGGGCGTCACCCAGGATGTGGTCGACCTGCATGCCTGGGCCGAAGCCTATGTTCCCGGCGCCGGCTGGATCGCGCTTGATGCGACCAGCGGCATGTTTGCGGGCGAGGGACATATCCCGCTCTGCGCCACGCCCCATTATCGTTCCGCCGCGCCGATCAGCGGCATGGCCGAGCCGGCCGAGGTCGATTTCAATTTCGCGATGAATGTCAGCCGCATTGCCGAAGCGGTGCGGATCACCAAGCCCTTTACCGAGGGGCGCTGGGCGGCGCTGATGGCGCTGGGCGAACAGGTGGACGCCGACCTGATCGCGCAGGATGTGCGGCTGACCACCGGCGGTGAGCCGACCTTCGTCGCCATCGATGATCCGCAGGCGGGCGAATGGAATGGCGATGCGGTCGGGCCGACCAAGGCGGGCTATGCCGACCGGCTGATCCGGCGGCTGCGTGATCGCTTCGCGCCGGGCGCGCTGCTGCACCATGGCCAGGGCAAATGGTATCCGGGCGAAAGCCTACCGCGCTGGGGCTATTCGATCTATTGGCGGGCGGACGGCGTGCCGATCTGGCGCGATGCCGGGCTGATCGCGGGCGAGCCGGAGGCGGGCGATACGACCATTACCGCCGAGGATGCCGGCCGCTTCCTGACCGCCATGGCGGACGGGCTGGGGGTCGAGACGGATTTCGTCCAGCCGGTGTTCGAGGATGCGCTGGCCTGGTCGGTGAAGGAGGCGGAACTGCCCGCCAATACCGAGCCGGGCGACCCCAAGTTCGACAATCCCGAAGAGCGCAGCCGGATGGTGCGCGCGTTCGAGGGCGGCCTTAGCAAGACGGTCGGCTATGTGCTGCCGATCCAGCGCTGGCAGACGCAGGCGAGTGCGCCGCGCTGGCAGAGCGAGGTGTGGAAGGTGCGGCGCAAGGCGTTGTTCGCGGTGCCAGGCGATTCGGCGCTGGGCTATCGCCTGCCGCTGGGCACCCTGCCCTATGTGCCGCCGTCCGATTTCCCCTATATCCACCCGCAGGACACGAGCGAACCGCGCGAGCCGCTGGCCGATTATCGAGCCGAGGCGGAAGCGGACATCAGCGCGCCGGCCGAGCGGTTCGAGCGGTCCGAGGTGGCACAGGCCGAGCATCAGGACCGGCAGGAACAGGTGTTCATCGAAGGGGCGGTGCGCACCGCCGTCACGGTCGAGCCGCGCGGCAATTTCCTGTCGGTCTTCATCCCGCCGGTGAAGACGCTGGACGATTATCTGGAGCTGATTGCGCAGGTCGAGAAGGTGGCCGAGGCGACGCGCATCCCGGTGCGGATCGAGGGCTATGCCCCGCCGTCCGACCCGCGCGTCAATGTGCTGAAGGTGACGCCCGACCCCGGTGTGGTCGAGGTGAATATCCAGCCGGCGACAAGCTGGGCCGAGACGGTGGCGATTACCCAGGGCGTCTATGAGGATGCCCGCGAAGTGAAGATGACCGCCGACAAGTTCATGGTCGATGGCCGGTCGGTCGGCACCGGCGGCGGCAATCATTTGGTGCTGGGCGGGGCGAGCGTGAACGACAGCCCGTTCATCCGCCGGCCGGACTTGCTCAAGAGCTTCGTCCTCTACTGGCAGCGGCACCCGTCGCTTTCCTATCTGTTTTCCGGCCTGTTCATCGGCCCGACCAGCCAGGCGCCGCGCATCGACGAGGCGCGGCACGACAGCCTGTATGAGCTGGAGATCGCGCTGGCGCAGGTGCCCAATCCGGTGCGCGACGGGGAGGACAAGCTGCCGCCGCCCTGGCTGGTCGACCGATTGTTCCGCAACCTGCTGGTCGACGTGACCGGCAATACCCATCGCACCGAAATCTGCATCGACAAGCTGTTCTCGCCCGATGGGCCGACCGGGCGCCTGGGCCTGGTCGAGTTTCGCGGGTTCGAGATGCCGCCAGACCCGCAGATGAGCCTGGCCCAGCAATTGCTGCTGCGCGCGCTGACCGCCTGGTTCTGGCGCGAGCCGCAGCAGGGCAATCTGGTGCGCTGGGGCACGGCGCTGCACGACCGTTTCTTCCTGGGCCATTTCGTCTGGGCCGATTTCCTGGAGGTGCTGAACGACCTGCGCCAGGCGGGCTATGATTTCGATCCCAACTGGTTCGAGGCGCAGCGCCAGTTCCGCTTCCCGGTGCATGGCACAGTCGATGCGGGCGGCGTCGGGCTGGAAATCAGCCATGCGCTGGAGCCGTGGAACGTGCTGGGCGAGACCGGCGCGATCGGCGGTACGGTGCGCTATGTCGACAGTTCGACCGAGCGGTTGCAGGTGCGCGTATCGGGCCTGGTCGCCGGGCGACATATCGTCAGCTGCAACGGGCGGCGCGTGCCGATGACGCCAACGGGCGTGCCGGGCGAGGCGGTGGGCGGCGTGCGCTACAAAGCGTGGGCGCCGGCCAATTGCCTGCACCCCAATCTGCCCGCCAATGCGCCGCTGACCTTCGATATCTTCGACAGCTGGAGCGGGCGGTCGCTGGGCGGCTGCGTCTATCATGTCGCCCATCCGGGCGGGCGCAATTATGACGATGTGCCGATCAACAGCTATGAGGCGGAGGCGCGGCGCAAGGCGCGGTTCCAGGATCATGGCCATACGCCCGGCCCCGTCGACATGCCGCCTGCCGAACCCCCGAGCGAATTTCCGATGACGCTGGACCTTCGGTTCAGGCATCCCGAATATTAGACGATGACCGACTCGCCTGTCCTGCCGGGTCTCGAAGCGTCCGGCTGGGCCGGCGACTATCTGGCGCGCGCGTCGGGCGGCGACCTGTTCGCCGGGGCGCCGGCGGAGATGGCGCCCCGCTGGCGGGCGATGCTGGATCGATTGTCGGAACAGGGTCAGGGCGATCCCGCGACGCTGGCCGGCAATGTCGAGCGGCAGGCGCAGGATCTGGGCCTGGCGTTCCGCCTGACAGGCGACGAGCAGGAGCGGCCCTGGCCGCTGAGCCCGATCCCGATGCTGATCGGCTCTGGCGAATGGACCCGGATCGAACAGGGGCTGATGCAGCGGGCCGAGCTGCTGGAGCGGGTGATCAGCGACATCTACAGCACCCAGAGCCTGGTGCGCGAGGGCAAGCTGCCCGCCGCGGTGGTGACCGGCAGCCCGCATTATTGGCGGGTGATGACCGGGGCGGCGCCACCGCGCGGCCATTATCTCCATTTCTATGCCGCCGATCTGGGGCGCGGGCCGGACGGCGAATGGCGCGTGCTGGCCGACCGGGTGCGCACGCCCGTGGGCGTCGGCTATGCGCTGGAGAACCGGCTGGCGCTGTCGCGCGCGACCGGCGATCTGCTGGGTGCGATGAACACGCGGCGGCTGGCGCCCTTCTTCGCCGACCTGCGCCGGGGCCTGGCGGTTGATTGCCAGCGCGCTGATCCGCGCATCGGCCTGCTGACGCCGGGCCGGTTCAACCAGAGCTATGCCGAGCAGGCACATCTGGCCCG
>Ga0172367_10003824_pt1 | contig 19165 bp, 19 predicted proteins | sample Lak10m_FD_114542 | JGI IMG/M metagenome (GOLD analysis project Ga0172367, IMG submission 114542) | Freshwater microbial communities from Kabuno Bay, South-Kivu, Congo - kab_022012_10m | ecosystem: Environmental > Aquatic > Freshwater > Lake | place: Democratic Republic of the Congo: South-Kivu...
ACACCAACTTTCCGTGGGCTCATGTTTACGCCCTTAGCTACAGCAAGAACACCCATTATTTCTTACCTTTCGCGAGCTTACCACCGTGTGAACGGAATTTACGAGTTGGTGAAAATTCACCAAGTTTGTGTCCAACCATGTTTTCTGTAATGAATACAGGTACGTGAACTTTTCCGTTGTGTACTGCAATTGTGCGACCAACGAATTCAGGAGAAATCGTAGAAGCACGTGCCCATGTCTTAATAATGGTACGGTCATCATCGCTCAATGCACTCTCTTTTTTAGCGAGCTTTGGATCGATGAATGGTCCTTTTTTAAGTGATCGACTCATAGTGCTTCCTTATTTCCTCTTCGCCGCATGTCGGCTTCTTACGATAAATTTATTAGTACTCTTACGTCGGCGTGTCTTGTATCCAAGAGTCTTTTGACCCCAAGGAGTACGAGGATCCTTCGCAGTACCGTGACGACCACCGTCACCACCACCGTGTGGGTGATCAGCAGCGTTCATGACAACACCACGTACAGTTGGGCGGATACCCTTGCGACGGCTACGTCCAGCTTTACCAACTTTAATGTTCTGGTGCTGTTCGTTTCCGACACGTCCGATGCTTGCCATACATGTCTGAAGTACAAGACGTACTTCGCCACTTGGCATACGAACCTGTGCGTACTCGCCTTCTTTAGCCATGAGCTGAGCGCTCACACCAGCACTTCGTACCATTTGTGCACCTCGTCCAGGCTGGAGTTCGATGCCGTAGATAAGGCTACCAACTGGAATGTTCTTGAGTGCAAGACGGTTACCAATTTCAATTGGTGATTCTTCACCACTTGAAATAACTTGCTTCACTTTCATGCCTTTTGCAGCAATGATGTAGTGATATGTACCATTTTGTTCTTTGATGCGAGCAATACGTGCACTTCTGTTTGGATCATACTCAATAGCTTCGATAACAGCAGTACTGCCTTCTGCAAGCTTGAAGTTAACAAGTCGGTAGAATTGTTTTGCTCCACCACCACGGTGTCGAGTAGTAATACGACCTTGGTTGTTACGACCACTAACACGCTTCTTAATAACAAGCAGTGATTTGATTGGCTTTTTAGCTGTAATCTCACTCATATCTTGAGTGGTCATACCGCGCTGGCCGGGAGTAGTAGGATTGAAATTTTTAATAGCCATTACTTAGTTTCCTTCTTTGCCTTCTTCGCCTTTTTAGCTTCTTTTTTATCAGTAGCTTTGTCTTCTTCTGATTCAAAGATTGCAATGTGGTCACCTTGCTTCAAGGTAACATAGGCCTTCTTCATATCTGCACGGTATCCAACACCAGGGCGTGCGCGTCGACGACGAGCTGGAACAGCTTTTCCTTTTTGTACGACAATACGTACTTGAGTTACTGTTACACCAAACTGTGTCTGCACAGCGTCTGCTACAGTAAATTTATTAGCAGTAATAGGTACTACAAATACGTATACGTTCTGTGCAATGCTTTGACCGTATGCTTTTTCACTGAGACGTGGCTTGAGTGTCATAGTCTTATCCATTATTTTGCCTCAGCTTTCGCTTTAGTTTCGCTACCGAGCCATGAGCCAATGATTTCAAGAGCATCTTTAGCAATAACAACGCTGTGAGCATTCACAATGTCATACACGTTAAGATATTGTGCGCTTACAACCTTAACTTCAGAAAGGTTATTTGTAGCTCGTACTATGCTAGCTTCTTTTTTAGCAACGACAACGAGTACTCGACGTGTTGCACCAATCTTTGCAAGAAGTGCTGCGGTTGGTTTCGTGAGACCATCTTTACAGTCAAAAGCGTCAATAACTTTAATGCGATCTTCTGTTGCAGCCATTGAAAGAGCCTGACGAATAGCCTGACGCTTAGCTTTAACATGAATTTTGTGAGAATAGTTTTCAAGACCTGTTGGACCAAAAGTGATACCACCACCGCGCCAAATTGGAACACGTGATGAACCGAAACGAGCGCGTCCAGTACCTTTTTGTTTCCAAGGCTTTTTACCACCACCGCGAACAAGACCACGAGTCTTAGTAACGGCCAGGTTTTCACGACCGTTTGCAAGATACGCTACATACGCTTGTTTAATAAGGTCATGGTTTTCAACAGTAACGCCAAAGATGTTTTTATCTAACTTAGCCGGAGTAGTTGCCTTAGCACCAGCTTTTGTAAATGTTGCTACGCTCATGATGTTGCTCCTTGAATCAGAACAATTCCTCTACGAGGACCAGGTACAGCTCCCTTAACACCAATGATGTTAAGTTCAGTATCAATAAGAGCAACTTTTAGATTCTTTACGCTAACTTGTTCGTGACCCATTTGACCGGCCATCTTCTTACCCTTAAAGATTCTTTGAGGGTACATAGAACCAATAGAACCAGGACGTCGGTAACTACCGCCACCATGAGTCTTACGACCGCGGTGGAAGTTGTGACGCTTGATAGTTCCAGCCCAACCTTTACCTTTACTTGTTCCAGTTACTTTTACGAGATCACCAACTGAAAAGACCTCGGCGTTGAGCTCTGCTCCGACTCTAAGGTCTTCTTCTATTTCATTGACTCTAAACTCACGAATGAGCTTGCTTGACGCTTTCGCTGCCTTAAGATGTCCTGCCATAGTCTTGCCAATTTTCTTTGACGTTTCTGCGCCAACTTGAACAGCATTGTAGCCATCAGTTTCTACAGTTTTAACCTGGGTAACAGTATTTGGGGTAGCGGAAAGCAGAGTGACGGCAATAACAGAACCATCCTCAGAAACGATACTTGTCATACCTATTTTGCGGGTAACAAATGCTTTCATATTTCCTCGTTGTTAGCTGTTTTAGTTTCTCGATGTATTTACATAACATGAGAAATGCTTGGTAGTTAGTGGTTTTCACCTCTGTTAATTGAAAACTAACATTCTGTGAACCTACCAACATACCAAGAACAGGTTTTGATATACCAATACAGATTAACAGAATACACATACCTCTGTCAATATGTTGTAAATACTACTAAGATATTAGTAGTTAAATGTAAAGCCGATTGGCAGCCAAAAACCGACAAACATTGCAAGCAATATGACAACGTATTCTATTTTACGATCTATCTTAAAGCGGTCTCGAGATGAAAGCGCAAGAGCTATAAGTGCTCCAATTGGGATAGGGATTGTAAATATTGCGTTTATTCGTTCAAAGTATAGCCATTGTGTACTAAGCACTAGGTATACTGCAATTTTTAGAATAAAGGATAAATCCAGTGTGTTTTTTCGTTTTTGTGATTGTTTTTTAGTAGCCATATAGTACTAGTATACCACTAGCGTAATTATGGTCCACTATTTCAAGATATTTTTATGTACTGCTATTTCTTGTGCCTTGTGAAACATACTATGGCGGGGCTCAGGTAATGTATCTAATGTAAACCAGCCAATTTCGTCTATTTTATGCGGTTCATTAATCTGAACTTCATCAGGATTAACGTGAACTGCATACGTTATGGCTATCCAATGCGTCGGAACACCTTCATTTACTCGATGTGCATCATAATGCTGCACGAATTCATACTTAATAGGAGTTACATTAAGTTCTTCACGAAGCTCGCGTAGTACTGCATCATCAAGGCTTTCACCAAATTCAACAGCACCACCGCCAATATCCCAGCGCCCTTGTTCATCTCGGCACTGCTGACTACGCTTTTGCAGAAGAATACGTCCGTTGCCATCATGAACCAGAAAATTAACAGTAACGCCAATATAATCTACACCTCGTTTGAGGTCTATATGCTCTTTTGCAGGCTTGATTTTACTCATATACCTCCTTAGAGGCTTGAATTACATTTTAATTTCAGCGTCACAGCCAGCAGGAAGGCTGATATTCATAAGACTATCGATAGTCTTCGGAGTTGGGTCCATAACGTCAATTAATCGCTTGTGTACGCGCATTTCAAACTGTTCACGGCCCTTTTTAAATACGTGTGGGCTCTTTACCACTGTGTAGCTAGTGCGACGCGTAGGAAGTGGAATAGGTCCTGCAATAACAGCTCCTGTTCGAAGTGCTGTATCTACAATTTGTTTTGCAGCCTGATCAATTACCTTATGATCGTATGCTTTTAGACGGATACGAATCCGTTGCTTATTATCTGCTTGTTTCTTGGCATCAGCCATAGAATTACTCCTTTGTATGATGTAACATTATAAGATTTCTATATAGAGAATATCGTATAACTTTTAGTCATCATGATTAATAGTAACCTTATAATACACTATTTATTGATTTTCGTCTATAAATGAAAAGAGCTCCGTGTGGAGCTCCAATCATGATAGTTTTGTGGATTATTACTTATTGATTTTAGTAACAACACCAGCACCAACTGTTCGTCCACCTTCACGAATAGCGAAGCGTAGACCTTGTTCCATAGCAATAGGAGCAAGTAGTTTAACCTTGAAGGTGATTGTATCACCAGGCATAACCATTTCTTTGTCAGCTGGAAGTTCAACTTCTCCAGTAACGTCAGTTGTACGGAAGTAGAACTGAGGCTTGTATCCCTTGAAGAATGGAGTATGACGTCCACCTTCTTCTTTTGTAAGGATATAGACTTCAGATTCAAATTCTGTGTGAGGTGTAACAGTTCCTGGCTTAGCAAGAACTTGTCCACGTTCGATGTCATCACGTTCAATACCTCGAAGAAGAATACCAACGTTGTCACCAGCTTGACCTTGGTCAAGGTTCTTCTTGAACATTTCAACACCAGTAACAGTTGATTTTTGTGTATCACGAATACCAACGATTTCTACTTCTTCACCAACCTTAACGATACCTTGTTCAACACGTCCAGTCGCAACAGTACCACGACCCTTGATGCTGAATACGTCTTCGATAGGCATGAGGAAAGGCTTGTCGAGTTCGCGCTTTGGTTCTGGAATGAAGCTATCCATAGCTGCAACAAGTTCCATAATTGCGTCTTCGTCTTCTTTTGATCCTTCAAGAGCTTTTGTAGCTGAACCCTTAATGATAGGAGCGTTTTCGTCGAAACCATTCTTTGCAAGAAGTTCGCGAATATCCATTTCAACAAGTTCTACTAGTTCAGGATCAGCAAGGTCCATCTTGTTCATGAATACGAGGATGCTTGGTACACCAACTTGACGAGCAAGAAGTACGTGCTCGCGAGTTTGTGGAAGTGGACCATCGTTAGCGCCAACAACAAGGATAGCACCATCGATTTGTGCAGCGCCGGTAATCATGTTCTTCACATAGTCAGCGTGTCCTGGCATATCAACGTGAGCGTAGTGTCGCTTTTCGCTTTCGTATTCCTGGTGAGAAGTAGCAATGGTAATACCACGTGCTCGCTCTTCAGGAGCGTTGTCAATTTGGTCATACGCAATTGGCTTGTTAACTGCGCTTGGTAGCTTTTTAGCTAGCACTGCTGTAATAGCAGCTGTTAGTGTAGTCTTACCGTGGTCAACGTGACCCATAGTACCTACGTTTACGTGTGGTTTGCTTCGATCGAAACTTTCAGCCATTATTATGGACTCCTATTATTTACCTATTTTATTTGCATGAAGCGATAGAGCTTCACAACAATTACGTTTGATTATAGAGTAACTACCGATGTTTGTAAAGTCCCATGAGACAGTCGGTTTGTTGGTCTATTTTGCATTTTTAGCAATGATTGCTTCAGCAACATGGCTTGGAACATCAGCATAGTGATCAAGCTCCATGCTTGAACTTGCACGGCCCTGAGTTGAGCTGCGTAGAGAAGTTGTGTATCCAAACATTTCACCGAGTGGTACGAAAGAAGTAATTTCCTTAATTCCAGTGCTGAGGTCTTCCATTGATTCAATGCGACCACGCTTACTATTTAGGTCACCGATTACATCACCCATGAATTCTTCAGGTGTTACTACAACAACTTTCATAACAGGTTCCATTAGAACAGGGTTAGCTACTTTAACGCCAGCTTGTAGTGCCATTGATCCGGCAATCTTGAAGGCCATTTCGTTTGAGTCAACGTCATGGTAGCTACCATCGTAGAGTTCAGCTTTGATGTCTACAACCGGATAGCCAGCAAGAACACCATTGTTCATGGCTTCTTGAATACCCTGTGATACAGGCTTGATGTATTCAGAAGGAACAACACCACCCTTTATTGAGTTAATGAACTCGAAGCCTTTTCCAGCTTCGTTTTGGCTCAATCGAAGCCATACGTGGCCATATTGACCCTTACCGCCAGATTGTCGAACGAATTTACCTTCGATTTCGACGCCATCTTTACGGATAGTTTCTCGGTATGCTACTTGTGGCTGACCAATGTTAGCTTCAACATTGAATTCGCGCTTCATGCGATCTACAAGAATTTCAAGGTGTAGCTCACCCATACCACTGATGATGGTCTGCCCAGTTTCTTCGTCTACTTTAACGCGGAATGTTGGATCTTCTTCAGCAAGACGCTGCAACGCAGTACTCATCTTTTCTTGGTCAGCTTTTGTCTTTGGCTCAATTGCAATGCTAACTGGTGGTTCTGGGAATGTAATACTTTCGAGCTCAATTGGATTTGCTTGATCACACAGTGTTTGGCCGGTTGTTGTGCCCTTGAGACCAACAATTGCGGCAATGTCTCCGGCGTCAACTTCAGTTACGTCTTCGCGCTTATCGGCCTGCATACGTACGATACGACCAACACGTTCTTTTTCACCAGTTGAACTGTTTAATATGTAACTACCAGATTGGAGCTTACCAGAGTAAACACGGAAGTATGCTAGCTTACCGACGAATGGGTCTGTTGCGATCTTGAAGGCAAGACCTGCAAAAGGTTCTGTTGTCGCTGGCTTACGCTCAATTTCATCACCAGTCTTAGGGTTTGTTCCCCATGTAGAGCCACGGTCAACAGGACTCGGCAATAGTTCAACAACAAGATCGAGAACCTTTTCTACGATTACGCCACGACCATCTCCACCTGTTACGGCGTAGAAGTTACCGCCCAAGATTGCAGAGCGAATTGCTGCACGGATTTCATCCTCACTGAGGCCTTCTTCACCAACTTCGAAGTATTTTTCGAGGATTGCTTCATCTTCAGCGACAGCGTTTTCAATAAGAAGACTACGGTAGCGTTTTACCTTTTCCATCATATCTTCAGGAATTTCAGTTTCTACCAATGCTTTATCAGTAAAGTCTTTGTAGGTATAAGCCTTCATAGCGACGAGGTCAACAACACCGTTGATTTCTTGTTCAAAACCAATTGGTAGATGGATTGGAAACGCACGCTTGCTGAGTCGAGCGTGTATTGTATCGAGAGACTTGTAAAAATCACCACCAGTTTGGTTAATCTTGTTAATAAAACAAATACGAGGTACATGATACTTATCTGCTTGGCGCCAAACGGTTTCAGACTGACTTTCAACGCCCATCTTACCGTCGAACACAACAACAGCACCATCAAGAACACGAAGTGATCGCTCTACTTCAACAGTAAAGTCAATGTGACCCGGTGTGTCGATAATGTTGATCTGGTGGTCTTTCCAGTAGCATGAGACCGCTGCAGACACGATAGTAATACCACGCTCGCGTTCTTGCGCCATCCAGTCAGTTGTTGTTTCACCTTCGTGCACAGCACCGATTTTATGCTTAAGTCCTGTACGGAACAGAATACCTTCTGTAGTTGTTGTCTTACCGGCGTCAATGTGCGCGATAATACCAATGTTTCGAATTTTATCCAATGGATATTTTTTTGCTGCCATTTCTATACCATGTTCCCATCTTTATTATTAATACTTCTACAAGCTGGATCTTCTCGTAAATCTACTATTCCGTAGCCGCTTTTAGCTTCACATAGGACTACAAGTTGCTCTCCATAATTTCGTACCATATCTTCTGTTTTCGCTTCAATGATTGTTTCATTGAGTCCTGGATAGTCATGGCGAATAGCACTTTTAATGCTCGAAACAATAGGACAATTTTCGCAGTAACCTTCAATCTTCATAACTAGAACCGTGCAAAATGAGCAAACGCTCGGTTGGCTTCAGCCATCTTGTGAGTATCTTCACGCTTCTTAACAGCTGTGCCTGTACCGTTGTAAGCATCTACGAGCTCTGCAGCGATACGATCCTCCATACTAATACCGCGACGGGCGCGTGCAGCCGTTACGAACCACATAATAGTGAGGTGCGTTTGGCGTTGACCTTTTACTTCAAAAGGAATCTGGTAGTTGGCACCACCGACACGACGAGAACGAGTTTCAACGTGCGGTTGAATATTTTTCAAAGCCTGATCAAATACATCAAGTGGATTTTCAACTTTAAGTTTTTTAGCAGCCTTTTGCATGCCGTTATATACAAGTCGTTCTGCAGTTTGTTTTTTACCGTCAAGCATGACGCGGTTAATAACTTTTTGAACCATTACGCTATCGTACAAACGATCGGGGTTAATAGGTCGAACAAGTGTCTTAGTCTTTTTTCGAGGCATTGTTTATTTCTCCCTCTTCGCGCCGTACTTAGATCGTCCGCGCTTACGGTTTGCAACACCTTGAAGATCAAAGCTTCCGCGTACGATATGATATCGCACACCTGGAAGGTCTTTTACGCGGCCACCACGTACAAGCACAACTGCGTGCTCTTGGAGGTTGTGACCTTCACCGCCGATGTAAGCCCATACTTCTTGGCCATTAGATAGACGTACACGTGCTACCTTACGGAGTGCTGAGTTAGGCTTTTTCGGAGTTTTAGTCGTTACTTTTACGCAAACACCGCGCTTAAACGGAGCTGCTTTTTCGTAGTTACGTGTTTTTAGGTTGTTAACGACACGGTGCAAGCTTGGAGACTTGGTTTTAGTCGTAACCTTAACACGAGGCTTTCGTACTAACTGATTAATTGTTGGCATGTATGCTCAATATCCTTATTGAATAATGCAGTTTTTCAGTGATATAGAAAATGTCGTTTGTGAACCAGCACGAATCACTATTACGAATTTCTATATCACTAACTGCTTAGTTATTTATGAAACTCTAGAGGCTATTTTAACAGATGTATTGCGTATTGGCAATACGCTCTGTTTATTCTTCGTTTTCTGACTCATCTGAAAAGCCAGTTCCTACAGGAATCCGTCGTCCAAGGATAACGTTTTCTTTAAGTCCGTAAAGCTTATCTACTTTACCACTTGTTGCAGCTGAGATAAGTACTCGGGTTGTGTCTTGGAAACTTGCAGCACTTAGGAACGAATCCGTAGACAGTGATGCTTTGGTAATTCCAAGAAGAAGTTGGTTGTACTTAGCAGGCTGCTTCTTATCTTTAATGAGCTGTTCGTTCGCTTCAACAACTGCAAGCTTACTAACAACGTCACCGGTGACGAATTCGCTATCTGCAGCATCTTCGATCTGAACACGTGAGAACATTTGTCGGACGATGATTTCGAGGTGCTTATCAGCAATGTTTTGACCTTGGCTCGCAAAGATCCGAAGAATTTCGTTCATGATGTAGCGCTGTGTTGCCTCAACGCCTTGCAGTTCGATGAGTTCGTGCAAGTTAATAGAGCCGTTTGTGAGTCGATCGCCTGCAACAACCTTGTCGCCATCTTTCACAACAACTTGCTTGTATCCAGGAATTTCGTACTTCACAACGCTTTGTTTTGCAGGAGTTATGATGATTTTAGTCTTTGTAACTTCTGCTTTACCGGCGATTGGTGAGATAACTGGATCAGCACCTTCATCACCTGCAGCGACAACGTCACCAATAGCAACGTCAGAACCACTTGCAATTTGAGCATTGCGTCCCTTGAGTGCGAGCTGAACCTTACTGCCTTCATCAGCTGTAATCTGTACGACGTAGTTATCACCATCTTCCCAGGCATTTACTGTTCCATCAATATCCGCGAGAAACGCTTGACCTTTTGGTGTACGTACTTCAAAGAGTTCTTCGACACGAGGAAGACCTGTGGTAATATCTTCACCCGCAACACCACCAGAGTGGAAGGTCTTTAGTGTCAACTGAGTACCAGGTTCACCGATACTTTGCGCAGCAATAACACCAATTGGATGATGATTTGATACAAGCTCGCCAGTAGCTGGGTCAAGACCATATGATTTTTGGCCAACACCGCGCACATCTGTACAACTGAGAGCGCTCATGATTTTAACACCATCTACGGTTTCATCAGCTTCAATAGCTGCAGCAATTTCCTGGGTAATAAGTTCACCCTTCTTTACGTGCTTACCAACAGATTCAGCGGCAAAGCGGCCGAATAGTCGTGATGAGTATGAAACACCGATTTCTTCAGCGTCACTTCGGAAGATGCCAAATCCAGGATCGTTGTCATCTTCAGCAATAGTGAACACATCTTGGCTCACGTCAACTAAACGACGAGTTAGATATCCAGAGTCTGCAGTCTTAAGTGCCGTATCGATCATTCCTTTTCGTGCACCACGAGTTGCGGTGAAGTATTCGAGAGGATTGAGTCCACCCTTATAGTTTGATCGGATTGGGAGCTCAATTGCTCGTCCGGTAGCGTCTGTAGTCACACCAAGCATACCTACAGCGGTCATAACCTGTCCAATGTTACCACGAGCACCAGAAACCACAGCAATTGACATAGAGCTATCTTCTTTTTCGAACTGATTACTTAGTTCAGTTTGCACATTTGATACAACGTCTTGCCAGTTATCAACGATGAGTCGGTAGCGTTCCTCATTCGTGATGAAACCTTGGTCATACTGGTCACTGATCTCAATCGCACGAGTTTCACCGTCGTCAAGCAGTTTATGTAGACCGCTAATTTCGCGGAAATCGTCCATACCCATTGAAAGACCTGAGCGAGTTGCATACTCAAAGCCAGTGTCTTTCAGCTGATCGGCAATTTCAGCAGTCACAACTTGTCCATATTTGTGATACGCCATAGACATTGCGTTAGCAAGTTTCTTTTTAGTCATTGCATTATTTTGGAATGGAAAATCTTCAGGGAAAATTTCGTTAAAGAGTACACGTCCAAGAGTTGTTTCGCGAACTTCACCACGGAATGGGAGCTTAATCTTTTCTTGTAATTGCAACTTATCATCATCAAAAGCCATGATTGCCTCATCAATATTCATAAAGCTACGAATTGTAGCGGTAGCTCCAGGTCGTTCATATGTGAGGTAGTAACATCCAAGCACAATATCTTGTTCGATGTGCAGAATTGGTGAACCGTCAGCAGGCTTCAGAAGGTTCATATTTGCGGCCATAATGTTTTTAGCCTCAGCTTGAGATGCATCACTCAATGGCAGGTGGACAGCCATTTGGTCACCGTCAAAGTCAGCGTTAAAGCCTTTACATACAAGTGGGTGAAGCTGAATAGCCTTACCTTCAATGAGTACTGGTTGGAAAGCCTGAATACTAAGTCGGTGTAGTGATGGTGCACGGTTAAGTAGCACGTACTTACCCTTGATAACTTCGTCAAGTGCATCCCATACAGCAACTTCACCAGCTTCAATCATACGTGTTGCAGAACGAATATTATGTGCATGCTCGTTTGCTATCAGGTTACCAATTACGAACGGCTTGAAGAGTTCAAGTGCCATCATCTTTGGCATACCGCATTGATTAATTTTTAGCTCAGGACCAGCAACAATTACTGAACGACCTGAGTAGTCGACACGCTTACCAAGAAGGTTCTGACGGAAACGACCCTGCTTACCTTTGAGCATGTCGCTGAGTGACTTGAGACGACGACGCTGACCGGTTGCAGCAACTGCACGTCCTGATCGAGCGTTGTTATTGTCAATAAGTGCATCAACAGCTTCTTGTAGCATTCGTTGTTCGTTTCGACGAATAACTTCAGGTGCGTTGAGGTCCATAAGCTTCTTAAGACGATTGTTACGATTAATAACGCGTCGATAAAGATCATTAAGGTCACTGGTTGCAAAGCGGCCACCAGTGAGTTGCACCATTGGGCGAAGATCCGGTGGAATAACTGGAAGTACGCTCACGCAAAGGCTTCCTGGAGTAATACCAGCTCGTTCCATGCTTTCAAGAAGTCGGAGTCGCTTCATGAGCTTCTTCTTACGCATACCCTTAGCTTCGTCTGCTTCCTTAGTGAGTTCTACGATAAGTTTGCCGAGATCAACTTCATCAAGAAGTTCTTTCAGTGCTGCTCCACCCATACCAACAGTTACTAGCTTTCGGAGCTCGCTTGGTAGGGCACGGTAATCGTTTTCACTTATCAGACCTAGCTTAACGAGAGATGTGATCTGATTCTTGAAGAGTTCGAATTCTTCACTAAGTTCTTCAAGTTCTTTGGTTTGTGCTTCGGCGAGTGATTTTACATCTGCATCTTCAGCAGTTGCATCGTTTTCATAACGCAAGCGAATCGCTTCTTTTGCAGCATTGAATTCAGCTTCACGGTCAGCAAGCAATTGATCGCGCTTTTCTATATCTACAGTCTTGATGATGTAGTTCGCGAAATACGCAACTCGTTCAAGGCTTTTTACTGTAAGGCCAAGAACTAGTCCCATTGCACTTGGAGTACCGCGGAGGAACCAAATGTGTGCAACTGGAGTTGCAAGGCTAATATGTGCCATACGTTCACGACGTACAATAGATTTAGTAACAACTTCACCTTTTTTATCGACTGCAGCTTCACGAGAGCGAACTCCCTTAAACTTAGCGTCATGTGGACTAATATCTTTTACTGGACCGAAAATTCTTTCACAGAAAAGGCCATCTCTTTCTGGCTTCTGAGTTCGGTAGTTAATTGTTTCTGGTTTTGTAACTTCACCATGTGACCATTCAAGAATGTCACTTGGGCTTGCAACTGCAAGACGTACAGCATCAAAATCTGCAATATTGGTTTCTACTGAATAGCGTCGCATTATTTTGCCTCCTTTGCAGCTTCATTCTGTGTAACGGCTTCTTCACTTTCGGTGATCTGATCATCAAGTTCCATAATTCTGAATTCATCAGCAACAGCATCGGCTGTCACATCAACATCTGAAAATTCAGGCTCAGGGACATCAACCGTTGAAAGATTATCACCTTCTTGCTTAATACTCTGTGCAAGAATATCCTCAGCATCAATAATTTTATCGGAGCTAACAAGGTCGACCTTGAGGCTTAGACCTTGAAGTTCTTTCACGAGAACGTTAAAGCTTTCAGGAACTTTTGGACCTATGATTTCGGTACCCTTAATAATTGACTCGTATGCTTTAGATCGTCCGTAGACGTCATCAGACTTGATAGTAAGCATTTCTTGCAGTGTATTACTTGCACCATACGCTTCAAGAGCCCACACTTCCATTTCTCCAAATCGCTGTCCACCGTTTTGAGCTTTACCACCAAGAGGTTGCTGGGTAACCATTGTGTATGGACCAGTAGAACGGGCGTGGATCTTATCGGCAATCATGTGGTTGAGCTTAATGATGTACATGCTTCCTACAGTTGTACGTTCCTTAAATGCTTCACCTGTACGTCCGTCATACAGTTGTTGCTTACCGTCTTCTGGAAGACCAGCTTCTTTTAGGAGTGACTGAATTTTTTCAGTAGATACACCGTCGAATGATGGAGTAGCTACTTTTATGCCAAGCGCACGTGCAGCCATACCAAAGTGAGTTTCAAATAATTGGCCAATGTTCATACGACTTGGAACACCGAGCGGGTTCAAAACAATATCTACTGGAGTCCCATCTTCTGTAAATGGCATGTCTTCCACAGGAAGGATTCGAGCAATTACACCCTTGTTGCCATGGCGTCCACCAAGCTTATCACCAACACTAATTTTTCGCATCTGCGCAACGAAGATTTGAATCTGCATGATAACGCCAGCTTTGAGTTCATGACCGTTTTCACGGCTAAATACCCTAACACCAACAACCTTACCGTGTTTACCATTACTCATGCGTTGTGATGTGTCACGAACTTCCTTCGCTTTTTCACCAAAAATAGCTCGAAGTAGTCGTTCTTCGCTTGATAGTTCTTGTTCACCCTTTGGAGTAATTTTTCCGACAAGGATGTCACCAGGATGTACTTCAGCACCGATACGCACAATACCATCTTCATCAAGGTGACGAAGCGCTTCTTCAGAAACGTTTGGAATATCCTGCGTTACGATTTCTGGACCGAGCTTTGTTTCACGAACTTCAGTCATGTAATCAACAATGTGCACGCTTGTTAGTGTGTCGTCTTCAACAAGGCGTCGGCTAAGAATGATCGCATCTTCAAAGTTGTATCCGTTCCATGGCATAAATGCTGCAAGAAGGTCTTTACCAAGTGCTAACTCACCGTCAGCAACTGACATACCTTCAATAAGAACGTCACCTTTTTTAACCTTTGTTCCAGATGTAACAACAACTTTTTGGTTAATGCTTGTACCTTCGTTACTTCGCACGAAGTGAAGTGGCTCATACGTTTTTGTGCCTTCTTTATATTTCACGACAACTGCATCTGCAGCAGCACTGATTACCTCACCATCTGCTTCAGCGAGAATAATTTGTCCTGAGTTACGAGCTGCATCCGCTTCCATTCCTGTTCCAACAATTGGAGAAGCTGGATTAATAAGAGGGACAGCTTGACGTTGCTGATTGCTACCCATAAGCGAACGATACACATAGTTTTTTTCAATGAATGGAATAAGTGCAGCACTTGATCCAATAATCTGCCTTTTTGAAGCATCCATATGAGTTACATCGTCAGCTTCAACTTCACCTGCAACAAGTCGGTTTCGCGCACTTACACGCTCTTTTACGAAGAAGCCATTTGCATCAACTTGCTCGCCTGAACTTGCAATGACAGCATTATCTTCTTCAGCAGCATCGAGGTATTCAACTTCTTTCGTTACATACGCTTTAACAGGCCATGTTGCTTTGTTTTTAATAGCACCAAGCTTTTTTGCATCTGCAGCAGAAATTGTAGCGCCAGCCTTGACAATTACTTTACCTTTTTCATCTTCAAGGTTTTCACTTGCAACTTTGCCTGTGATTTTGCTTGCCGGTAAAGCGTTTACAACCTTGAGATAAGGGGTTTCAATAAATCCATAATCATTAATGCGAGCATAGCTAGCAAGGTTTAGTACAAGACCAATGTTTGCACCTTCTGGTGTTTCAACGGCACAAATACGTCCATAGTGAGTTGCATGAGCGTCACGCACTTCAAAGCCTGCACGTTCACGAGAAAGTCCACCTGGGCCCATTGAACTGAGGCGTCGTTTGTGTGCAAGTTCACTCAGTGGATTGATTTGATCCATGAATTGGCTAAGCTGTGAGCTTGCAAAGAATTCACGAACTGCAGCAACAATTGGACGAGCATTAATAAGTTGGCTCGGAGTTACTGTTTCAATTTCACTCATACTCATGCGGTCTTTCGTGTTGCGTTCCATACGGAGAAGACCAATGCGGAATTGACGCTGGACAAGTTCACCAACGAGTTTTACGCGGCGGTTGGCAAGTGAGTCGATATCGTCAGCTGGCTCGCTAGTGTTAGTAAGTCGAATAATTTCAGAAATGATCGCCTTCAGGTCTTCAAGACGCATAACACGGTTTTCTGTAGTATTAGGAATATCGATACCAAGTCGTTTGTTAATCTTGTATCGTCCAACTCGAGAAAAATCGAATCGCTTGAAGTTATAGAACATATTTTCAAGCAGGCTTCGAGCGTTATCTACCGTTGCAAGATCACCTGGTCGTAGACGGCGATATACTTCAATAAGTGCGTCGTTAGTACCGCGACTTGGGTCTTTATCGAGAGTAGTTTGGATGTGGTTTACTTTGCCAGTATCAACGTGGGCAAAGGATTCTTTAATTTCTGCTTCACTCATGCCAAGTGCACGTAGTAGTGTTGTTACTGCAATCTTTCGCTTTCGATCAATCTTAACATACAGAGCGCCATTGCTAGCAGTTTCAAACTCAAGCCATGCACCACGTCCTGGAATAACCTTTGCACCATATTTTTTTGTTACACCACTTGTATCAGCGGTAAAGAAAACACCGTTAGAACGAATAAGCTGACTAACAACTACACGTTCCGCACCGTTAATGACGAATGTTCCGCGGCTTGTCATCCATGGATAATCACCAAGGTAGATTTCTTGTTCCTTGACTTCACCAGTAACTTTGTTAGTAAGTTCAACAGTAGCTTTAAGAGGGGCTTCATAACTGACGTTGTTTTCGCGCGCTTCAACTTCAGTCATTTTAGGATCTTCGAATCGATAGTCCTTGAATGCAAGAGATAATTTTGTGCCTGTATAGTCATCAATTGGACTTACTTCAGCAAGCAATTCACCAAGACCTTCCTCGACAAGCCATTGCCAGGATTTGTTCTGGTGATCTACCAGGTTTGGAAGATCAAGAATCTCGTTAGATTTAGTATAATAAACACGCTTATTGTCCTGAGACGTTGGTGCAGTTTTTGCCATACGTTAAAATACTCCGCCTAAAATAATAAATTGTAACTTTTGTATCTATTTTTGTTATTTCGCGCGAAGATTATCTAAGGTGATCCAGTGCATTAGCATTATTTTGATACCACAGCAGTGCCCGACTTACTCTACTTCTTAAAAACATCATAAAGAATAATAGCTAATAATGCAATACTATTTACGAATTTAATTTATTTAAGGGTTTTGATAATACTATCTACAAGGCCGTACTTTTTGGCTTCTTCTGCTGTCATCCAGTAATCGCGCTCCATGTCTTCTTGGATTCGCTTGATAGTTTGTCCGGTATTCTTAGCCATAATTTCATTCAAGCGCTGCTTTATACGGAGTGATTCTTTAAGGTCAATTTCCATATCGGTAACCTTACCGCGTGTTCCGCTACTTGGCTGGTGTACCATTACTGTTGCGTTAGGAAGTATTACTCGCTTTCCTTTTGTGCCTGAACTGAGGAGAAAGGCTGCAGCAGATGCCTGAATACCAATACCTACGGTCTGAATGTCATTTGAAATGTACTGCATAGTATCGTAAATAGCTAGTGCGTCATAGACGCTTCCACCGGGGCTATTGATGTAGAAGCTAATATCTTTTTTTGGATCTTCTGAATGTAGAAATAATAACTGAGCGACGACAAGGTTGGCGGTGTGCTCCGTTACTGCATCTCCAAGAAAGATGATTCGATCTTTCAGTAATCGACTGTAAATATCATAGGCACGTTCAACGCGACCATCGTTTTCAATAACTGTTGGTATGAGGGTTGAAGCTTTTGTCTTTTCCATACGTACAAGTGTAGGTTGCTAGCACTCACATGTCAAGACTGCTAGTTTACTTCTTAGTGACGTATTCTGTAATCTTTTGAATAATCTTTTCACTTCGTAGGCGAGAAGCAATGTCTTGTCGACCTTCTGGCTTATCGAGTTCTGCCTGCATTGCAGGATCTGGATATTGTCCCTTGAGTAGTTGAATGCGTAATTCTAGCTCTTCTGGAGTAACTACAACTTTTTCTTTGTCGCCAATTGCGCCAATGATAATGCCGATTTTCACTTGTTCTTCAGCGTCTTTACGGTTTCGTTTGCGGTGTTCTTCTTCTGTTACACCCTCAGCTTCGAGATGTTCTTGCCATGTTTGACCACGGTAAATTAAGTTCTGCTTTTCATCTTCTTCAGCTCGCATAACCTGGTTATCAATAACCGCATCAGGAATTGCGACTTTAGACTTAGATGCAATTTCGCGTAGGACTTCAGTTTCAAATTCGCGGTCTAGCTCGTTTTGCTTCTCAAATCCAAGCTGTTTTTTAATATCAGTTTTTAGGTCTGCAAGTGATTTAAACGGTCCGACTTTACCAGCAAATTCATCGTCTACTTTTGGCAATGATAGCTCGTTGATTTCCTTTACAGTAATAGTAAAGGTAACTTTCTTCCCTTGTAATGCCGCTACTGAGTAGTCCTTAGGGAATGGAATCGTGAATGTTTTTTCTTCGCCCTTTTTGACTCCAATAACATTTTTTTCAAAGCCAGGTATAAATGCGTTACTCCCTAGTGTTAGTGGATAGTCTTTTCCTTCCGCTCCTTGTACCGCCTTGCCTTTATCGTCAGTACCTTTGAAATCAATTATTGTTTCGTCGCCATCTTTTGCTGCACGGTCTACAGATTTTTTATCACTAACTCTAGAACGCAGAGATTCGATGACTTCTTTTACATGCGCATCTGTGATTGTTGCAGTCTTTTTTGTTTTCTTGATTTTCGTATAGTCAGGCAACGTGACTTCACCGAGCACATCTACGACGATTTCAAATTCAAATGTATCAAATGGTACAAACTTTTTAATATTGACGGTTGGTTCGCCAACAGCCCGAATATTTTCTTTAGTCATAGCCTGCATGTAGTAGAAGTTCAAAACATTATCAATGAAAGCCGATTGTAGTTCTTGCTGATTAACATTCTTTTCAACAACCTCGAGAGGTGCTTTTCCGGGACGAAAACCAGGAATCTTTAAGCTACTCGTATTAAATTTGCGCAGAGTGCTTTCCTTAAGTTTTTTTAGATTTTCTGCATCAGCAGTAATCAAAAGAGTAATATTTGTGTCTGAGTTACGTGTAAGTTTTAGTTGCATAAGAGATGAGTATACAAGAAATGACTACAAAAATCGAGCATATCCGGTTTCATCAACGACGATGGTCAAGAATGTAGCTAACAATTCGTTCAGGACTGAGCGTTTGTTCTTCGCCCGTGATCAGGTTCTTAAGATTATATCGATTTTCTTCTAGTTCATTGCTACCAATAAATAACACGTGGGTAATACCTTTTTTAGTGGCATTCTTTAGTTGATTACTAAGCTTGCGCTGTGAGTTATCTACAGCGATTGAAAGGCCTTCTGCTCGGAGCGTAGCAAGTAGTTTTTGAGAACGCTCATAGTCTTCGCCAATAATAATGGCGTAAATATCAGTGTCATGGGGAATATCGGGGATAAGGTTGTGGGTTTCAAGAAAGTTCTGCAGAGTTACATCACCACAACCAAAGCCAATAGTTGGCACTGGTTCAACGCCAAATAGACCTACAAGCCCGTCATAGCGACCTCCTCCAAACATCGAGCGAGCGTTTGTCGGATCTGTATCATAGACTTCGAAAACTACGTCAGTGTAATAATCAAATCCACGCATGATTGTAATATCAAACTTTGCATTGGATACTCCGGTATCATCAAGAATGCTCATGAGAGCAATGAGTGCACGAGCAGGTTCAGAATCTTTAATATGATCTGGGAGATCATTAAGTGAAGTTACAGCCAAGACATCG
>Ga0172367_10003827_pt1 | contig 19156 bp, 15 predicted proteins | sample Lak10m_FD_114542 | JGI IMG/M metagenome (GOLD analysis project Ga0172367, IMG submission 114542) | Freshwater microbial communities from Kabuno Bay, South-Kivu, Congo - kab_022012_10m | ecosystem: Environmental > Aquatic > Freshwater > Lake | place: Democratic Republic of the Congo: South-Kivu...
CCATTGCCCCAGTTAGTGCGATGTTGCAGACCGCCGCGAAACCGCCAATGGCCGCGCGATAAATCCAGCCGGGTATCGAGATTGTCGCGGGACAAATTGACCGAGCCGGGCGCCAACGAAGCGTGAGTTCCAAACTGGCTGTCGAACTGGCTTTGCAAATCCGCATCGACGATGGCTTTTTGGCCGGCGCTGTTGTGGTATTCGACGGCCAAGGCTACATCGAAACCCGCCCACTCGCCGCCATGTAAGGCCCAACCGTCATACGTGTCGAAACTACCGACCCGGCCGCCGGTCTCTGTGCCTTCGATGTCCTGCTTGGTCTTGGTGATAATGTTGATCACGCCGGCGAAAGCGTCTGCGCCGTAAACTGCCGAACCCGGCCCGCGAACCACTTCGATGCGGGAAATGGCTTGTACTGGCATGCCGCCCCAAATCTGGCTGCGGTCACCGGTAAAGGAATTGGTGATGGGGATGCCGTTGATCATCATCAACACCTGCGGGTTGAAGCCGGAACTAATACCGCGAAAGGTGTAGATAGGATTGTAGCCGGTGGTGCTGCGCTGAACATGCAGGCCGGGCACGGTTTCCAGCGCTTCGTCGATGTCGGTAGCACCGATTTGCTTGATGTCGTCCGCGGTGATGACCGTGGCGATGGATGGGGCTTTGGAAAGCGGTTGTTTGTAGCCGCTGGCGATGCTGACCATTTCCTCGCCGCCATAGATCTGCGACAAAGCCCTTTCTTCCTCTTCGCTCGAAACCGGCTGCGCAAAGGCATTGGCGCATAAGCAGCCGGCGCCGGCAAGCAAGGTCAAGTGGCGATACATAACGGATCCCCCGGTTAGTCTTTATTTATCGTTATTTTTTATCACGAAGGTAATCGCTGTGAGGATACCAAGCGCAACAGCCTATAGACCAGATTTTATTCCAAGGTCGCTGAGTTATTTTTGATTTAGGCTAATGCCAGCCGAATCGGCCTTAGCCGCTGGTATAGCCGTTGCGCCGACATGACTTTGCCAATGTCTCGATGGGATGGGGACAGAATAGGATTTTGTTCTATGTAGTTTGTTGTGGATATAACCTCCCTTTGCCCGTTCGTCCTGAGCTTGTCGAAGGATGCTCGGATTTATCTATGAACCCACTGCAATTTACATATAGCCAGATATTTTGTTGGGCTTGGCTCCGCCCTGGCAACATAAAACTTATGTGCCGCCTTCCATGGCGCCAAGGACTGCAAACCGAGTCGGATTAAATGCTTTACTGGGTCAAACCCGGCAACGGTCCGGGGCTGGAATCCTGATTGCCGAACTGGTTATTGGACAGCCCCATGAATTGGGCGATGGAGACCAGCAGCTTGTTGTGCGGGACGCCGTTGAATTGCAGACTGCGGCCGGTAACCAGACCGCCCGCGGCACCACCGGCCAGCACGAAGGGCATGTTGTCGTGATTGTGCCAGCTACCGTTGGCCAGACAACTGCCGTGAAGTATCAAGGTGCTGTCGAGCAGCGAACCGCTGCCGTCCGGGATCGCGGCAAGCTGTTCGATCAGGCGCGCGAAGCGCTCCATGTACCAGGCCTTGATGTTGATGAAGTCCTGGCCGGATTCGTGCGAGGCGCCGTGGCAGGTTTTCGAACTGCCCGCCTCGGACATGACGTTTTCGTTGACGGAATTATTCCATTTCAGCGTCACCACCCGGGTCAAATCGCAGCTCAACGCATGCACCGCAACATCGGCGTGTAAATCGGCGATCACCCCCATCTGCTTGGCATCCATGAATTCGGGGTTTTGCCAAAGCGCGGTCCGGGTGACTTTAAAACCGCTAGGGTTGAATGACCAGGCAGGACAAATGCCGCTCATCGAGGCGCTGAGTTTTTGCTCCAGTTCCCGCAACGAATCCAGATGGGTATCGAGCTTGATTTTCTCTTCGCTGCCCAACCGAGCCTGCAAGGCGTTGAGCTCCACCAGGGAATGATCGAGGACGCTGGTTTTGCGCTGGGCGATGATGCTGTTCTTGGTGTCGGCTGAAAACAGCGAGTCGAACGCCGCCAGCGGATTCATCTCCGGTACCACCGGTACGCCGTTGCTGTCGTAGGTGATGTGTTTGTCGGTATAGATGGGAACCGTGTTCAGGTTTAAGTGCGGACGAATAGATTGGCTCTTGAAGGCCTGCCCCAGATAGTAATCCAACGAAACGCCCAAGGTATTGCTTTGACCGCCAGTGCCGGTCAGAAATTTGATGATCCCGCCTTCGTGGGTACCGCCTGGGCCGACCATATTCAGGCCGCTGAGAAAAATGCAGTGTTGACGCACGCGTTCCAGCGGCGCGGTCATCGCCGGCAAAGTGAAGTTGCTGCCACTTCCTTGAGCATGCCATTGCTCGGGAATGGCGCCGTCCGGGGTATACACGAATATCGCGCGCCTTGGTGCGGTAACGCCTGCAGAGAAGGCCAAGCGGGCAAAAGGCAACGTCGCCGCGCTTAGGCCTGCGGCCGAGACCAGTTTGAGGAAGCTTCTGCGGGTGATGGAACCATTCATACTGCCGTCCTAATGATGCGATTCAAATGATTTTAGAATTTGCAATGTGCCCGGTGGGGCTTGAATAATCCCGCTGCTTGAGTATTGCCCCATGTTGCTGACAGTCCATTGCCCGATCAATTGTGGTTTGCGGACGACGGCGTTATCGATTCGCCACTGCCGCTGCGCAGATTGAAGCCGGGGGCATTGACGATGCCGAGTAACATGGTCTGCAAGTTATAACCGTTGTTGGCGTAGGTCTGGATAAAACTATCCAGCGCACAGCTATCCGCAGCCTGTTCTCTGCGCCCGGTGGTATAGCGAAAATATTGGCGGGCTACGCACTGCGCCGCCTGAGGGCTGTTGGCGATTTGACCGCTGAGATCGCGTAAATCCGCAAATGGCGTTTGCTCGCCGGCGGTAAAGCTTTCCATGCCTAGCATGATGCCGCCGGTGGCGATGTTTTGGCCATTTTCTTCGATGCGGTAAATTCCGGCGCCATCGTAATTTTCGAAGCCAAATCCCGGCGGATCCAGAAATTGATGGCAACCGAAACAACTGGCATTGGACTTACTGTGAAAGTCGAAACGCTCGCGGGTGGTGGCAGTGGGATCGGGCAAGGGCGCCTTGACCAAGCCCGCGTTAGCCGGCAGCGGCAAGTCGTGGCAAAGCAAACGTTTATACAGAAAGCCGCCGCGTTTGAAAGGATGGGATTCGTTGCTGTTGGCGTACCGTGACAGCACCGCGCCTAAGGTCATGATGCCGGTGCGACTGCCATCTGCTACCGGCGTAGCCTGACTGCCGACATTGCCTGAAGCGGCAATGCCATAGTAGTCAAGCAGGGGTTTGTTGGCGACGACGTAGTTGGCGGTGAACAATTCCGGGAAACTTTGGCTGGAGTCGAAGGTGACGTAATTGAAGAAATCGATCAACTCCGCCGATAAGGCCGCCTTGACGTCGGCGGTATAGCGCGGATACACGGTCTTGTCTTTTTCCGGCAAGGTATAGGGGCTGGAACTCAACAACCATTGGCCGACGAAGTTGCCGACTTGCTGACGGCTTTTGGACATGCCGATCAGGCGGGCCGCCTGCTTCAGACGTTGTTCGGGCCTCTCCAACTGATTTTGATCGGCGGCGGCAAACAAACTGTCGTCGGGCAGCGAACCTAAAAACAAATACGACAGCGCGGTCGCGGTTTCATAAGGCGTCAGCTTATAGCTACCGTCGGCTTGCAGATCGCCCAATTCCGAGCGGTACAGAAAATAGGGCGACATCAGCATTTGCGTAATGGTGGTCGTCACTGCATCGTTGAAGGACGACTTGGAAAAATTGCCCAGATAATCCGCGCTTTCCGCGGCCGTCAAAGGTCGGCGATAAGCCCGCTTGCCGAAACTATCGATGAATTGTTGGGCGCATGCCGTCGTTTGTTGGCTGCAAGGCAGCAATTTGCTCCAGCTATGCAACACGGCTTGATTGGCAAGCGTGTCGGCCTGAGACAAATAGGCCTCGAGGCGAATGTTGGTGACTAGGTTGGTCGCGGCATTGTTGTCGAAACCGTCGACGCGATTCTCGTCGGGCAACTGATAAATCAGATTGGTCGATAAGCCCAGCAAATCGTTGACGGTATTTTGGTATTCCTGCCGGGTCAGCAAGCGCAAACTTCTATGGCCGGGCGGATTGCCGCTACAAGCCGTACCAGTGCCGCCACCGTTATTACCGCCGTTGCCATTGGCCGGCACCAGAACTTCCAGAATGTAGCGCGCCGTGCCTAAGGCGCAATTACCAATGCATTGCCCCGGTGTCGGCATGGTGGCGGCAATGCTGGCAGTCAGGATGGAAAGCTCCGATGGCAGATGTTGGGTCAACGCACCGGCTATGCCGCCATTACCGTCGGTCCCGTGGCAGCTTCCGCAATTTTGATGCTGGTACTGCCATTTGCCGTAATCCAGCAGTGAGGGAATGGAAACCGGCAACACCAAACTCGAACTACTGCCGACGGCATTGAAGGCTGACAGGCGGTATTCGTAGTCGGCGCCCATCATCGTCGTCGAATCGGCATAGGTTTGCGCATTGGCTGCGGTTTTCGATAATACGCTCCAGGCGGCATCTCCTTTATAACGCCGTTCGATGCTGAAACCGCTTTCATTGCTGCTTTGGTCGTTCCAACTCAGGGAAACCACCGAGTTGTCGACGACATTTGCCGTAAAGCCGCTGGGTACGTTGGGGGTCACGGTGTTCGGCAGCGGTGTTCCCGTGCCGCCGCCGGTCGATGTGAGGGTACAAATGCCACCATTAAGGCTAATGGTGCCGGGTATCGGGTTAGTTATGGAATAGTTGCCGTTAAAGCCGAATTCGACACGGCCGCCGGCGGCAATTTGTCCATTCCAGCCGGCATTGGCGACTTCTACATGGGCGCCGTTTTGGGTGTACTGTCCGTTCCACAAATTGGTGATTTTCTGGTTATTGGGCATGTCCCAAGCCAGTTTCCATGACGTTATGGCCGTGGCGTTGTTGCGTATCTTGACGGCCGCCGTAAAGCCCGTATCCCATTGCGCCGAGATTTGATAGTTGACTTCACAATTTGCCGATGGCACGGGAGTTGGCGACGATGTCGGCTTTGGGGTCGAAGTCGGAGTGGGTGTCAATGTCGGCAATGCCGTGGTTGTCGGCGTGGGCGTCAGCGTCGGCAGTGCGGTGGTTGTCGGCGCAGACGTCGGTGTAGGTGTCAGCGTCGGCAACGTTGTCGGCGTGGCCGTTGGCGTCGATTGACCTGAATCGGCAAGCGTGCATTTCACGCCTTTAACGGAAAATTCGCCGGGTAAGGCATTGCTGCCGGAATAACTACCGTTAAAGCCAAAATCAACTATATCGCCACTACCAACTTGCCCGTTCCAGGTCTCATTGGCCACCGCTACCCGATTGCCGCTTTGGCTAAAATGCCCATTCCATAAATCGGTGATTTTCTGATTACCCGGCATGCTCCAGGCCAGTTCCCAACCAGCCCAGGCAGGACCATTGTTTTTGATCTGTACCGAGGTGGTGAAACCGTTATCCCATTGGTTAGTGACTTGGTAATTGACTTCGCAACTCGCGACCGACGATGGACTCGGCGTAGGCGTTGGGACTTGGACGATTTGAATCTCGCACTTGGCGCCATTCAGCAAGATTTTTTCCGGTTCGGAATTGTTGCCGGAACTGCTGGCTTCAAAATCGAATGCAATCGTACCACCAACGGTAACAGCGCCAGTATTTGGAAGACTTTTGACTCTGACGGCGGCTTTTTTTTGCTTGAAGGTGCCGCCGTTCAACTGGGTGATACGTTGGCCGTTGAGCATTTTCCAGTCGACCCGCCAAGACTTTAAGTCCTTTCGTTGATTGACGATGCTGACATTGGCTTTGAAACTGCCGGCGCTTTGCGAGGCAACGCTATATTCAACCGTGCATGCCGTAGCGGCCCAAACCTGAGGCGCAGTAACGCTCATCACGAGGATGCTTAAAAAAAGCCCAATAGTTTTCATCATGCGCCGGATTTCCTTGCTAAAACATTTTTGCAGCGTTTAACGAGGTGGTTTTATGAAACTTCGGCGATTGCATTACCGTTGACATCTAACAAGATGCGCTAAGGCTCTCTAAACCACAAACATGAAATGGTAGTTTAGATTTGCCGGACCAAACATTAGATTCCGATTAAAGTGAATTAGCTCAAACATTACAATCTGCTGATATTGGCTTCCAGTCGTGATTGGCAATGGAATGGCGTTATCCGTACCGATCGATGGTATCTTAACCAGGGCTTGCAACCGAACAAGCAGCACTTTCCCTGACCTGCAACACCTAGATTCCGAATGAAAATACTGGCTTTATCCGGCAGCTTGCGGTCGGCGTCCATCAATTCCGCCGTGCTGCGCGTTATAAGCGATTTGGCGCCGGCCGCTATCGAAGTCCGTTTATATTCAGGGCTTGGAGACTTGCCCTTATACAATCCGGATTTGGAAGACGCGCCGCCGACGGTTGCCCTGCAATTGCGCAACGAAGTCGCCATGGCGGATGTCTTGCTGATCGCCAGCCCGGAATATGCTCATGGCGTCACCGGCAGCATCAAAAACGCGCTGGATTGGTTGGTGGCCTTCCAGAGCTTTGCCGACAAACCGGTGGCGGTATTGAACGCATCGCCGCGCGCCCATCATGCCGATGCTGCGCTCCGGGAAACCTTAGTGACGATGTCCGCGACTTTGATCGAAGCCGCATCCATCACCTTGCCGTTACCGAGCGCCAACATCGGCGATGCGGAGCTATTGGCGATGCCCGAAATCGTTTCTTCACTGACCGGCGTGTTAACCAAAATCCAACGCACGATGAAGCTGTTGCCGGAAATGAAGCCTTACCTTGCCAGCAACCTTTATATCGATAGCCAACATCCGACAATCGTCGCCCAAGCCGCCAAGTTGGCGGAGGGCTGCGCTGATGAGGAAGCCATCGCCAAACGCTGTTTCGAATTCGTTCGCGACCAGATCAAGCATAGCTGGGACTACCGGCTGAACCCCGTGACCTGCAAAGCCTCCGAGGTGTTAATTCACGGCACCGGCTACTGTTACGCCAAAAGCCATTTGCTGGCGGCGCTATTGCGCGCCAACGCCATTCCAGCGGGACTCTGTTACCAGCGCTTGACGCTGGACGGCGACCAACCACCCTTTTGCCTGCATGGTTTGAATGCGGTTTACCTGCCGCAACACGGCTGGTATCGGGTCGATGCACGCGGCAATAAGCCTGGCGTAAACGCGGACTTTTGCCCACCGCAGGAGAAGTTAGCGTTCCCGATTGTGCATCCCTTGGAACAAGACTTGCCCGGCATCGATGCAGAACCCTTGCCGGCCGTCGTCAAAGCCTTAACCGAACACAAAACCGTCGAGCAGGTTTACGACAACTTGCCGGACATTGCCGCTACCGAGCAATGACGGGACGCCAATGACTACGCCGCTGATCATCCGCCCAGCCCAGCTTGACGATGCTGAACATATCAGTCAGCTGATTAACAGCGTTGCCGACTGCTGTACGATTTCGCCGACCGGCGACGGTGCCGAGTTATTTTTTTCGAGCATCAGCCCGCAAGCCATTGACAGCTACATCGCCAATGACAATTTTCTTTATCTCGTAGGTTGGCTGGACGCAAAGCTTGCCGGCGTCGTTGCCGTCCGCGATGCCCGGCATCTTTATCATCTGTTCGTCGCACCTGCCTGCCAATACCAAGGCATCGGCACGACATTGGCGTTGCGCGCCATCGAGTTATCGTTGGCCGCAAGCCCGGCTGAAATTTTCACGGTGAATGCCTCGCTACCCTCGGTGGCGTTTTATGCCCGGCTCGGTTTTCAGCCGCAAGGGCCCAAGATCGAGGACAAGGGCGTGGCATTCGTGCCGATGCAATTGGCAAGCTCGGCGCTAAATTCCGAACTCGCTGCGAGCGGCGATTTTGCCCAGCTTGGCCGCATGGCTGCCGAAATTAAAAGCGCCGCAACCAACTTAGGTTCAGAGAGGCAGAAATGAATTTGCAGTTTATCCAGGCAACGCCAGCTCACGCTGAAATTATCGGCTCACTGGTCGTCCAACTGACTCAGGAAATTAGCGAGCGTACCCAAGCTCAGCATTTCGATATTGACGTGGAGGGAACGATTCAGTGCTGTGCCGAACTGTTATCGGCAGGCCACTACGCGGCGATTATTGGTTGGTCGGATAAACTGCCAGTGGCTGTTTCGACCATCGCCGAAACCTATGCCTTATATGCCGGCGGCAAGATAGGCGTTATTCAAGAGTTTTACGTTATTCCTGAATTTCGCTGTTCGGGTATCGGTGCGTTGTTGATTGAGCAGGTCAAAAATCATGGTCGGCAGCGCGGTTGGTCGTGTATGGAGTTATGCACACCGCCACTCCCGGAATTCGAGCGGACATTACGTTTTTATCAGCAAAATGGTCTTATGCCGGTTGGCGGTCGGAAAATGCGACAGAATTTGGCTAACAATTGCTACACCAAAGGTACTTTGAGTTAGTTGCCATGGAGAAAGATCAATGAAATACCTTAAATGGGTTGTCGCGGTTTTATTACTGGCACCGATTTCCGCGCTGGCTTTCTTCAAACCGGTTCGAGTGCTGATCCCCGAGGCATTCGGCGTCCATTGCAACCCACAAAACCTATGTGTGGATGATGTCGCTCAGCTTGCCGCTGCCGAATCATTACTCAACGCCTCGAAAAATTATCTTGAAACACAATGGGGCTTGGCTGTCACCGAGACTAAGATCATCTTTTGCAGTACGGAGCAATGCCGGTCCACATTTGGCCTAGCGAACAAGGCTGGATTCACCTTGGGCAGTTTCGCTATCGCCATCGCGCCGCGTGGCTGGAAGCAAAATTATGTGGCGCATGAACTCATTCATCATTGGCAGGCCGATCATTTCGGCAGCCTGACATTGTTTACCGGTGAACAGTGGCTGATCGAAGGCATGGCCTATGCTTTGAGCAACGATCCGCGCCAGGAATTACATCAGCCGTTTGAATCCTATCGTCAGCAGTTCAATGACTGGCAAAAATGCCATGCCGATATTGCGCTTGAGGATGCGTTGGCTGGTGTACTTTAGCAAAATCTAGCGGCATCGACATTTAAACGGTAAGCATCAAATGTATATCCCCAAACAGTTCGGCGAACCCAGAATCGAGGTCATGCAAACCTTGATGCGCGATTATCCGCTAGCAACGCTGATCACCTCGTCCGTCGATGGTCTGCACGCCAACCACATTCCGCTGCATTGGCTGGAGGAGGGCGATACGCCTTACGGCTGCTTGCGCGGCCACATCGCTCGCTCGAACCCACTGTGGCCGGACTTCGAACCGCAAGCCGAAGTACTAGCGGTGTTTCAAGCCGAAAATGCCTACATCTCGCCGTCCTGGTATGCCAGCAAGCCGCAAACCGGCAAGGTCGTGCCTACCTGGAACTACGCCGCCGTGCATGCATACGGCAAACTAAGGATCATCGACGATCCGGCCTGGATTCGCCGGCAGTTAGAGCAGATGACCGATGAATTCGAAGCCGGTTTCCCAGAGCCTTGGTCGGTAGCGGACGCGCCGGCCGATTTTACCGAAAGCTTGCTTACGCAGATTATCGGCATCGAAATCAGCGTGACCCGGTTACAAGGCAAGTGGAAAGTCAGCCAAAACCAACCGCCGGAAAACCGCAGCAGCGTGATCGAAGCCTTGCGCGCATCGGGCCAACCGGCCATGGCGGACTTGGTTGCCGATGCCACCGAGTCTTGAGTCCAACCCTGGATGTACGGGTTCCGTATGCCGGTTAATGCAGTTCCTTAAACTTATTTAGGAGAAGAGTGCTATGAAACATCACATCATCACCGCAACGATTTTAGTGTTGGCCGTCACGTGTTATCTGGCTGGTTATTCCGGTGTTGGTAACGTAGCTTTCATCACTGGCGCAGGCTTCGAGACGTGGTTTTGGATTCGGCTCTTGATCAAACGGCAGGATTCCAAATCGGATTCATCATCGAATATTTCATGATGCTTGGCATGCATGACGGTTTAAATAGGTAATAGGGAAACGATATGATCAAAAAAGTAGGCAACACCCTCATCAACGCCAAACATCGCGCGACATGCCATTGCGGCGCTGTGGAGCTGGAACTCGATCTCCCCGACGGCATCGTCGATCCGCGTCGCTGCGATTGTTCGCTATGCCGGCGCAAAGGCGCGATTATGGCGTCGGTGCCGCTGTCGGGAATCAGGGTCGTCAAAGGCCAAGAGAACTTGACGCTTTATCAATTCAACACCATGAGCGCCAAACATTATTTCTGCTCGATTTGCGGCATCTATACCCACCACCAACGCCGCTCGATGCCGGAACAATACGGTTACAACGTCGGCTGTTTGGAAGGCGTTAATCCATTCGAGCTAGGCGAAGTGCCGACGCGGGACGGTGTCAACCATCCGGCGGATAGGTCGTAAGTTCGTTAGAGAATGATTGAAAGGGTTATCCTCTCAAGACAGAAAATTGATAGGCGAAGAAATTAAAACGGTGCAATTCGGCGGACTGCTAGGTCCGCCGTAAGCGGCAATCGATTTGGCAATACAAAGATTGAAAGCATTACGAGGTCAGTAATGAACAGTCCGCGCGAAAAAACCCTAATACCGGTAGAAGCTTCGACGACTTCCTGAACAAAGAAGCCATCCATCCTTGACGAAGTGACAGCGGTAGAGATTTAAGCCGAAGCAGCGTTCATATACCTGCCAGAAACCGCGAAGCAGGTATTGATAGCCGTTCCCCATGTTAGAATCACAACAAACGCCAACTGCTCTTTTTAGAATAAACAACCGAGCCTGCTCGGCGTTATACAACGAGACTAAGCGTCTAAAATCACAATAGAGGCATCATCATGATGACACTCAATATCGACGACGACACGGCGATCCTGCTCCGCCAGTTGTCCGAGCAGGAACACGTTAGCCCCGCGCAACTAATCAAAAATCTACTCAGTGATTACCTCGAAGACTTAGCCGATGTAGCGGCCGCCGATACGGCGTTAGTAGAATTGACCAGCGGCAAGGACGATACGATCAGCTTGGCGGAATGGGAGCAGGACCGTAGGCTGGGTTGAATGAAATGAAACCCAGCATTGATGGCATTTGTGCTGGGTTTCGCTTTCGCTCTACCCAGCCTACGGCTATGTCCGAATCTTCATTGCCGTGGTCTGACAGGAATCAGTGGCCGACCATCAATCAAAACAGGCAGAATGAACATGCACATTTTCGAAAAACTCGGCGGTATCGCCATCATTTTTGGATCGCTACTTCTTAGCGCCTATGCAGTCTTGTTCCCGATCTTGTTGCCGTTAGGTACCGGAAGTTTCGATTATGCCGAGGTGGTTCGCAACCCCAGTTGGGTGCCTTTAGCACTGGTTGCCTTTGCCGGAGTGTTAGCGCTGCTGGTGGGGTTTTATGCCGTTTATGCCAGGATGCGTGACACGGCCGGCGTGCAGGGCGCCGTGGGTTTTTTATTCGTCGAGGCGGCTTATTTGTTGCAAGCTTGCAAGGTGACTTGGGAACTGTTTCTTTACCCCGTCATCGCCCGCTATCCAGAAACTGCCTTTCTGCTACGCGACGCCGTCATCAAAAACGATCCGGCGGTGTTGGCGTTTAGAATTTCGGCTTCCGCGACGATTTTGGTCGGCATCGTGCTGTTTTGCCTGGCTATCTACCGTTCTGCGATCTAGCCCAAGCCGGCGGCGGCATTGATCTTCGTCGGCGCCGTGGTTTATGCGCTGGGGCCTATGATTTCGGTGTTCGTATCTGTCATCGGGATTTTCACCTTTGCCGTGGGCTGTATGTTGCTTGGTGTGCGCTTGTTGCGCTGACTGCGAACGGCTTACCGTTCAATCAAACCCCGCATCTTGATTAGCAAAACTGCTAGGGCGGTTATGCCGCCGGTGCTAACCTGCCGCCGTCATGGCTTGCAGGAGTTTTTACGATGAACGACATTCGCGATCCGGTTTACGCGCGTCTGCTCAAAGAGGCACTGGAGTGTTTTCTTGCCGACGAATACCACAAGGTTACCACCCGCGCCATCGCCGACCTGGCGGGCGTCAATATCTCGATGATCCGCTATTACTTCGGCAACAAGGAAGGCCTCTATGAAGAGATGATCCGCGAGACGCTCAAGCCCATCCTGGACATGCTCGACAGCGATACGCTGTCCGAGGCCGGCGGCTTCGTCGAATACCTGCGATTCTATTACGACACTATGCGAAAGCATCCCGAATTTCCCAAACTCATCCTCAAGGTGCTCGCCCTCAACCACGGGCCGGGCCGGCGTTTCATTCTGCAATTGCTGGAGCGTGGCCGCAGCGGCGGCGCGCGGCGGCTGGAACAGTTGAAGGCAAGCGGCCAGGTCGATCAGACGATCAACCCCGACGTGGCGCGCATGGCTTTCGTCAGCCTTGCCATGATGCCCATGCTGTTGAAAGATATTTTCGAGGAACAGATGGGCGGGCAGATGGACGATGCCTTCCTCGACGAACTCGCCGCGCTCAACGGCAAACTGTTGGCGGCTGGCATGGCTGCTGCACAGCCAGGAGTATGACATGACATTGCAAAAGAATACCGGCGCGGTGCGCCGCTTCACCAGACTCGCCAGATTCGGCACCTGGCTGCAAAATCTGCCCAACAAAATCCTGCCTCCACCGTTCCGCCTGATGCAGATCGGTTCGGCCTATTGGCAATCGCGGGCGCTGTATGTCGCCGCGCGGCTAGACATTGCCGGCGCGCTGGCCGACGGCGAAATGAGCATCGAAACCCTGGCCGAACGCGTCGCCGCCGACGCCGATGCGCTCTACCGCTTGCTGCGCATGTTAGTTGCGATGGGCGTGTTCGATGAAGTCACGCAACGTCGCTTCCGCAACAACAAGCTTTCGTCTTGTTTGCACCCGGACCATCCGAACAGCGTTCGGGCGATGGTGTTGATGCAGAATTCGCCGGAAATGAGCCGGCCGTGGTTCGAACAATTGGAGCAGGGTGTGCGTGGCGGCGGCGTGCCGTTCGAATTGGCGCACGGGCAGGCGTTTTATTCCTATATGGACGGCAACCTGAAATTCGATGCGCTGTTCGCGCGGGCGATGGATAGCGTGGAAGCCTTGGCCGGCGACAGCTTTGTTACCGATTTCGATTGGTCGCGCTTCGAGCGCATCATCGACGTCGGCGGCTCTAAGGGCGCAAAATCGCTCGCCATCCTCAAACGCCATCCGCAGCTCAAGGCGCTGGTGGCCGACCGCGAACAGGTAATCCAAGGTGCCGCGCAGTTCTGGACGGAAAAGGGCGAGGGCGCCGTGCTGCAACGCATGAACTTCGAAGCTTGCGACCTGCTGCAAGCCGTGCCCAAGGCGCACAGTGGCAAGGACATTTACTTATTGAGCGCGGTGCTGCACGGCTTTGACGACGACACCAGCGCTGCCGTGCTGCGCAACGTCGCGCAAGCCGCCGCAGATTGCGATGCCGCCATCGCCGTGATGGAAATGGTGATGCCGGACAACCGGGCCGACATCGCCACGGCCGCATTCGATATGCAGATGTTCGTCAACACCCGCGGCCGAGAGCGGACGCTGGCCGAATGGCGCAGGCTGTTCGATCAGAGCGGGCTGGAACTTCAGGAAGTGGTAGGTTTGCGGATGTTCGGAAAGATATTGATACTGCGGGCAGCTCCTCAAGGTGGCCAAGGTGATTCGGTAATTTGAGAAAGCTAGGACCGTAGGCTAGATTGAATGCCATGAAACCCAGCATTCATGGCATTTCTGCTGAATTTCGCTTTCGCTCTAACCAGCCTTACGGCTTACCTTATAAAGACTCGCGCGCACTTTCAATCAAACTATCAAATTTGCCATTATCCAATGCGTTTAAAAAAGCATTGACTACCTCCGGGTCAAATTGGCTGCCAGCTCCTTCGACAATGGTCTCTCGTGCCTGCTCAATGCTCCAAGGTTTTTTGTATGGACGCCAACTAATTAAGGCATCAAATACATCTGCAACAGAAACAATTCGTATCGGTAAGGCTAATTCACTCGCTTTAATACCTTGTGGATAACCTTTGCCATCCCAACGTTCGTGATGACTGAGGGCAATAGATTTGGCCAGGGTAAACGCCGGATCATGGCTTAGGATATTGGCACCCAGCGTGGTGTGCATCTTGATAATCTCGAATTCCTCAGCGGTCAATTTACCGGGTTTGGACAGAATATGATCGGGAACACCCACCTTGCCGACATCATGCAAACGACTGGCTTTACCGAATTCACGGGCTTCTTCTTCTGTTAGACCCATGGTCGAGGCAATGATTTGCGTGTAATTATCCAGACGATTGACATGACCACCGGTGGCTTTGTCTTTGTATTCGGCGATCTCTGCCAACATGTCTACCGCATGTTCGAACGAAGCGATGATATTGCTATGCAACTCGTGATTTTCTAAAGCTTGCGAACATTGTTTTGCAAAGATATGTATCAGGTTGCGGTCTACGTCTGATAGCGCTTCGATGGGTTCAATGTAGATATAGCCAACGGCCTTGCCGGCTATCGTCAACGGCAGAATCTCTGCTTGCGCACGCAAGGCGATAGTTTCAACGCCATTCAAAATCGACGCTATGCACTGTTGGTGGATCTCGTCAATGCGCGGATTATTGGCAAACTGATCGGTATAAACCTGTAGTTTGACCTGATCGTGATCGATCATGGCGACTACGCCCTCCAGCGATCCGATATGCGAGGAGTGTGAGAGTCGGCAAAGGCCGATGATCTGGGTGAGGATGCCATTGAAAAAATCTGACAAGGATGAATGTTCCAGATGATAAACCTGCGGTGTTACTTGCAATACTCTTTCCAGGCCCAAGCGGTTGGTATTGATGGTTTGCAGATCACGATATGCCTTCATCGCAGAGCGCACGGTGGTGTAGAGTCGATCAGCGGTCAATTCGGTTTTGTCTTTGTAATCGTCAATGTCGTAGTGATCGATAACATAACGTTCCGGTGCCACTCCGGGTTGGCCGGTGCGGATGACGATGCGAATCATGCTATTAGCCAAGTCATTGCGAATATACTTGACCAACTGCAATCCGGCATCATTGCTTTCCATCACGACATCGACCATCGCCACGGCGATATCCGGGTGCTGTTGCAACATCTCCTTGGCTTGGTTAGCCGAACTCGCTTCAATAAATTCGATAGGGCGAGCGGCAAATTGAAAATCTCTGAGGCTGATACGCGTGAGCGTGCGAATGTCCGGTTCGTCGTCGACAATCAGAACTTTCCAGGAGTAGCGGGGGCTATCAATGGCTTGGGATGGTAACTGTTGTTCGGAGCCAGCGTGATCGCTTGCAGATTTGCGGATAATTTTCATAGTGGATTCGCATAAGGCGTGGCATCGACGGGGTATTCAATATGAAAATGCACACCTGTGCCGGGAGTAGACTGTAAATGAATACTGCCGGCTAATTGTTGAGTAATGATGTTGTAGATAACAAATAAGCCCAAACCTGAGCCACCGTTCTCACGATTGGTGGTAAAAAACGGTTCGAACACTTGTTGACGCGTGGTTTCATTCATACCGCAACCGTCGTCGTCATATTCGATGCATAGTTGGTTGCTGTTTGGTTGCCATACCTTGATACCAATGTTACCTGGCTGTTTACCATGATCAAAACCGTGATTAATGCTGTTCATGATCAAGTTGGTCAGTACTTGTTCCAATAAACCTGGCGTACCGAAAACCTGTAGCGTCGGCGGACAATTGACTGCAACCTCGATCTTCGTGTGTTTCAAGGTATTGCGGAGAGTAAGCAAGACATCCTGGATCACCTCAACCATTAGATAATCACGTTTTTGATGGGAGCTTTGGTCGATAGAGGTGCGTTTAAAGCGTTGCACCAACTCCGCAGCACGACGTAAATTGGCCAGGGCCAATTGATGGCTTTCGCCCAGATAATCCAGTTGCTCTGTTAGCTGTTCTTCGGTGACTTCTTCTTGTTTGAGCAGGTTTTGCAACTTGGCGATAGTTTCATCGCCATGGCTGACTGCACCGACGGCCACACCAATCGGTGTATTGATTTCATGGGCAAATCCCGCCACCAGCCGACCGAGCGAGGCCATTTTCTCGGTTTCCACCAATTCGCTACGGGTGGCGTTCAGGGTTTCGATGGTATCGTCTAAAGTACGCCAGCGTCTGGCCAGTAGCTCGATCAAGCCCCAGCTAATTATGATAAACAAGCTATAAGAAACACCATGACTAATCACAGTCGCCTCAATGTCATCCTGCATCGCTTTCTCAAAAGGATCCATTTGCAAGCTAATGCTAATACCGCCGCGAACATCGCCCAGTTTATAGCCCTGCTTGGCATGGCAATTGAGGCAAGCCTGCTTCACCATTAAAGGCGCCATATAACGCAAATAGCTTTGTCCGGATTCCATTTCAACGCTGGCGATTTCCTGCTGGCCTTCTTCAAAACGCTGTAAGGCATTGCTTTCCCAGGGGTCTGGAGCATTTTCAGGGCGAATCGGTTTAAGACTGGTGATGTGCAAGCGGACATGCAGATCTGGGTCTTTTGTTGCCAACTCGCCAATTTGCCGAGTCATGTAGGCAGGGTTCAACAATGTAAGCTTACGTTGGTCAGTGGTTTCGAGTTGCCGTAAAGGATTTTCCAAATAGGGATTTACCGGCGATGCCTCTGAAGAGAAAACATAAACACCGCCATGTTCGGCATTCCATTGGCGCGTCAGCACGATCACGCGAAAAATGTCGCGAGCGCCTTCAGTAGCAACTGCCAGGTTGTGATGGCGTACAGCTAAAATCCGAACGTAAAAGGAACCAGCCATGAATATGGTAATAATCAACAACAACAAAGGCAGTGCTTTACGACGCAGCCGCTGGTCTATGGTGAGGGATTTATCCATAACAATTGATTGCCCGCAAAGCATGGTTTTATGTCAACACCAAACGTTGGTTGATTCTCGGACGATAGAACGCACCTTCGTTTGACGATCTTAACTCTATTACAATGATTCGGACCTGTTCAAAGATTAACGCAGGACACTCTACTATCAGATCATTGCGTCAACATGTTGTGTGCCAGAAACCAAGCTGGCAGTTGCAAAATCGCTATCAATTTTGCAGCAAGGCTCAACCCTAATTGCATCATATTTTTTCTATGTTGAAAACGCAACCTAATTCAAGATTTTTTAGCTTACGATTACAAAAATTCACAAAGTAAATGTTCAACTTTGTCGATTATGAATTGTCTTGATTTTTCTTAAGCATCAACTCATCTTAAAAAAACTGACTTGTTCAAGAAGTGTTTGACTCTGATCATTTAGCTGCTCGGCGGTAGCGGCTAATTCCTCAGAGGAGGCAGCATTTTGTTGTATTACTTTATCCAACTGTAAGACCGCTAGGTTTATCTGCCGAATTCCAGAAGATTGTTCTTCGGAAGCTACATTAATTTCTTCAACCAGCTCAGCGGTTTTTCTAATATTCGGAAGAATTTCGTTTAGTAAATTTCCCGCATTTTTGGCAATAGATACCCCATGAGTGGCAAGTTCGCTAATTTCATTTGCTATGTTTTGACTTCGAGTCGCTAATTTTCTGACTTCAGTAGCCACTACTGAGAAACCGGCTCCGTGCTGACCAGCCTTGGCGGCAACAATAGACGCATTAAGTGATAATAAATTGGTTTGGTAAGCAATTTCCTCGATCGAACTTATTTTTTCCGCAATTTTTATCATGGCCTCAACAGTCTCATTAACAGCCTGTCCACCTTTGTCTGCAGAGGCAGCAGCATCGGCCGCAATTTTCTCAGTTGCTGCAGCTCCTTGCTGATTTCTCTCGACAGAACTAGTTAGTTGTTCAAGTGTGGAACTGGTTTGTTCTATGCCGGCCGCTTGCTCGCAAGTGCTTTGACTCAGCGATTGTGCAGCTTTGCTGACTTCTTGAGAGGCTTGAGTAATTTCACAGGTACACATATTGATGGCACCAATTACCTCACTCAGTTTTTTTTGCATAGCAAGCACGGCTGCGAAAATACCAACATGATTGTCAGCCTCCATCTGGCTATGGGATTGGAGATGCCCTGCTGCAATATCTTCGGCTACTGTACGTACTTGGTTAGGCTCGCCACCTACCTGATTGGCGATGTCTTTTCGTAAAAACCAAAACAAAACTAGCGATAAACTGGAAATGCCGGCGATAAATACAATATTGAAAACCAAGCGCTCAATCGCCAGTTTTTTCATGTTCTTAGATGAGCTAATTACGTCTTCAGAAAAGAAGTCTTCTATTTTTTTTAATAAATTGATTTTGTCGGTTTGGGTTTTAAACCAGTAGGCAGAATCAATACCAAATCCGCCCTTGTCAAAATTATCCAATGCTTTACGTCGCATGCGAGTGGTTTCATCGATTAACTGTCCGGATAAATTGGTTTGCAAAAAATCACGATACCCTTGAGGCGCGACCGAAACGGATACTGCCATGTAAGTATTTTGAATGGCGATTAGCGTTACCAGTTTTTCGAACATACCTTTAGCAAAAGCATCATTCGCAAAAGTATTTGCTAAAACTGCACGTTCAATACCTGCTTGTTCTTTGCTTTTTAGAAAATAGCTATAAGCAGACAACTTTTGTGTAGCTTCTACGTTGGTACTGAATTGTGCAATTTGAGCAATTATCTCGAGGTAAGCGGCATTGAGGGTTGAGTAAAATTCGATCACCTCCGCACCTGTCAGACTTAAGTTGCTGATGTTTTGGCGAATTGATTTCAGTTGAGCAAGCGTGCCATTGACTTTACCTAGATCGTTGTTTAGCCCTTTATTCGCATTGGTATCAAACTGGTTTAGGAATTGTTTTAGTTGCTGGTATTTGACATCTGTGACTTGACGCTGTTGTTCCAGTTCTTGCTTGAATTTTTCACCACGACTGCCAATGAATCCGGCCGACATGCCACGTTCCTTCTGAAGTTCGTGTACAAGATTGCTCACATAAACTGACAGATCTGCCAACTCAATGACTCTTTCTGTCTTCTGCATTTCACTTATCTGATTAAATGCAATGTAAGAAGACATCAAC
>Ga0172367_10003828_pt1 | contig 19156 bp, 8 predicted proteins | sample Lak10m_FD_114542 | JGI IMG/M metagenome (GOLD analysis project Ga0172367, IMG submission 114542) | Freshwater microbial communities from Kabuno Bay, South-Kivu, Congo - kab_022012_10m | ecosystem: Environmental > Aquatic > Freshwater > Lake | place: Democratic Republic of the Congo: South-Kivu...
CCCGCATCCGATACAACTCCAACGATCGGACCACCGACTCCTCACGTCCCAACATCATCGCCGTCACCACCCGTTGCAGCCCGCAGCGCGCGCGCTTCCGACCCGCCACCGCCTCGCCATAACAGCTCCACCGATACTCCTTGGGATCCGATACCAACCCCACACGCGCGAGGCCCGAGGTGGGCTGGTGCCTAAAGGGGTGGCCTCGGGAACAAGCTGTTCCAAGGGGCAACGATTTCTCCCCCTCGATCGCATCGGTACTGATAGCGTGCGCCGTGCGCGCCGCTCAACGCGGACCAAGTTGTTGCTTATCTCCCAACCCCACCCTATCATCAAATCGCGGTCCAAACGCCCATGAACTCGCGCCCTATCCTCGCGGTCTCAATCGGCCTCAACCTCGGGCTCGTAGCTGTGATGGTCTTCCACCAGGCTGCTGAACCCAAACCGTCTTCGCCTCCTCTCCGAATCATCCGCACCAACACCGTCGTCAAGTTCGCTGCAAAGTCGATCACGATCCAGGAACCAAGCCCTCCTCCAACTGCCCTCGATTGGGGATCCGTCGAATCCGAAGACTATCGACTCTACATCGCCAACCTCAAATCGATCGGATGCCCAGATGAAACCATCAAAGACATCATCATCTCCGATGTCGCAAAACTGTTCGCTAAAAAGTTTCGTGAACAGGCACTACTGATCGATCAATCGACACCAAAAAAGTTCTGGCAAACAAGCAGCGCCAACAGACGTAACTCCAAGGAGCCCATCACCGCCCTCCGAACCCAACTCGAAAAGGATCAACGAGACCTCATACGGGACTTGCTCGGAGTCGACTTATCTGTCGAACGATCCAGGTCTAGCCTCGAATGGCACCCCAATGGCGAAACCGAGCTGCGCCAGTTCCTGAACGAAGACAAAACCGCTCGTATCACCCAATTGAGAGACCAAAGGAAACAAGAGGTCGAACGATTCCGAGATCGAGTCTCAGGTCGCGAATGGACCCCCGAGGAACGAGCGACTTGGACCCGCTTGCAAACCGAGCACAACGACCAACTCAACCAAGTTTTGTCGCCCACGGAACGTTCTCAATACGACCTCTGGTTTTCCGAAACCGCCACCTCCCTTCGCAAGGAATTGGCCGCCTTCGAACCTTCAGAAAAGGAGTTCATCAGGCTCTACGAACTTCGAAAAACCTACGACACCGCACTCTCCAACCTCAACCCAACCCACGAAGGCACTCCATCTCCAATCACCCCGATCTCCTCGCGCGAGCAAGCCCAGTCGGCATTCAATCAGGAGGTCCAAAAGCTCCTCGGCACCGACCGCTACGAGGAGTTTCAACGCATTCAAAATCCCCAATTCCAAGAGATGGTCGAATGGTCCGAACAGTTCGATGCCGATCCCAAGGCCGCCTCCAAATTGTTCTCCATCCGTCAAACGGCCGAGCAAGAGATCGAAAAGCTACTCCATAACTCCGACCTCAACCCCAACACTCTCGATACCACCCTCAAACTGATCCAACAAGAAACCGAGTCCGCCGTGGCCGAAACCCTAGGAAAGTCGTCCATCGGTGAGCTGGGTAAACGCTACCCAGCCTGGTTGCGCCGGTTGCATGCCCCAAAGAAGAGTGAGGTCGAACTCCCACCTGAACTCCCAGATAGTCCCGCCTTCCCCACCCGAAGTCCCTGACCCCCCCCGCCCTCCTCAAATATCCCCGTCCATCATGTCCATGCGGACCGCCCGGTCCAATAGCGCCCGCGCCTTCGCCGCCGCTCCCACCCCAACTAGGCCCGGTTGAACACTCAGCTCAAATGTCCCCAATCCCCCCCGCGACTCCAACAACGTCGCCAAGCATCGCTCCAAAACCCCACGGTAAACCCTCCTAAATCGCCGTAAGGTCTCCACCCTGGGAACCCTCCCGCCAAAGATCATCGTCAACGTCGGGTCCTCCTCAATGTAATCCCCTACCTCCGACGACGTCAAAATACCCTGCGCATAGCAAAACACGAAGGCTTTCAAAAGCCGTGGCACCAGCGCAGCCTCCACCCCTTCCACCTGCCCACCTCCCATCTCGCATTCCACAGACTCCACCGCGTCGCACGCCGCTTCCCATACCTCGCGCTCAGTGCGAGATCGACGACACCCCGCAGCCAACAGCGCCAAGCCTGGGCTCGCAGGAAGGAGTGGACTGATATCGAGCGTCGTCATCAGGGTTGATGTCATGGTTAGCCTCTCGTTCACCCCTAAATACTCCTCCGCGATTGTGACGAAACCATGGCAATCCAGTTAAGTTTGGTTCCCATCCCCGACTTCCACTCCCCTTCTCCCAAGAAGACCAATTCCCTCTCAAATTAAATACATATCTTTGTATCCTGATTCGTTGATATTATGGTTGATTGAGCTTTCTGAATCGCTACCATGGGTAGCAACGTTATGCAGTTGGACATCCTTACCCAATCCGAAATGAGCCATCCCATCCTCGATCTCCTCAAATCGAGAATCCTTCTCATCGACGGTGCCATGGGCACCATGATCCAGCGCTATGACCTCGCCGAGTCGGACTTTCGCGCCGACCGTTTCAAATCCTGGCACCGAGATCTCAAAGGGAACAATGATCTCCTCTGCTTGACGCGCCCCGATGTCATCGAAGCCATCCACCTCGAATATCTCCTCGCCGGTGCCGATATCATCGAAACCAACACCTTCAATGCCCAGGCCATTTCGCTGGCCGATTACGGCATGGAATCGCTCGCGTACGAGATCAATGTCGCCGGAGCCCGATGCGCACGAAACGCCGCACTCAAGGCCAAAGCGCAGCAACCCTCCCGATCCTACTTCGTCGCCGGAGCGCTCGGCCCCACGAATCGCACAGCGTCCATGTCCCCAGATGTCAATGACCCCGCCTTTCGCGCCGTCTCCTTCGACCAACTGGTCACCGCCTACTCCGAACAGGTCAACGGTCTGCTAGACGGTGGAGTCGATCTCCTCCTCGTCGAGACCGTGTTCGACACCCTCAACGCCAAAGCTGCCCTCTTCGCAATCCAAGAAGTCTTTACCGCTCGGAAGCTCCGTGTGCCCGTGATGCTCTCCTTCACGATCACCGATAAAAGCGGACGAACTCTGTCAGGCCAAACTGTCGAAGCCTTCTGGAACTCCGTCTCTCACTTCCCTCTCCTAAGCATCGGGATCAATTGCGCGCTCGGAGCCACCGAAATGCGGCCTTACATTGAGGAACTGTCCCGCATCGCCAATACCTACATCAGCTGCTACCCCAATGCCGGTCTCCCAAATGCCTTCGGCGAATATGATCAAACCCCACAAATGATGGCCACCGCCATCTCCGAGTTCGCAAACCTCGGGTGGCTCAACATCGTCGGAGGCTGCTGCGGCTCAACCCCTCCGCATATCGCAGAAATCGCCCGCCTCGTCTCACAGGCCAAACCTCGCCCCATCCCCGCTGTCCAGCCCAATCTCCGGCTCAGCGGCCTCGAAGCGCTGACCATCACCCCCCAAACCAATTTCGTAAATATCGGCGAACGTACCAACGTCACCGGATCACCTAAATTCTCCAAACTCATCCTCGCAGGTCAGTTCGAAGAGGCTCTCGCCATCGCCAAACAACAGGTCGAAAACGGAGCTCAAATCATCGATATCAACATGGACGAAGGAATGCTCGATTCCGAAAAATCCATGTCCCATTTCCTTAACCTCATCGCCTCCGAACCCGACATCGCTCGTGTCCCAGTGATGATCGATAGCTCCAAGTGGTCCGTCATCGAAGCCGGGCTCAAATGCGTGCAGGGCAAGGCCGTCGTCAACTCGATCAGCCTAAAAGAGGGTGAAGCCAAGTTCATCGAACAAGCACGTCGCATCCGCCAGTACGGAGCAGCCGTCGTCGTCATGGCTTTCGATGAAAACGGACAAGCCGATGGCTACGCCAGAAAGGTCGAGATCTGCACCCGCTCCTACCGCCTGCTCGTCGACAAGGTCCAGTTCCCACCCCAAGACATCATCTTCGATCCGAATATCCTGACCGTGGCTACAGGCATCGACGAACATAACGACTACGCGAACGCCTTCATTCAAGCCACCAAAACCATCAAGGCCACCCTCCCCCACGCCAAGGTCAGCGGAGGCATCAGCAATATCTCGTTCTCCTTCCGCGGCAACAACGTGATCCGCGAGGCCATGCACTCCGCCTTCCTGTTCCACGCAATCCAGGCCGGGCTCGACATGGGGATCGTCAACGCAGGCATGCTCGAAGTCTACCAGGAGATTCCCAAAGACCTCCTCGACCTCGTGGAGGATGTCCTCCTCAACCGCCGCCCCGACGCGACCGAACGTCTCACCAAATTCGCCGAATCCGTCAAACGGAAGGAAAAGACCACCGAAACCGATGAAGCATGGAGATCTGGATCTGTCGAAGACCGCCTCTCCCACGCTCTCGTCAAGGGAATCGCCGACTTCGTCGAACAGGATGTCGAAGAAGCACGCCTCAAATACGATCGTCCCCTGTCCGTCATCGAAGGCCCTCTCATGGCTGGCATGAACATCGTCGGCGATCTGTTCGGAGCCGGAAAAATGTTCCTCCCACAAGTCGTCAAAAGCGCACGCGTCATGAAAAAGGCAGTCGCTTTTCTCCTGCCCTACATGGAGGCCGAGAAAAAGGCCACAGGCCGCTCCCAAGCCAATGGAAAAATCCTCCTCGCCACCGTCAAAGGGGACGTGCATGACATCGGCAAGAACATCGTAGGTGTCGTCCTCGCTTGCAATAACTACGAGGTCGTCGACCTCGGCGTCATGGTCCCTTGCGAGACCATCCTTGCCAAAGCCCGCGAACTCAATGCGGATATCATCGGCCTCAGCGGCTTGATCACCCCTTCCCTAGACGAAATGGCCCACGTCGCTCGCGAGATGCAACGTCAAGGCTTCCAAATTCCCCTCCTGATCGGGGGAGCCACAACCAGCAAAGCCCACACCGCCGTCAAAATTGCCCCACACTACCAAGCCCCAACCCTCCATGTGCTCGATGCCTCCCGAGCCGTCCCCGTCGCCGGAAGCCTGCTGAACCCAGACCTCAAATCCAAACTCGTCGAGTCGACCCTCGCCGATCAAGAGGCTCTCCGCGCTCAACATTTGAACCGACGACGCCAATCCCTGCTCTCCATCAACGAGGCACGTAAACGAAAAACTGTCATCCAGTGGTCCCCAACGGATCTCTCCAAACCAGCTTTCATCGGACAGAAAACCTTGTCCAATATTCCCCTCCAGGACATCGTCCCGTTCATCGACTGGTCCCCATTCTTTCACGCCTGGGAGTTGCGTGGCCGTTACCCCGCCATTCTTACCGATGAGAAAATCGGCGAGCAGGCCGCAAAGCTTTTCGCTGATGCGCAAGCTTTGCTCCGCCAAATCGTCGATCAAAAATGGCTCACCGCAAAGGCCGTCTACGGCTTCTTCCCCGCCAACTCAGCCGGGGATGATATCTGGATCTACACGGATGATTCACGGCAAACCATCCTCACCAAGCTGCCTACACTCCGCCAGCAGATCGAAAAAAAACCAACCGAGTTCAACCACGCTCTCGCAGACTTCATCGCCCCAATCGAAAGCGGCCTCAACGACTACATAGGAGCCTTCGCCGTCACCGCCGGCATCGGTGTCGAAGACCTCTGTGCTCGCTTCGAAAAGGATCACGATGACTACAACTCAATCCTCACCAAAGCCCTAGCCGATCGTCTAGCCGAGGCGCTCGCAGAATGGCTTCACCAAAAGGCCAGAATCGAATGGGGGTTGGGCAACGAAACCCATCTGTCCCACGAAGATCTGATCCACGAGAACTACCGGGGCATCCGACCCGCCCCAGGTTATCCCGCCTGCCCCGATCACTTCCAAAAGTGGAAGCTCTGGGACCTCCTCTCCGTGTCCGAAAACACCGGCATTACACTCACCGAAAGCGCCGCCATGTTCCCCGGCAGCAGTGTCAGCGGGTTCTACTTCGCTCATCCTCAATCGAAATATTTCGCCGTCGGCAAACTAGGCCGCGATCAGGTCGAAGACTACCACCTCCGCGTCGGGTTGGATCTCCAATCCACCGAACGTTGGCTCTCACCCTGGCTCGACTACGAACCCTCCCAAACCCCACCCGCATCAGGTGGGTGCTCCTGCGGGCTCGTCCACCCACCAAAATCCTAGTCTTGACCCCGATGGCACAGCGACTGCTTAATGCCACGTCATGAAAAAGACTGTAAACGGTCTGCTCGACTGGCTCCGAATGTGGGTCGGCTTCGCGCTGTTCGTAGGTGTCGAAATCGCCTTCGTCTACGGACTGCTCCACTTCTTCGGAGCCGTTTAGCCCCATCTTACGAGCGTATACTCCCGTCGTGTACCGCCCGAAGCTCCTGCCACAGCGCAGCTCCCATCCGCATCCCGTTCGTAAAACAGTCCAAATCAAATTTCTCGTTGGGTGAGTGCGCGTTGTCGTCCGGCAACCCTAGCCCCAAAAGAAGCGTGTCCACACCCAAGGTCTTCTTAAAGTCGGTTACGATCGGAATCGATCCCCCCTCACGCATCAACAATGGCTTAGCCCCAAAGCCCGCTTCCAAAGCACGAAGTGCCGCCGTCACATATCGCCCCTTCGGCGAAACCAGATACGGCTCAGCCCCGTGCCCCGATCGAATCTCCATCCGCACTGTCGGTGGACAAATCGCCTCCAAATGAGCCCTCACCCGCTGGATAATCGTGCGCGGATCTTGGTTCGCCACCAGCCGACACGTAATCTTCGCCCTCGCCCACGAAGGGATGATCGTCTTGCTCCCCTCCCCTTGATAACCGCTCGTGAGCCCGTTGATCTCTAAGGTCGGCCTCGAGGTCTTCTGCTCCGTCGCGGTATACCCTCGTTCGCCAAATAATTGCGGAACCCCCAAAAACTTCTGATACGCCTTCTCGTTATACGGTAACCGAGCCAATTCCTTGCGTTCAAACGCACTTAAAGGAGCCACATCATCATAAAATCCAGGGACCGTTACTCGCCCCCTCCGGTCACGCAGCCCAGCTAACATCTGGCTGAGTGCCATCGCAGGGTTGTCCAACGACCCCCCAAAAAGTCCCGAGTGCAGATCCCGGTTCGGCCCGTGAAGTATAATCTCAAACGCCGCAATGCCTCGAAGGGCATAGGTCAACGCTGGATGCTTTTTGTCCGGAATCCCCGTGTCCGAAATCACGACCGCCTCGCACCGGAGTTCACGCTTCCTCTGCTTCAAAAACTTGCCCAAACTCTTGCTCCCCACCTCCTCCTCACCCTCGATCACAAACGTCAAATCACACGGAAGCTCAGTCCCCGTCCGCAAATAGGCCTCCACCGCCTTCAAATGCGCCAAGTTCTGCCCCTTGTTGTCGCTCGCCCCGCGTGCGTACAACGATCGCCCCTCCCTCCTCGGCTCAAACGGAGGACTCTTCCACAGCTCAAACGGCTCAGCCGGCTGAACGTCATAGTGCCCATACACCACAAAGTGAGGCTTTGCCGACTTCCCCACACCCCTACCCCGCGTCGTTGCCATCACCACTGGATGCCCTTCCGTTTCGCAGAGCTCCGCCCTCAATCCCAACTGCTCACAATGCTGCGTCAACCACTTCGCGCAGGCCAACACATCCCCTGTATGCTGCGTCTGCGCCGATACACTCGGAAAACGAGTGTAAGCACAGAGCTCATCAATGAACCGCTCCTCATGATCACCAAGATATTTGAAAACGTTTTGCATCTCGTTCACTAAGTAGAACCAATCCACCCCCAAAACATCAACCTGGAAACGTCCACCCCACTCGGCCTCTCCATACGGCCCCGCGCTTCACCGCCGGGGTGCCTCCCCAACCAATGGCTGAGTGCTGCGCAAATACGCAAATAGATCCCGCACGCTCTGATCCCCCATCCCCTCCAATAACCCCTCCGGCATCAATGAAGCCCCCGATGGCTTCATCTCTGCAATCGCCCCTCGGTTTAACGTCGTGTTCAATCCGTCCAAACCTCGCAGGACCACAATCTCCGACGTTTGCTCCACCAAAAATCCCGTCAACGATCGCTCATCCTTGGTCTCTACCGAGTAACTCTCGTATCCCTCACGGATCTCCGCGCTAGGCCTAACGATACTCAGCAAAATGGCCTCCAAATCGTCCCGCTTGTAGACCGTCAAATCCGGCCCCACTTCCGCCCCTTGCCCAAATAGCTTGTGACAAGGGCTGCAGAGTTGACCGTAAACAGCTCGCCCCGCATACGGATCTCCTCCCCCTCCCCGCACCACCCGCGCATACCGAGCAATCAACCCCTCCCTCTCTTCATCCGAAGCCGCCCCCCCTAATGGCCACAGAGCGTTCACCATGGTCCTCATCTCCGGATCTCGAAACTCACGGAGTTTCCGCACGATGCTCAAGGGAGTAGAACCAGGGCCCACCGCTGAATCCTTTGACCATCGCCCAGCCAGTTCTCCAACCCAATGCTTCGCCCAACCAACCCGGCTCGCCAACATCGCTTGAGCCGTCCTCCGGGATTCCAACCCTAACCTCGGATACAACCTCACCAGCTCCTCGCCAACCTCAGGCGAATCATACCCCCCCATCGCCAACATCGCACCACGCCGAATCAGATCGTCGCCCACGGCCCCCCGAAAAACGCGCACCAGAACAGGCATTGCCGACGGCTCACGCATCTCCCCCAAGATACTCATCAGCTCAAGTCGCAGATCCCTCATCTCCGTCTCATCCTCAACTTTCTGCAACGCCTTCGCCATGGCCTCCCGATCCCCACGTCGTAATCGTATCGCCAAAGAACCCGCACCATGCCGCCCCCAGGCCACCACCAATTCCTCAGGTAACCCCACCATCGGTCGCCCCTTGTAAGCCAACTCAAATCCCCGACTCAAAATCCCCATCGACTCACGATTCGGTGCGAGCTCAAAAAGCCTGGAACACGCCAATAGATCCCGACGTAATCCCGTCTGAGCAAAGCGCCTCATCACCCGTTCCAATAGATGGCCTTTGACCAAAGGCCGCCCCCACACCGCTGAGTCTCGAAACCAATTCAGCACCTCCTCCTGCCCTGTCGAGCAGTGCGCTTCCATAGCCCACCAAATCATCAATGGCATACGCGCATCGACCGCGTCCTCATCGTGCATCACCAACCCCTTCAGCACAGCCAACCCGTCTCCAGCTGTCATTCGCTTCGCCGATGCCGCCAACTGCACGCGCACCTCCAACTCGGGCTCGGTCCGCCCTAACGCCGCAATCTTCTTGGCAACGGCCGACGAAACCGCTCGCAAATCACAGGCCAGACGCACGGCCCACGCCCGCACATGCGGGTCCGCATGGTCCATCGCCTCGATCAGCACCGCATCATCCACTGCGCCAACCCCGTTCAATCCCCAAAGCGCCTCCAATGACAACTGCCCACCCCCAGAACGCAGCCGTTGCTTCAACTCGTCGGACACCCCACGCGCGCGGCGGTCCGCTAATAAACGCTGGATCATCTGCCTCCGCCATCGGTTGGAATCGGAGAGTCTTCCGATTAATTCGTTGTCGCTTAATCGCCCCAAGTCCTCGGCCCGCGCAGGTTTGGCATCCGCGGGTCGCAACCGATAGATCCGTCCCCGTTTCCCATCCATCTTGCCTTCATGGTTTCGGTAATGGTTTACCTGCTGGTCATACCAATCACAGATATAAAGCGCTCCATCAGGGCCGATCTTAATATCCACGGGCCGGAACCACCGGTCTTCACTGGCCACCACAAACCCAACGTCCCTCGTCCTATACGTACTTCCAACGGGTTCAAGCTCGCTCTCCACAATCCGCCCCTGCAACGGCTCCACGCCAAACAGGCGCCCCTGCTTCCCCGACGGAAAACCTCCGCCTTCATACAAAATAAAATTGTGCGTAAATCGCGCCGCTGAGTGGTGCCCCATCGCCGGGAAAAACCCAAAAGCATACGGGTTCGATAACGGTCCATGTTTCTCAAATCCCTTCTGAAGATAAGCGCCCTGAACGTAGTGGAACCCCCGGGTGTCCCCACCGTTGTGCCCAGAAAAAATCCTTCCCTTGCTGTCAATCTCACAACCAAATGCATTGCCTCCGCCCTCCGAAAACACCTCGTAGACCCGTCGCTCCGGATGGTACCGCCAAATGTTTTGCCCTTGAGAATAGATCGGTTTCGCGTTCACGGGCTTCCCATCACCCCCCATCACAGTAATGTTCGCAGTCACCGTGCTGCCTTGCGCCCCGTAAAGCCAGCCGTCCGGCCCCCACCTCAACGAGTTCGCGACCGAATGGGTGTCCTCTATGCCAAATCCAGAGAGCCGAACCTCAGGCGCCCGATCCGGCATGTCATCCCGGTTCTCGTCCGCATAAAACAACAGATAGGGTGGATTCAACACCCACACCCCTCCACGCCCGTGCTCCACCGATGTCGCGATGTTCAGCCCATCCACAAAAATCCTGTGCTTGTCCATCCGACCGTCCCCATCCGTATCCTCGTGGATTGAAATCCGATCAGCCCCGCGAAAATGATTCGGTGGAGGCGGAGGAACTTTGTCATACACGTTCCTCCAAACACTGTCGTGGCTGACCAACGTCAGTCCCGCCGGCATGGGATACTGCCGATATTCCACAACCCACATCCTCCCTCGCTCGTCAAAGTTCAGGAATACAGGTTGCGCAATCTCAGGCTCTGCCAATAGCGGCTCCATAACAAACCCCGGCCCAACACGAAATCGACCAGCCGACTCTGTCGGACTCAATGCTCCTGCCGTCGCCTCCTGCGGCAGGTCCGCAGTCAGAGTCGACGGTACCGACGCCACTGCCCCCTCACTCCGCTTCGGTGCCGATCCAACCGTAGTTCCCACCGCCGCTCGTGCCGCCTCCACAGGGGGTATCGGTTCCCTCAAACACCAAAGAACTCCATTCAGCAACAGTCGACGAAATGGAGTCTGCCTGAAATCATCCACGTTCCCCATCGAAGTATAAAACACCCGCCCACCCTCTTTCTCCCGAACCCAGGCCACAGGCTGATCTTCATTCTGGTTCTCAACGTGCCCCCGCAAAAGCACCGTGACGTCATCCGAAACAGATCCGTATTTGTAGAGATGCGAAGTCACCCGAAGCCCGGCCCCATCCACCCCCGTAAGCACAGGGTTTCGCCCTACGCCAGCCCCAACCTCCAAAACCGTGTGCGCTCCTACAGGAGGCTTGTTCCCATAGTGCCCCAAATAGTTCGCCCCCAACACCTCGTCGTCAAACAATGGCCACGCCTCGTGTTCTCCATCAGCCGGTCGTGCATCAAATGCATGGCTCGCCGTCCTGATACCAATGACCGATTTTCCCCTCGCCACATGGGCTTTCAACAGGCTCAGCATCTCACGCCTCGGCGCACGGCGCCGCACACTGATCAGAACCGCGTCCGCCTCGCGTAACGCCTCCCAATTCACAAATTCCCCATCACCCTCCTTCTCCGAAGCCGACACATAGGCTACCTCAATCCCCCGCCAATTCAGCTCCTTCCGAGCAAATTCAGCCAATGTGTCCGCCGTCGAATACTCATTCTCCCCGGTGATAATCGCTACCCGCTTCCTGACATCCGATCGAAACCGAAACGGAGTTCCGCCGAGAAAATCCACACTCGTGATGCTCGGGCACCAATACTTCTCGATATGCTCACAAACTAAATCCGTCCCCACATAGTGCGAGACATAGGGCTTCTGTCGGTGGTTATACATCGAGTCGGTCATGTCGCGCATCAAAACCACATTCTGCCCCTGCGCCACCATCTGACGAATCGAGAAAGGCCGCCCCAACACACACATGTTCTCGTGCACCCCCATCACGATCACATTCGTGATGCCCCGTTGTCTCATCAAATAAAATGCTTCCACCGAATCCGTGATCGCATCGCCAGGCTTGATTTCAATCGCTGGATGCTGCCTGCTCCACGCCCTGTAGTTCGGACTGTCCGGACAACCATCGCAGCCGCCATCCGAGTCATCGATCGGTAAAGGCGGCTCCTTATGTCCTTGAAGTGAACACCACCCTTGCAAAGGCACCTTCGTCTCCACCTTGGGTGCAGCCTGGGCCAATCTCCTCCCCTCGTGATCCTTGTAATACGTCATCGTGTCGCTCGGACAATGGATGATCAAAGCCCCCTTTTCACGAGCATTGGCTATCACGCGGTTCATCACCGGCGCTAACTCCCCAACTCGCTCGGTTGCATCGGGACACCAATGTTTGTCCCACATGTCACACACCACCACCGCCGTACGTTGTCCATCCCACGCCACACGCTTTTCAACCACCCGCCACTCATTCGTTGACCCATCCCGGAGCTCACGGGATCGCGTGTTCAGACTCAGGATGTCGGCTTCCAAACGAGGCTGTTCCGCCACCCACAACAAGGCCAGCCACACCAACACCCGTAACCCCCTTCCACCCAAGCAAACCTCCATGAGGCCACGCGCGCAGTCCGAGATGGTTCTCGAATTTCTCCGAGATTCTCCAAGATCCACTCGGGTAGGTAAGTTCAGAGAATAAGGCGCATTCCTCATAAAATAGCTCTTTGATCTGGATCTCGATCCTCGTAGGTATTCGTCTCAAGCAGGCCTCGCTCGACGCACCATTACCACAAGGGTCGGCTCACGTGGTTGTAAGCCCGATCCTGAACCCATCTACCCCGTTTTGTCTCTCCTCTTCCGCGCTTCAATCTAAGGTTTTTTTTCCTTACGTTCGGGAAGTAGCTTCAGCAAATCCAAAGGGTTGGTCTTAGCCGGTGCATTCGTCTTACCCTTCGATGCCCCCTTCTCCCCACTCAATAGGTTGCCCAACCCCTGAATGATCCCCCCCGCCTTCTCCCCAGCCAAGATCGGCAGACCGACCACCGATTTCAATCCAAGCCCCGCGATAACCAGATCATCACGCTTCGTCTCCGGTGCACCCACAGTCCCTCGTATGGTGGCAAAAATCGGTAACGCGACAAACGCCGCTTCCGCCGAGGCCCCGGCAGGAGTGAGGTTTGCCTTATCCGCAATCGATCGTCGCAATAAGATCGTCACCGGAAGGTCCAACGGAGACCGTGAGAGGTCTTCGTTCAAAGGAACGCGCCCTCCGGTCCGTGCTTGAAACGCCTCCGTCCGAAGCTCGACGTTCCGAACCTCTACATTCCCTCCTCCAGCCTCCAAAACCACGTCGAACCCGTTCAACGGCGATCTCAAAAGCTCCGGCATGCGCAGCACCGCCGCAATCGGAGTAAAAATGATCTTTGCCTTCGGGCCCACAAGTTGAATGTTCGCATTCGTAAAGCTTAGACTCGCCTTACCAGTCAAACTTTTCTGGAGGTCCTTGCCCCCATATCCTACACCCTTCATCTCCACTGACGCCATCAACTCACCCCGCGCCTGTCCTCGATACTCCGGTGAAAAGGAATTGGCAAACGGCTCAATCGGAACGCGCTCCGTCTTCAATTTCACCTCATAGGCCACTGTCGAACGGCTCAAATCGACCGTCCCTCCAGCGTTCACTCGTGCCCCGTTACACGTCATCTCTAGAGGCTCCAATCGCACCACGTTGCGCTGCGCCCGTATCCCTCCATTCACCCCCGCCAAATGGATCTCGCGCGCATAGACGTTCCCAATTTTCAGATCGCCCTGAAAGTCAGGCAAACTCACCACTCCCGCATTGCCCAAAGGGTTCTCATCCAGCCGGACTCGGGACGCGTCACCCTCCCCAACCCCGGCTTCCCCACGAGCAGCCCCCTGGGCAGACAGCCGATCCGACAAATCCATCCAAGGAGTTAAATCCACACTCTCACCTTGAATGTGAATTCGACTTCCAGCCGAGTTCGTCGCCCGGAGATCGAGTTGGCCCGTCAACTCCACCCAGTTCTGCCCACGGACCGTCGGCGTGTATCCCCAACGCACACGCCTCAGATCCAAGATACGATCCTTCATCCTCAAATCATAAGACAGCTTGGTATCCAATGCGGCATCCGAACCCGCCATCATGACTAAGTTCGTAACCTCCACTCCTCCACTCAGCAGAATCTCCCCACCCGAACTCGATGTGCCCGCAATCACGGCGGAAATCTCGCCCGATCGAAGCATGGGCTTCCCGTCCGCTCCGCTCAAAAATGGGGCCAAGGTAATCGTGTCGACTCCAGCTAGGTGCAAACCCAGTTTACCCACAGCCGATCCCCAGTCGTAAGCCCCAGAGAACGTGGCAACCCCCTCCCCGACACCTCCGCCACCCGCCGTCGCGAGCTTGACCAACCCGCGTCGAACCGAGACCTCCGACCCTTTGAGTTCTCCCTCAATCTCAGATGTTAAACTCTGATTATCGAATCGCCATTTGCCCACCCGTCCCACGAGTTTTTCTACTCCTCCACGAACGACCAGATTGGTCGATCCTCCCGAGGCCGTAACCGTCGCATCAATCACGGCCTGCCCCCCTCCCAAATCCAGGTCGGACCGACCCAAAATCTTCGAAACCTCCGCTAAAACGATCTGGCCGCTGGTCTGCACGGAGAAGTTCTTTACCCCTTTATACTGCCCGGCTAGAAAATCCAGCGCCGCCGACAACTTGAGCTGCAGTTTCCCCAATACCGACCCCGCCTGCACGACTTCCACTTGAACGGCATCCAAAAAAATATCCTGCCCTCGCTCCAACCGCAGCGCCGCATTCAACTCCAATCCCACCCCACGCACGCTTCGTCCACCTACGTCGAATGTCCCTTTGCTATATCCCACTCTCAGCGCACCCCCAACCTCACCGCCACTCAACTTAGCTTCTACTCTTAACGTCGAACTGAGCAAACCTCCAACCCCCACCGTCCCCATCAACGCCTGCCATCGTCCCAGATCCAACTCATCAACTCTCCATTCAAAACTGGACTCCTGAAACACAGGAGAAGGCCCACCAAAACCGAGCTTCATCGGCTTGGCTAATCCCGCTGTCACCACCTTCCGACCAGACTCCACTCCGCTCAAACTCAGCCGCTCAACCGCCAATGTCCGGCCTCCTAAATCAAGTCTCCCTTCCCAATCTAATCCCAGGTCCATCACCGGGCTGCGCTCGCCGCCTCGTGCCACGCCTAGCCGATCTCCTCTTAAGGACCCGCTGACCGTGATGACTTGTAGCTTGCTCGCCAGCTCCACCGTCGCCGTAGCTCCAATCGTCGACTCGAGAAAGTCCAATCCCCCTGCCCCTCCGAAAAGGTTCAGGACTCGCCGATCGATGCCTCTGAGCTCCAACGCAAGCTTCGAATCCAAAGTCTCAAGGTTCATCGGGCCACTCACCTTGAGTGTCGCCAAAGCAACTTGGTTACTCAAAATAGATACCGTTAGGTGCTGCAAATCCTTTTGCGTTGCATCCCCACCAACCACAAGCCTCGCTCCCTTCAAATTCCCGTAACTCCCTCCAGCCTCTTCCACCCCGCCTTCAATCCCAAGGTGAACCGAGGTCGGCACCAGGTCATTCCCAAGCACGGCTCCAATCTCCCCACTCACTCCCACGCGCATTCGACTCGGCGCCCCCCCCTCCGCTCCCACCACGGTCTCCGACAGCGTTACCACGCTACCAAAACGAACCTTGCTCGTCCGCCCGTTCCCCAATCCGTCCATGCCAAATCGAACTCCCTCCAATTCAATCACGGAACGTCCTCCGGGAATCGCGCGCGAAATCCGCACCTGTCCCGATTCAAGGGAAACAGTTCCCAAGAGAATTTGCGGCACCCCAGCAGAACTCTTAGTCTCAGAAGTTTTCGTCGATTTCATGCCCTCAACCGCTTTCAGTATGGGAGTAAGATTGCTGGTTCCGTCAGCCTCCTCCTCAATCCGAATTCTAGGGCCCCTCAACGTCACCTCACTGATCTCAGGCTTTCCCCGTATAATGCTCCAAAGCGAATACCTCGCACGAAGTTCATCAAACTCAGCCACCGGATCCTTCCCTCTCGTCTCTAGTTTGACCTGCCGTGCCACAAGCTCACTCCACGGGCTGAGCGTGATTTCTTGCGCCGTCAGCTTCGCGTTTAGCATCGCCCCGACCCGTGGCAAAACCATCCCCCTCAAAAACATCCCGCTGGTCAAAAGAAAATAGGAAATGATTCCAAGCCCAAAGATCGCCGCCCCACCCACGAGAATTCTTCTCGACGTCTTCAACCCGCCATTCGTTGTCTGTTTCGCTGTCATAGTTTATCGCATCCGGCCCAACCAAGGACGCTACAGTATCACGCCCAGATCCTCCGTCTAATTCTATCAACAAGGCCCATCTCCCAGGGCTGTTTCAAAGTCGTGAGACAAGGTTCAAAAGAATGCAAACCTGCACCCAAGGGTCTGACTAGTGGCAAAAATCGATTGGAGGCTAGAGGAGAACGGGTTTTCCAGCCCGCTGCTTGGGAAAGTCGGACAGGAATGTCCGCCCTCCTGCTCGGGGAGGACATCCGGGATGATGGATCCCTCAAAAGTTATGCAACCTCGCGTGGGAGAAGCTAAGCCCAATCCCAACCGCTTAGTTCCTCACACACCGAAATCCAGAGTGCGACAAACCTGTGTCCGGGGCTCCTTTCATTCGAGCACTTGGTCGATAGCCCGTGCAGTAAACTTCACTGCACAAAAAAGATCCCCCACGTTGCACGCGTTTCACAACCCCAGGCTCGTTCGGATCAAAACTGTCCGAAGGGCCCGTCGGGTTCTTCACAGCGCTCGAAGCGTAATAGTCAGGTCGATACCAGTCCGAACACCACTCCCATACGTTTCCAGACATATCCACTAATCCAAATCGGTTTCCAGGGAATGAACCGACGGGCGAGGTTCCAACAAATCCGTCCGCTCCCGAATTATTCTTCGGAAATCCGCCCTGCCAAATATTCGCCTTCCACTTGCCCTCGGGCGCTAAATCCCGCCCCCAAATGTAAGGTTCCGATTCCACCCCACCCCGAGCCGCTCGCTCCCACTCCGCCTCAGTCGGCAGACGCTTCCCACTCCACTTCGCATACGCCACCGCGTCCTCCCATGCAATGTGCACTACAGGATGCCGCTCCAATCCTTCCAAACTCGAACCAGGCCCCGTTGGATGTTTCCAACTCGCTCCCGGGGTGTAACTCCACCACTTGTAGTAATCCGCGAGGTCAACCTCCCCTTCCGGTGCTCGAAAAACCACCGACCCAGGCACGAGTCGCTCAGGCGGCACCCCAGGAAAATCCTCTGCCCTCGGCTTACGTTCGGCTACGGTCACATACCCAGTGTGCTTTACAAAACGCTCAAATTCCTGATTCGTGACCTCCGTGCGGTCCATCCAAAATCCGTCCACCTCCACCCGATGCACCGGTGTCTCATCCGGAAATCCAGACTCCGATCCCATCAAAAAACTACCGGCCTCGATCCAGATCATCCCGTTGGTCGATCCGTAATCAGGACTCCTCGTCGGACGCGCCAAGCCAATGGGCAAAGGGCCAGCTACTCCAGCAGGTCTCATCTCCCGCTGCGATCGCCCAGGTCGATCCATCTTCAACACGATCGCGGTCCCTATCAACATCCCCACCAGGACCACGCCCAATGCCAACGCAAAATGCCTGCGACCTAACTCCACCCCAGGCTCATTCCCATACTCGTCAGGCATAGCCTAATACTTCGGCACTTTCGGATCGATCTGGTCCGACCAAGCCAAAATCCCTCCCTTGACGCTCTTCAAATACTTGAACCCCTGCTCACGCAGAAACTTCAGCGCTTTCATCGACCGAACACCACCCTTGCAGTGAAGGTATATGGTCTGATTCGGATCCAACTCCGTAAAACGCTCGTTCAAACTCCCCAGCGGAATCTGAGGGACTCCTTCAATATGCGAAATCTCATACTCGTCAGGGTCCCGAACGTCCAATACCTTGATCCCCAAGTCAGGATGATCCAATGCCCGCTTCATCTCCTGCACCGTCACTTCATCCGGATTCTCACTCGGCTCAGCTGGGGCTGTTGGAATGCCGCAGAACACCTCGTAGTCAATCAATTGCTTGATCGTCGGCTGAACGCCACAGATCGGACACTGCGGGTCCTTTCGCAGCTTGAGCTCCCGAAACTTCATGTCCAGTGCGTTGAACAATACCAGACGCCCCACAAGGCTGTGCCCTCGACCTAGCGCCAACTTCAGGATCTCCGTGGCCTGAATACATCCAATAATCCCAGGCAATACCCCCAAAACCCCTCCCTCCGCACAGCTGGGGACCATTCCCGGAGGTGGCGGCTCCGGATACAAACAGCGATAACATGGCCCTCCTAGGTGCGGCGCAAATACGCTCGCTTGCCCTTCAAATCGAAAAATCGAGCCGTACACGTTGGGCTTTCCCAACAACACACACGCGTCGTTCGTAAGATAACGCGTCGGAAAATTGTCCGTCCCATCGACCACAATGTCGTAACCACGGATGATCTCCATCGCGTTCTCACTCGTCAGGCGAGTGCTGTGAAGTACCACTTCCACGTTCGGATTCAAACTCTTGATCGTGTCACGCGCCGACTCCCCCTTAAGCCGCCCAACGTCCTCCGTTCCGTGCAGCAGCTGCCGCTGCAGATTGGAATAATCAACCGTATCAAAATCGACCAAACCAATACGCCCAATCCCCGCCGCAGCCAAATACATCGCTATCGGCGAACCCAAACCGCCAGCCCCAATGCACAAAACGCTGGTAGAACAGATCTTCTTCTGCCCAGCCATCCCAACCTCCGGAAGTATCAGATGTCTCGAATAGCGCCGTATCTCATCGTTGCTCAATTGCATGTCTCAGTCCCTTCGCGTTGCATCACTATCTGAATCCTACAGCCGATCTCCAACATTTCCAACTTCATCCCTTACGAAGCACCATCTGCCTAAATTCCTCAAACAGCGGTGTCGAATCATGCGGCCCAGGGGAAGCCTCAGGATGATATTGTACACAGAAAATCGGCTTAGTCCGATGTCTCAATCCTTCCACCGTTCGGTCGTTTAGATTGATTCGGTCCACCTCAACATCCGAAGGAAGACTTTCCCCATCCACGGCAAAGCCATGGTTCTGCGACGTGATCTCCACCCGCCCGCTACGCAAATCCTTCACAGGCTGGTTTCCTCCGCGGTGCCCAAATTTTAATTTGAACGTCTTCCCTCCTAA
>Ga0172367_10003830_pt1 | contig 19156 bp, 19 predicted proteins | sample Lak10m_FD_114542 | JGI IMG/M metagenome (GOLD analysis project Ga0172367, IMG submission 114542) | Freshwater microbial communities from Kabuno Bay, South-Kivu, Congo - kab_022012_10m | ecosystem: Environmental > Aquatic > Freshwater > Lake | place: Democratic Republic of the Congo: South-Kivu...
ACCGGTGTTGCTGCACAAAAGCATGGACTCAACCACCGATTCCGTTCGGGCGCCGCAAGGCGCAGGCTACATCCATGCCACTTTGTCAGAAGCTCACTCGCTTTAGCGAGTTGAGAGTGTCACGTAGGGTAGGCTGTCCATCGACATGGATACACGCATCGATGCGTTACTTCTTGATGACTACCCCCCAAGGCAACTTGCCGACTGGGATGGTGGCAACCACGATCCATTTCCCGGTATCGATCACAGAAACGTTGTTGGATCGGCCGTTGGCAACATAGAGTTTCTTCCCATCAGGTGTCATTGCCATGTTCCAAGGGCGTTCTCCTACCTTGATTTCCTTAACCACTTTATTGTTGCGGGTGTCTATCACGCTCACCGAATGGTCCCCGCCGTTGCTGACATAGACATACAGGCCATCCACCGAAACAGCGACCCCGTTGGAGCGTTTGCCAACCTTGATGCGATGTCGTACTTTCCAGTCGCCAACACTGACAATTTCCAGCAGGTTGGCAGCCTCATTGGCGATGTATGCTGATTTTCCGTCTGGTGAAAATCCTATACCGCGCGGGTGCTTGGTTGCTTGAATCAAGGCCACTGACTGATGGGTCGCAATATCGATGACATCAACATTGTTGCTTTCTTCGTTACTGGCAAGGAGCCATTTACCATCTGGCGAATATACGCAATGTTCAGGGTTTATCCCCTGGGTTTTCGCAGTATGGGTCAGCTTGAAATTGGTGAGGTCGACGAAGGAAACTGCATTTTCTTCTTCGAGACAACTGGCCAGAGTATTGCCGTCGGGCGATACACTAATCCCCTCTGGCTCATCACCAACCTTGATGCGGGCTTTTTCAAGGCCACTGGCAAGTTCGATCATGGCCACAGCGTTATCGTCGCGAACCACCACATAAAGATATTTCCCTGAAGGTTCGAGGCTGACCCCCTGGATTTTGTCACCATACTTGCCATTTCCGGGCAGTTGCTTGATGACCTTTTCAGTTGTGGTGTCAATTACGGAAACCGTACCATCTTTCTCGTTAGGTACATATGCCAGTGTTGTGGCGTATGTGTTCACCGCAAATGTCGCGGGAAAGATCGCGACAATTAAAGTCTGGATTGTTTTATTCATCGTTGAATCCTCAATCATCTCATTGGTTGTCGTGGTGGCATGTGCTGAATATATGCGCCTGGAAATTGGGGCAAACCTTATGCCATCGAAAAAGGCAAATGTGCTTTGTGGCAAGTCTAGGAAACTGGGGCGGGTCGGGACAGTTATAAATTCCCGAATCAGGATAGGACTTCATCATCGTGATGATTGCATTCCCGAGTAATGTGTTCGTGCAGACATTGATCGCTAAGTTCGCCAAATAAAATTACCAGTGCCGGCTGCAAACTGATTTTTTCATCTGCGTAATTCCAACCAAAATTTGTACACCTTAATGAGCGGGCCGGGTGAGTGGGTGCTGTCATGTTGCGCCTGCTCCATTTGTGGATGGCGTGTAGGTGAAATTCATGAAATTAAGGGGAGTGACTCCTATTGCATATTGCCTTTCGATAGCATTAAATCTCGCGATTCAAATCTGAGTCGCCCTCCCTTGAGCCTCAAGCTACTACTGAATCTGATCATCACAGCGTTACTGCTGCTGATCATGCTGTTGGGGTTGGTGCTCATGCTGGACAAAGCACGTGAGGATATTCGGGCGGAAATCGATTCGACTGCGAATCTGGCGTTGCATTTGCTGGATACGGAGATACTTTATTACTCCTCCGGAAGTTCAGTAAACGTATGGCCAGATTCCCCATTTAGGCTCAATAGCTTGGGTCATGTGCGTCATCTGCGCATTGAGTTTATTGATGGTAAAGGCAGATTGCGTGATAGCAACGCGACAGAGCGCAGTAGTGTGGAGGGTGAAGCGCCGGACTGGTTTTTTAAGGTGATGTCTAAGCTCTCCTTTTCGGTGGGCAGTCAGCCGATACGCCGCCCAGTATTTTTCATGGGGCATATGCTGGGGGAGTTGGTTGTCACGCCTGATCCCACTTATGAAATTGCCGAGATTTGGAACGATACGGTGGGGGTGGTCGAGTTGGTGGCGGTCTTTTTTGTGCTTGTCAATATCCTGATCTATCTGGCAGTTGCGCATGCACTAAAACCCGTGGACAAATTGCTGGAGGCGTTGACCAGTTTGGAAGGTGGAGACATGGAGGCAAGATTGCCGACCTTTAAACTGCCAGAACTATCCCTCGTCAGCGTCAAATTCAACAACATGGCGGGCACATTGCAGCAAAGCTTGAGACAAATTCATGAATTGAATCGCAAGATTCTTAGCCTGCAAGAGGACGAACGAAGACATCTTGCCCGCGAGTTGCATGATGAGATCGGTCAATGCCTGACCGCTATCCATGTTGATGCCGATGCGATATTGCATGCTAGCGAAGTTGCACAAGCACATGAGAGCGCCGGTGTCATTCTCAGTGTAACGCGCCACATGAAGGAAATGGTGCATGACATGCTGCAGCGTCTGCGGCCAACGGTGCTTGATGAACTTGGCTTGCGGGCCGCATTGCTTGATCTGGTTGAAACCTGGATAGAGCGAAACCGCGGGGTAGCCATCGCAGCCACCATTGCGCCTGATGTGGACATGATAGGCGATGGGTCCATAGGGATGCTTGCTTATCGGTTTGTGCAGGAAAGTCTGACCAATATTTCCCGACACGCAGAAGCCAGTCAGGTGCGTCTGCATGTGGTATGTCATTCCGGCCTGTTTGAATTGATTGTGGAAGATGATGGACATGGCTTCGATCATGAAGAGAAAGCGTCCGGTTTCGGTTTGATCGGGATACGTGAACGAGTCGAGGGATTAGGTGGCAGATTTCTGATCAGTAGTACCCCGGGTCATGGGACCAGAATGCATGCACAGTTGCCGATCTGCAAGGGGGAATCCGCATGAAGGCTAAATTGCGGGTCATGCTGGTAGATGACCACGATATCGTACGCTCAGGGTTGCGGCGTTTGATCGATCGCAACGAAGACATGGAAGTAATCGCTGAAGCTAATACTGGAGAGCAGGCATATGCCCTCTTTGGCAGCCTGCAGCCCGATGTCGTGGTAATGGACGTCTCAATGCCTGGTATGGGCGGACTTGAAACGTTACGACGCATTTCCAGCCGTTATGCCAAAGCCAATCTGATCGTCTTTTCCATGCATGAGAATGTAGCAATAGCGACCAAGGCTCTTGCAGCCGGTGCACGCGCATATGTGGCCAAGGCCGGAAAGTCGGATGACGTGCTCCAAGCTATCCGTGAAGTGGCTGCAGGACGAGGCTACATCAGCCCGGACATGGCACAGAAGATTGCTCTGCGTACCCATGCCGTGGGCAATGATCCGATCCAGCAACTTTCACCACGCGAGTTTGAAATTTTTCGGTTGTTGGCAGAGGGTAAGAGTGTCGAGGATATCGCAGGTCTGCTCAAGATCAGCCAAAAGACTGCAGCCAATTACCAAACTGTTCTCAAACACAAGTTGGGCATCACCAGTCCGGTAGATTTAGTGCGACTCGCCATCAGCCAGGGGTTGCTTGAAGCCTGAATTATTTTCCTTATTCCAGGAGTGCACTATGAAGATCAATTCGCTGTTGTTGACGCTCTGCCTATCCGCAGTCTCTATAATTGCGCAGGCAGGATTTAACGAGGGGCAACGTGCCTTTTTGCGCAAGGACTTCGTCACGGCACTTCAGGAATTTCGGCCTTTGGCGGAGAAGGGTGATGCCAAGGCACAGCACATCGTAGGCATGATGTATGACGAAGGGCAGGGTGTGAAGCAAGACTTTGCCGCAGCGGCGAAGTGGTATCGATTGGCAGCGGAACGTGGGCATCTTGATTCAGCTTACAACCTGGGCGTGATGTATGCGCATGGGCAAGGTGTTGAACGCAACGATGCGGAATCCGCCAAGTGGTTCCGCAAGGCAGCTGAGAAAGGGCATGTCCTTTCCGAGTTCGCCATGGGTCGGATTACCACCATCGGTCGAGGGGTTAAGCAGGACGATAAGGCCGCTGCAGACTGGTACCGCATGGCTGCGGAACAAGGTCACTACAAGTCGCAACTGGCCTTGGGAAAGTGTTATCTGGATGGTCGCGGCGTAACAAAGGACACCAAGCAGGGTGTGGTCTGGATAGAAAAATCCGCCGACCAGGGTCACAGCAAGGCGCAATTTGAGCTCGGGGAACTCTATCGTCAAGGTCTCGGGGTAAGCAAGGACACGGTAAAGGCATACATGTGGTACTCGCTGGCCGCAGATCAAAGTCATGATGGAGCCATCTTGGCACGCGACGCGTTGGCCAAGGGCATGAAGCCGGACGAGATCGCCAAGGCCAAGGTGATGGCGACGGAATGGAAGCCTGTTACACCACAGAAAACCGCCGCAAAATGACCCTCAACTCCGAAAACGCCCTGGCTGACTGGCGTGACCGGGCGCTCACCCTTGAGCGCGAACTGAACGGTGTCGTGCTTGGGTTGGAGCGTGCGGTGAGACTGCTGGTCATCGCATTGTTCGCGCGCGGTCATGTGCTGCTGGAAGGCAACGTTGGCGTGGGCAAGACCACGTTGTTGCGTGCGGCCGCACGAGGGCTGGGGGGGGGTTACCAGCGGGTTGAAGGCACGATCGATCTCATGCCGCAGGACCTGATCTACCATACGTACATCGATACTGAAGGCAAGCCCAGGGTAGAACCGGGACCACTCCTCGCGTATGGCGGCGATTTGTCGGTATTTTTCTTCAACGAAATCAATCGGGCACGGCCCCAGGTGCACTCTCTACTACTGCGCGTGATGGCCGAGCGTAGCCTGAGCGCTTTCAACCGCGAAACGCATTTTCCTCATCTGCAGGTGTTCGCTGACCGCAACGCGGTGGAAAAAGAGGAAACGTTCGAACTCCCGGGGGCTGCGCGCGACCGCTTCCTGATGGAACTCGAAATCGCGCCGGTCGATGATGCGGCGATTCACAAGTCGCTCACTTTCGATACCCGCTACCACGACACATCCAGCCTGATCGAATCGGTAGGCGCAGGACGGGTCGATCATATTGGTTTGACCGAATTTGCCCCCTGCATCCAGCAAACCGTGCGTGCGGGGGAGGCAGTGCAGGATTTTGTCGAACATTTGCGGCGCGCGACCCATCTCCCGCAGTCATACGGTATCCGCTTGCCGGATGTGGAGATGGAAGATCTGATGCTGGCCGGCATGGGGCCGCGCGGCAGCAGCATGCTGGTGCGAGCTGCTCGTGTTGCTGCCTGGCTGGATGGGCGCGACTACCTGGCGCCGCAGGATGTCGCTGCAGTGTTTCATGAGGTGGTCGCACACCGTGTCTTTTTTACGCCGATCTACGAATTGCAGCGGCGCTGGTTGGCGCGTGCCTACACGGATGCCGTTCTGCAGCATGTGCCTACACCGTGACTCGCATGTGTTGAAGCCATCGTGCGGCAACTGATCCATTACCGCATACTCTGGAAGCCAAGCGGTTATATGCCTGGCAGCAAGCGCGGCACATCCGCTGGGGCTGGCGAGCAATTGCGTGCGCTGGTTATGCTGCGTGACCATCCGGATCCCAGACGCCTGGATTTGCGAGCCAGCCTGCGGGATCCTTTCGAGCGTCTTTGGGTCAGGGATTTCTACCTCAATACCTCGTTCAAGGTCATCGTTATGATCGATGTTTCCGCCTCCATGGCGTATGCCGGTCAAACCCAACGCATGCAGGTGGTGCAGGATATCACCGAGCAACTGGCGATATCCGCTTACCGCTCCGGCGATGCCTTCGGCGTTTATTGCGCCAATCATGACATGCTCAAATTCGGAACATTGCCCGCTGGCGTCAACCGATCTTCATGGCTATGGGTGAGACGGCGTCTCGGGGCGATGACGCCCTCGGGCGATAGCGCCGACGGTTTACTGCGTATCGCACCCCAACTGCCGCAGCGTAGAAGCCTGGTATTCGTGGTGTCGGATTTTCGCTGGCCGGAAGGACGAATCGAGAAGTTGCTGCGCCTGCTGGCACGTCATGACGTGGTTCCGGTGATATTGCAGGACCCTGCCGAAATGCAGGCGTTTCCGAGAAACGGTTTTGCCGTTTTGCGTGATATGGAAACTGGTCGTCAGCGCTTTGTCTGGATGCGTCGCGCCTTGCGCGAAAAAATGGAATCCGCCTGTGCCGAGCACCTGCGGGCAGTTGAACAGGCCAGCCGGCGTTACGGTTTCCGTCCATTCGTCATCAATGGCGATTTCGATCCAATGCGCCTTAACCAGTACTTCATGGAGCGCCGCGCATGAATAAGCGATTGGGGATGTTTCTGTTGATTCTCCTGTTGCCATGGTCGGCCTGGGCAGAAGCCCCGGCGATACAGGTGAGTATGCGAGACAGCGGCTATACCATGGGCGACTTCATAGATCTGCGGGTTGAAATTCCGCTTGCGCCAGGACAGACGTTGGATGAAGAAAGCATGCCACTGACTGGCCGGGTCCGGCCATGGCTGGATTTGCGTGAACTGCGCTGGCAGCAGAACGGCGATACGCTGACTCTGGACCTGCGCTGGCAGCTGTTCGCCACGGTGGAAATCGCGCAGCGACTGCATACCCCGACAGTCACCCTGCGTACCCGGGATGGCAAGGTGCTGGTCATTCCCGCCCAGCCCTTTCATTATTCCCCGGCATTGCCCTATCCACTGGAATCCTCCACCCGCAAGTTAAATCTGCCGCCATTCAAGGCGGATGAGCGTACGCCGTTTGTTGCGGCCTGGCTTTGCCTGCTGCTGGCTACCGGCTGCGGTTTGGCTTGGCTCTGGATAAAGGACCGGATACCCTGGTGGCCTTTCCGGCCTGGCCCGATGACTGTTCTGGTGCGATCACTGCGCAGATTGCCTTCTCATGCCATCCTGCAACAATCCGTGCTGCGCGAGATGCATGCGGCGTTCAATCGGAGCGCCGGTGAAAGTCTTTACCCGAACACGCTGCCAAAACTGTTCGACGCGGTCCCCTATCTCCGGAATGAGCGAACCGCAATCAGCGCATTCTTCGATTACTCCTGGCGGGTGTTTCATGCCGACTTGCCGCTGACGATGCGGGTGAAAGACGTGAGCGACTGGGCTGAACGTTGCGCCAGCAGCGAACGCCTCTACCGGCGTTTCTCCCGGGCATGAGTTCGCTGCATTTCGCCAACGCTGAATGGCTGTGGTTGCTCCCACTGGCTATTTTGCCGCTGTTGTTCTTCGGTGTACGGCGCTTCGATTATCCTGGACTGGCCAATTTTCCTGCAGATCCACTGTCGGACTGGATTCGTCGCGGGATATCCGCGGTGGCATGCCTGACCTTGGCCTGCCTGCTGTTGGGCGCAGCGGCGCCCTTTACCGAAGGTGGTAGCGAAACGCGTGTCGGCGAAGGGGCGGAAATCGTCGTGGTGCTCGACCGCAGTGGCAGCATGTCCGAGGGGCTAAAGGGAAGGGAATACAACCGCCAGGATGCCGAGGCCGGCAAGCCGGGGGCGCACTTCCTGAGCAAGATCGAGGCGGCGCGCGCGGTTTTGCTCAAGTTCATGCGCCAGCGACCTGCGGATACCTTTGGCATGGTGGCCTTCAATGCCGCGCCGATCAGCGTGGCACCACTGACCAGCGACCGCGAGCTCGCCGAGGCTGCGATGCTAAGTGCGCAAAGCCAAAGCACGGGATTTACCGCTTTGGGCAGGGCGCTAGGGCTGGCGCTTGACTACTTCGAGGGGCGGCCCTATACCGCCGCCCGGTTGATCCTGCTGGTGTCTGACGGGGATGCGTTGATCGAGCCTCAGGATCAGGAAATTCTCAGGAATGAATTCGCACGTCAGCGTGCGCAGTTGATGTGGATTTACGTACGTGGCGAACGCGAGATGAGCATTCTGGATACCGTGATCGCCGGTGACAACGAGATTGTCACCCAGGCCGACCGTGACTATGCCGTCCACAAGCAGACGGCCAGCATGCATGAGGTGTTCAGTCAGTTGGGGGTTCCCTATCAGGCTTTCGAGGTTGACAGCGAGGGGGGCTTCAATAGTGCGATTGCGGCAGTGGCCAGCGCGACGAACAAGCCCACGCGATATCAATACCGGCTACCGAGGCAGGATTATGCGGGTTATCTCTACCTCGCTGCGGTCCTGTTGTTGGGGGTGCTGGCCAGGGTGAAGCAGATGGAAATCAGGGAGTGGAAAGCATGATCGGTCGACTGGGCCACCGCTTAATTCTAGGGCTGGTGCTCCTGCTCGGTCTCATGGCGCTGATCGCATCAGCGACACTTTTCTGGCAATGGCGGCAGGCGCACCTGTTCAACCGGGCCTATGCCGATGGCAGTCTCGTCAAACAACTCCTGCGCATCGATGATCCTCATCATGCTTACAGCATCGCTTACCTGCTGGCTGCCCAGCGCCTCGACAGCAAGGGAGTGGCGCAATTGCAACGTGCGCTGAGTATCGCTGAGGCTGCACGCCCGCCGGAATTGCGTGCGCGGGCAAAATTTGCTGCCGGTAATCTGTATTTTGATCTGGCAACTATCTCCGGGAATATCGGCGCCGGCGGTTCTCACCAGCAGGCAGTCGCCCAGATCGAACTGGCGCGTGAAGCATACAAGAGTGCGTTGCGCCTGGTGCCCGATATGTATCCGGCACGCTACAACTTGGAGTTGCTGGATCGTCTCAGCCCGGAAAAGCGCACCCAGGCATGGCTTGCGGAAACCGATGGCGTCACGCTCAAGCCGTTCAAGCGCAACGGGACCGCAATGATGCGCGACAACACCCGACGGGGCCTGCCTTGAAACAGCCCATCCAGCGGCTGTTTCGGATATGGCAGCAGCAACTGGGCACGGCAGTTCACCGGGGCTGGTGCAACGGCACAATCTGGTACATCCTGGCCGGCCTGGCCCTGATGCCAGTTTGGTTCTACCCGCGCATGACAATGGATAGCGTGGTCCAGGATACGCTATTCGTGATCGATATCAGTGAAAGCATGAATGTACCTGACGTCGATTTCCCGCGCCCGCAGTCTTCGCGACTGGAACTTGCCAAGTCTGCCGTACGTGCGGGAATCGCTGCGCTGCCTTGCGGATCGCGCGTTTCCATCGGGCTGTTCGCTGGCGATGAAGTCGTGGTGCTGTTTGAACCCTTGGAAGTCTGCCGTCATTTTCCGGCTGTCGAGCAGGTGCTGATGCGCCTCGATACACGCATGCGCTGGATCGGCGACTCATGGGTCATTCGCGCGGTCAATGCCGGGATTCGTGAAGCGCAGAAACGTATGCTCAATCTGGTCCTGGTCAGCGATGCTGATGAAATGCCGCACCGAGCGGTGCCGCGGTTCACCGATCTGATTGAATTCAGAGGTAAGGTTAAGGGCGTGTTGTGGGGAGTGGGTGGCGAGACGCCGCAACCGGTGCCAAAACTGGATGGTGGCGGGCAGATTGTTGCTTACTGGACGCCCGAAGAAGCGGTGCTGGAAGGCAACCATCCCAATCTGCTCGCCATGGTGAAGGAACTCAAGCCCGGTCAGCGCGCTGCGACAGAGATGATGGGTGAAGTCGGTGAGCATCTTTCTGCTTTCAACCGATCTCTGATGACCGGGGCGGCGCAGGCGGCTGGACTCGAGATGGTGCATGTTGGCAATCCCGGGGATGCGGTGGCCTCGCTACAGCTGTCGGGTTTGCGGCGAGAGGCCCCTGCCGAGCGCGATGCTCGGTGGATTCTGGGCTTGGTTTCCGGGGTCCTAACTTTGCTCGGGTGGTTTCATCAAACGTTATTCGAGCGCCTGCCAAAATCCTAGCTGCAAGGTTGGCAGCAAGGCATACCAAACGCCCGCAATAAATAGGAGTTACTCCTAATCCATTTCAGGACCGTCTCCAATATTTCCACTTGAACCTTCCTTCTATAGTCCTGATACGCCGAGTACAAAACCGTCCCGGCTACACAAGAACCCGTTCAAGGAGGATGTATGAAACAACAACGATTTGCACTGCGCGCCGGATTTGCGGCGTTTGGTGCGCTGGCAATGCTGGGCGTGGTTGGCACGGCGACAGCCAATGACGAAATCATCAAGCGTAGCAAAGACCACAATATGTGGGCAGCTCCGGGTCAGAACCTGGCGCTGCAGCGTCACAGTCAATTGAAGGACATCAATACCGGAAACGTCAAGAATCTGCAGATGATCTGGTCGCAATCTTCCGGTACCTTGCGCGGCCATGAAGGTCAGCCGGTGGTGGTCGAGCACAACGGCAAGCCGATGATGTATATGATTTCCGGTTGGCCTAATATCGTACAGGCGCTGGACCTGTCCGACCCGGATCATCCCAAACAGATTTGGAATTACACCAAGAAGACTGACCGTGATGAATCTGCAGTCCCTCGCGCATGCTGCGACACCATTAACCGTGGCCTGAACTATGCCGATGGCAAGGTGGTGATACATACTCTGGACGGTTTCCTGATTGCGTTGGATGCCTCGACTGGCAAGGAAGTCTGGGTGACCAAGCATGCCTACCCGGATAAGGGCGAGACCCACTCCGGTCCTGCAATGATTGCAGAAAACCTGGTGATTGCCGGCTTCGGTGGTGACGAATTTGCCGCCCGAGGTCGTACCGTAGCTTATGACCTGAAGACCGGCAAGGAAGTATGGAAGTGCCATAGTACCGGTTCCGACAAGGATCTGTGCATGACCCCGGAAACCAACAAGGCTAATCCGCACTACGGCCTGTATGGCCAGAACACCGGTCTGACCTATCCGGGCGACGAATGGAAGATCGGCGGTGGCGCACCCTGGGCCTGGTTCAGTTATGACCCCAAGCTTCGCATCATGTACGCAGGTACGGGTAATCCTGGTCACTGGTCCCCGGCATATCGTTGCGGCGAAACCGGTGCCAACCTGACTCACGAAGTGTGTAATACACCTGACCCCAAGACCAACGTCGGCAAGTACGACAACAAGTGGTCCATGACCATCATGGCCCGCAAGATCGACACTGGCGAAATGGTGTGGGCCTACCAGAAGACACCGTTCGACCAGTGGGACTATGACGGCGTGAACGAAAACATTCTGGTGGACAACCTGATGGTCGACGGCAAAAAGCACGACGCGCTGGTCAATTTCGACCGTAACGGTTTTGCCTACGTGCTGGATCGCAAGGACGGCACCCTGTTGCGCGCTCACAAGTTCGTCACCGTGAACTGGGCCGAGAAGGTTGACCTGAAGACCGGCCGTCCGGTCAAGGTTAAGGAGCACTCTCCGTTCGCTCGCGACGTCAACACTCAGGCCTGTCCTTCTGCCATGGGCGGTAAGGATCAGCAACCGGCTGCGGTCGATCCAAAAGAACCGAATGTGTTTTATGTGCCGACCAACAACTGGTGTATGGAAGATGAGCCGCAAGAGCGTACCCACACCCAACAAGGTACTGTCTACGTGTTCGCCAACGTTTACATGTATCCGGAAAAACCTGGCGTAACCGGCAAGTTCAAGAAGTTTGACGTGGTCAGTGGCAAGACCCTGTGGGAAGTACCTGATGCTTATCCGAACTGGGGTGGTGCACTGGTGACCGATGGTGGCCTGGCCTTCTACGGTTCACTGGGCGGCGACTTCCGTGCCGTGGACCGCAAGAACGGCAAGGTGCTGTGGAGCCGCAAGTTGGCCTCCGGCATCATCGGCAATCCGATCACCTACAAGGTCAAGGGCAAGCAGTACGTGTCCGTCTGGTCTGGCATCGGTGGCTGGATCGGACTGCCGGTAACCGCAGGTCTGGACATGGACGACAAGTACGGCGCCATCGGTGCCACCGCCATGGCCAAGGCTTCCGGCCTGGACAAGATTCCGCAAGGCGGCACGTTGTTTACCTTCCGTCTGGATTGATGAGCCTGACTTGAAGTTGAGTTAGTCAAGACCGCCAATCGGGCAGTGTGCAATGCACTGCCCGATTGGCTTTTCGTGTTTTCTGCTGTGGGAATCGTAATGACACTGAACTATACGAAGTACCGTCTGAATACACTGGCGCTTATGGTTGCAGCGCTATTCATCCCCGTTTCTTCTGTTGCGGCCGATGCCGCGCCAGCAAAATCCCCGGAGCCGCTGCGCGTATGTGCTGACCCTGGCAACATGCCGTTGTCAGCCACTGATGGGCAGGGTTTCCAGAACAAGATCGCCACCGTGATAGCCAAGGCGATGGGAACCCATGCGACGTACTTCTACCGCCCCTATCTTGAACGCGGTCTGACGCGTCAGACCTTCGACAACAATGAATGCGACATTCTTATGGACATGTCGCCAGATGATGAACGCATGATGGTTACCATGCCCGTTTATCGCAGTACTTTCGTGCTGGCCTATCGCAATGACCGTGGCCTGGACATCAAGAGCCTGGATGATCCCAGGTTGCTGAACGATCTCAAAGTGGGGGTATTCCAGCACTCCACGATACGTACCGTGTTGCAGGAGCGTGGGATCAAGCGTGAGAACACCGTGGTACGCACCATCAGCCATGATGCCGATCTCAGGCCAGAGCGCCAACCTCACCGACAGGTGCAGCAGGTGGTGGACGGTGAACTGGATGTGGCCGCCGTCTGGGGACCGATGGCCGGCTGGTATCCGGTGATGAAGAAAGCTCCGATTACCGTGGTGCCGGTGAATTTGATGGATGACCGCACCCCGCTCGAATTCTCGCTGTCGATAGGCATGCGCAAGAGCGCCAAGGAACTCAAAGCCACGGTGGAAAAGGCAATGATGGATAACCGGGACAAGATCAAGGCCGTCCTGGTCGAGTATGGCGTGCCTCTGGTCAAGTGCGATGATTGCGTAGTCTCCGGCGACCTGCCTAGCCACGGGGCCTATAAACCCCGGGCCAGACTGGCCAACAACGCCCAGCTGCCCAAGCAATCAGATCCCGCAGCTTTGCCGGCGATGGTCGACGCTGCGCTCAAGCAGGGTTCTACCCTGGAGCAGGAACTCCACAATGCGACCATCGCTCGAGACTCCACGCGCATCGAATACCTGCTCAAGCGTGGTGCCAAGATCGACGCGCGTGACACCGAGGGCTTGACGCCACTCATGGTTGCCGCTCGTAGCGGTGACTTGTCGGTGATCAACGGCCTGCTGGAATACGGTGCCAACCCCAACCTTCAGGACAATGACGGCTGGACGACGGCTATGCATGCGGTCCGTGGCAACGACCCCAAGATCCAGCGCCTGCTAGGCAAGTTCAAGGCCGATTTCAATCTAACCAACCACGACGGCATGACAGCGCTGGGATTGGCGGTATACGACAACCGTGCGAATGCCACTGTCGGCATGCTGGATGTCGGGGCCAAGCCCGATGCGCCGATGGGTGCTGCGCGCTATACCGCGCTCATGGTGGCTATCAAGCAGGGCAACCAGACGCTAGCGCAAACCCTGCTGCAATACGGCGCAAATGCCAATATGCGAAATGCCGGTGGTGTCACGTCATTGATGATCGCTGCAGTGCGCAATCAGGAAATGTTGGTCACGTTGCTACTCAAGTCAGGCGCCGATCCCGAACTCAAGGATGATGAAGGCAAGACTGCGCTGATGCTGGCTCGTGAGAGCGATGCCCAAAAGGCGGTCGCAGTGCTTGAGGCCAGCAAATCGTGAGATTGCGGGTTGCACACACGATGGTGTGCTTGATTTCGTTCTCAATTGAAAACAAACAAAGAAAGAGGATTCCATGAAATTCAAGATGTTCGGTATTGCCGCAGCTACTGCCATAATGTTTGCCACCGCCTATGCAGTGGCGGAAACGCTGCCTGCCGAGGCTCCGGTCGTGACCGAAGCGCCTGCTCCGGGGGTAGGCGCGGACGGCTTTGCCCTGCCAGCGCAGAAAAAGTCGCTGGGCGAGGCGCCGCCGCCGCCCGCCGATGCGATGACACCGCTGGAACGGATCAAGAGCACACCAGTTGGCCAACTGAAAAACCCCTATGCCAACAAGATCGAGGACATGGCAAAGTGGGGGCAGAAGCGTTACATGAGCAACAGTTGCAACGGCTGTCATGGTGGTACCGGTGGTGGGGGGATGTGTCCACCGATTTCCAATGAGACCTGGGTCTACGGCAGCGATGACGATACCCTGTTCCGTCTGATCGCGCTCGGCAGTGACGAGTTCACCAAGCAGACCGGTGTTGGTCGTAAGGGCCGGGAGAATGTGGTTGGACCGATGCCTGCTTTTGGTGGGATCATCAAGACCGATGATGAAGTGTGGCGCATCATTTCCTTCCTGCGTACCACCTATCGCGGCGATCCGGCCCGCAAAAACTGGTAAGCCGTGAATCGCTTGCTGTGTACGTTAGCCATACTTGCCTGCACCCTGCAGGCAAGCGCCGCGCCATTGGCTTACGTGACCAATCAGGGAGCGCATACGGTGTCGGTGGTCGATCTCGGCAGTCGGCAGGTGGTTCATACGATTCCAGTCGGTACGGCGCCGGTCGGTATTGCGGTCGATGGTCTCGCGCAGCGCGTTTACGTTTCCAATGTCGAGGGCCGCTCGGTGTCGGTGATCGACGTGCGCACGCAACGTGTTATCGGTGATATACCGATGAATATAGCGCCGGTCGGCCTGGTTTTGAACAAGACCGGTGGCCGTTTGTTTGTCGCCGACTGGTTCCACGACCAGTTGCTGGTGTTCGATACCGAAACCCTGCAGCAGGTTGGCAGCATCCCCATGGGCAAGGCGCCGGCCGGCATGGCGATGAGCCGGGAAGGGGCCACTCTCTATGTCGCCAACCGCGACAGTAGCGACGTGGGCGTGATCGATGCCCGTACGCTGCTTGAGGTCAACCGCATCCAGGTTGGCAAGCATCCCTACGGCGTTGCGCTCGGTGGTGACGGCCGCAATCTGTTCGTGGTCAATGTGGAAAGCAACAGCGTCTCCATCATCGACACGCGACGCGATGTCGTTACGGCGACAATCAAAGTGGGTGATCATCCCTATTGCGTCACCACCAATACAGACGGTTCTCGCGCTTACGTCACCAATACTGGTGAAGACACGGTGTCGGTCATCGATGTTAAGGCAGGCAAGGTCATTGCCACCATCCCCGTGGATGGTTTCCCTGAAGGAATTGCCTACGATATACGCAGTCGCCAGTTGTATGTCGCGAGTTGGATGAACAACAGCCTGAACGTCATCGACGTCGACAGCCAGCGCAAGACTACCAGTATCCCGACCGGTGCGCAGAGCCGGTCGTTCGGTCAGTTTATCGCTTATCCAGAGTGATTTTGCCACTCCTCATTTTTAATTCTCATCAAGGAAACATCATGAAACATCAAACTTTGATCCTGACATTACTTGGCGGACTGCTGGCATTCCCGGTGCAGGCAGACGTTGCCACCGCCCAGAAACTGGCCGACAAGTATGCTGCCGCTGCCAAGGCAGCTGATCCCTCTTGGACTGGTCCCGCTGTCGAGGCAGGCAAAGCCTTCTTCACCCGTGAGGTGATCCAGTTCAAGGGTGACCTCAACAATCCGGGCAAAGCAATCGCTTGCGCCTCTTGCCATACCGCCAATCCGGCCGATGCCGGCAAGCATATCGTGACGGGGAAGCAGATCCCGCCCTTGTCACCGGCGGTAAATGCCAAGCGCTTTGCTGACATGGAACGTGTGGAGAAGGCTTTCACCAAGCACTGCAACGAGGTGGTTGGCAGCGACTGCACCCCAGCAGAAAAGGCTAGCTACATCACCTACGTGATGACCGAATCCACCCCGAGCAAGAGATAAAGGAAATCGTAAATGAAGAAATTCCTGATGATGCTCGCAGTTGCTGGCCTTTTCCCGTTTTCGGCTGCGGCACATGGACCCAGTCCACAAAAAATTGTGAAAGAGGTCGTGATTAAGGCTGAACCCGCCAAGGTTTGGGCCGTAGTCAAAGATTTTGGCAGCATCAAGCAATGGCATCCGGCGGTAGCCGAAGTCAAGCTGGAAGAGAGAAAGGACACGGAAAGCGAAGCGACCCTGTTGCATCGTGTGATCACGCTGAAGGATGGCGGAAGCATTACCGAAAAGCTGCGTGAGGCGAGCGACGCTGATATGAAGCTTGACTACAAGATGGTCGAGGGCACCATTGCCGTGAGTAACTACCGTGCGGTGATGCAAATCAAGGCCGGGCCGGGTGCTGGTGAATCCACCCTGACCTGGACCGGGCGCTTTTACAACAAGGCCAACAGTATGGAGGCTCCGCCTGGGCAAGATAACCCAGCGGCAAACGCGGCCATCAATGGCATTTACGATACCGGCGTGGCTGGGCTAAAGGCATTCCTGGAGAAATAAACCATCGAGCAAGTTAGGAGTTAGTCATATATGGATTCAGGAGACATTAAGTGGCGGGGGTTACGCGCCTCGGGTCTAATGAATACCTATGTACTGCAGGTTGACGCGCAATTTACTGAACACCTATTTTGCCGACTTCGTGTATGCATATCTCCATAGTTAAACCAGGTATCTGCAAGATACCTGGTTTTTTTTCGCTGTTTTTCTGTCTGCTTATGCTCTTGGTTGCATCATCAAGCAGAGCTGATGTGGTGTATGGATGGCCAGCGCTCCGTGACAGCCTGTTCGCTGGCAGAGTCGTGCGGGATCGCTCCCCTCTGGTGAGCATTCATGCGACTGAGTCTGCGGAGAATCCGGCGCTTGTTCCCGTGACATTCACTGTTGAAAGCCCCGGGGTGAGGAAAGTCTGGTTGCTGGTGGATGGTAACCCAGTCCCGCTGACCGCCGTGTTTCATTTCATGCAAAATTTCCCAAAAGCTCATGCTGAAGTTCGCATCAGGCTGGATAAGAGCACAATGGTTCGGGTGGTTGCTGAAGTGGCTGACGGTAGTCTTCACATGGCGTCTGTTTCGATCAAGACCCCCGGGGGCGGTTGCGGGGGAGGTGCGGATGGCGATGAACTCAAGTTGCGCAATGAAGCCGGGAGGATGAAATTTCAGCCTGATCTGCCTGTCGTGACTGGTGCTGAGGGTTTTTTTACCTTCCTGCTTAAGCATCCGATGCGCACAGGATTTGAGCGAACCACGCAAGGCTACTATGCCAAAGCCTGGTTCATCAACCGTCTGGATTTCAGCCAGTCGGGACAACCATTGCTTGGTGTCGATCTAGGGGTTGGTATTAGTGCTGATCCGTGGCTGAGATTGCCTAATGTACCGGTATCTGCCGCGCCGGTGCATGTGCTTGCAAGCGATAATGAGGGCAAAACCTTCAGCCAGGAATTTGCGCTGCCCGAGCCACAATGAATAACGGCCCGTGTGGGCCGCTATTCAAGAAACATGCGCTAACCAACCAGGTCAGGGTTTGTCGAGACTGCCAACAGACTTCGGATAAGTAACGATGCCCCAGGGCAGATCCTTGTCACCGATGCGCTTGGTGACTTCCAGTTTCTCGGTATCGATTAGAAGCACTTCGTGAGAACGGCCGCAAGTCAGCAGGATGTTCTTGTCATCCGGTGTGAAGGTGAAGTGCCAGCAGCGTTCGCCGGTCTGCACCTCGCGTACCTTTTCAAAGGTCTTGGCATCAAATACCTGCAGTTTCTGCTCCTTGGCGGCAGCAACATAGATATGCTTTCCCTCGCGATCGAACGAGATCCCATAGGGTGCTTTGCCGGTCTCTACGGTACGCACCGGATTCAGCTCCGAATCCAGTACCAGAAACTTGTCACCATATTCCAGTGTTGATACATAGGTCCTGCCATCCGGCGACACCTTGATGCCGCGTGGGCGATCGCCATGCGTGTGGGTGGGGATGGTCTTTACCAGCTTGCCATCAGCCAGACTGTGCACGGTGATCGTGTTGTCTGCTTCGTTGGTGACGACCAGGTTGTTTCCATCTGGTGAGAACTCGATGCCTTCGGTTTCCGGGCCGCTGGTGATTTCCTTGACCACTTGCAGCTTCTTGAGGTCGACGATGGAAATGCGTGCGGGTTCAACTGGGCCGTCATCGTCGTCGTCATCTTCAGGGGCTTCACCGGGCTTGGGCGGCGGCCCACCCTTGGAGCTCGGTTCGTAAGTGATATAGGCCATGTCGCCCTTGACCCGGACGAACTCCGGATTCTTGCCAATTGCCACGTGGCCGAGCAGCTTGCCAGATTCGGTGTCGATCAAAGATATGTTGCCGTCGCCCTTGTTAGCGGTGACCAGCATCTTGCCGTCGTCCGTGATGCCGAGGCCACGCGGTCCCTTGGCGCCGATATCGATTTGGCGCTCCACTTCCATGCTGGCGAGGTCGATGACCGTGATGCCGCCATCCTGGTTGGAGACATACGCCAAGCCCTGGCTATGGGGTACCGGTGCGGCTTCTGTGGCAGCGTCCGCAGGGGCAGGTGCTGCCTGTTCCGCAGATTCTTCCTGCTTGGAACAGCCGCTTGCGGCGAGGCCTAAGGCCAGCAGCAATGCCAGGCTAAGTTTTGATCGATGCATGATGGATGGCTCCTGAATTGAAGACTGTTGAATCGTCGGAAACGATGACTGCCACGATATCGGGAATCCATCTTTATCGAATAGGGAGAAAAGTCATAACAAAACCGGGAAAAATTCCCGCGTATCATATTTAAAATACCGGCAATCAGAAGCCACTTCTCATTGCTGCGTGAATCATTCCCGTGCCAAATCGGGAGCTATTCACTATTTATGTTTCCTGGCTGGATCGTACCCTTGAAAAGTAGATCATCTTGACTGTCGGGTGCCATGCGACAAATACGATACTGTCTATCAGGCTTTTCGCTGTGGAGCAGGCCACTTACGATGGCGAATGACCCCCTTTCCCTTGTCAGACTGTCCGCTTCTGCACCACCGCAACAGCAATTGCCTTTGACGTGATCCGCCTCAGTTCTTCCCCCTATGAGTTGCTGTTGCTCTTGTTGCAATCCGTGGCGTTGCTGGGCGCGGTTGCCCTCAGCGTGGCGTTTTATGTCGCTTTGACCCGTTCTACGCCGGTGCGCTCCGTATGGCGCTTGATCGCCATGCTGGTGGGTGCCGAAGTATCGGTATTTATACTGCTTACCATCCTGCTGCCGCAGGGGCTGATGGACGAAGGTGAATTGCTTGGGCCGTTGCTGCTGACCGGCTATCTGGCTCCGATGTTCTGGCGCATCAAGCGCGACAGCCAGATGCTTGCCGCA